>Ga0315286_10003036_pt1 | contig 15728 bp, 14 predicted proteins | sample YL17G10_0_MG_FD_205038 | JGI IMG/M metagenome (GOLD analysis project Ga0315286, IMG submission 205038) | Sediment microbial communities from Yellowstone Lake, YNP, Wyoming, USA - YL17G10_0 | ecosystem: Environmental > Aquatic > Freshwater > Lake > Sediment | place: USA: Wyoming | collected...
CGAGCAGACGATGGTGCCGCTGCGTGACGGCGTGCGTCTCGCCACCGACGTGTACCTGCCGCAGGGGCCCGGCCGCGCCCCGGCCGTGCTCGTGCGGCTCCCGTACGACAAGTGCGGCCGTTACACGTTCATGCCGCAGCTGGCGCCGCACTTCACCGAGCGCGGGTACGCCTTCGTGGTGCAGGACGTGCGCGGCAAGTTCCGCTCCGAAGGCGCGTCGATGCCGTTCGTGCACGAGGTGGCGGACGGCTACGACACGCTCGACTGGGTCGCCGCCCAGCCGTGGTGCGACGGGCAGGTGGGCATGTGGGGCGACTCCTACTACGGTTACACGCAGTGGGCGGCGGTCGCCAGTGGCCACCCCGCCCTGAAGGCGATCGTGCCGCGCGTGACCAGCGCCGACCTTGAGGTGCTCTCGTCCTGGTGGGGAAACAGCGTCGTGCAGCTCTACGGCGCCGACTACCTGGCCCACTACTGGGTGGACCGCTACATCTACGACTTCCAGCCCGACTGGAGGGTGCGCCCGCTCGCCAACGTCTACGACGAGGCCTTCGCGGCCATCGGGGTCCGCGCCGCGAGCTTCGATCTCATGGTCGGTATGAACGGCCCCGAGGGCATCGCCCAGTACCCGGGCGCGCATCCCTTCGACGCGCTCACGGTGCCGACGCTGCACTCCGTGGGGTGGTTCGACAACATCTCGCCGTACTCGTTCCGCGACTACGAGGCGCTGCGCGCGCGCCCCGACAAGCGCGAGCTGCAGTACCTCGTCGGCGACGCCACCGACCACGAGAACTACCACTTGCGCCACGTGCCGATCACCGAGCAGAACGACCACGACGTCAACGACGAAGCGCTGGCGCGCATGATCCCGATCTACGTCGGCCCCGGCCTGGACTTCTTCGACGTCTTCCTCAAAGGCAAGGACGCGGCCGCCGGCGCGCCGCGCGCCGCGTGGTTCCTGGGGCACGACGACTGGCACACCTCGCCGAGCTGGCCGCCGCCGGGGGCGCGCGAGGCGCGGCTCTATCTCGGGTCTGCGGAGCGCGCCGCGACGGGAGTCGACGGCGGCGCGCTTCTTGCCGCCGCCGACGCCGCCGCGGGCACGGCGCGCTGGGTGCACGACCCTGACGACCTGGTGCCGTCGACCTCCGTCAACCCGTTCGCCTACGTGCGCGGGTGGTCGGACGAGCGCGTGGTGCAGGGTCGCGGCGACGTGCTCACCTTCAGCGGCGAGCCCGTGAGCACGCCGCTCGACCTCGCCGGCCCCGTGAGCGCCTGGCTCGCGCTCGGCTCGAGCTGCGCGAGCATGCACGTGCACGCCAAGCTCTGCGACGTGTATCCCGACGGCGCCGCGCACATGCTGGTCCGCGGCGAAGCGCTCATCCGGGAGGCGGACTACGGCCGCCCGGTCGAGGTGCGCCTGAGCCACACCGCGCACCGTCTGCTGCCGGGGCACCGCCTGCGCTTGGCCGTCGCCTGCAGCGACTACCCGCTGTACCTGTGGCATCCGGGCACCGCGGAGAACCCTTGGCAAGCCACGAAGGGCGCGGCCAATACACAGTCGCTGGCGACCGGCGGCAGCGCGCCGTCGTATGTGAGCTTGACGGTGCTCGGGTAGGGGCGCCCCGCCGCCGGCGGCCGACCGCAGGCGCAGCACGGCCGCACGGACGCGTCATCAATAGACACCCCTATTATCTGTAGACAGGTACCAATAAGGGGGGCTATTATTGATGACATGCTAAGTGAACGCCTCATCGTCGCGCAAAACCCATGGTGGACCGATCTTGACGGCTGGAAAGCCCGGGACGGGCATCTGCGCGCGCTCTCCCGTCAACCGGTGCGTCTGCCCACGCAGATGGTCGATCGCATCACGCTGGACGTGGCGGGCATTCACGTGATCCGCGGTCCGAGGCAGGTGGGCAAGTCGACTGAGCTCAAGCTTCTGGCGCAGCGGGCCATGGCCGGGGGCCTTCCGCCTCGAAGCGTCGTCTACCTTTCGCTGGATGCGATCGATGGCCAGCCCCACGGCGAAGCCGCCGACACCATCGCCGGGGCCTGCGCGCTGTCGCGCGCCGAGGGAGCGCGGCTGCTCCTTCTCGACGAGGTCACGTCTGTGCCCAAGTGGCAGCTCGCCGTCAAGCACCTGTTCGACATCGGCCTCACTCGCGACGACGTCGTCGTGTGCACCGGCTCGTCCGCGGTGCATCTGCGCCGCGGCGTCAAGGAGCGGCTGCCTGGGCGGCGGGGCGTCGGCACCGATCACTTCGTGGCGCCGCGTTCCTTCGCCGACTTCGCCGCCGCGCTGGACCCTCTGCTTCCGGCCTCTCCGTGTCTCACGCCCGGCGAGCTGGTCACTCCCGAGGGCGAGGCTCTGCTCCGTGACGCGCTACTGCATCTGCCACGGCTTCATGACCTCATGATGCTCTACATGCGCTTTGGGGGGCTGCCGGCGGCTATCGCCGAGGCGGCCGCGGGGGCACTCGAGCCGAGCGCGGCCGTGTTGCGGGTGGTCGAAGACTCCGTCGCCGGCGAGACGCTGAGGCGCGGCGCGAGCGCCGCCGCGACCAAGGCGCTTCTCGAGCGTGTGCTGCGCTCTCTCGGCGCCAAGACGAGCTGGCCGGCACTCGCGCGAGACATGGGGGTGCCGCTCGGGCGTGGCACCGACGCGTCGATCCCGCAGCCGCAGACGATGCGCTCGTACGTCGAGCTCCTCACAGAGTGCTACCAGGTGCTCGTGCTCTACTTCTGGCGCCCAGACAGCGGCACCTCAGACCTCAGCAGAGACAAGAAGTTGTACTTCGCCGACCCGCTCTTGCACGAGCTCGCGCTGGCGGGCGCGCCCGGTCTTGCGCCCGATCATCCAGCCGCGGTGGAGAACGTAGTCGCACTGACGCTGCTGCGTGCCGTCACGCCTCGTGACGAGCTCGCCGACGCGCTCAACGACCCCTCCGCGCTCCACGTTTGGGGCACCCGCAGTGGAGGGGAGATCGATTTCGTGTGCGGCCCGCGCCAGGGAGCGGTGGCGGTGGAGGTCGCCTTCCAGCGCTCGCCCGACCGGCGCAAAGCGGCCGCTCTGCCGAAGGCTTTCCCCGGCCGACCATGCGTCATGGTGACGCGCGATTCGCTGGGGTGGCACGAGCGCTATGCGCTCGTGCCCGCGGCGCTCTTCCTGTGGGCGTTGGGGTAGAGGGGCCGACCGGGGACGCCGGCTACGGGCGCTCCGCGTCGAGGCAGACGGTCGCGGGATGCCGCGCACCCAGCATACGCGCTGCTGCAGCTCGTCAGGCCCCCAGGATCTCGTTCAGCCCTTCGAGGACCCGAGTGACGTTCTCCGGCGAGACCGTCCCGACCCCGCGGCCGATCCGCTGGACCGACAGCGTCCGAATCTGACTGATCTTGACCCACGACGGCTTGGGCAGCCAAGCTGATGCCAGCTCCATGGTGAGGGGGAAGCCGGCTCGCTGAGGCTGGCTGGTTAGCGCGACGGCGATCACCGTTCCCGAGCGCGCGTTGAAGACGTCGGCGCTCAGAATGAGGACCGGCCGCCGGCCCGACTGCTCGTGACCGCGGGTCGGGTCCAGATCGGCCCAGCGGACCTCGCCCCTCAGTATTCTGGCCACTCGGCAAGCTCCCCACCCATGCCTTCCTCGGCTAGGGACTGTTCGAGGTCTGGGTCGAGCTTCGCGCACTCCTGCGCCAAGCGGCTGCAGGACAGTCGCGCCAGCTTCTCGTCGAGTGCTTGCTGGATGGCCTGACTGCGATTCGGGAATCGGTGTTCGGACACCAGCCGGTCGACAGCGTGCAGCGTGTCCTCGTCCAGCGTGATGGCGATCTTCGAACGACCCATGATGATGCACCTCCGAGTATGATGATATGTCATACTCAGCGCCATTTCAAGGCTCACGTTCTTTGGGTTGGCCGTGACCGCTCGTTACCGGCGCTCTGCGTCGAGGCGCGCGAGCTCGGAGGCTGCGTCGGCGGCGAGGGAGGGCAGCTCGTGGCGGGCAATGTCCCACACTGTGGCGGCGGCGAGGACGTCGTACTCGTGGGCGATCACGTTGCGGAAGTCGATGACTCCGCAGGAGGCGGGCAGGCGCTCCTGCAGCGCGGGGTCCAGGCGCAGCGCGCGAGCCAGCGCCTCACCGAGGATCTCGAACTGGCGTTCCACGGCCGAGCGCACCATGAGATCGGCCTTGTAGTCATCAAGCGTGCGGCCGGCGATGAAGTCGCCGATCGCGGTGGCGGCCGTGACCATGTCCTGCAGATAGACGCGGACGTCACGCGGCCTCAAGGATCACCACTCCGCTGCGCTCGATCTCGTCGCGCAGATACGGATTGCTGACGGCCTCCTCTTCGACGAGATCCACCGGCAGGCCGCTCGACCGCTCGAGCTCGCGACGAAGCTCGAAGAAGCGTGCCGCCCGTCCCTCGAGCGGGCCGCCGAGCCTGACGAGCACGTCCAGATCGCCCGGCGGCTCGCTTTCGCCGGGCTGCGTCGCGGAGCCGAAGAGCACCGCCCGTTCGACGCCGGCCGCGAGAAGCGCGTCGAGCACGCGCGGCAGGCGTGGTCGCAGGCGGCGGTCGACAAGTGACGCCTGTGCGAGGCCGGCGCCGGCGGCGAGCGCGCCGGCCTCGGCGTCGACGAGCGCCTGCAGCGGCTCGAGAAACGGGTGCTCGTCGACCACCCGGAGCGCACGGCGGCCTGCGGCCGTGCGCTCCGACACGACCAGTCCCAGACCCTCGAGCCGCGCGACCTCGCGCTGCACGCCGGAGGCTCCGCCGCCGGCAAGGCGGATCAGCTCGCGCAGGTGATACGCGCGCCGCGGTTGCGCGAGAAGCAGGGTGAGCACTCGCGCGCGGGTCGCGGAGCCGAGGAGCGTCGCAAGCATTGTGAACCCCTTTCGGGTACGTACGTACCTTATTGCGGTACGTCGAGCCTAGCGGGACTCGGTACAGCGCGCAAGGAGGGGCCGCGAGCGGCTTCCCTTGCGCCGCGGCGTGATCGACGGCACTCGAGCTTCGTGCGGGACGAGGCCGGAGCGGCGGCGCTGCTCGGCCCGGCACACCCGTCGTTGCGCCGCGCTATACTTAATCCCCTCGTGGGCCGCTAGCTCAGTTGGGAGAGCGCCGCCTTTGCACGGCGGAGGTCAGGGGTTCGACTCCCCTGCGGTCCACCGCCGATTTGCAGGTAAATCGTGCCTTTCTCTCCGTTCGCGAGACCCCCGAAATCGCCGTTTGCAACCATCTTGCAACCCAAATCCGTGCGTCTTGATGGGACCCGCTGGGGTTGTCTGGGACTAGGTGGGACGGTGGTGGCCGGTAGTGACGGGCCGACGAGCTCAGCTGACGTCCGCTTTTCGCACACCAAGTCCACGGGGATCACAGCCCCAGCGCGGACCGCTCCGGAGACATCAGCACGAGGCCACCGCTGCCCCCGCGTACTACTAGGTGTCGTGACACCCGGCCCTCCTACGGCGAAGAAGCAGCGTCCGACAACAGCTCGTTGCAGGCGGCGCGGAAGTAGGGAATGGCTACTTTACGATGTTAATCCGGCGCTTCTTTGCGCGGAAGGTACGACACTGGTGCGCTGTCGTCGGGGGCAGAGTTCTGCAGCCGCTGACGGCGGGACTCGGCGAGGACGTCCTGCAGGCCAGAGAGCATCGCCTCCAGCCCGTCCTCGTAGTCTTCGTCATGGTCGAAGACTGCCGCGGCCGGGATGACTTGCAGCATACGAGTGAATCCGTTATCAGCGTAGTCCTGTATGCGCATGCGCTCGCGGTTGTCCCAGCTCGGCGGGTCGGACAGGAAGCCGACCGTCTCGGTCATCGTGTACCCGAGCACGTATGCGCGGAGAGCCTGATAGGCGTGCAGAGCGCGCTTCTCGTCGAACCCCGCGTTCAGCAGGACATCGAGGACAGTCTCCGTGATACGTACCGCCGGGGCGGTGTTGAAGGGCCGGAGAATAACGGCCGGCAGGAGGCTAGGGTGTAGCAGGATGACCGCGCGCAGCGAGAGGTGGAGGCGGCGCATGCGTCCCCGCCAGTCCTCTTCCTCGGCCGCGAGGTCCACCTGCCCCATGAGTTCGGCGACGAGCGCATCCATGATGTCCGTCTTGCTCGGAAAGTAGTAGTAGACCGCCATGCCCTTCACGCCGAGCCTGTCGCCGAGACTGCGGATGCTGAAGCCGGAGAGACCGCGCTCGTCCACGAGCTTCAACGCGCAGTCCAGGATCCTCTCGCGGGTGAGCGCTTTGCCGGCTTTCTTTGCCAGTGTCACACCTCGTCCTCGCGCGCCGCCGCATGCGACGCTCGCGTCGACTGGCACCGGTTCGACGGGGCTAGATAGCCACATCACGCCGGCGGGTCCGCCGTAGATTCTAGCACCGGGACACGTGTACTTGCCCGTCAGTCGAGTCGTTTTACGGTGTTCAAATACCCGTTGACAAGTTCCATCAGCTATGCGTCAATGTGTAGCATCCAGCATCGCGCTGCTCGACAGAATGAACAAGACGCCTCACGTCTCGAAAGGGGGCCGGGCAGGACCAACCGAACTGTTCGCAACGCTCAGTGCACCAGGGGGAGTCGCCCCAGGGAGTCACTCTGGAGCGGCTGGCCTCTTCGCTTCCACCTCTTCGCGACACGGAATCGAAAGGGGAACGATGGCAACGACCACGGGCTCCGAAAAGCCACAGCTCTTCGCCCGAAAAGCTTCTGGCCTTATCCGACAGTTCGGATTCAAGGACGTCTTCGTCTTCAACACCTTGGGGTATGCTCTCGGCCTCGTCCTGGCCGTCACACCCTTCTTCGCGGGCTCCGTCTTCCCCGGGCGCAACGCCCTCGTCCTACTCACCATCGGCACGATCCTGGCTGCCTTCAACGGTCTCACGTACGGCATGCTGGCCGGCGCGATGCCACGCTCGGGCGGTGAGTACGTCTACAACGGCCGCGTGCTACACCCTTCGATCGGCTTCATGACCAACTGGGGCTTCACGTGGTCGCAGCTGCTGGGCATCGCGATCTACGTGCAGTGGACGATCAACTACGCCATCTCGGTGTCGGCGAGCACAATCGGCTACTCGTCGGGCAGCTCTTTTCTCCTCGACGTGTCGACGTGGGTCGCCCGGCCCCGTAACACGTTCATGCTGGGGACTGCCATTCTCGTGATCGTCATCCTGGTGCAGCTCGCCGGGATGGGCGTGCTGAAGAGGCTCCTGAACTGGCTCTTCATCGTGGCCATCCTCGGCTCGGTCCTGACGTTCATCGTCTTCATCATGCACGACCACAACAGTTTCGTGAGCGCCTTCAACGCCTTCATGTCCAAGACGACGAACACCCCGGACGCCTACAACTCGGTCATCGCTCAGGCCAAGGCCGCAGGGTACACGCAGACGTCTTCGCCGTGGTACGAGTACCTCATCGGGCTGCCACTGGCCTACTGGATGTTCATCGGCTTCACGTACTCGGCGTACATCGGCGGCGAAGTCAAGGAGCCGCAGAAGACGCAGAGCAGGGCCGTGCTGGCGAGCCTCCTCGTGGGGTTCATCTTCTACTTCGTGATCATCGGCGCGTACTACCGCACAGTCGGCACGCAGTTCAACGACGCCGCCGCCCTGCTGCAGTTCAACGGCAACAGCCCGCTGCCCGTCGCCGGCGTGCTCAACTTCTTCGCCGGCGTGCTCACGACCAACTCGATCGTCAACACGCTCATCGGTCTGAGCTTCTTCCTCTGGCACTTCCTGCTGCTGTTCGTCATGTTCACGATCATCGTGCGCAATATGTTCGCCTGGTCGTTCGACCAGATCTTCCCGGCGAAGCTCACGACGATGACCAAGAACACGCTGGCGCCGTGGGCGGCGATCGTGGTGGCCTCGGTGGTCATCGAGATCCTGCTGGCGCTGTTCACGTTCACCACTCTCTTCAGCTATGTGTACAACTACATCGTGATCTTCAGCATCGCCTTCTGGTTCACGAGTTTCGCGGCGATCCTGCTGCCCTACAGGCGGAAGGACCTGTTCGACGCCGCGCCGCCTTCGATACGCAGACGGGTGTTTGGCGTGCCGCTGGTGACCATCGCCGGCGTCATCAACCTGATCCTTTTCACGCTGATCCTTTACGCGTCGTTCAGGCTGCCGGCGTTCAGCGGCCCCACGGGCAAGTGGGCTACGCTGTTCGTGATCGTCATCTACGTCAGCGGCCTGCTGATCTACTTCGCGGTCAGCGCCTTCAAGAAGCGCAAGGGCGTGGACCTCAGCCTGCTCTACGGCGAGATCCCGCCGGAGTGAGCTCGCCGAGAGCGAATCGGTGAACTGAGGCACGGCGCCTTCCCGACCCCCGGAAGGCGTCGTGCCTCTGCGCCGGCGACGGCGGCACATCCACCGGCTCGAGAAACTAGAGCGCGCTTGCCCGGGCGGCTTAGGAACGCCGAACTAGCCGGCAGCATGACGAGAAAGGCGAGTACACATGGTGTTCGGTAAGAAGAAGAAAGGCGGCGGGAAGGCGACGACCATCTTCTACGCCACCGATCTTCACGGCTCCACGATCTGCTTTAAGAAGTTCATCAACGCGGCGGTCTACTATCGCAGCAAGGGTCAGCCCGTGGACGTTGTCATCATGGGCGGCGATGTCGCCGGCAAGCTCATTGTGCCTATCCTCAAGCAGAACGGCCACTACAAGGCGCACCTCACGGGCATGGACCACGACATGACGACCCAAGAGGAACTCGCCGCATTCAACAAGAGCTGCGAGACCCTGGGCGTGTACGGCCGAGTGTTCGAGTCCGACGAGTACCACGGCTTCGCGGGGGACCAAGCGGCCCAGGACGCCCTGTTCAAGGAGCTCATCTTCGAGCGCCTCCGTGGCTGGATGGCCTTCGCTGAGGAGCGCCTGGCCGGGCAGCCAATCACCTGCTACATGAGCCCTGGCAACGACGACTTCTGGGAGATCGACGAGATCCTCGCTGGAGCGCAGAGCATCATCGTCCCGAACGACAAACACCTCATGATCGACGAGGGTCACGAGATGATCAGCAGTGGACTCGCCAACACGACCCCATTCAACTGCCCGCGCGACCTGCCCGAGGAGGTGCTCCTCGAGCGGCTCGAGGCGCTCGCCTCCCAGGTCGAGGACATGGGCACCTGCGTCTTCAACTTCCACGTGCCGCCTATCAGGTCGGGGATCGACGACGCCCCGGCCCTCGACAAGGACATGCGCCCGCAGATCGGGCCGCAGGGTCTGGTCATGGCCTCGGCCGGGTCGACGGCAGTGCGGGCGATGATCGAGAAGTACCAGCCTCTGCTCGCGCTCCACGGCCACATCCACGAGTCGCGCGGCCAGGCCAAGATCGGGCGCACACTGTGCCTGAACCCGGGGAGTGAGTACTCGGAGGGCATTCTTCGCGGCCTGCTGGTGACAATCGCCGGCGACAAGGTCGTCAGCCACATGATGACCTCCGGGTGAGCGCAGGGATGCGTATCGCTCTTGCCCAGCTCGCTTGCGTTGAAGGGGACACCAGGCACAACCTCGAGACGGCGAGGCAGGCCGTCGACGAAGCTGCGCGCCTCAAGACTGACTGCGTCGTCCTTCCAGAGCTCCACCTTACGGGGTTCGTGGCCCCTGATCGCCTGCCGCACGTCGCCGAAGCGTGGCCAGGCCACACGCTGGCCGGCCTCATCGAGCGGGCGGCAAGCCGGCGCATGGGTCTGTGTACGTCGTTCGTGGAGGCCGCCGAGGACGGGAGCGTGTCCAACACAGCCGTCCTCGCTGGCCCTGACGGTCGTATTCTGAGCACCTACCGCAAGACGCACCTCTTTGACGCCGAGCGCCGGCTGTACACGCCCGGCAACGAACTGGCAGAACCGGTGGACTTTCTCGGCGCCGCCACGGGCCTGCTCGTCTGCTACGACGTCGAGTTCCCCGAGGCAGCCCGAATTCTGGCCCTCGCCGGCGCCGAGCGCATCCTCATCCCGAGTGCCAACATGGCCCCCTGGGGACCTCGCCATCGGGTGTTCGTGACCGCGCGGGCGCTGGAGAACCACCTCTTCGTGGCGTACTGCAATCGCTGTGGCGAGGGTCCGGGAATGACCTACTGCGGTGGAAGCGTGATCATCGACCCGATGGGCGAGGTGCTCTGCGAAGCCGGCGCGGAGGAAGCAGTGATCTGCGCCGAGATCGACATGGACGTCCTCACCAAGTCCACGGAAGTGTTCGACTATCGGCTGGAGAGGCGACCCGATCTGTACGACCAGTTGGGCAGTTGAGCTCTCGGCGCTGAGGGCAGTCTCGGACACGCCAAACGTCGCCGCGGTGGGAGGAAGCGCATGCGCGCACGCGAGCTCGGCATCCACATCGGGTCGGGGACTCCCGGCCCCCTGAACGCCATCACCGACGTGGTCGGTGTGCGCGTGGGCCACACCACTCTTATCGAGGGATCCGGCCCGCTGCACGTCGGCGTCGGCCCCGTGCGCACCGGCGTCACTGTGGTCGTGCCCCACGACGGCAACGTCTGGGAAGAGCCCCTGTTCGCGGGCTCCCACCGCCTGAACGGCAATGGCGAACTCACGGGACTCCAGTGGGTGCACGAGTCCGGGATGCTCAAATGCGCCATCGGCATCACCAACAGCCACAGCGTGGGCGTCGTGCGCGACGCGCTCGTGGCGGCCGAGATCGAAGAACGCACGCCGGGGCATCTGTTCTGGAGCCTGCCGGTCGTGGGCGAGACTTGGGACGGCATGCTGAACGATGTCAACGGCCTGCACGTGACCGCGGAGCACGCCCGGGGCGCCTTGCGCAGCGCCTCATCCGGCGCCGTGCCGGAGGGCAATGTCGGCGGCGGCACCGGGATGATCTGTCATGAGTTCAAAGGAGGGTGCGGCACGGCCTCTCGGGTGGTGGCCGAGGAGGACGGCGGCTACACCGTCGGCGTGCTCGTCCAGGCTAACCACGGGCGCCGCGAACGGCTTGTCATCAACGGGGTCACGGTCGGTCGGCTGGTGAGCACGGACGAAGCACCGCTGCCGGAGGCTCCCGAGACGAAGACCGCCGGAGGGGCCGCGGGCGCCTCTGGAGGCGGTTCGATCATCGCCATCGTGGCCACAGACGCACCGCTCCTGCCCGCCCAGTGCAGCCGCCTCGCGCAGCGCGTGGGGCTCGGTGTGGCACGCCAGGGTGGCACTGGGGAGAACTGGAGCGGGGACCTGTTCTTCGCCTTCTCCACTGCCAATCGCGGCATGCCGGCCAGTGACTACGGCGACCCGAGCCCGCTGACGGTCGCCATATCGATGCTCTCCAACGCCTACATCGGGCCCTTGTTCGACGCCGTTGTGGAAGCCACCGAGGAGGCCATCGTCAACGCCCTCCTCGCAGCCGAGACCATGGTGGGCCGTGACGGCGTCACGGCCTACCGACTCGAGCCTGCCCGTCTCGTTCAGATCCTTGGTGAGCGCGGGCGGCTCGACGGGCGCGAATCCGACGACAGCCAGGAAAGGGGCGACCGATGATCGACGAAGGCAAGATCCTTACGGTCCAGGGACCGATCGAGCCAGGACAGCTGGGCGCCTGCGTGACGCACGAGCACATTCTGTTCGACTGGGGCTTGACGTACTGGACGGAGCCACAGACTGAAGAGGAGAAGGCCCTAGCCGACGCGCCGATCCGCCTCGACAACCGCGGCGTGTTGCAGCGCAATCCCTTCCTCATAAAGGAGAACTTCTGGCACGAATCCGTGCACGACGCCATTCGCGAGATCGCCGACTTCAAGAGCTCTGGCGGCGGGACCATCGTCGAGGTCACGCCGATCGACCAAGGGCGCGATCCGGCCGGCCTGCGACGCGTCTCGGAGGCGACTGGCGTCAACATCGTCGCCAATACCGGCTTCTATATCGAGGCCGGTCACCCGGCCTACGTGGCCGAGAAGAGCGCCGATGAACTTGCCGACATCCTGGTCAAGGACATCGAGGTGGGCATCGACGACACCGGCATCCGTGCGGGCTTCATGGGCGACGTGGGCACGACCAAGACGGTATCGAAGAATGAGGAGAAGTGCCTTAGGGCCGTCGCCCGTGCACACCTGCGCACCGGCGTGGCTATGGGCATACACGTGGACCCCAGCGACCGTCAGGGCATGAGGGTGGCTGAGATCCTGTTCAGCGAAGGCGTGCGTCCCGAGCGCATCGTGCTGGAGCACTTGGACGAGCAGCCCGTGCACGAGTACCAGCTCGAAGTGGCGGAGACGGGCGTCTATTTGGAGTTCGACACCTGGGGCTCGGAGTTCTACTACGGGCCGCCGTACTCCGTGCCGGAGCCCCGTGACATCGAACGCGCCGAGAGTGTGAAGTTCCTTATCGATCACGGTCACCTGAACCAGCTGCTCATGGCGCAGGACGTGTGGCTGAGACAGCTCATGAAGAAGTACGGCGGTGAGGGCTACGATTCGTTCTTCAGGTACGGGATCCCGCGACTCAAGATGGTGGGCGTCACGGACGAGCAAATCCACGTAGTGCTGGTGGAGAACCCCAAACGCCTCCTGCCCTTGGGAGTCTAGCAACCGTCACGTGGACAGACTGGCGGCCGCGACGGGGGGTGATAGCTTCAGGTATTGAACGCCTCTCAGGCAACGCACCACGGCGGTGAGCCCGCGGCGCGTTCCCTTCGGGAAGGTCAACGCGAGCGCCCAGAGGAGCGTCACCCATGATCGACGAATCTCATCTCGTCAAGACCCAGGAGCTGTTCGACAAGTGTAAGACGGTGGTCGCCGGCGGGGAGTCCTCCTACGCGCGGTTGTCCAGCACCCGCCCCATCGTGATGAGTCACGGCAAGGGCACGCGTTTCTGGGACGTCGACGGCAACGAGTATCTGGACTGGTGCCTGGGTTACGGGCCGATGATCTTCGGTCATTGCCCGGAGCGCATCAACAAGGCGGTCGTCGAGCAAATCTCCGAACGCGGCTCGATGTACACGTTCCCGCACGAGCTCGACTACGAGGTCGGGCGCAAGATCGTCGCGGCCGTGCCGAGCGTCCATCTCGTGCGCTTCTGCAACAGCGGCACCGAGGCCACCATGGCCGCGATGCGCCTGGCTCGTGCGTACACCGGCAAGGACAAGATCCTCAAGTTCGAGGGCGGCTACCACGGCTGGTCGGACGCCAACGCCCTCGCTTACCACCCGCCCATCGACAACGCCGGCCCCGAGTGCGCGCCCTGGCCAGTGCGCTTTCACGCGGGCATACCGCGCGTGCAGGAGGAGTGCCTCGTCATCGCTACCTACAACGATTTCGAGGGCGTCGAGCGCCTGGTGCGCGAGAACGCGGGCGAGCTGGCGGGGATCCTTGCCGAGCCGATCATGGCCAACTCGGGCGTGATCCCGCCATTGCCCGGCTGGAACGAGCACCTGCGCAAGCTCTGCGACGAGCACGGCATCCTGCTCATCTTCGACGAAGTGATCACCGGCTTCCGCATGGCCCTCGGCGGCGCCCAAGAGCTGTACGGCGTGAACGCCGACATCACCACGTGGGGCAAGGCTCTCGGCGGCGGGTTCCCCTGCGCCGCGGCCTTCGGCGGCAGGAAGGACGTGATGGACCTGGAGACCCGCAACGAGGTCTTCCACGGCGGCACGTACTCCGCCAATCCTCCGGTGCTCGCGGCCATGAACGCCGCCCTAGACATTTTCATGAACGAGGGCGACACGGTCTACCCGCACATCAAGGGCATTGCGGACGCGCTGTGCAAGGGGTTGCGCGAGGTGTTCGCGGAGGCCGGCGTGGACGCCCAGGTGCAGCAGGTCAACGGCATGTGGCAGGTCTTCTTCTGCCATCAGCCGGTGACCCGTTTCCGTCAGGGGCGCGTCAACGACGGCGAGTTCTACGACCACTTCCAGAGGGAGATGCAGGCGCGCGGCGTGTACTTCCACAACTACCAGATGGAGCGCTGGTTCGCCTCGACCGAGCACACCATGGCCGACGTGGAGCTCACATTGACCCTCGCCCGCGAGGCCGTCGCGGCCGTCAAGGCGAAGCTCGGTCGCGTCACCGTGTCGGCCCACTGAGGCCGCCGGTGGACTTCTACCAGGGCAGGGTGCTGCGCATCGACCTGGGCGCCATGAGCGTCCAGGTCGAGCCCCTGCGCACGGACTGGGCGGAGCTGTACGTGGGCGGCAACCCCCCTTGCGCAGTAGCATCCTCGCGTGCGTGTGCCGCAGCTCGCGAAGGCGGTACTCGGAACGAGTCCGGCTCCTCGGCAAACGCCCGGCAAACGAACGCACTGACACTCCACAGTCCTCGCCATCACTTGCCGACACTCCGGCCCTACCCTGTACGTTTAGGATGGCACTCTGCGGCACTGGCCGGCGTCTACCAGCAAATCAGTTGATGTGTTTGCACGGTGGAGGTCGGCACATCGACTCCCCTGCGGTCCACCAGTGATTTGCAGGGAAATCGTGCGCGGCAAGCGCCTCGTGAGACGTCCCGAGAGCCCGCCGACAACCGGATGACAAACAAACTGAGCGCGGCTTGGTGCGGCCGGGGACGTCTGGAACTGGCTTCTGCAGACCCGGGACGGGCTGGACTGAAGTCCGTCTTCGCGGGCAGGCCAGTGGGACGCCTCTCTGATAAGGAAGAGGTCCCTGGTTCGAATCCAGGTGCGCCCACCGGTGTTTTGCAGGGATTTCTCCCGCCTTACCCTCCGTTCGGACCGCCGTTTGCACGCTTTCTGCAACCCAAATGTGTGGGTGTGGATGGCACAGAATGGGTCCGGCTACGCCTCGCTGTGACATCCCAACAGGTTCGCCTGCTGCAGGTCTCCGCTTGACGACGACCGCGTCCGGTAGGCTCTGCGGCGTGCTACCGAAGCGACAGAACTGACGGAACTGACGGATCTGACGGATCTGCAAGCGGGCCGGCCATGTGAAGACCTCGCCGTACAAGTACTGGCAGTCGCACGCTCCCGGCGCGCTCGGTGAGATGCTGCGGGTCTCGGCCTTCATCCTAACCCGCTGGTGCCGCCAGCAGTCCAGCGTCGATCCTCTTGGCCGCCTTCGTCTGCATCGTCTTCGGGGTCAGGGGCGCGGCGATTCGCGCAACCGCGCTGCAACCTGTGGTTCTGCCCTCGGAACCCTCCGGTCTCACGCGCTGTACTTACCCCCCGCCTCTGGGGCCGCTAGCTCAGTTGGGAGAGCGCCGCTTTTGCACCGAGGCTCTTGAGCCCGCTTCACCCGGCCGCTCCCAAGCGCCTTGCAGCGAAATCGTCGCTCGTTCGCGCTCGGCGGCCGCGTCGCGCCGGCCCTCCGCAACCAGGCCCGCAACCGAAATGAACGCGACGAGATGTGACGCGGCGGGGCAAGCTGGGTGGGATGGCTTTGGGCTTCGACTCTGGACGTGCTGACTAGGGCGGGCCTTGAGATCTACCTGAGCGAGCGCTCCTACGTTGCGCGGTCCAGCCAACCAAAGGTCGAGTGCCCGCTGATCCGCGCCCAGGAGATGGCCCGCTACGTCGAGCACGGCACCCTCGACGCTGGACTCACCGGGCTCGACTGGGTGCTGGAGAGCGGCCTCGACGTGGTCAACAGGTTCGCGTCGACGCGTCTCCGTGCTCATGACAAGTCGGGGCCTGCATCTCCCTCTGTCAGAATGCGTCTGACGAGGCGGTTGGGCCACGCCGCGGCGACGGCGCAATACCTTGCCACGAAGTCGAGAGACTCGCCCACGTGCACTGGGGGTTGTGCGTCCTCGACGTCGAGGAC
>Ga0315286_10003038_pt1 | contig 15722 bp, 14 predicted proteins | sample YL17G10_0_MG_FD_205038 | JGI IMG/M metagenome (GOLD analysis project Ga0315286, IMG submission 205038) | Sediment microbial communities from Yellowstone Lake, YNP, Wyoming, USA - YL17G10_0 | ecosystem: Environmental > Aquatic > Freshwater > Lake > Sediment | place: USA: Wyoming | collected...
AAGTTGAGCTGCAGGAAGTCATCGAGTTTTTGAAAGAACCGTCGAAGTTTCAGCGCCTCGGAGGAAAGATTCCAAAGGGAGTCTTACTGCTCGGGCCTCCCGGGACAGGCAAGACGTTGCTCGCGCGGGCTGTTGCCGGAGAGGCCGGAGTTCCTTTCTTTTCAATCAGTGGAGCTGATTTCGTCGAGATGTTCGTGGGTGTTGGAGCCAGCCGCGTTCGTGACTTGTTCGAGCAGGGCAAGAAGAGTGCGCCATGCATCATTTTCATTGATGAAATTGACGCGGTGGGACGACACCGTGGAGCCGGACTCGGTGGCGGTCACGATGAACGCGAACAAACGCTTAATCAACTCCTTGTCGAAATGGACGGCTTCGAACAGAATACCGGCGTGATTATCATTGCCGCAACCAACAGGCCAGACGTCCTGGATCCAGCATTGTTGCGCCCCGGAAGGTTTGACCGTCAGGTCGTGGTTGACCGGCCGGACGTGAAAGGACGAGAGGGCATCTTCCGCGTGCACACCAAGAAGATCCCGCTCGCCGAGGATGTCCGGCTGGAGACCCTCGCGAAAGGGACACCCGGTCTCTCAGGTGCGGATATTGCCAATCTCGTCAACGAGGCAGCTCTCCTGGCAGCACGTCAGAACAGCAAAGCAGTCTCCATGCATCATTTCGAGGAAGCGAAAGACAAGGTTATGATGGGCATGGAGCGAAAGAGCATGATCATCTCCGATCGCGAGAAGAAAGTGACCGCATACCATGAATCGGGACACGTCCTCGTCGCGAAGTTCCTGCCGGAATCGGATCCGGTGCATAAGGTCACAATCATACCGCGCGGCAGGGCGCTTGGCGTCACAACCTACCTGCCAATAGACGAAAAACACACGTATTCCAAGGAGTATCTTGAGACGATGATCACGTATGCCCTGGGCGGGAGAGCGGCGGAACGGCTGATTTTCAACCAGCTCACAACCGGAGCGGGCAACGACATTGAGCGCGCGACAGAACTCGCGCGGAAGATGGTGTGCGAATGGGGAATGAGCGAAAAACTTGGACCACTGGCCTACGGTGCAAAGGAAGAGGAGCTTTTCCTGGGAAGAGAAATAACGCGAACCAAGAATTTCAGCGAAAGCACGCAGATCGCCATCGATGAGGAAGTGAAGCGCATCGTGACTGAATCGATGAAGCGGGCGGAAAAGATACTCAAGCAAAACGTTGCGACACTGCACAGGCTCTCCAATGCATTGCTCGAACGCGAGATTTTGGATGCCGAAGAAATCGACAAAATTCTCCGAAAAGAAGAACTCCCCCCCTCGGACCGTCAAAAGAATGGCCAACCAGAACCGAGCAACGGAGAACCTGAATCCGCGGCTAAGCCTACAAAAGGCGATACAGACGTGGCGGCGAATCCACAGCATTCCCCTGTGAAGACCAAGAAACCTGCATGACGGAATCTTCTCTCCAACCGGGGCCTTCCGGCGACGGCTCGGTTGGGCATCTCGAACGGACTGCAACGATTGAATACAGGCACGAGCTGGTCAGGAAGGCGATCCATATGTGTTCGCTTTCCATTCCCATTGTCTATTTCTTTCTCACCAGGGAACAGGCATTGTGGATCCTCGGTCCCTTGACCGTGGCGTTCTTCGTCGTGGATGTAGCCCGCTTCTATTCGCGTAAAGTCTCGCGATGGTTTTATGACTGGTTCGGCTGGCTGCTTCGCAAACATGAGCAGGATGAATCCATCAAACGCCTGAGTGGGGCAACCAACGTACTTATCTCTGCTTGTTTTTGCGTGCTCATATTTCCGAAAGTCATCACAATCAACGCGTTTGCCGTATTGATTGTGTCCGACACGACGTCTGCCCTCATCGGGCGAAGATTTGGGAAGAGACCCTTTTTTGGCAAGAGCCTCGAAGGTTCGATCGCTTTTTTTGTCTCTGCAATCATCGTTGTCCTCATCGCTCCAAAGATTGAACATCTTCCATTGGAATACCTGGCTGCCATCATTGCCTCTGCGGTCGGCGCCATTGTTGAGGCCGCCTCCAGCAGGATCGACGACAATATTACAATACCCATCAGCATTGGGTTCACGATGTGGCTCCTCTACTGGTGGCTCCTCCCATCCATTGACCTTTTCCGCCTCGCATAGACAGAACGGGTGAAAAGAGATTTCGTCCCGTTCACCCTTCGACCGAAACGAGTGCACGCGCGACCAAACAGATTTTTGTCTGAACGAGGACCGACCAATCGGAGTCTGGAATTTCTGTCGGGACGAATTGGAGATTTGAGGGCAACTCAAGACAAGAAGATGGGTGTCCGAAGCGATCTGAGAGATACCGCGCTACCACGTCACTGCTACTGTGCGGCTTCCACCGGACCTGTCCGAGTACTTGACAAGGCCATTGGCCCTCCCATAGTGGACAATGTCTATCAGGACTTGAACATCCTGACGGCAGTATTCCGCAATCTGCTCGATCTTCCCTTCTTTCCACCACCGCAGTGCCATGAGTCCGTCGGCCGTCTTGCCAATGCCGAGCGTCGATAGTGCCAGAGAATCCAAGCTGACACGATGACCCAGCCTCCGCGTAAGATCGACAAGAACATCGAACGAACGCTGGCGAATCAGATCGATGTTCCCGTAGTAGCTCAGTACTTTCGAATCAAACCCGTCGCCATTAAAGCTGATGACGGAGTCGAAACCGTTCAAATATTCAATGAGTTGAGGGGCGGTGGGGGCTTCCCAAAGTTTGAAAAGGTCCCCGGGACTCCATGTCACGGCGACCGAAATGAGCATGAGATGTGCATTGCCCCATCCTCCCACTTCTTCGGCCGATAACTGAGTCTCAATATCGTAGTAGACTTCGTTTCGTTGCATTGGGCAGCCCGATCAACTGCAACCGTAGGAGGGGGGAATATATCCTCCATCCGTTGTCGAGACAATTCTTCCGTTGACCACGTTCTGCTTTTTCACGAGCACCATGTACCATCGCCGTCCTGCCTCGACCAGGATGATCGCCGCGCAGATCATGATAATCGCCGTGAGTGTCGTGTTCACATAGCCTTGTGTCGCTGTCTTCGAATTGCCGGTCAAGGGAAGAAAATTATCAAAGATGTTCTGCCACCCGGCGACGAGCGTGGTGATCGATACGAAGAACATCGGGACCATCGTCACCCAGGCATAGCGGATTTTCCCGGCATTGATGATTGCGCTCGTTGCGACGGCCAGCGCAATTCCTGCCAGCAATTGATTGGCTGTACCGAACATCGGCCAGATCGTACCGATGCTTCCGTTCCAGATGAAGTATGCCCACGCGAAGACAACGAGCCCGGTAGCCAGAATTGCACCAGGCATCCAGTTCGTCCGTTCGAACGGTTTCCAGATTCTCCCTCCAAACTCCTGGACCATGAATCTCGCGACACGGGTTCCGGCATCAATCGTCGTCAGAATAAACAGCGCCTCAAACATGATGGCAAAGTGGTACCAATACGACATCAGGCCGCGCATCCCCGGAATGGAGGAGAATATTTGTGCAAATCCGACAGCCAACGAAACCGCCCCTCCGGGTCGCCCGGCGACCACTTCACCGACTTCGTTCGAGAGTTCCTGGAGATTCACAGGAGTCATGCCGAGCGCCTGGAATTTCTCCGGAGTCAAGTTAATCGCAAAATAGTCTGCAGGCCACAGGGAACTCGCGGCGATCAGGGCAATGATGCCGACGAGGCCTTCCATCAGCATGGCTCCGTAGCCAACCATTCGCGCCTGCGATTCCTTGTCGATCATTTTGGGCGTGGTTCCGGATGCCACGAGAGAGTGGAATCCCGATATCGCACCGCATGCTATCGTGACAAAGACAAACGGGTAGACCTTCCCCGGTATAATGGGCCCACCGCCGTAAATAAAATCTGTGATGGCCGGCATTTTCAGTTCGGGAGCCACAATGAACACACCAATCACGAGTGCACCGATCGTCCCGATTTTCATGTAGGAGCTAAGATAGTCTCGAGGACTCAGGAGAAGCCACACCGGGAGGACGGATGCAAAGAATCCGTAGACGGCGAGCGACACGATGATTCCTTCCCTCGAAAGGGTGAAGTAAGGAGCCAAAAACGAATTGGGTACCAGACTGCCGAGGAATACGGCCGCAAGCGTCAAGACGACGCCGATGATACTCGCTTCACCGATCTTCCCCGGACGAATTCTGTACATCCACAGTCCGACAAACAGAGCAATAGGAATGGTCGCAGCAATGGTGAACGTCCCCCACGAACTCTCCCGGAGCGCATTGACAACCGCGAGTCCCAGGCCTGCCAGTGCAATGACGACAATGATGAGGATTGCGATCGAACCGACGAGAGACGCGAGCGGGCTGATTTCGTTGCGGGCTATTTCGGCGAGCGATTTTCCGTTCCGCCGAATCGAGCCAGCCAGGATCATAAAATCGTGAACTGCACCTGCCAGACAGACACCGATCAGGATCCACAGGAATCCGGGGAGGTACCCAAATTGCGTCGCGAGCACCGGACCGATGAGAGGGCCAGCCCCTGAGATGGCGGCAAAATGATGTCCAAACAGTACCCACTTGTTTGTGGGAACGAAGTTGTGGCCGTCCCCGAGTCTGTGTGCGGGGGTGATGCGGGCATCGTCCAGGGCAATGACTTTGGCTGCGATGAAGGCACTGTAATACCGGTACGCGATAGCCATGACGCAGAGAGCGCCAACGATAAATGGAAGAGCATTCATGGCAATTGGGGGATAGTCGTGGTGGAAGACACTAGGGATTGATATCAGAGGAAACAATGAGCTGAGCGCCGGCACTTCGCATCTCTCCCAGCGACTTCTGCCCATCGCCGGGATTCACGTTGACGGCCTGGATAGCGTCCGTCACGACAAATGTGCGAAAACCTTTCTTGACGGCATCCAAAACAGAAGCGCGCACACAATAGTCTGTTGCCAGGCCGGTGACATACAATTCCGTGACCTGTTTCTCCTTGAGTGCCTTCTCCAGGTCGGCACTCGTTGCCTCAAAGGCGGAATAGCCGTCATCCTTGTCACTGGTGCCCTTCAGAAAGACCTGCTGAATCCTGGCGGAATCGAGCCGCGGATGGAATTCGGCTCCTATCGAATTCTGCACGCAATGGACGGGCCATTTCTTGAAGTGGACACTTCCATCGGGATGCCAGTCTTTTGACGCTACCACGACATCGATCTTCATCATCAGTTCATTGATGACTGGGACCACGCTGTCCCCGTGAGGGACGGCAAGGGCTCCACCGGGACAGAAGTCATTCTGAACATCGACGATGAGCAGCGCTCTCATGGTTGCTACGGAATCTTGTGGTGGATTTCGTCGAACAGATTTGACCGGAGCTCCATCAGCCTCGTGCTGATTCCGACCTTGTACGTATGGGGATATTCAAATCGTTTGTGCTCGGGCGAAAGATGCATCAAACGGTCTTTTGCATACGATGCGGCGGAAGCCGGTGTCGCAGGTTCCGTGACCATCATACCCATCTCCATCACTTTGATCCATAGCGGCTCCGATACGCAATGTTTGAGACTACTCTGCTGCTCAGAAAAGAATGGATGATGAATCTGATCGACCGTTGACTCGTTCTCGAGCATCACGGCATCGGCATAGAACGACCCTTCTCCGTTCCGATATCGACGAATCGATTTCAAGCCGGGGAGTGTTGTCTTGGTGTAGTTTTCGGAGAACTTCAATCGCGGCTTCCCATCGCACATGCTGAGTTTGTAGACTCCTTCAAGCGCCGGAGAGTCGTAGGCGGTAATCAACCTCGTTCCGACGCCAAAAGAATCAATAGGAGCATCCTGTTGCAGAAGACTCCGGATCAGATACTCGTCCAGCTGGTTTGAGACGATGATTTTCACATCCGGCAATCCCGCATCATTCAACATCTGGCGCGCCCGCTTGCTGAGGTAGGCAAGATCGCCGCTGTCAAGCCTGATTCCGACCAGCCGGTTCCCCTGCCGTTCCAGTTCCTTGGCGACCTTGATTGCATTCGGAATGCCGCTCCGGAGAGTGTTGTAGGTATCGACGAGAAGGATACACCGGTCCGGATAGTGCTCGGCGAATTTTCGAAACGACGTCAGTTCATCGTCAAAACTCTGAATCCAGGAATGCGCCTGGGTCCCGGACGTCTCGAGACCAAATTCAAGCGCAGCATACACGTTCGAGGTGGCCTCCAGGCCCCCAATGATTGCCGCTTTGCTGGCATGGATCCCGCCAAATCCCTGCGCACGGCGCAGCCCAAAATCGACGACGCGCCGATTGCCTGCCGCGGCCTTGACACGGGATGCCTTCGTAGCGATCAACGACTCGAAATTGAGCAAGTTCAGGAGAAGAGTCTCGATGACTTGCGTCTCAATGACATTGCCGTCGACCCGGACCAATGGTTCGAAAGGAAAGACCACCTCTCCCTCCTTCACGGAATACACGGTGCCGCGGAATCGAAAGGTCTTGAGATAGTCAAGGAACTCCTGCCTAAAACCCTGCGAACGAAGGTACTCGATGTCGTCCTTTTCAAACTTGAGAGTCTTGAGGATATCCAGAAGATCGCTCAGCCCTGCAAAAACAACATATCCCCCTTGAAAAGGATTTTCTCGGTAGAAGTAGTCGAACGAAGCCGGCGCGTCCGACCTCCCGGACAGGAAATATCCCTGCGCCATGGTGAGCTGGTAGAAATCTGTGTAGAGCGCGGCATGTTTCTGGAGAAAGGACATAGCAAGGTAGCCCTGTGTCGTTAGAATGCGTCCTTGATGTGACGGATTTCGATTCCGTTTCTCTTTTGTTCAACCGCTACAACGTCAAACCGGCAAGGTGTTTGGTCAATCTGGTGCTCAAAACAATAACCTTCTGCGGTCCGCTTGAGGAGTTCTTCTTTCCTGGGAGTAATCGATTCCTCGGGAGTGCCAAACGCCCGAGAGCGGCGCGTCTTGACCTCCACAAAAACCAGTTCGTTTCCGTCACGTGCAATGATGTCGATCTCACCCCGCTGATAACGGTAGTTCCGCTCGAGAATCAGGAATTCTCTCCCCTTCAGATATTCTGCCGCCATCGATTCCCCTCTATCGCCTTCCTTCTTTGTATCGGGCTTCCTCAATTCCTTCTCCGACGGATCGTCTTCATGCGCGATCGAAAGTACACAAAGAAGAAGGGAAAATCAAAGCCTTTCCGCGCGATGCGCAATAAGGGAAGGTTGAGTACGGCTGTCTCTACCGAGTTCGTTTGTCGTTACCGTGAACCCGAAAACTGCGACGATGGATCTCGCACAATCCATGCTTCCGAATGGCCTCCAGGTGCTGCCTGGTGCCATATCCTTTGTGGGAGGCGAAGCCGTAGGGAGGAAATCGCAGATGATATTCGCGCATCAGCCGATCGCGAGTCACTTTTGCGACGATCGAGGCAGCAGCGATCGTAAAAGACCTGGCATCTCCATGGACAATATTTTGATACGGCCACGATTCATGTTTGAACGAATTGCCATCGACGAGGACGAAATCGGGTCGCAACGCGAGCGACTCGATGGCCTTGGTCATCGCCACAGTGGTTGCTTGAAGGATGTTGATGCGATCGATGACTTCGTGGTCTACGATGCCAATGCCGATGCTTAACGCTCTTGACTGTATAAGTTGAAATAGGTGCTCACGTCTCTGCTCCGTCAGTTGCTTCGAATCATCAACCCCCTCAATACTCACAGCCCGTGGGAAGATCACGGCCGCAGCCACAACCGGCCCGGCCAGCGGCCCACGACCGGCTTCATCGACACCCGCGATGGAGCTCATCCCACGGTCCCACAGCGACAACTCAATGACCAGGTCTGGATGAACGCGTCGTCCCATCGGGGTCTACCGTGAGCCAAAATAGATGGCAAGTAATCCCAGGAGCATGCAGAGTTTCAACGCGTTGCTGAGTCTGCTCATGGTGGCAACACTCTGGTCTCTCCACTGAAGAACAATTACTGCAACAAGGATCACGTCGACGACCGCGACCAGAACGAGGTACCAGACGCCATAGATGTTCAATACATAAGCCGCGATGGTCGTTGAGATGAGGATGGCGAGGAGAGCCGATGAAAGCCACAACGCCGGCCTCACTCCGTACTTTACCGGCAGCGTAACAGCCCGTTCCTTCCGATCTCCTTCAATGTCTTCGACGTCCTTGATGATTTCCCGGACGACATTGATGAGAAAGGCGAAAAGAGCCGGCATGTACGCACGGTCGAGACGGGCAACCACGATCGCTCCGTAGATAAATGCCATTCCCGTCATAAGTCCGACAACCAGATTCCCCATCATTACAGTCCGCTTGAAGAAGGCACTGTACCAATACAAGAGAATAATCGACAGCACCACGATCACCAGAGCGGCAGTCGGAAGAAGCGTATTAAGGACAAGAGCCACCGCGGAGAGCGACAGCCAAAGGATCCACGCCTCACGTTGCGTTGCATCGCCCCGCGGAATCGGGCGACCCGGTTTGTTGATCTTGTCGATCTCGACATCAAAGTAGTCATTGATGGAATTCGCCGCAGCCGCAACCAATCCTCCGGTGAGAGCGGCAATGAGAACCTGGAGCCATTGGCTCGCGGTTGCTCCGGCGAGAACGGAAGCTGCTGGTATCGAAATCAGGGTAATACCCACGTTGAGAGGCCTCATCAAGTCCACATAGGCCCGCCATTTTCTAAAAGGCATTGATCAACCTCACATGAAGTTTTGCTGTGCTAAATGTATCGCCGTCACCGAACGCCAGGCTGACACCAATGAGCCCGAGCTTCGAATCAAGTCGCAGACCAACCCCGGAGCCGAACTTCGTTTGCTCCGAGCTTCCTGTCTGGGATCCAGCCAGCGCCGGCATCACAATGTAACCGGCATCAAGAAATGTGTAGAGATAGGAACGTGCATCCGTCAAGTAGCGGTATTCCAGAGTGGACCACACAATGCGCGAGCCGGTGAATTGTCCTTCCCGGTAACCACGCAAGGTTGCGGCGCCCCCGAGTCTGAAGAGGTCTCCGATTTCGATCACAGTCGTTCTATAGTCCTGGATATGCATTTCAGCACACAAGACGTTGCGAACCATCGGCTGCACATACCAGCGAAGGTCCATGAGGATTTTCTGAACCCTGTCGCTTGATGCGCTGGTGGTGGCGGAGGCGGTAATATCCTTCACGCCAAGTTGGTACTCCGTTTGATACAAGAGTCCTGACGTTGGCGTGACAGGATCACTTCGTGTATCGTAGGTGATGGAGAGCCCGGCGCTCGATGTCTGGCTTTCGGAAACAACGGTCTTGCCGAATCCTTCTGTCGGAACGACGTTGACAAGGGAAACGGTGCCTCCAAGCGAGAATTCGTCACTCATGGAGAACTGGACTGATCCGTCGTATCTTCTCCGAACGAACGTCGAATCCTGGACGCGCTGGAAAAATCCTCCCTCAGCATTCAGCGGAATCCCGGCAATCCAGGGTTCTGCGTAGCGGAGTTCGATTTCCTGGGTCGTGCGGTTCTCTCTGTACCAGCGAGCGGCGAGTTTTCGCGCCGTTCCGAAGAGATTACGGAATTGGAGATCCACAAGACCGGTCACGTAGGCATCTTCTCCCGGCCGGGATGAGGGAACATAGCCGACAACACCGTCAAACCGATTTGGATTGCCCTCCTGCACTGTCAGAAGCAATCCCCCCTCCTCGTTTTGGTCGAGGTACAGCTCCGGCTCGGAGACCGAAGAAAAAAGCTGCAGTCGCTCCAATCGTCGCTTGATGGAAGCTGAGAGTTGCTCGCTGAAGAACGAGTCACCCGTCAACTTGGCTTCTCTGGCGATCACCGACTCCTTCGTCAAGATATTCCCGAGAACACGGATCTCTCGTATCTTCACCCGCTTTCCCTCAACGATCTTGTACGCGAAGTCAACCTGAAAGTAGTCTGGTTTCTCGGAAAATGCTATGTCTTCGACTGTCACCTTTGTCAGCGGAAATCCGGCGGCTTCGTAGGTCTTGAGAATATGTTGAACACCGTCTTCCACACGAGACTGGGTAAAGACAGATCCTTCCGCGGCCTGGAGGTCTTTCCGTACAACTGCTTCATCAAGGAGTCTTGAGCCAACAATCGTGACAATGCCTATGCGGGACTGTTTTCCTTCATGGACGATGACGGTGACGGACGTCGAGGCCACGGATGCCCGGTCAATGAGCGTATCGATTGTGGCATGGAGGTATCCCGCCTGCCTGTACCTGTTTCTCAATATCTCGACATCATTTCCCAACACCACCGCGTCGTAGCGATTCCCAACGATCGTGAGCAAACCCTGGAGTAATTCCTCTCTTGTGAAAACGGTCGTTCCACGGAACTCGATGGCCCTTACTTCGGAGATTTGACGTCCCGGACAAACTGTGGTCAGGAGCAGTGAGAAGACGAACAACCTTGAAAAAATAAAAAAGCCAGTTGAACGAGAGTTCCCACTGGCCTTGTCAAGCATATATCGACTTTCGAACGTTATCGTAGTCCTCGAAAAAGATCCGCCGTCGGATTTTGGAGCCGATAGTCCCCGAATCCGCTGTAATCAACGAACACAAGCTCGCGATTGAGCTGGTAATAGGACCAGATCTCGTACGGCCTTGAATTCAACTCAAAGGGATGGCGTTCAACGTTTTCGGGAGGGCCGAGACGAATGTAGACCATCCCCATATCCGTCTTCCAGCCTTCAAGATAATGAGTGAAGGATTTGTTGGCAAAATCGACTCGCCTATAGTACTCCTCCATCAGCTCATTCCGGGGTGTGGATGCATCCGGATCCCGTTTCTTCCAGAACTCCACGAATCGTTTCCTCTTCTCCTCCGGTTCCCGTCCAGCCCGAATCGAGTCCAGCTCGGATTCCTTTGCTACATACCGCATTTGTTCAATCGCCTTGTTGAGGTCGGTAATAGTAAAGGGCAAATCGGACCAGCGGACGACAAAGGTGCGAGAGGTCACGGCACGCAGTCCCTGGGTGGTTCCTGTCTTGGCACTATACGCCTCGACAGTGACCAGATAGGTACCGGACACGAGCGTCACACTATCGACTTTGATGAAGAGCTGCAGTTTGCTTTCCGTCGGGGCCTCGGACTGTTCCCGTTCCCAGACTGTGTTCTTGGCCGGATCCATAATCCTTGATACGAGATGAAGAGAGTCCACCCCTCCGACATGGTAGGCCTCCAGGAACAGAAAGAAACCTTCGGTTTGGTGGGCAATCGTTCCGGCAATGTTCGGGACGATGCTTTTCTTGTCGCCGACAGTCGTCAGCCGGTTGACGAGCATAATATCACTTAACGCAAGCGTATCCTTCTCAAAGTCAATGACAAGGATTGATTTCCGCTGTCTCGTTCGTTTTTGCGTTTGCGGCTCAAGGAGATCAACAAGGATTTCATAGTCTCCCGGCGGGATGTCCATGACTCGATGGGAAAGGCTCGACAGCTTATTCGAGGTTGTCTGATTGAACTCTTTTACGCGGACCTCGGTACTCCAGGAACGTTGATCCACCAATTTCTGCTCCTTGGACATCACCTGCACCGTCGCATCGTAGCTGGCCGCATAGAGATCGCCGTCTTTCATGAAATGGAGTTCTTCGTGCGGAACCTGGATATAGACCTCAAGTCGCGATTTCTTCGGCTCTTCGGAGATGAAGGCAATCGCATCAAAGAAGAAGACCGTCGCCGCTTGTCTGGCGGAGCGGCTCGATTCGACCTGGGCGAATGAAGTCTTCGGCAAAGCGAATGCCAGCAAGAGCGTGAGAAGATACACGCGCTGAGATGATCGTGCTGGCAGTAATGTCGTTCGGTTAGTGGTCATCGTCTGCGTTTTCTATGAAACATGGCCATAGAGATCGTATTCCGTCGCATCATCAATTCGGACATTACAGAACGATCCGGGGACAAGGTGATCCTTCGTCTGTATCACAACCTCCTGATCGATCTCCGGGGCATCCCATTCTGTCCTTCCAACAAATCCACCATCGCTCGCAGCGTCAATGAGAACTTTCACGGTCGTACCGATCTGGTTCTGGTTCCGCTCCTCCGAAATCTCGCGCTGCAATTCCATCAGGATATCTCGCCGTTCTTCCTTCACGTTCTGCGGAATGGGATCGCTCAGAGGAAAAGCGGTCGTTCCTTCTTCCTGTGAGTACGTGAAGACTCCCAGGCGGTGGAATTTCATCTCCCTTACAAAATCATTCAACAACTGAAAGTCCTTCTCGGTTTCATTCGGATAACCGACGATCAGCGTCGTCCTTAGAGCAATTCCGGGAATCTTCTCCCTGATGGTGCCCAGGATTTCCCGTGTTCCCCGGTTGGTAATTCCCCGCCGCATTGATTTCAAGACGTCGTCGGAGGCATGCTGAACCGGTACATCCATGTAGCGGCACAGTTTGGGGCTTTCATGAAACACATCCAGGATTTCCAGGGGGAATCTTGCCGGGAACGCATACATCAGGCGAATCCATTCAATTCCGTCGACTGTTGTCAGTGCACGAAGCAACCGGGCAAGACGCCGCTCGCCGTAAAGATCCAATCCATAGTACGTGCTGTCCTGTGCAATGAGGATTAGCTCCTTGACACCTTTCACCGCCAGCGAACGTGCTTCCGCGAGAACAAGCTCTACCGGCTTTGAGCGGTGGGTTCCACGCATCAGCGGAATCGCACAAAAGGAGCATGGATTATCGCAACCTTCGGAGATTTTCAGGTATGCGAAGTGTGATGGTGTAGTGAGAAGCCGCTCTCCAAGAAGCTCTTTCTTGAAATCCGCGCCGAGCTCTTCGACAACTTCCTTCATGCTATTGGAGCCAAAAAAGACGTCCACCTCCGGTATCTCCTGCATCAGCTCGCTTTTGAATCGCTCCGTGAGGCATCCCATGACGACAATTTTCTTCAACTCACCCTTCTTCTTGCGTTCCACCGCTTCCAGTATAGCATCGATCGATTCCTGTTTTGCCGACTCAATGAATCCGCACGTATTGATCACTATGGTGTCGGCGTCGTCCGCCGAATCGGTCAAATCGGCCTTGCTGAGCTGCAGCTGACCAAGAAGCGATTCGCTGTCGACCAGGTTTTTCGAGCAACCCATGGTGACAACGTTTATTCTCGGTTTCCTATTCAATAAACACACCCACTTCCTTCTCCCCTCAGGATAATACCACGAAATCAATATAAAGATACAGAATCGGCGAGACAAAAATCAAACTATCGAAACGGTCGTACACCCCCCCGTGCCCGGGAAGAAATGAAGATGAGTCTTTGACCCCTGCATCGCGCTTGAAGCGCGATTCAACGAGATCGCCCAATTGCCCGAAAATTCCGACAATTGTCCCCATGGTGACGGCTTGACTGACTGTGAGATAGTCCAATACCGTTTCTTGTGCCAGAATCATCGTGAGGACCGCGAAGACGAGTCCAAACACGGCACCTTCCCAGGTCTTGTTGGGACTAACCCGCTCAAAGAGCTTGTGTCTCCCCAGCGTCGTACCGCCAAAATAGGCGGCTGTGTCACAGATCCAGATCGTGACAAATATCGAGATAACGGTGTACCCGCCCCATTGACTGATTTGAGCGAGTTGAGTCTCGGTTGCGACCACATTCGGAAAGAACTTTCCGACCGGAAAACCGTACGGAAACAACTCACGTATCTCGATCAATGTCCCGAAGAACAACGACACAAAGAGGACGCCTGCGATGGTCATGCCCGCATTGAGGAGCGGCGAGCCTTTTTGCCGGAAGAGTTCCACAAGCCCAACAGTGATAATGAACACCAGCAGGACGAACACAACAAATTGGAGCAGGCTGAACATGGAGAGTTGAATCCCAAGCGACGCAAACATCCCCAGGACTTGCAGATGAAGACGATCATAGATGAAGGCAGCATTCACGATGAATCCGAACAGAACGCCGACGATCGTTAGCGGAAAAGCTCCCTTGGCTTCAGCGAGCCTGTAGAACTCGATCAAGGCAAGCGACGAGGCCAGTGCAACGAACGCAAAGAAATAGTACCCACCTTGAAACGCCAGCCAGAGAATCACCGGAATTGCAGCGGCTGCGACGGCAACCCGTTTTGGCAATGATGCGTATGGGGATGACACCGAATGTCTTCTTTCTAATGATTGTTGGTTGCTTGAATTCCCTCGCGGAGACCGAGTTCTTTCAGAACGATTTCGGCCTTTTCAAACTCAGACTGCGGAACGAACAACTTGACAAATTCGCTCCTCTGCCCGCCGACATCCTCCTTGTACTGCCTTGATGAAAATACTTTGGTCGCGTATCCATGTAGTTCGAGATTCTTTCCAATGATATCGGTCTCAAATTCGGAGTCCGAATCAAACAGAACCGACCAATCGGTCAGGAGAGCTTTGTGTTGTCCATCATCGCACAGCGTCCATCCTTTGAAGTCGACAGCGCATTCCGCGCAAACAGGCTTGCCGCAGACGCCACACACTGCCGCGGCAGCAAGCTCGGGATGATTGGCGCATTCCTGTCCGGCCGACGGCGCATGGTGTGTCTTCACAACGATCTCCTGTCCACGGGATTGGTCGTAAGAACGTAGACCCTCATCGTGACAAGAAACAATCCCAGGAAAAGGACGAGCTGAGTCACAGCAAGGAGCAGGCCGGGTTGATCTGTCCTCGGAGCCATCATGGTTTTCTCATTTCCAAGGTCCATGGTTACCGCAATCACTGCCAGGAAGTTGTTCAAGAAATGGACCAGGACCGGCAGAGCAATGCTATTGGAGCGGTACCTCAGAAATCCAAGAAAACAACCGATGGCAATCAATGGAACAGTTTCAAAGGGATTGAGATGGAACAGTCCAAAGATCGTTCCTGAAAGAAGGACCGAGAGCAGCGGATTCATCACACGGTTGAACGACTTCTGAATCAATCCGCGAAAAAGGTACTCCTCGGCAATGGACGGAACGACGGCAACAACCATGACGACAAAAATGAACTCCGGGACTGATTCCGATCGAACAAGCATCTTGACGAGTTCCTCCATCATTTGCCGAACGGGCTCAATCAATTTCCGCAGGAATTCCGGGAGAGCAATCTGGTCCTGGAAATAAACGTAGACTTCGAAGACCCGTTGCAGCGAGATGAGTCCGATCGTCGCGGCGACGGACTCTTTCCACGTCGGCATTCTGAGCGGAAACACCTCACTCTGCTTCCTGCTGAGAAGGCGCGCCAGAAGGAGCGTCGGAAGAAGAATGAGAAAAACCTGTCCCACCATGGTGAAAACGCGGACAAGTCCGACATTCTCCCGGGTGACTTTACCTACTCCGATGAAGAGAAACGTTACGATTCCACCGCCGACCTGGTAAAGGAGAAAAACAGAACCCAGACACAAGAATGCAAACAAGGCTGGGTTGATCCCCTTTCGTTCAACGAACGGGAGCTCGGCATCGAGCAAAGTGTTACGGTGTTGTTCTTCGGTCATTGTTCGTATTTGGATTTGATCATTGCCGCGAGCAGCGGGATCATGATTTCGTGGTGACCGGTAAATGTGTATCCTCTTCCATGATCTTGCGTCGGACGGTCAACGACATTCATCTGAGGCCGATAGTGCCGTATCATATCGAAATTCGCGGTCGAGAATCCTCTCGCCTTGTGTCCGAGATTCCGCGCAACTGTGAGCGCCTTCAGAAACACCTCCGGCAGAATGACGGCTGATCCGACATTCAGAACTACGCCTCCATTCTTCAG
>Ga0315286_10003039_pt1 | contig 15721 bp, 10 predicted proteins | sample YL17G10_0_MG_FD_205038 | JGI IMG/M metagenome (GOLD analysis project Ga0315286, IMG submission 205038) | Sediment microbial communities from Yellowstone Lake, YNP, Wyoming, USA - YL17G10_0 | ecosystem: Environmental > Aquatic > Freshwater > Lake > Sediment | place: USA: Wyoming | collected...
GACTGCTTCCATCTTGAATTGCTTATCAAATCTTCTTCTTTTGATTTGTTCTGGTTCCATTTCGGACTTCTCCTTTTCTGTAATATACTGGCTTTTCTATCTGTCCGAAAATCGGGGGCAAGATTATACATTATTATCGGCAAGCACTATTTAAGTGTTAACTGTGGCTTCCCAGTCGGAGATCTGAAGATCGAATCCATTGAGGACCTAAAAAAGATGAACGATTTTTATTTTACTATGCTGGTGAACTTAGCACAGACACTTCATCATGAAAACACTCACAACCAACATCAAGAGAGATATAACAAGGAAATTAGCGGATCTGATGAGAACATGAAGAAGTGTTTTAGCCTGTGGACTGAGATTGAGGCCTACGACGCTGAAATACTATTTAAACTAAATTTAGAGCTGCTACTCAGACAGAACGGACAGGACACCAAAGCAGATGCTCTACAAGACTTAATAGATGCTCTGCTCAAGCAAATCGAAACACTTACAGAATGGGTTGAAACAATAGGGGGTGAAGTCGCAAAGAAAGTTGAATCTACTGATTGTAGCCCTACTATAAACAAAGTTTGTGAGCATGTGCCCATCACGGTGGAAGAGTTGCAAAAACTGATCGACGCTGTCCAACAGAGGGAAAATAATGCTACGGAAAAACGTAAGGAACTTGGGGTGGCAATGCAGAATCAGCGCAAGGAAAGCGAAAGTAAGGAGATTAACCCAAACACCGGCGGGTTCCCTTGTACTTCCTAGTGGAGATGCCATGGCTACGGTGCCAAGCGGTAGCGTAACCACTACTACGTATGTTGGAATTCACCGGATGGATCTGACTGGATTACCCGCTGGTCGCAAAACGCTTAGCCCAGTATATGAAATAAGCCCAGGCATAGCACTTAATCCTATGCATCCAGCGCGCCTTAGTATAAGAATAAGCGACCCAAACGCTTTACCTTTAGCAAATATTTACTGGTGGAATCCTAGTGTTCCGGGTTATTGGGTAGGTCGATGGCAAATGATTACTGCTGGAAAGAGTATTGGTCCCAACAACATAGAGAGTATGGATCCCAATAACACAATTAGTGTGGATATTGACAGGTGCGGCTACTTTGTAGTAATAGAATCCGAACAAGGAGGTTTCACCTCTCAAGGTCTAATAGTTATTGCAATTTCTCTAATCCTTGCCGGTGGGTATCTCATACTCAGGCAAAGGAGAAATCGTTTGTCGTTGAAGTGAAGGTTATTATTGTTGTCTTGTGAATCCACCAAGGGCTGATCTCACGGTCAGCCCTTTTTGTTAGGGGTTGTCTAAAAAGAAAAATTTCTGGTAGCCGCAGACTTTATGTCTGCGAATTTGAGCCGAGAACGCAATCTGAAGATTGCGGCTACCACCCCAAACCTACTTTTAGGACAACCCCTGATATTGTGGGATGCGGAGTCGATGCATTCAGTCCGTGATCACCGCTCTGCTTGTTCCCAAATCACAATGTGATACCTTCGGTATAGGAATTTTGGAACGAGGCAATGAAATCCTTAGTCAAAATCCTACACTATGTCTAGAAACTTTCAGTACCCACGCGGTGTCAATTTGCAAGTGAGAGGCATTTTTTTTATCATATAACAAAAGTGAAAGAATTAAAATATGCCACAAATTGCTGAAGAACTGAAGATAACATATAAAGATATTCTCTCACTCGGTGAATCTAATCAACGGACGGAAATTTTTGACGGAGAATTGATTATGGGACCCATGCCTTCTACCTATCACCAGCTTGTTCAGATGAATCTCGGCTCTATGATACGCGATTATGTAACTAAACGAGGATTAGGAAAAGTATTTGCTACTGTTGATGTTCACATTTCAGAAGTGATCGTGTTACAACCCGATATTTGTTATTTATCGAATGAACGTTCTTCAATAAATGATGGTAAAAAGTTTAATGCTGTTCCCGATCTTGTTGTAGAAATCCTCTCTCAATCAACTGAAGAACGTGATCGTACGTTCAAGTTTCGTGAGTATGCAAAGCATGGTGCAAAGGAATGTTGGCTAGTTTCAACTGAAAAAAAAGAAGTCGAGGTATATCAAAATTCACCTAAAGGATTTCAGCTCGTAAAAATATTTCCGGCAGATGAATTAATGAACACACCTCTCTTTCAAGATGCTGCTTTTTCAGTCAAAGAGGTTTTCTCGTAGACGTACTTTCATTACCCTACATCTACAACTTTTGTCATATCAGATGTAATGTGTTCATCCCGGTGAGTGTCTGTATAATATCGCCATATAATCACTCCGCAAATTAATAGCAATGTGCTGTTTATAGCAAAGACATTCATCAATCCGAAGTTCCCTGCAACCATCCCGCCCAAAAGTGGTCCGATCATATTTCCTAAGATTGTAAGACTCGTAGCAACTCCTATCATACCGCTTTTACGATTATCTGGCGAACGCAAGCTCGTCATCGAGTAAAGCGCATGCAGAATTCCACCGCGCACGAAGCCAAGCCCGGCACGCAGAAACATCAACGAAACTAAATTGGGAATTATCATATGAAGACTATACGCAATACCTGTGCCCGTAAGAGCTATGATGAGATTTTGTTTGAAGCCGAGCCGATCGTTTCTGCGTCCCCACCATGGTGACGAGATGACCATGAAGATACCTGAGATTGCAATAGTAACACCGGTGAGTGTTGAGATGTAACGAGTTGTAGTTTTAAAACTTTCGATGAAGAGTGCAAAGAGCGGCTCTATCATCAATGCTGCTATCTGTGAGAGAACAATTATAATTGCAATGATGCGCAGCTGAGTCTGCGTGAACATCAATTTAAAATTCTGAATCACCGATTGTTTCGCCTGCAGCTCGCTTGGCTGCTGGACCTCATGCACGAGTTTTATTATAATAAATCCGCCAACGAAACACAGAGCTGCGGTAATAAAAAATATCTCTCGATAACCGATGAGGTCGGCTAAGAAACCACCGATTGCAGGTCCTAACATAGTTCCGCCGGCAGTTGCCGATTGCAGTACCCCTAACGAATATCCGATATGTTCTTTTGGAGTTGAAGTAGAAACAAGAGCCAACGCTGCCGCAATGAATCCGCTGATAACGCCTTGCAGCATCCGAAACAGAAGAAGCTGATACACATCTTGTGAAAAACCGACTAAGATTTGAGATATTCCCAGTCCAATGATTGCACGGACGACCATCGCCTTACGACCGTATTTATCACCCATAGATCCCCAAAAAGGTGTTGCAATGAAAGCAGTAAAGAATGGTCCGGCAAACACTAAGCCGCTCCACCGTGCAAGCTCATTCGGATTAGTCACTCCAAGCTCACGGATATAAAAAGGGAGGAAGGGAACAACCAGGTTCATCCCTACCATGGCAAGGAACTGAGTTCCCCATAAAACGTAAAGATTTTTTTTCCAGTTTTCCATTTTGAAGAAATAAGATACAAAATTATCAACTTTTGTAATAATCTATGATTGAGTAGTTTGGAAGTAATGTGTTTTCTTACTACATTCTTGCGAAGATATGAAATCTCAAATGCATCATAGACTTCTATATTTATTGATGGTTCTTATCTCGTCTTGTGAATCACCCAATATTATAGAGCAGGATCCACATCGTTATCCCCAACCCTCCAGGAATCAGATACCCGATCAAACTGTATTCATAAATAATACACTTGGTCCGATAAACTTTACAATAGGTGATAGGAATTTCAATTTTGAACAGCTTCAAGTTTCTGCAATATCATCAAATAAGAAATTAGTGGATAGCATTGATATTGTTTTGAGTGGATCTGGGGGCAACCGAACAATCACTATCACACCCATAATTGGTCGTACAGGTGAAACGAAAATTACCATAATAGGACGAGATGGACGGAAGGTTGATTCTACAAGCTTTATGGTGACAGTTCTTATGCGTCGTGAAAATATGAACTATCCCACAATTCTGTTTCCATTACCAGAATCTGAATTACGAATGCTAAAAGCTGAATTTGATTCTTTAAACCACACGAAGATGCAATCCGAATTAGATGAATACGGTTTTATCAAAACGATTGGACTGCTCGACCGAGGGCAATCTACCATTACTGATACGAATATTGTAGTATCTAAAGCAAAAAGCGCGGTTTGGAAATTTAGGAAGTTTACAAATGTTATCGATACGAATCTTCTTATCGTAAAACAGGCAACACGATCATCCAGTGGTTTTTTTACAGATTGGTATATTCATTTGAAGCAACCATATAAAGGTCTAGTGATTGATGCCAAGGAGATTTCTGTTCTGGTTCATCAAGAGGTCGTTCAAATGTACGGGAATACATATAAGAATGTCTTTATACCCATACATGATTTGATTACAATTGAAAGAGCTATCGAGAGTTTATTGGGATATGAAATCGAATATTACTGTTGGACCAGAGAGAAATTTATAGTTTCGATTGACAAAGTATTCACTGATCAGGTTTCGATGGTTATTTACCCCAAAAAAAGCAGTAACAAAATTGAGCTTAGAGTTGTATGGAAAATTCCGATTGGGTCTGGACGTTACCCTCAGTGGAATTTCTACATTGATGTATTGACCGGAGAAATAGTTTACATTCATCAGTTATTTATCTGCTGATATACTTGATTGTATTACTTAGGTCAATGATATCAAAACTTCCGAAACTATTAGTTCAAAAAAGATTCTTATCTCTCGCTCGCTTGCTCTAATTTTTTATTTTACCATCTTTATTAAAGTTGCAAGAAAGTACATTAATCGAAAAATTTCATTATCAAAAGAATTTTGTTTATTCTGTTCTCCTTTTCCAGCAATTAATTGCAAGCGGAACACACATCATTGCAAAGGTCGTCGTCAAAGATATCGATCCGGTTACACTCACTGCATTAAGGTCGGGTATCGCCGCCATTGGTCTTCTTTTGATCATTCTCATTAAAAGAACAAAGTTCCGATTTCAAAAAGAAGATTATAAATCCATTTTATTCTTAAGCTTTTTGGCGATTCCGGTCAACCAGTTTTTATTTCTTCTTGCAATCAAATATACAACACCTACGAATGCTTCTCTATTATATGGTACTACGCCGGCAGTCGTTCTATTGATTTCTTTAGTCACTGGTAAGGAACGGGTAAATTGGGTAAAAGGTCTTGGTGTTGTTGTTGCATTTTGTGGAATTTTCATAATTGTATTTGAGCGAGGCATCGATTTTAGTTCTGAGTATGCAATCGGAAACCTGCTGCTTTTCGTTGCAGTTATTGCGTGGGCTTTATATACAATTCAGGGTCGAATCTTAATTCTCAGATATGGTGCGTTCACAACAAGTTCAATCACAATGATATTTGGTGCGATAATGTTCATCCCAATCGGAATTTTTAATGTGGCAGATTTTGATTATTCGGGATTAACAATCGGCCACTGGGGAGGATTGTTTTACCTTGCTATGGTCACATCAATCTTTGCTTATTTTCTATGGTATTATGCTTTAGGCAGGATTGCAGCAACCAAAGTTGCGGTATTTTCTAATTTACAACCGATTTTCACTACGATTCTTGCAATTGTTATTTTAGGCCAGGCGATCTCGACAGTTTTTATAATAGGGGGTAGCATCGCACTTGCGGGAGTTGTTCTGGCGCAATTCGGCTGAGACGGGTGCTTGATTTAAGTTACACTTTTCTCTATATTTGTTGCGAACCTTATGAAGGATTTATTAACAAGCAAGGTTAGGACAAGATTGGAAACAATTAGTGAAACTATTTCACGCTGATAAAACTTATGGAAATGGAGAGCTGGCAGAACGGCTATTGATCCCGCTCTTCAAGCGGGACGTCCGCAAGGACAGATTGAAAATATTTATGGAGAGCTGGCAGAACGGCTATTGCACCGGTCTTGAAAACCGGCGTCCGCAAGGGCTTGGGGGTTCGAATCCCTCGCTCTCCGCAAAAATGCATTTTAAAAGATTAGAGATTTATTTTGAGATCAATAAATATTTTGTAGGTGGCAAATTCAATTTGTGTATATTTTCTATAATAACAAGGGAACGTAACGTATGATGGACGAAACTCGAAAACGTATTTCGCAGCTAATAGTAGAAGAATTAGGCGAAAAAATAAAACGAGATGAGAATCTCCAGCATAAGCTTGAGCCATTCGCTGACCTTCCGGTAGAAAAAGTTGCAGATGCAATCATAAAACAATTCGAGTATCTCCTTTCAAGCGATCTTCGCGACCTCATAATTCATTTAATAGAACAAGAGATCAAGGCGGAAGAAAGTCTTGCCGCACCTGCGGTTGAAAAAGCTGAAACAGTTTCAATACCGCCCCCGGAAATTGTTGAAAAAACACCATCTGACACAATTGAAGAAGAAAAACCGGTTGAAATGTTGGAAGATGCACAACCAGCATCGGTAATGGAACATTTCGGGACAAAAGAACATTTCCCACTGGAGCCGATGGATATAGAGCTTCGGCCTACTGATTGGTTATATCTTTATGGTTTTTGTTATGCACCGGAAAGCACGGGAAAAGGAGTACCATCAAAAAAACTTGCACTAAAAGGAATCGATGGCGTTAACACTGTTTTTCTGATGGATTATGGAGACGTACGATTTTTCATGAATAAAATATCAGCGGAAGATTATTCGCTCGATAAAACAGGTAAACCGACTCTTACGACAGCTAAAACCGCAGTTTGCAAATATGAGCATGAGAAAATTCTCAATACGCTCCGTGCAGAGGAAGTAATGGTTTCATTCCCATTTTGGACCATCATCCAAAATTTGGAAAATATTGTTAAGCACATCGAGGATCGCTACGTTGAGCTGCTTCGTACATTGATAGATGTTCATGATGCTATAGAGTGGGATGTTGAAGTATTTGCATTTGACCGGCATATAATTGAATTGCCGTTATTTACAGACATTGCCCGAGAAAGAGTACCTCAGCGTGAATCGAGACATCCTGTAAGTAAAGTTAGAAATGTTAAGGTTCTCGAGAAACTACTATTTAAGGAAAAAAATTTCGCGCAGGCAATTCATAGTCAGCTTCTTCTACACTCAACGAAGGCGAAGATCGATTTTATGATCCGGCTCGACAATGCGTTTATGGATGATTGGAAGTCGATTCTTGATGCTCGTTATACGATTGGGAAAGAAAAACGGAAATATTTTTGTCAGACGATTCGAAGTCTTCAGAAAGAATACACGGAGTATGAGCTGATGTTCCGTGTTACCCATCCGAATGTCCGCTTCACGTTTCTCCAGTAATACACTCGATCATTCTACTAAACCATTTCCCTTCGGATAAATTGGAAATCGACAAAATATTTTTTATCTTTTCTCTGTCTTTACTACATTAGGTCGTAATTTCCGCCGAAAGGTGAAGCATGGCGGGCAAGCAGTTTGGTCGTTTTGCTTGCTAGGGGAAAATATTAAGTTCGAGAAAAAAATAAAAAAAATGGGGTCGTAGTTCAGTTTGGTTACCCCGACAAGTCGGGGTGCCTGTCACGCAGGAGTAAAGATATAGAAATGGGTTAGGTTGAGGTTGAGATAGTAGATATGAATTATTATGTTTATATTCTTGAGAGTGAGCGGACTGGAAGGTATTATGTTGGATCAACGAATAATCCAATGTTACGACTTGAACGACATAATGCCGGATTTACACGATCGACAAAAGGGAGAGGCCCTTGGAAGACAGTGTACTTAGAGAAACTTGATGATCGATGTAGAGCGGTTCGTAGGGAACAAGAAATTAAACGGATGAAGAATAGAAAATACATCAAAGATTTATTGGAGGGAGATGAAGTTAAAATAACGGGGTCGTAGTTCAGTTTGGTTAGAACGTCTGCCTGTCACGCAGAAGGTCGCGAGTTCGAGTCTCGTCGGCCCCGCAAAAGAATAAGGAAAATTCCCGGTATCATTTTCCCCGAAATAAATGTCGATGCTATTTTCAAAACACGATTAAAAAATGATACCCCGCTTCTTGCAGTTGTGTTGTTCATTCGACCTTGAATAATGATGAATCTTGCCAACGAACCACTGATCATAAGCAGGGTTGTCGCTGTATGCGAAGGTTCAATTTTGCATCTGGATTCTGATACAATCCCTCCTCAAAAAAAGGCAGCTTTAACCGTCACCTTTAAGACTAACAGAATGCAAGGATTCAAAATAAATCTTTATCAATCACTTCAAACGATATGAGCCAGCATACGATCATAATTCCTTTCACTGCCGACGTAATCACTTTGCTCGAGGTAGAGCCGCGCGGTTTATATTTTAAAAATCAGGAATGCGTATCAGGTGAGTATAAAATCCTAAGTTTAAAAAACACGAGCAAGAAAACGCTGAACATACAAAAGATTTTTGATCCGACGAATATCGCTACCGTCCAGTTGCGAAGAAAAATAACACAGCCCGGTGAGTCTGTAAACGCTCAGGTTTTAGGTAAACCCGTTGGCGAGACCTCGCGTAGCGGTGAAATCGTTATCCGGACCGATAGCAAGCTGCAGCCGGAGCTGAGAGTTAAATATTTGATACAGGGCTTAAAATAACTCATATTTTCACGAAATTCGATTATTTAAAACCATTTTGATGAAATTCGCAAAAAATAGTTTTCAAAAAGATTTTACAGAAATAGCGCAAAAATTTTACAGATTAAAAAAATATCATTTTTTTTTCAAAAAAGACTTGACAGTTTGCTTAAGTTTTAGTACTATTGAGCAGGACATGATAGGAAAAAAACACTACCCAAGCTGATATAATACCCACTCGCCCCAACGAGTATTGTGTTATTTTGGATAAACTTAGTTTGTAACCTGTCACCTGTTCAGATACCGACATCTTCAAGTTTTTTCTATAAAAATAAAATACACGTATGATACTTCAGACAATAGTTTTAAAATTATTTGATGGGGATTTACATGCGCGTATGCTCAACTTAAAAAATATTACTTATACTCTCGGCTCATTGAATACATTAAAGAAAAGAAACAGAAGATGAATTTTGTTACAATTTTTCTTACAACAGCAAGTCTTTTCTCGATTCCTCAGGGGATTGAAACAATTCTCCGGTGGACATCATTGTATAATCTTAATTTCCCGATAACTCAGAATCTAAATTTATAAAAAAATAAAACAAACTAAACACTAATTCACTAATCCACAAATTCATTATAATCCTTTAAGGAGGATATATGAAACATTTTAATTTCTTTATAGTACTCGTGTTACTAACGGTGCTTGCTACTTCGCTTGGTTTCGCTGGAAAAGAAACAGGCGTTAAAGCAAAACTTCCGGGTGTAACACAAGCGGATCAACGTCTTGATAGGGTGCGATCAGATTCAGATGTACCTGATGTACCTGAGGGACGAATACAAAAAATAGGTAAGAGGGTTAACGTCAGTACTGCGACTGCCAGCCCAAAACCAAAGAAGTTGGAGTCTGCATTAGCCGTTGTACCACCGGGTATTTTGGCGGGGGATTATCACATTCCCTCTGCATTTCCGTTCGATAATATCGAACATGCGGTCGGGACTCTCAACACCCTTGGTATAAGTAATGACGTAACATTTATACTGGACAATCCCAGCTACACCGAAAACCCTGTAACGTTTGGCGATTTCGGTAAGCCAGTTGGAAAAACTGTAACAATAAAGCCAGCTACTGGTGTGGACGTTACTATTACGTTCGTCTCCACTGATGGAGATGGTAAGGGTTTTGCATTTAACGGTGCAAATAACATCACGATAGATGGCAGCGGAGGAAGCCTCTCGCTCGAGTACACCGGTGCGTTTCCATATAGTGACCCATTCGCGGCAACTATATACTTCACGGGTGCCTCACACGATATCGCTATAAAAAACACAAGCATCAAGGGGCAAATGAATAATGCAGTATGGGCAAGTTCAACAGATGGCCGACCTGCAGTGTTCAGTTTTGCTGCTGATGCAGATGCCAATGGTGTAACCGATATTATACTTGATGGCTGCACTATCACTGGTGCGTCTTATGGTATGAAGTTCTTAACAGAAGGATACTGGGATGGCGTTGATGTCCTAACTGTTAAGAATTGTAAAATCGGCGGTGCTTATGGCGACCCCGTTATAGTTGGTGCATTAGTTGAAATAGCAACTGATGTTATCTTTGATAATAATATATTTGATGGAGTAAAATTCCTCTATTCATTTTATTTGCCTTCAGGGAACAACACTACTTTATCATATACTGAATATGATTTTGATGCCGTGTTTGCACCCGGCGCACGTGGCGCAAGTTTCTTACACGGTTTCGGACAGTCGACGTTCGGGCACTTCTTATTAGTTGACCGCTCTGTATTCTCGAATAATATTTTTAGAAATATTAGCACAGATGCTCCAGTAGGAAGCTTGCTTCTTGGTTATGGATGCCGTGTTTATACATATAACCTCGGCTATAACGTTCGTGCAAAGATGTATAATAATAGATTCTACAATCTTACTTTCACAAATGAAACAAGCATCGCAGCTATCCGTGGACCTGCTGGTGATGTATACCATAATTCTATTCAATTGCTAGGTACGACAGCCGGTGCATCTACAACTATCAACCAGGCAACGTACATTTACAATAATGCATTATCGAATGAAATAACCGGCGGTCTTCCCTCCAATCGTCGCGGTATAACCAATAGCGGTACTCTTAATAACAACGCTATTCATTCAACCGGATACTACGTCTCTGGTGCCGCAACGATGAGTGAAGCCGCAGCAATTAACATAAGTGGTGTGTTAGGCCTGGTAAATTTCACGTCAGATCTACACATCGATCTTACGGGTTCATCGTCTGCTTCGAATATCGGTAAAGCTGGAGTATTAAATATGCCTGATATAGACAGCGAACCGCGTGATATAACCCCGAGTGGAGTACGCGATGCAGGTGCTGATGAGTTCGCGACTATTGCAACACCTTTCGGTCCTGATGTAATAGCTGCCGTAATCGTTGTACCCCCAGCTAGTGCACCAACTGGAGTTCCACAGATTCCAATTGTAACGATTAGTAACAATTCTGCGACAGAAATAACTATCCCCTTCGATGTCGAACTCTTGCAAACCGCAGGTACGGGTAGTTACATTTCTACGAAACAGGTTACCTTACTACCGATGGAGACGAAAAATGTAATATTCGACAATTGGAAACCTGACTTAGCAGGAAGCTACACATTACAAGCAACAACAAAGTTGACTGGCGATATTAACGCTGGCAACGATGTTACAACAAAAGGTGTAACTGTAATTGATCCAATAGCCGTTAGCGCACCTAAAACTTATACATGGGATTTGAGCGCTGAGGGTTGGAGCGCAACAACCGGACCATCAGCCATAACTGACTGGAAACGGAAAAATAACTTTACTAAATTAAGTGGTCCGAAATCAGGTTACTCGTGGGTAACCGAGCGTCCGAATTTAGTATCGACTTATACAACAGGTCAGTATGCGAGCACATCAGGTTACGCTGCTGCCTATCCTGGTCCGAACCTTCTGACTAGCCCGTGGTTAGATATATCAGGGTTAGGTGGAACGACATTATATATTAGTCTCGATCATAGCTTAAAGACTGAACCCGGTTGGGATATTAGTTGGTTAGAATATACGACCGACGGTTTGACATGGAGTCATCTTGGCAAACTGAACGATCCTAAGGGTGTCAACATTTATAATCAATCAGTCTATGAATGGGCTGACGTAATTCCCGATGCCATAGATCAGGCAACAATGCTTATGTATGGATTGATCACAGACCCCCTTGCCCATATTGCTACATGGTCAAGCAATGGTGGAGCTACTGCGACTGGTCCGTACGGATGGGTTTACGCTCAGTTAAGAATTAATACAGGCGACTATACACCCGAAATCGTTGGATCAAAGGCAATCAGATTCCGATACGTTGCATTTTCTGACGCGGGGGGAACGGAAGACCCAGGTGGTTGGGCAGTTGATAATTTTGCAATCTCGAATACTGCTCCAGTGTTCACCGGTAACACCATCACAGGAACTGCATATGAGGATATGAATGGTAACGGACAGTTCGATGGTACACTACTTGCAAAGGGCTTAGCTGCTGAACCAATTGTGCCTAATGTAGATGTCTTTTTGACATATTTCGGTGTTCCACTGGATACTGAAAAGACAGATGCTAATGGCGTATTTACTTTCCTTCCACCGAGTCTAGGTGGTCGAGTAAATCTCCCTGGTACATATCAAGTTAGATTTAACAAACCAGGATATGTATGGACTCAGCCGGCTGGTTTTTCAGGTATCGCCGATGTGATTTGTCCATCAAATGGTGATATTATGACACAGAACTTAGGTTACTACCTTGGTTTTGTGAGTGGTATAAAATTCAACGATCGGTACGACGATAGTTTGTATACTCCCGTAGTTGATCCTCCACTATCGGGCTGGACGATTGAAGTACACAAAGATTCAGCTAACGGACCATTAATTGGTAGTGCTGTATCGGGTGTTGACGGAAAATACTCAGTTCCTACACCACCATATTATTGGGGCGGAACAAACCCTGGTAATTATGTGGTAAAGGAAGTTGCAAGGCCAACAATTGGTCGCCAGACTTATCCATGGAATCCAAGTAAGAACTACACGGTAACTGTCACAGGTCAAAGTGGTAGTCCAACTGCAGGGGTTACCGATATAAACTTTGGTAACTTCGTCTTTGGCGTTATCACGTGTGAAGCGGTTCAGGATCGTAATGGAAACGGCGTAAGAGAACTGGCTGATAATCCGGCAATCCCATTGGGTACATCGAAAGTTTATATCGATGTATTCAAGAATCAGGTAAAGATCGCAACAGATACGCTGGGCGATGGTAACAGTCCTAAAGTACATCGTATGTTGGAAGCAGGCATTTATGGATTCAAGAGAATGAACGCTATTCCAACGGGCCATATTGAAACGGCTCCGGCATCAGCCAATCCACCGTCACCTACGGATGTATTGGATTCGATCACTGTTGTCGTAGATACTTGCGGCACAGTTAAATCAGCCAGCTTCTTATACTTCCAACTACTCTCCGTAACTGGATTGAAGTTTGAAGATAAGGATGGCAGCAGCTCGTTCACAGGCGGTGATCTGGGCGCCGATGGCTGGACGATCAACGTTAGCGGCTCCGTGTATGGTTCTGCATCGGCAGTTACTCATGACGGTGGCAATTATACTATTAGTGATGTTGGTCCTGGTTCACATACTGTTAGTGAAACTATGCTCAATGCGGATTGGGTGCAAACCTTCCCGGCTACTCCCGGTACATACACCTTTACAGCCATAACGGGAAGTCAGGGTGGAAACCAGACAGCCAAGAACTTTGGTAACTTCAAGAAGTTCTGTGTAAGCGGTATCAAGTTCCGCGATCGTAACTGCGATGGCATACAGGATGTAGATGAAGAACCATTAGCGAACTTTACCATGAACTTAACCGGTAAGACTCCAATCGTGACCGGTGAGGATGGTACATTCGAATGGTGCGGTCTCCTTCCCGGAAGCTATACGTTGTCCGAGAGTCCAACAGAAGGTTGGACGGCATCAACACCTCCGGCTGGAACTATCACGTTCTCAGGTATCAGCGGTGATGCGAAAGTAGTACCTTTCGGTAACTGCAAAGCAGCCGATAATACCAAGTATCGCACGTTCACTTACGAGCAGCTGAGAGAATGCGATCAGCAAGCGAAGCAAAACCCACCAGCGATGAAACCACCAACAGTGTCGAAGCCGTGGTATGCACCACATCTGGTTGGAGACTTAGTGCGCCAGATTATGGCAACAGAGCTTGCCGTGTTGGTAGTTGGTGAAAAGGATAAAACCTATCCATGGGGCAAGTTAGCAGCATGGTTAGAACCCGCGAAATTCGGTGATGTAAGTGCGACACTTGTTAAATGCGTTAAGGGTGTTGGTACTTATCACATCGGAGCATCACAACCGTTCAACACGTATGGCAGTAGCGTTATGTCGAAGAGGTATAAGAAAATACTACCTACAAAGAAGAGCGACATGCTTATTGCTGAACTCTTAACACTGCAAGTGAACCTTGCAGCAAGCGATAAAGGAAATACACCCACTGGATTAGGCGTTGTTATTTACCCAAGGCCAGGTCCATGGGGAACGACTGCCACGATTGATGCTATAGAGGCATACGGCAACAAGATCATGACAAATTGGGCTGCTGGAATGGTAGTACCACAACCGGTTAACCCGACTGATTATGATGCGTTGTACACTGCCGTTAGAGAAATCAACCTGGCATTTGCATCGACATCAGTTGTCGATACAACACCGACTGGTGGATGGCGCTCAAGTCCGTTTAAGCTTCAGTATGTTGGAATCAAGACTGCGTTAGAAGCAGGCTTCCTAGCGCCAACGGCAGCTCCAAAGGTACGGCCGGTTGGCACGCCTGAAGTGATACCGGATGTGTATGCACTGGGTCAGAACTATCCGAACCCATTCAACCCAACAACAACACTTTCGTTTGAATTACCGAGTGATGCAGTTGTAACTTTGACGATCTATAACTTATTAGGTCAAGAAGTAGCAACCGTACTCGATCGTCAAGAGTATTCTGCAGGAACGTATGAGGAATATTTTGATGCAAGTCAGCTTGCGTCGGGTGTTTACCTCTATCGTATCGTTGCAGAACAAATTGGCGACGATGGCAGCACCGGTCAATCATTCACGCAAGTGAAGAAGATGGTGTTGATGAAGTAAATCCCAATTTAGGGGTCTTTCTCCCGTCCCGCGAAAGCTGGACGGGAGAACTAATTAAAAACAATAATTCATTATCAATTAACATTTATATACCTTTCGGAGGGTAGAAATGAAATTAAGTAAAAGCGTAAAAATCATTCTCGTGTTTGCAGTGATTTTCATAAGTGCATACGGAACATCCTATTCACAGAAACCATCATCTGAAATATGGATTAAGGTAAGGGATTATTTTCCAGCAGGGGGTAAGGATGAAATTACCAATTGGTTGGGTAATCACATCGATGCCAGATTTTATCCTTTGGATACCTTGGAGCTAAGTTTATTCAATCCGCCGGATAGTTGCTCGAGGGTTCGAGAAGTATCCGGGCCTCCGGCTCCTCCGGCATGGGGCACTTGGTGGGGAAATATTAAAAATCGTCCTATAAATCCGTACGGTTTTGGTTTAGTGATATATGATTTTAGGGGACTTCCGACTAATGCGACAAAGAAAGACACATTCCATTTATATTTCCAGAATGAATATTCAAAAGATTCAGCCGATTTCCTTATTCGATGGCCCAACGCTGTATATTTAGCCGAGCGATGCGACAGCATGAAGCTCAACTATCTCGATCCCAATGCCGACCCCATTTCTCAATGGGTGGATATGTTTTCAGTTGATAGTCTTGTAATACCGTTAGCGACATTGAATGGAATAAAGGATTTATTGATTTATAAATATGGCTGTAAATTCGTCGATGGTTGTGGACAGGTAGGAGTCAAAGAGGAATCGCGAACTATCCCAACCGGTTTTTCGCTATATCCCAATTATCCGAATCCATTCAATCCAAGCACAACATTACGGTTCGATATTGAAAAGAGTGCGATGACGGAAATTTCGATATATAACGTTTTAGGACAAAAAGTGATAACGCTTGTATCGGAAGAATTATCACCGGGTACTTATTCTACAAGCTGGAATG
>Ga0315286_10003045_pt1 | contig 15710 bp, 15 predicted proteins | sample YL17G10_0_MG_FD_205038 | JGI IMG/M metagenome (GOLD analysis project Ga0315286, IMG submission 205038) | Sediment microbial communities from Yellowstone Lake, YNP, Wyoming, USA - YL17G10_0 | ecosystem: Environmental > Aquatic > Freshwater > Lake > Sediment | place: USA: Wyoming | collected...
AGTGGTCTCCTCCTCCACTACTTTGCTGCCGACCTTAACATCCACACTGAGTATCTTGCCTGGTATGGGTGCCTCAACTTTTTCTAGTGCCATTTTTCTTGCAGTTCTCCTCTTAGCAGAAATCAATAAAAAAGGGAAACGCCTTCCTCAGACGTCCCCCTTTTTAAACCGCAATCAGTAAATCTAATGCCCCCTGCCTTTGCTCTTACGAGCCGATTGGATATGAGTAATCAGGCGCTGGGTTGTTTGGCCAGGCTTACCGTACGTGCAACTATTCTCTCCCCCTCAACACGGTCAAGCAGCACGGTATCACCGGTGGAGAACTCACCGCGCAGTAACATTTCAGAGAGCTGGTCCTCCACCAGGTTCTGTATCACTCTGCGCAGGGGACGAGCACCAAAAGTCTGGTCGTAGCCTTTCTCACCCAGCAGGTCCTTGGCGGCATCGGTTACCTGCAGCTTCACTCCCTTTTCCTGAAGTTGTTGAGCTACTTTCGCCAACATAAGGTCAACTATCTGGCGGATGTGCTCCTTGCTCAGGGAGTGGAAGACCACCACCCCATCAATTCGATTGAGAAATTCGGGTCTGAAGGTCTTCTTAAGTTCGCCTAACAGCTTGTCCTTCATGCGCTCATAGGCCAGTTGCTGGACTTTACCCTCATCAGTGTGGCTAACAAAGCCCATAGTGCTCTCTTTTCTGATCAGCTCAGCACCTATGTTGCTGGTCATCACTATGATGCTGTTGCGGAAGTCCACCCGGCGTCCCTTGGCATCGGTAAGATGACCATCATCAAAAATCTGTAGCAGTATATTAAACACATCCGGGTGGGCTTTCTCAATCTCATCGAGCAGGATAGCACAATAAGATTTACGTCTCACCGTCTCAGTGAGCTGCCCTCCCTCATCGTAGCCTACATATCCTGGCGGTGCTCCCACCAGACGGGCTACTGAGTGTCTCTCCATAAACTCAGACATATCCAGTCGAATAAGGGCATCCTCGCTGCCGAACATAAACTCGGCCAGCGCCCTCACCAGCTCTGTCTTACCTACACCGGTGGGGCCCAGGAAGATGAAGCTGCCGATAGGATGGCGCGGGTCTTTGAGACCAGCGCGGGCACGCCTCACTGCCTTGGCTATGATAACGATGGCCTCGTCCTGCCCTATAATGCGACGATGTAGCACTTCTTCCATCTGCAGCAAACGGGTGGACTCATCTTTGGCGATACGTATCACTGGAATGCCAGTCCACATACTGATCACCTCAGAGATATCCTCCTCAGTGACCACCGGTTTCTCCTGGTTCTGCTCCGCCTGCCAGTCCTGCTGCATGTGCTGCGTCTTTTCCAAAAGCTGCAATTCCCGGTCGCGCAACTCGGCGGCATACTCATATTGCTGAGCGGCGATGGCCGTTTCCTTATCCTGTCGCACACTCTCCAGAGCCCGTTTAACCTCTTTGATGGTAATAGGAATGGCTCCTCGCTTGATGCGCACGCGGGAGGAGGACTCATCCACAACATCAATGGCCTTGTCAGGCAAAGATCGGTCAGGGATATAGCGGGCGGCCAGCGTGGCAGCGGCTATCAGAGCCTCGTCACTGATAATAAGACGGTGGTGCTCCTCGTAGCGCGACTTGACGCCACGCAGTATATCCAGAGTGCCTTCTACCGTAGGTTCCTCCACCAGTACGGGCTGGAAGCGGCGCTCCAAAGCAGCGTCACGCTCCACATATTTACGATATTCATCCAGAGTGGTAGCCCCGATGCACTGAAGCTCACCACGGGACAGCGAAGGCTTGAGGATATTAGCTGCATCCACAGCACCCTCAGCAGCTCCAGCGCCCACGATAGTATGAAGCTCATCAATAAAGAGGATGCAGTTGCCCGCCCCCTTAATTTCTTCGATGACCTTCTTCAGCCTTTCCTCAAACTCGCCCCGATACTTGGTGCCAGCTACCAGAGAACCCACATCCAGAGTGACTATGCGCTTGCCTTGGAGGGTCTCTGGGACTTCCCCAGCCACGATGCGATGTGCCAATCCCTCTACAATAGCTGTCTTGCCCACCCCAGCCTCGCCGATGAGCACCGGGTTATTTTTGGTGCGTCGGCACAGTATTTGGATCACCCGCTCGATCTCGCGGTGTCGCCCGATTACAGGGTCAAGCTTGCCCGCCCTGGAAGCGGCGGTGAGGTCTACGCCTAGCTGGTCAAGCGTGGTAGTGCGTGTGGCAGAACGTGCACCTTGGGCACCCTGAGGTGTAGACTGACTTAAAATGCGGTTGACCTCGGCGCGTACCCGCTCCAGGTTAACCCCCAGGCTCTCCAGCACTCCAGCAGCCACGCCCTCACCCTCGCGGAGTAAGCCCAGCAGGAGGTGTTCAGTGCCTATATAGCTGTGGTTTAGACGGCGGGCTTCGTCCAATGCCAGTTCAATAACGCGTTTGGCTCTGGGAGTAAGTCCTATCTCACCGCTGCCGGGTCGTTCTCCACGGCCGATGATGAACTCTACAGCGGCGCGCACCTTACTAAGCTCAACGCCCAGATTACCCAGAACCTTGGCAGCCACACCTTCGCCCTCACGTACCAAACCCAGCAGAATATGCTCTGTCCCTATGTAGTTATGATTAAACCGCTGGGCTTCTTCCTGGGCTAGTGTGAGCACCTTGCGTGCTCTTTCGGAGAACTTCTCAAACTTGCTCGACATCTTCTTCCCCCAAAGCCGAATTTGGTAGTGAATTACCTCCGGCTTGGGTCCTTCTCAAACTGAGATTAGGCTACCGCTCCACCTTCAGGCCATTACCAATTTCAATTTGAATTATAGCATAGGCCCCGATAAAAAGTAAAGAGCCTAAAGCTAACCGCTCAGGCTCTTGAATTCATTAGCCCCCGGCAACGACCTATTTTCCAAAGGAGTTTCCCCCTCAGTATCGTCGGCGCTGGAGCGTTTCACGACCGTGTTCGGGATGGGAACGGGTGGGACCACTCCGCTAGAGTCACCAAGAGCAAGATGCTACATTATAACACATTTTAAGGTTTTATGCTAAGTCTGGGGGAGGTCAAAGCCTCGACCATTAGTACCACTCAGCTGAAGCTGTTGCCAGCCTTACACCTGTGGCCTATCAAGCAGCTAGTCTAGCTGCGGTCTTACTCCTTCCGAGGAAGGATGGCAGAACTAATCTTGGGGAGAGCTTCGCACTTAGATGCTTTCAGCGCTTATCCCGACCAGACTTGGCTACCCAGCCATGCCCTTGGCAGGACAACTGGTTCACCAGAGGTCTGTCCCTCCCGGCCCTCTCGTACTAGGGAGAGCTCCCCTCAATTCTGCTGCGCCCACGACGGATAGAGACCGAACTGTCTCACGACGTTCTGAACCCAGCTCGCGTACCGCTTTAACCGGCGAACAGCCGGACCCTTGGGACCTGCTCCAGCCCCAGGATGCGACGAGCCGACATCGAGGTGCCAAACCTTGCCGTCGATGTGAACTCTTGGGCAAGATCAGCCTGTTATCCCCGGGGTAGCTTTTGTCCGATAAGCCACGGCCCTTCCACACAGAGCCGTAGGATCACTTTGCCCGACTTTCGTCCCTGCTCGACTTGTTGGTCTCACAGTCAAGCTCCCTTATGCCAATGCACTCAACGCACGATTTCCATCCGTGCTGAGGGAACCTTTGGGCGCCTCCGTTACCTTTTAGGAGGCGACCGCCCCAGTCAAACTGCCCATCTGGCACTGTCCCCCAGCTTGTTCTGAGGTTAGAACCAAAACCAAACAAGAGTGGTATTTCAACGTTGGCTCCACCGGAGCTAGCGCCCCGGCTTCGCAGCCTCCCACCTATGCTACACATGCCCAGCCTCAATCCCATGCCAAATTACAGTAAAGCTCCACGGGGTCTTTTTGTCCAGTCGCGGGTAACCCGCATCTTCACGGGTACTTCAATTTCGCCGAGCCCCTCGTTGAGACAGCGCCCAGGTCGTTACACCATTCGTGCGGGTCGGAACTTACCCGACAAGGGATTTCGCTACCTTAGGACCGTTATAGTTACGGCCGCCGTTCACCGGGGCTTCGGTTCAAAGCTTCTCCGCCGAAGCGGATGACCTCTCCCCTTAACCTTCCGGCACTGGGCAGGTGTCAGCCCCTATACCTTGCATTCCTGCTTGGCAGAGACCTGTGTTTTTGTTAAACAGTCGCCCGGGCCCATTCACTGCGACCAGCTTTCGCTGGCACCCCTTCTCCCGAAGTTACGGGGTTAGATTGCCGAGTTCCTTAACGAGGGCTCACTCGATCACCTTAGGACCTTTATCCTAGCCTACCAGTGTCGGTTTGCGGTACGGACGATCAACATCTTTGGCAACGAGGCTTTTCTTGACAGAGTGGGTCAAGTTGAGTTGTTTTGGGTCTCCCCGCCACTCCCCCCTCTCCTTCGCTTTAACCGCCGGAGGGGATTTTCCTCCCCCAGCAACAGCCTTGGATCGGGGACGCACCATGTCCAATGGGCGCGCACAACTCACCTATCTGTGTTCCCCCTTTGCCTCAAACAGATGAAGATCGGTACGGGAATATTGACCCGTTGTCCATCGCCTACGCCTTTCGGCCTCGGCTTAGGCCCGACTAACCCTACGCGGATTGACCTTGCGTAGGAAACCTTAGGCTTTCGGTGGGCGTGGTTCTCACACGCCTTACGCTACTCATTCCGGCATTCTCACTTGCCACAACTCCAGCCAGCCTTACGACTAACCTTCGCTGTCATGGCAACGCTCCCCTACCAAACTTCCCATACGGGAAGCATCCAGAGCTTCGGTGACGGGCTTGAGCCCCGTTACGTTATCGGCGCAACTCCACTCGACCAGTGAGCTATTACGCACTCTTTAAAGGATGGCTGCTTCTAAGCCAACCTCCTGGCTGTCTGGGCAAAGTTACCTCCTTTGCCACTTAGCCCGCTCTTAGGGACCTTAGCTGCTGGTCTGGGCTGTTTCCCTTTCGACTACGAAGCTTATCCCCCGCAGTCTCACTCCCGGGTAGTTGAGTCAAGGCATTCTAGGTTTGGTTGAGGTTGGTAAGCTATTCGCCCCCTAGCTCATCCAGTGCCTTACCTCCTTGACTGTACACCCGAGGCTGCACCTCAATGCATTTCGGGGAGAACCAGCTATCACTGGGTTCGATTGGCATTTTACCCCTACCCACAGCTCATCCCAAAACTTTGCAACGTTCAAGGGTTCGGGCCTCCACGAAGTTTTACCTTCGCTTCACCCTGGCCATGGGTAGCTCACCCAGCTTCGGGTCTAATCCCTGCGACTAACCGCCCTATTCAGACTCGCTTTCGCTACGGCTCCGCAATTTAAATTGCTTAACCTATGCCACAGAGATTAACTCGCCGGATCATTCTTCAATAGGCACGCCATTATCCGCCAGAAGCGGACTCTGACTGCTGTAGGCACACGGTTTCAGGTTCTATTTCACTCCCCTCTCGGGGTTCTTTTCACCTTTCCCTCACGGTACTTGTTCACTATCGGTTGCCAAGGGTCTTTAGCCTTGGAGGGTGGTCCCCCCAGATTCCCACGGGGTTCCACGTGCCCCGTGGTACTCAAGTACCCGACAGGAGCCTACCCCTTTCGTCTACGGGACTGTCACCCGCTTTGGTGGCTCTTTCCAGAGACCTTTGACTAGGGTACGGTTTGTAACTCCTTAGAGGGTTCATGGGCCCCTCTAGCCGGGACTTACAACCCCCTGATTGCATAGGCCCCAAAGCCACTAAGCAACCAGAGTTTGGGCTGATCCCCGTTCGCTCGCCGCTACTAGGGGAATCTCGGTTGATTTCTTCTACTCGGGGTACTGAGATGTTTCACTTCCCCCGCTGGCCTCCACTCGTCCTATGTGTTGAGACGAGGGTGTCCGCCTGAGGCGGACAGGTTGCCCCATTCGGGAATCTCCGGCTAAGCTAGTCAGACAGCACACCGGAGCTTTTCGCAGTCTTACCGCGCCCTTCTTCGGCCCTTGGCACCAAGGCATCCACCGTGCGCCCTTATTTCCTTGACCTCCACCAGACTCAGCATAAAACTGAACAAAACTGAACCATATTCACTTTTTAAGGTGCTATAGACAGCAAAAGCGGCTTGATGCTCACCCCAAGCCGCTTGCCTGAGTCATCGCATCAAAGCGTTATTTTATTTGTTCACTCTTGCCATCTATACCTCGCAGACTATTAGTATAGCCTTACAACATTCATCTGTCAAGGGAAAATGGGATTAATCTTTCCTTCTTGTTCGCATTGCGCCAAGGCCTTCCAGGGCAAGACCATAGCCCAAATTTTCGTCAAGAAGCCTCTTCAACCGCTGTGTTAATATGACTCTGGTGTAGCGCGCCGTCAGTGGCGGGAGTGCTGCCAGACGCTCTGCCAGTTCGTTGGCTCTGGTCATCAGTTTATCCTGAGGTAGCACCTCGTTGACCACGCCAAGCTGAAAAGCTTCTTGGGCAGTGATCTTCTGGCCAGTCAGCAGAAAATACCGGCCGCGATTGGGGCCGAGCAGCTCCATCCAAACTACAGCGATGCCGTCACCGGGCACTGCTGAGAAGAGGATATGTGCCTGATCCTGGAAGATGGCATTTTCAGAAGCCAACGTGATGTCAGAGAGAACTGCCAGCTCGGAGTGCACGGTGGCTGGTCCATTTACTGCTGCGATCACTGGAACCTCTATGTCGAGCAAGTTGCGCAGAAGACGTTTACCCTCCCAATAGACGTGGTCCCAATCGGATGGGATGCTCAGGTCTTTGTCCCACCCGAAGCGAGCTATGAACTCATCTCACGTGCCGGTGAGTATTATCACCTTGTTATTGCGGTCGGCGCTGATGTCCAGAAAGGCACCCACCCAATCACGATGATGGGCGCTGGAATATACCACTGGCCCATTATTGGTATGAAGACGGACTGTCAACACCCCGCTTTGGGTGCGCTCAAATGTAATTGTCTCATATCGGTCAAAGTATTCAGGTCTGTTACTCATTCTTTGCCTCCTTCTTCTAATACCTTATGAGGGGGCTGATAAAGCCTTTTTCATATACTCTGTCTCTTACAATATTGTCACCCTCACCCCGGCCCTCTCCCAGTGGGCGAGGGAGTTTTGGATTATATCCGCTTAATTCCCTCGCCTTACGGGAGAGGGTTAGGGTGAGGGGAAATAGAGAGTAGGTGGGGTGACACTCCCAGCTCCCCCGCCAGGAAGCTTCCTGGGGATCTTTTTCGGCAGTCTCCTTATAAGATCGGTGAAAAAGTCCCTATAGGTCAAATCCGCCAGACCCAGCCACCGTCAACACCAATCGTCTGGCCGGTTACCCAGTCGCTGGCATGGGAAGACAGGAAAAGCAGCGCACCGTAAAGGTCTTCGGGGTCACCTAGTGCTTTGAGTGGCATGCGCGGTGCAAATGCCTCGACCATCCCGCGCGGTCGAGCCTTCTTTCCGGCATCGGTGGAAATCATACCCGGCGCAATAGCATTCACATTAATTTTATATCTACCCAGTTCGGAAGCCATGTGTATGGTTAACCCGATAATCGCCAGCTTGCTGATTCCGTATGCGCCCCCCGGTTGGAAAGCACCACCGGAAGAAATGTTGATGATCTTACCCCCGCCACGTTGTTTCATAGATGGCACTACCCCGCGAATGCACAATAACGCCCCTGTCAGGTTGACTCGCAGGACACGATCCCATAAGTCTAACGGGAAATCTACCAGTGGTGTCCCTAAGGGGAGTTCGGCCATCAAAGCTGCGTTGTTGACCAGGATGTCGATTCCGCCGAAGCGGTTAACAGCGGCCGATGCCATCCCAGCCACGCTGGACTCACTGGTGATATCTGTGGGCACTGCCAGGGTCTGGAGGCCTGCTGTGCTAAGCTCAGTTGCAGCCAGTTTGGCCGCATCAGCGTTAATATCGGCAAGCACCACGCATGCTCCTGCTCTGCCGAGGGCTTCGGAAAACTTTCGGCCGATGCCACCGCCGGCCCCTGTCACAATAGCAACTTTTCCTTCCAAAGGCTTATCTGCCGTAACCATTCTCGAACCTCCTTATAGCTTTGGTTATGCTAATGATATTCTTCTCAAAATAGCTCTTTCAACCCCCCTACCCCCCATTCTTGGGGGATTGTAGCGGCGAGTCTTGCACTCGCCCTGTGGGGGATACCCCCAAACCCCTGGCAGGAGGTATCCTGCACCTATTTTATCGGGAACTGTAGCGGCAGGGCTTGCCCCTGCCTTATCCGGGACACCCGCAGGGTGTCTCTACCCCGTGGTCTCCTGATGTAGCGGCAGGTCTTGCACTTGCCCTGCGTGGGACACCCCCATCCGCCTAAGGGGATGCGCCCATTCGGAATCCCCTTAAACCTTTATCACAGGAAGGTGGAGGGAACCTTGGTTCCCTTCTGGGGGTCTGGGGGTACCCCCCGGCGCATCTACTCCCCCCTATGGGATAATCAGGGCTGTCATTAGCACGCTATAGGCGGGCGTGGCAATGTCGTCCTATTGTCCCTTAGATTGCTTCGTCGTTCGCCTGTGGCGAACTTCTCGCAACTCGGCGTACGTTCCCTCAGCCAACCTGGTTTCGGTGAATGCCCCCGTGCGCAGCAACTCCCCCGCAGTCTCTGCATCATGGTAATCGTTCTTCCGCCAGTCCACATCGTCGCCCTCTCGCCGGCGCTTCAACGTGAACGGACTTATCAATCGAAACGGTATGCCGTTTCCGTCCAGGAAATACGCCAGCGGCCGCCAGTAACGACCTCCCGCCTCAATGGCGAACATGACGCCCCGAGCCCCCACCATCGTCATACACCGCCAAGTTCGATCCAGCAGTTCGTTGAACCCCTGTCTGGAGTTATCCACCTTGAATCTGCTGTGTATCACAGCATCCTGTGTCTTAATCACCACCGCATGTTTCTTTTTGTGAGCGTCCACACCGACAATCAAGTACCCCTCCGGTATTTGCTTCAGTTTGCTTGCAGTGATATTCTTCACTTGGTGGTTCCTCCTACTCTAGGTTTTATTTCTGTCTTACCTATTGTAGTCTGGAGCCACCAAAACTTATACTAATGACTATAAGCCGAAAGAATCCACGGATTACGGTTCTATATCTGTTACCGACAAATTATTGACAGTAGCGTGAGGAGAATCACAGTTGACTCTAGTCAGGACCTCGGTGTACAATTATCTTAGAAGCGAACAATATCGGCCTAAAGTGGGTAGCCCTTTAAGGATAACAGTTAACGATGCCGGAGACAATCTATCGTGATGATTAGCGTCAGGCAAACAAGGTTTTTAGACAGCTTGGTTGTCAGAGGAGTGGGATCCTCTCTTAATCGATTGTCCAAATTACAGAATGCATCTCAACTAGAGATAGGGTAGGATGAAAGAATCAGAAGACGTGCTGAAACAAATACAGAATTTGCAGCAAGAGGACACTAACGTCTTCAAGGCTGTAGCAGAAAAACTGCCAGAGGGCATATTGATAGTCACAGAGCAAGAGAGGCATATCTATGCCAACAAGCGCGCTACTGAGATAACGGGTTACAGTGTCTCCGAACTACTTAGGATGACCATCGGAGACCTGATATGTTTCCGGGACATTGACATAATCAAAGAAAAGTACAAGTATGTCCCAGTAAGAGAAGGTGCGTTGAACTGGCATGAGGCTGTCGTTGCTCGGAAAGATGGTACTCGGGTACCGGCAGAAATAACGATCACGAGGACAATGTGGCATAGAGAACCAGCCACTGCTTTTATAATACGAGCCATCATTGAACGAGAGTTGGAGGTCACGATGCGAAACATGGAGGAGGTAATTATGATAACATCTCAAGTCGGTCCCGTACCAATTATAGTTAGCCGGCTATATGATGGATTGATAGGGTATGTAAACAAACGCTTTGGCAGGTTGCTCGGCTTGCCACTTGATACATTGGTTGGCGGTTTTGCTCAGAACTACCTGTATGACGCTGCTGACTGTCAACGGTTTTTTGCTGCTCTGAGAGAACAAGGACGGCTTCACCACTTTGAAACACGCTTTAAGAAAGCAGATGGCACTATAGTTTGGACAATGTTTTCAGGTCACTCTGTGGTTTTGCAAGATGATGAAGAGTGGTTTATCGGCGTTCAGGAGGTAGCCGAGCACGAGTGTGGGACAATAGACAACATTACCAGTGGTAGTGGCAAGCCGGTATACAAGCGTGTGTTCCAAACCGAAGACATTGCAATCGACTTGATTCGGCGTGCAGCAACCGTAGGGGACCATGAGATAAATCTTACTGACACTGAGCGCAGATTGCTGATGTGTCTGGCGCACAACGCTGACTCCGTTGTTACTTATGATCGTCTTCTGCAGGCTGTTTGGGGCAGCAGATATCCAGGCGATGAACAATTGCTTCACACAAATGTGTGTCGTATCAGGCGGAAAATGCGGGATATCGCAGAGAAGCCCTTAAGTATTGTTACCAAGCATGGCACGGGATATATGCTCACAGAGCATGCATGTTAATTCTTGGTATGGTAGCATGTTACCTCTGCTTGGCTTTTAGTAAAGCGCAGAGTAAATTATTCGTAATTCTTAGGATTTAAAAATTGCTCTTTGATATTGTTAGTTCACCCATCTGAGATCATCCTGCTGAAAGACGCGGAAGGCTTCCTTATGACGAAGGAATCAGACTGCTGCTGAATGCTTAATAAAGACCTCCCTTCTCACCCGATATACAACTTCAGGCCTGGGGTTATTGTCTGGTGGTGCTAAACGGTGTATACTACTAGGAGAGAATGATTGGAGGTACTACTCATGCCTAAAGTCAATGTCTCCTTACCGGATGATGTGCTCCGGGATCTGGACAAAGCTGCTGGTGAGGCTCATACCAATCGTAGCGCCTTCCTGGCTCAGGCAGTGAAACATCTTATCGCAGAGTTGGAGGAGGAGAAACAGATGGAGCGCCGTCTCCAGGCGGCTGCTAACATACGCAAGATAGCCGAAGAATTGGGGCCCTGGGATGGAACATCGGAGATACTGAAATGGCGCGACTCTCATTAGTCATTGATGCCTCGATTGTGGTAAAGTGGTTCTCCTCTCTGGAAGAAGCCAACGTGTCGCAGGCTGTGGATATCTTGGACCGCCGTGTAAAGGGGGAGATAACGCTCCTGGTGACTAACCTGCTCTACTATGAAGTGTCCAATGCCCTGGTACATAAGAAGGCTCTTTCCAACGAGAAGGTTCAACTTTCAGTAGCAAGCTTGTTTTCTCTTGGTATGCAGACTGTTCATACAGACGCTGATCTCATGGTAATGTCTGCCAGATTGGCGCGGCAATTTAGCATAACGGTGTATGATGCCTGCTATGCCGCTCTGGCGCAGAAGTACAATTGTCCTCTGGTCACCGCCAATCCCAGGCACCAGATGCAGACTTTAGGTTGTCAGGTGATCCCTATCGAGGAATGGAAGTAGCGTCTGTGGAATATTCTTTTTCATATCGGGTATAATGCCAGGTGACTCTGTCCCAGGAGAGAGCTATGATACGAAGCTTTGATGGAAAAACACCAAAAGTGGCCCCTTCAGCCTTCGTCAGCGAGTTTGCCTATGTGGTGGGCGATGTGGAGATCGGGGAAGACTGTAGTGTCTGGCCGGGAGCGATATTGCGGGGAGACATGGCCCCTATTCGCATCGGCAATGGCACTCAGATAGAGGATGGTTGTATAGTCCACACGGGAGTGCCAATGACAATAGGCAACCACGTGCACTTCGGCCACGGCGTGGTGATACACTGCCGCCGCATTGGCAACAATGTGCTGGTAGGCAACAACGCCACACTGCTGGATGATGCGGAGATCGGAGATACCTGCGTCATCGCAGCAGGTGCTCTGGTCCCACAAAATGCCCGGATACCTGCCCGTTCCTTTGTGGTAGGCGTACCAGGCAAAATCAAAGGACAACCTTCGGAGAAAATGATAGCTGGTTTGGAGAAAGGCGTAACTGTTTATACAGAGCTGGCCAGGAGATACAAGGCACAGGGGCTGTGATTTTTCGGGCAAACACCCCCTCTAGTGTAGTGTCTCACCAATGACTTGACAATAGAACCTTTTGGCTACCAGCTATTTATGTGTAATTTAGTTGTAAAGCTGTTACTGAGACACTACACTAGCTCCCCCTCTTAAGCTTAAGAGGGGGACTGAACACCATGAGAAGTTACACGTACTCATTAGCGCAGAAATCCACCGCCACAAATTGGCTGGCAAGACGCTTTTACTAGCATGACTTCCCAGATGGAAATGACATATGTGTGTGCTTGAGTTCTTCTGAAGGGCCGGCAACAGTGCTTTGGATTCGAATCCTGTTAGCTTCACCAAGCATAACTTTTCGACAGCAGAAAGTCAAGGCCTTTGTTGAGGTCACTGTGGGGTGTGGGGCACATTGCCCAGGACAAAAGGAGTACGCCGCAGGCACCATTTTCAACACAGTGCTCTGATTGCGCAAAATAGAGAAAAGTGCAATTAGAACACAAAGTATCCATTAGCTCTTGTCCCAAAAGCGTCCCAGTGATGCTGACGATTCACATTGGTTCGGTGGGGTGCGTTTCACTCCATCCACCCTGCATTAGCCAGCGACAGTCTTCAGGGAGTGCAAAATCACATATAAAATACACAATCTCTCCATAATTTCTCCACACTGCAGCTCTATCATTTAACTGTGAGGTCGGAAGAAGCCCGACCTACAAATAGAAAAAGAAAGGAGGTGTTAAAATGAGCAGAACATTAAAGCTGGTTCTGGTAGCTTTTGCAGTGGTGGCACTTATGACCTTTGCCTTGGCAAGCACGGCTTTTGCTGCTGGTCCTAAAACAGGGAACTGCACAGGTAATGCATATGGCTCTCCTGGTGACTGTGCTGGCCCTGGTCTGATGCACCAGTATGGCGTGCAAGAAGGTAACGGCGCTAGCTATGGCGAGCCCAGCGATGGTACGGGCCCGGGGGACATGCACCAGTGGGGTCGTGCCTAGTGTAGTGTCTCACCAATGACTTGACAATAAATACTGTTGGTTGCAAGGTCTATTCACATGGAATTCGATTGTAAACCTGTTATTGAGACACTACACTAGAATGAGTTAGCACGGGATTTGCTGAGGGTGAAGAGGCGGCCCTGCATTCGGCCGCCTCTTCACCCGGCTGTTTGACAATTTCTACTGGGGAGGCCAGAATTATTACAGGATAATGGCACAGGTGGGTTCTCTATGGTAAAGAAAATCCTTGTGGTAGACGATGAGAAAAAGATCGCTGAGATTGTGAAAGCCTATCTCGAAAAAGATGGTTTCACAGTTATTGTTGCCTATGATGGGAAGACAGCCATTGATATGACAAGGAACCAGAATCCGGACCTTGTTATTCTTGATCTAATGCTACCGGAGATTTCTGGTTGGGATGTCTGTCGTGCTCTGCGGGCTAAATCCAATGTGCCTATTATCATGCTCACTGCTCGTGATGAGGACACCGACAAGATAGTTGGCCTGGAACTGGGGGCAGATGACTATGTAACCAAACCATTCAATCCCAAGGAATTGGTATCCAGAGTAAAAGCAGTGCTTCGCCGTTCTGAGGGGGCTGATATACATAAAAAAGTTATCGAATTCGCAGACCTGAGCATCGATCTCGAAAGACACCAAGTCCGACGCGCTGGAAAGCTCATAGAGCTAACACCTACAGAATTTGAACTTCTTAAAGTGCTGGCTGAATCGCCTGGCCGTGTCTATAGCCGCATGCAGTTGTTGGACAAGATACAAGGTGATGCCTATGATGGTTATGAGCGCACCATAGACAGCCATATTAAGAATCTGCGCAAGAAGATGGGAGGCGACTCTGACGAATCTAAGTATGTGATAACGGTTCACGGAGTAGGCTACAAATTCAGAGGGGGTGCTGATGTTTAGCCTGAGATGGAAGCTAGCGGTTGCCTTATTGCTAGTGGTAGTTGTTTCTGTGGGTATCACGGCATATCTGGCTAACCGTGGCACTACGCATGATTTCAACCAATATATGGCTCGCAAGGCTGGACAGGTGGGACAGGGGCAGGGTTACATGGGTGGAGGAGGAGCAGGTCCAGTTGTTACACCAACACCTAAAGGTGCTGCCGAACAGAATTTCCTGGACAAGGTCAACGACTCACTGGTGATATCAGGGGTGGTGGGTGGCATAGTGGCGATCTTTGTGGGATTGGTTTTAACCCTACAAATCACCAGGCCTATTCAGCGTTTGAAAAAAGGAGCAGCACGCATCGCTACTGGCGATCTGACTCACAGAGTAAAGGTTGAGTCACGGGACGAGTTCGGCGAACTGGGTGAGTCATTCAATTACATGGCTGCCAGTCTAGACAATAGCGAACAAGCCCGACGTCATCTGCTTGCCGACATTACTCATGATTTGCGCACTCCGTTGTCTGTTATTGAAGGAACTGTGGATGCCATGCTTGACGGTGTTTATCAAGCCAATCCTGAGAACCTTAATTCCCTAAAAGAGGAAACAGCAGTGCTGACTCACTTGGTGGCCGACTTGCGTGACTTATCATTGGCTGAAGCAGGCCAACTGAAGCTAGAGATTGAACCAATAAACCTGACGGAGCTAGTGCAGAGGCGCGTTTCTCAGGTCGAAGTCATTGCACAAAAGAAGAACATAAGCCTCAACACGGCCATAGCCAACGGGCTGCCTCAGATAGAGGTGGATAGTGCGCGAATTGAGCAGGTTGTGGCAAATCTTTTAACTAACGCGTTAAACTTTACCCATTCAGGTGGAACTGTGACAGTCTCAGTCTCAGCTGACAGGGAGAATCTCATAGTCTCTGTGGCTGACACTGGTGCGGGAATTCCTCCTGAGCATTTGCCACATATTTTTGAGCGATTTTATAGAGTTGACGCTGCCCGTTCACATAAGACTGGAGGATCCGGTCTGGGGCTTGCCATAACTAAGCAGATGGTTGAACTCCATGGAGGCAGAATATGGGTTGAGAGCGAAGTGGGTAGGGGGAGCAAATTCTCATTCACTCTACCTGTGGCCGGGCGAAGGGCAAGTACGTAATAAAGTAGGAGTCGCAAGTCCTCTAATTGAGCACGTTTCAATAGCTATATTCCACCTATGGGCGGTCATGTCTGATTACTTTTTTGAGAACATGTCGTTTATTTTAGAGTTGAATTGAAGCGGGACCATCCGATGTCTTTGCTCTGGCGGGTAATGTTTCACTTTACCCACGCCGCGTTTAGTTGTAACGAGAGTGATGCAAGGCGAACAGAAGCTGACCAGGTGGTTACTAATGCGTAATCACGCCGCCATATCCTTATGAAGCCTTGCCACGGGGGGTAAGCGGTATGCGATGTTTCGCTGCCCAGCGGACGAGTTCAACCAGCTCTTCTTCTGTCTCTGGCTGTACCACAGCCTCAGGTGTGGTGGCGCCGACGAGGGGTTTAACTAGGCTGGGGATGGCGGCGATGTCGTGGCCGTAGAGTGTTCGTTCTATCTTGCAGAAGGATACACGAGCGCCAAATTTTCCCTGAAGGTAAACTCGCTGCTTGTTGTTGACTTTACCCACGGCAACCTCCCCACCAATGTAGCCAGCTAACCCCGCCTATTTGCGAGGCGAATACTTCTTTAGCACTGCTTTTGCCTCCTTGGCTCCCTTCCAGCCTTCCACCTGAGTTTCCTTGTCCTCAAGTAGCTTATAGGTGT
>Ga0315286_10003046_pt1 | contig 15710 bp, 13 predicted proteins | sample YL17G10_0_MG_FD_205038 | JGI IMG/M metagenome (GOLD analysis project Ga0315286, IMG submission 205038) | Sediment microbial communities from Yellowstone Lake, YNP, Wyoming, USA - YL17G10_0 | ecosystem: Environmental > Aquatic > Freshwater > Lake > Sediment | place: USA: Wyoming | collected...
GAGGCCGCGGACCACACCTAGGTCGACCTGGACGTTGGTGAAGCCGAAGTCCCTGAGAACCTGGAATACCTGGCCCAGGTAATCGCTCGCCTCGCCCGGGAAGTCCTTGAGAAGCTCGACCGGTCCGATCAACTGGGTGATGCGGATAACCTCCTCGATGTCCTCCTCCCTCATCCCTGCGCCGCGCATGATGGGACGGGCCTCGTCGTACATCTTCTTGTCCAGCTTCTGCAGGATCAAGGGTGCCTGGTCCGATTTCACGCCCGCGGAGCATAATTTGTCGCGAAGCACCCCGATGTGCCCGATCCGGATGTGGTAGTTGATCAACCCGCTATTGCGGATCATGGCCGCCGCCAGACCGATGACCTCCGCATCGGATTCGGGGTTGGGTGCTCCGAGGAGCTCGGCCCCGAACTGATAGAACTCCCGGTAGCGACCGCTCTGCGGTCTCTCATAACGGAAGCATGGACCGAAATAGTAGAGCTTGAGCGGCCGGGGGTAGTTGGTGAGATCGTTGACGAAGAACCTCATGGCCGGAGCAGTGAGCTCTGGCCTCAGCGCGATCTGCCTGCCGCCCTTGTCCTCGAAAGCGTACATCTCATCGATGATGCTTGGGCCAGATTTCAGCGTGAATAGCTCGGTATGCTCGAAGATGGGAGTGGCGATCTCCTTGAAGCCATGCGTCTCGGCGGTGGTGCGGAAGATGCCTTCCAGGTAGCGACGTGTTTCCATCTCCTGGGGCGTGAAGTCTCTGGTACCTCGCGGACGCTGAATCATCCCGTGAGCAATATTCTGGCCGATATTAAGGCTTTCTTGGGGGTGATTGACCGCGTCAGACCGCATGGAAGCATATCATGCTCAACCCAGCGCCTGGTCCAGATCCGCCTTCAGGTCCTCGAGGTCCTCCACCCCCAACGACAATCTGATCAGCCCGTCCTTGATGCCCAGCCTAGCACGCTCCTGCGGCGGCAGCGACTTATGCGAGGAGTTCAGCGGCATGCTGACCAAGGAATCCACCCCTCCCAGGCTGGTGGCCTTCTTGATCAGCTTGAAAGAACGTAGGGCTTTTTCGGCCGCTTCCCTGCCTCCTTTGACCTCGAAGCTCACCATGCCTCCGTATCCGTGCATCTGCCTCTTCGCCAGGAAGTGCTGGGGATGCGATTCCAGTCCGGGATAGTGCACGCCTTCGACCTTGGGATGCTTCTCCAGGAACCTCGCCGTCTCCATGCCGTTGCGGTTGTGCCTTTCCATCCTCAGGTCCAGGGTCTTCATGCCTCGGCTCAGCAGGAAAGCCCCGAGGGGGTCGAGCGACCCTCCATACTGGATGCGCAGGCTGCCGATGGCCTCGATGTCCGCTTTGCCCCCTACCACCGCTCCGGCGATCAGGTCAGAGTGGCCATTGAGATACTTGGTGCAGGAGTGGCACACCAAGTCGATGCCCAGCTCGATGGGGTTGGTGTTGATCGGGGTAGCGAAGGTCGAATCGATCACGCTCTTTATCCCTTTGACCCGTGCGATCTCCGCGGCCGCCTTGATATCGACCAGCTTGAGCAAGGGGTTGGTGGGCGATTCGAGGTAGATCAATTTGGTACGAGGGGTGATGGCCCTCTCCAAGGCGTCCAGGTCGGTGCTGCTCACCATGGTCACGTCGATGCCGAAGCGGGGAAGCTCCTTGCGCAGGAAAGCATAGGTCCCTCCATACACGTCCTCGACCGAGACGAGGTGATCGCCCTTGCTTAAGAAGGTCAACAAGGTGGCGGTTATGGCGGCCATGCCCGAGGAGAAGACCATGCCCCTTTCCGCACCCTCCAAAGCTGCCAGTTTATCCTCGACGGCCTTGATGGTCGGATTCCCATAGCGCGTATAGATGTACGCCCCGTCGGGCACATTGCCCTGCCATGTGGTCGGGTCTTCGGTCGGGAAGTAGAAGGTCGACGTCTGATAGATGGGCGTATGGACCTCGCCGAGGGTCGTAGCCAGCTCTCCAGCATGCACCGCGGTGGTGGACTTGCCCTGCCCGCGCTTCTCGATTGGTGATGACAAATGCTCGCCTCCGAATCGCAACAGGGCATGTGCAAGGCAGAATAATGCTCTTTCTCATCCGCCGCGCTTCTTGACGATGGTCAGGATGTCGCCGTCCCTCAGGACATGGTCCAGCCCGATGGTCTGGCCCGGGAACTTGGCGCTCTTGCCCCAGACCACGGAATAGCGGAAGTTGGGCCGGAGGGAGCGGTGCAAGCTGTCGCACACATCTCCCACGGTCGCACCGTGCCTGATGATCAACGGCACATCCATGTCGGCGTCCTTGCCCTGCGGCTTCAGGTAAATGCTGATGAGATCAAGGTTCCGATATATGGTCTCCTTGAGCTCGGGGATGCCGATGTTCTTCTCGGCCGAGACGAAGACCACATCATAGCCGTGGAACTTCTCCTTCAGCCCCTTCATGTAGTTCTTGTCCTTGACCAGGTCGATCTTGTTCACGGTCACCATGGCCTTCGCGTACACCCGGTTGCCCGCCAGAACATCGATCAGCTCGTCGATGGTTAGGTCCTCGCGGATGACGACGTCGGCGTTCACAAAACCATACTCGGCGACGATGCCCCGCGCCATCTCCTCGTCGATCTTGGTGAGCCTGACGGTCGAACGGACATCCACGCCGCCGATCTCCGTCTTGGAGATCACCACGTCCGCGGGATGTGTATTTATCCTGATGCCCACCGCCTCCAGCTCCTTGATTAGGACATGGATGTTCGTATCGTGGGCGTCGATGACGAACATGATGAGGTCCGCCGCCCGGACCACCGAAAGCACCTCCCGGCCCCTGCCCTTCCCCTTCGAGGCGTCCTTGATCAGACCGGGAAGGTCCAGTATCTGGATCTTGGCGAACTTGTACTCCATGACCCCCGGGACCACGTCCAGGGTGGTGAAATCATAAGCGGCCACCTCGCTGTCCGCATTGGTGAGCCGATTGAGAATGGTCGATTTGCCGACCGAGGGGAACCCGACGAGCGCGACCGTGGCGTTCCCCGACTTCTTGACCGCATAGGTCACACCGCTCTTGCCGCCGCTCGACCGCCTCTTCTCCTGCTCCTCTTTCAAGCGGGCGATCTTGGCCTTCAGCTTTCCGATGTGATACTCGGTGTTCTTGTTCTTCTGCGTCTTGAAGATCTCGTCTTCGAGCGCTTTGATCTGCTCCTCTATGGTCAAGGACACCCGACGACACCTACCTTGTGATCCGTGTGCCGGCCTTGTTCTCCAAGGCCGCATCAAGCTTCCCAGCTGAAGTGATGATGACCTTCTCTCCGCCGTTGCGCAGGAAGTTAAGCGCCGCTTCCACCTTGGGACCCATGCTACCCTGAGGGAACTGCCCCTGCTCTAAATACTCTTCCATTTGCCTAGCCGTGACCTCGCCCAAAGGCCGCGGGTCCTTGCTGTTGTAATCGATGAAGACGCTGTCTACATCGGTCAGCATGATGAACAGCTTCTCCTCCACGCCTATGGCCAGCACGGCTGCGGCGAGGTCCTTGTCGACCACCGCTTCTACGCCCTGCAGCACCCCCTCGCGCAGCACCACCGGTATCCCGCCCCCGCCTGAGGCCACCACCACCTCGGCCTGGTTCTCCCCTCCGAACACCAAGCGCCTTATGCCACTGGCTTCGATGATGGCGATCGGCCTTGGAGAAGGGACCACTCGGCGATAGCCACCTCGCTTGACATCCTTCACGAAGTCCCAGGCGTGGCTCTGCTTCAGCTCGGCCGCGTCGCTCTCCGAATAATACGGTCCGACCGGCTTGGTCGGCTGTTCGAAGGCAGGGTCATCGGGGTCCACCAATACCCGGGTAAGCACGCAGGTGACCACTTTCTTGACCCCTCCCCTCACCAGCGCCTCGCTCAGGGCCTGCTGCACCATGAATCCTATCAATCCCTGTGATTCAGCCACGCAGACATCCAAGGGCATGGAGGGGATGGTGCGTCGCGCCAGGTCGTTCTGGACCAGGATGTTGCCCACCTGAGGGCCGTTGCCGTGCGTCAAGACGATGTCATATCCGGCCTTGATCATCTTGGCAAGGTGGACCGAGGTCTCGCGGAGATTGCGCATCTGGTTCTGGAAGGTGGCCTGTTCCCCTGCCTTTAGTATGGCGTTCCCGCCGATGGCCACCACCGCTGTCTTCATCTTCCGCTCACCAGAATCAAGATTTTTGCTACAAAATTAGGAGTATTTAACCTTGACGCCAGCAGAGATAGGTCAACCTTAAGAGGGTCTCATTCATTGGCCACGCTCCGTTCCGCCCCGGCACAGAAGCCCTTGGAGCATCGGTCCAAACATTTAAACACTTGAGCTTGATTCGGATGCGATGGCCACCACTGGTGTTCCGCCCACCACGTTCCAGCAGTTCAAGAAGAGCAAGATAGCCATACCATTTGCCCTGGTGCTCACCGCGCTCATCGCTTTCCTACTCCTGATCTACGCAAGCACATTGTTCTGCCTTATGCCTGCCTTGATCGCCCTTATCGCCTTCGCGATCCCTTGGTACTTCGGACTCAAGGACCGGAAGAAGCTGGCGGTATTCGGTCTGGTGCTATTCATCTTCTTGGGCCTGGGTTGGGGTCTGGTCAGATACGATATCATCACCAGCGCAACCGCGCCGAACCTGTCCTCCAGCGACCACATCCTGAGCAATGGCATGATCGTGCCTTTCAGGAACGACGGCACCAACCTGTATTCCTTCACTGTAACGCTCAATGGCGGGACCAATAGTTCGGAGGTCTTCGTCACGGTCTACGATATCTGGGGCGGCGTGGGCACGCGCTACAACATGACATACGACGCCAGCCTGAGCAGTGGGCTTGGTAATGGGCACTATGTTTACATAGTCAACAAGACACTGGCCAATAGCGTTTTCCAGTCAGCTTTCTTCTATAGGCTTAACAGTGACACCTTGATCGCCACGCCCTACGCCATCGGACCCATCGGGGCTTCGAACAGCGACATCCTGACGCACGAGCTGTACTTCGAGGTCATGGTGGTGTTCCTCAACATCGGCCTGTTGTTCTATGTCATCCTGCTGCTCACCTGGTGGATGGACTCCAATAAGAAGAAATTCGAGGCGATGCAGAAAAAGCGTGCCGAACAGCCTGGCAACGCCCTGCCACCTCCGCCGGGGGATCAGGCCGCGACGTCCGCTGTCAAGACCGAGAAGTTCGTGTGCTCGGCCTGCGGGGGGGAGGTCCCGGTCGATGCTAAGGAATGCTCGCAATGCGGGGAGAAGTTCGAAGATTGAGGCACCAGCTGGGCGACTCCTGGCAACCTTTAATATCGCATCCAATTATACGGATGCTTGGGATGCACGTGTTCCAATTCCTCAGCGCTGAGGCGATAGCATGACCTCCATCGCCGACCACTTGGCCAAGAAACAGAAGGAGATCTCGGTCTCGGAGTTCTTTGAGCGCAACCGCCAGATCCTGGGGTTCGACTCGCAGACCAAGGCGCTGATCATGGCGGTCAAGGAGGCGGTGGACAACGCCCTGGACGCGTGCGAGGAAGCGGGTTACCTCCCGGACCTCCTGGTCAAGCTGGAGAAGGTCGACCAGAACGAGTTCAAGATGTTCGTCGAGGACAACGGTCCGGGCATTGTCCCCGACATGATACCGAACGTCTTCGGCCGCCTGCTCTTCGGGTCGCGCTTCCACGCCATCCGCCAGTCGAGGGGGCAGCAGGGCATCGGCATCTCCGCCACGGTTATGTATGGCCAGATAACCACCGGAAAACCCGCCAAGATCACCTCGAAGACCGAGAGCGACAAGCCCGCGGCGGTCAAGCAGGTCATGCTCAACACCAAGACCAACAGCCCTCACATCGTCTCCTCCGACTTCATCATGTGGGACGAGAAGGAGCACGGCACCCGGGTGGAGATCTTCATCAACGGCCGCTATGTGACGGGGAAGCAGTCCGTGGTGGAATATCTGAGGCAGACGGTCATTGTCAACCCTCATACCTCGATCACCTTCGTGGACCCGGAGCACAAGACCTTCGTCTTCAACCGGGCCTTCGACAAGCTGCCTCCGATAACTAAAGAGATCAAGCCTCATCCCGAAGGTCTGGAGCTCGGGACGCTGATGAACATGGGTAGGGCATCGCGCACCCGCAACCTGAAGGATTTCCTGCGCAACGACTTCTGCCGCGTCTCCGACCGACTGGCAAAGGAGATCGTCGACAAGGCGCATCTCTCCGAATCGGCCAAGACCACCGGCCTGGACCTTGAGAAGTACAAGGCACTGCTCAACGCCATGCAGTCGGTGAAGTACCTACCGCCGCAAACGGACTGCCTGTCACCTATCGGCGAGGCGCTCATCCGCAAAGGGTTGAAGAACGTGCTGGACGAAGCGAAGCCCGAGTTCTATACGCCCCCGGTCTCGCGCAGTCCGCGCGTCTATGCTGGCAACCCATTCCAGGTCGAGGTCGGCATCGTCTATGGCGGCAACCTGCCCAAGGACCAGCAGGTCACCCTGTTCCGATTCGCCAACCGCGTGCCGCTGCTCTACCAGCAGGGCGCCTGCGTGCTCACCAAGGCGGTGGAGAAGGTCGATTGGCGGCGTTACGGCCTGGAGCAAAGGGGCGGGGAGGGCATACCGTTCGGACCGGCCATCATTTTGGTGCATATCGCCTCCACCAAGGTGCCATTCACCTCGGAGGCCAAGGAGGCGGTCGCGAGCATCCCTGAGATCCAAGAGGAGCTCGAGCTGGCGCTGCGCGAGTGCGGACGCCGGCTCAAGATCCATCTGAACAAGAAGGATACCAAGACCAGGACCAAGGCCAAGTTCGAGATCGTGCAGGAGATACTGCCGCTCATCGCGGAGAAGAGCGCCAAGATCGTCGGCAAGCCAGTGCCTTCGCTTAGTGGCACGATAACCAAGATCATGAACGTGGTATGGATCGATGACGCCGTGGTGTTCGAGAAGAAGCGGCACCGCATCAAGGTGGACATCTATAACTACACCCCCAAGATGGTCCGCTTCAACCTGCATGCCGTGTTCCCGGTGGGATCGATGGCGCTGGATAGCGTCGAGCCCAAGCCCGTCGAGGTCAAGGAGGACGGCAAGGTCACCTGGGAGCTCAAGCACATCCATTCCACTGAGAAGGAGACGCTCAAGCTGGACCTGGTGGGTCTGGACCAAGAGCTGTACGACGAGAACGAACTGTACGCTTCGGGCATCGACCCGACCATGATCATCGGCGCGGACCCCTTGCCGGGTGATTGGGACGTGGCCAGGCTGTCTGTCACCGAAGTGATCGCGCAGCCCTCGCCTCCGGCGGAGGAAGAGGAGGAAGAGATCGACTATGACGAACAGACGGAGGCGCTGAGCGATGACTGAGCCGAACGAGCAGCCACTGGGCGAAGCGGCGGTGAAGAAGCTCTACGAGCTGGCCGAGTCCATCTACGATCAGATCGACGGGGGTAAGATCCCCAAGATGGTGATCCCGCTGCGCACCAAGGGCAACATCCGCTTCGACCCTAAGCACAGCGTCTGGAAATACGGCAGCGCCAAGGGCGCCAGGACGGCCAAGAAGACCCAGGGGGCGCTCATGCTGCTGCGCACCATGTTCGTCATGGAGCTCATCGAGGACATGATAAAGGACCAGAAATCCTCCACCCTGAGAGAGATGTACTACATCTCAGAGGGCTGGGGCAAGGGCAAGTTCCACTCCCAGGACGAGAGCAACCTGCTGGCCGAGGACCTGGAGATCGTCACCGGCCTGATGCGCGAGGACTTCAAGCTGCGCCCTGAGGAGAATGGCGCGTCCGTCATCGGCAACGTTACCATCGAAGAGCTGGACCGCAAAGGGCGCAAGAAGCGCATCAACTGCCTCGAGGACGTGGGCGACTCTGGATATGGCATTCCATACAATGTCGAGGCGGACAAGGTGCAGCTCATCGAGTCGGACGCGGACTTCATCATCGCCATCGAGACCGGCGGTATGTTCGACCGTCTGGTGGAGAACGGCTTCGCCGAGGACTCGAACGCGGTCCTGGTCCACCTGAAGGGGCAGCCGGCCCGTTCCACCCGCAGGTTCATCAAGCGGCTTCATGACGAGATGCATCTGCCGGTCGTGGTCTTCACCGATGGCGACCCCTGGTCGTTCCGGATCTTCGCTTCGGTGGCCTACGGGGCGATAAAGACCGCGCACATCTCGGAGTTCCTGGCCACGCCGACCGCCGAATTCATCGGCATCACGGCCTCGGACATCCTGCGCTACGACCTTCCGACCGATAAGCTGAGCGACCGGGACGTGAAGGCCCTAGAGGCCGAACTCAAGGACCCTCGCTTCAACGACGAATTCTGGCGCAACGAGATCGAGACCATGCTCAAGATCGACAAGAAGGCGGAGCAGCAGGCTCTGGCCAAGTACGGCCTGAATTATGTCACGGACAAGTACCTGCCCGAGAAGCTCACGGAGATGGGCGTGCTGAAGAAGTAGTGCTGCCTTGCCTTCCAATCGAATAGCCCCTGGCATCCAATGGGAAGGTCGGGAAGCGGTCTAGAGGTTCCGCTGCCCGGCCTCGACCGCCTCCTGGATGCGGTCGAGCACCAGCCTCTTGCCCATGGTGCTCAAGAAAAAGCCCAGCCTTGGCCCTTGCTTGCGGTTGATGAATATCAAGTAAAGCACCTGGAAACCTGCCTTGGCGCCCAGGCCTGAGACCTTGGCGGTCTCGTAGACCGTATCATGGATCCGGTCCCCGCTCCACTCGATGTTCTGCAGCGAGGAATGGATGGCCCGCAAGAAGGTTACCTCGGCCAACGAGATCTCGACCGTGGGCAGTATGGGCAGGACCTTGAACTTGACCTCTTCGGGGGCCCAGTTCTCCAGCCAGAAACGCACGCTCTCCACTCTCTGGCGCAGCAGCTCCACGTCCTTCGGATCGATCGACTCGACCTGTTCCGTGCGCCTTAGTATGTCCAGAACGCCCTCGAAGCTGTCGGCGATCTGCACCACCGAGACCAGATGGCGATAGGGGATCTGCAAGGGCATATGGTCCCTTACCCCGCTGGGCTGGGCCAGCTCGTAGGCGCGCAGCAGGTCCTTGTCCCTCTCCTCTACCCCACCCTTGTAGAAGTAACCCTCCACTCTATCATATTCATCCACCACATCGAGCACGCCCAGGCCGGAATCGTAATCAATGTGACGGTCCGGATTGTAGCGCAGGAAGGAGTAATTGAACACGGGTGGTGGAGTAATCGCCAGAGCGTCCAATCCCGTGACCGAGACCCCTTTGGACTTGTGCATCTGCCCGTGGCCCTTTAGCTGCACGAACTCGTATGGTATTGGATGGGGAGGGTGGTTGATGAATACCTCCTGGGCGAATCGGACGCCGGTATCATAGGAACCGCCCGCGGCCGCATGGTCCTTGCCAAAGGGCTCGGCCGTGACGCCGAAGATCTTCCACTTAGCGGCCCACTCCAATCTCCAAGGCATCTTTCCATCGGCCTTCCTGATGTCCGCTTTTCCCTGATGGCCGCAATGACACAGGTATTCAACATACGGAAACTCGTAGCCGAGGACCTTTCCGGTCGAATATTTGCCGCAGGCAGGGCACTTTGGTGAGTAAGGGAAGAAGTCCGCGGGCACGTCCCTGCCTGTGACCTCTTTCAATATCTGAGCGACCACGGTCCTCTTCTGGATCACGGCGTCCGTGGCAGCGGCCATGACCCCCTGATCATAGAGCTCGTGGGTCCAGTATAGCTTAGGATGCAATCCAAGGCGATCGATGGCCTCCAGGAACGGCTCTGCGAAGTGATGGACGTAGCTCTTGTGCCTTCCACAAGGACAAGGGATCTCAGAGAGGGGTTTGTTGACCTGCGCCTCATAGCTCTCGTCCAAGAACGGATAGCGCTTGCGCAGCGGGTCGAACGAGTCGACCAGATAGATGAACTTCACGTCGGCCTTCAGGTCGAGCATGGCCTCGTAGACCGCGCGTGCCGTGATGGCCTCGCGCAAGCTTCCGACATGAATGAAGCCCGAGGGGGTGATGCCAGTGGAGATGAGGTTCTTCTCCTGTTTGGACATCAGCTCTTTTGCTATGACGTCAGCCCAATGCATGTTATCAGGGCGTGAGGACAAGCTAGAATCTTATTAAAAGTTGCCGTGAAGCGATGAGCAGCTGCCTTAGGTGGGTTGGCACGGCCTGGATGATGCGGAGGCCGGGCCGATGGCCATGAACTGCGGCGTTAACGCTGGACCATGATATCAACTCAAGGTTGCGAACCTTGTGCGTACATCATTTAAATAGCGGAATGATGACTGCGAGAGATCGTGCCTGAAATAATATCCTATGATATGAGACTTCAAAAGGCCAAGGACATGGTCGACATATTCGAGCTCGTCAAGACAGCGGTTAGAAAGAGCATAGGAAGGGAAAGGTCGGGCTTGATGCTGGGACTGTCCAATCTTGGCGGGGGTCCGGAGGGGTTCGTCGGGGCGTTCTATCCTGTGGCAACGAACATCATCGTCATGAATACCACCCCTTTGACTAGGATAAAGCAGACCAACCCAGAGCTTTACAAGCCTTATGTGTTCCATGTGCTGCTCCATGAGTATCTCCATACTTTGGGCATCATGGACGAGGCGGCCACCCGCGCCAAAGCTCTCGAGATAAGCGAGATGATTTTCGGCAAGGACCATATCGCGACCCAGCTCGCCATGGACCTCTCGAAGTTCATGCCGAACCTGGTCTATCCCATCTATGGTTGGAAACCGCCAGGGGAGCCGAGACTCGAGCTGGTGAAGGGGTTCGACCGGTCCAGCACAGATCTCTATATCAATTAGAATTGATGATCGAACCTCTCAGGAGAGAACGGCGGCGGCCTGTGCGCAAAAGAATATATAGAACTGCTCGCGTTTCGAGGTTTGGTACTGATGCCTAAGGACACCAAGAGCAAGTCAGGCTTTCAATCCTCGGCCGGTCTTATCAGGTACTTCGACTCTGAGGACGAGAAGGCCCCTAAGATCAACCCGTATTTTGTCATCGCCGCTTGCGTCATCGTCATCGTAGTGGTCTCGATAGCGGACCGATTATGGCCGACCTGAAGGTCGCAATATGCATGGGCCCAACGGTTTTCGATTCGCGGCTTGAATCCAACGATTGCTTCACTTGATGGCTTTGCCGCTCTTGAAAGTCGGTTTGGCGCTGTCCTTCCGTTTGAAGGCCCAAGTGACCATCGACGGGGCGATGATCGTCGTGGCCAACGACATGAAGACGACGATGCTGAACAGATTGTTCGTCAAGGCTCCGGTGGTCAAGCCGATGGAGGCGATGATGATGCCGACCTCCCCTCTCGGTATCATGCCGACGCCCACGATATTCGCTGATCCCCTTCCCATTTTCCTTGCTCCGATGCTGCACCCGACATACTTCGTGATGATCGCCAGAACCGTTATGGCGATCGCCAGGAGGATGATATCTAGGCTGGAGAACTGCCCCAGGTCGACCTGAAGACCGATGAAGAGGAAGAAGAACGGCACCAAGAACTCGTTTATCGGCTCGAACCTCTCCTTTCCAGGCCAGAGGTCGTTGAACTCCGCGAACAGCATGCCGGCTAGGAAGGCCCCGACGATGGCCGCAAGATCCAGATAGGATGCCAGAGCGGAAAGGCCAAAGCAGACGATGAGGGCCAATGGCAACAAACTCACTTCGATCCTTCTCTGCCGTTTGGAGGTCGTATTTGTCTTCCTGCGAGCCTGCCTCAATCGAGGGATCAGGGTCGTGATGAACATCACGATCAAAACGAACCCGACCGCCAGACCGGCGACGACTGCGACATCCAGTAGGTCCAAATGACCGCCTGAGCTCATGCCGCTCACTATCGCTAGAATTATCAGGCCCAGGACATCATCGATGACCGCTGCCGCTAATATCACTCGGGCCTCGGTGGTTTCCATCTTACCCATGTCCTTGATGACCCTGGCGGTAATGCCCACGCTTGTGGCCACCAAGGCTGCGGCCACGAAAAGGCTCTCAATGGTGGAGAAGTTGAGGAAAAGCATCAGGACCAGACCAGTTACGAATGGCAGGATGACCCCTAGCACCGCCACCATAGTGGCCATCCCACCCACTCGCCTCAGCTCGTGGAAGGGCGTCTCCAGCCCCACCGTGAAAAGAAGAAAGATCACTCCGAGCTCAGCGAAGACCTGGAACACTGCGAAGTTCTGAGGATCGCTCAGTTCGAGCAGCGAGAAGATGCTCTGTCCATTGATCGTAAGGTTGGCGATCGCTATGCCGACAACGATCTCTCCCACCAGCTTGGGGATGCGGACCAGCGAACACAACATGCCCGCCAGCAACGCGAGCAATACAAGGAAGAACAGTTCGACTAGAATCACTTCCAGATTCACCAATCTAGCATCCCAAGGTATAATGGATTTGGATTAATAATAATTCTGGCGGCCAGAGCGCCTTTGACCGCTAGGGAATGCCCCAGCTCTGAGGCGACGAGAGCGGCATGACCATCCTGGTTTCGTTCGTAAGTTCGAAAACAACTATATATCACCGGGGAATGGCGTTTCGCGAGATGAGCCGAAATGTCGCTATGGAAAAAAGTACCATCCGGGAGAAATCCTCCTGAGATAATCAATGTCATCGTCGAGACCCCGAAGGGAAGCAAGAACAAGTACGAGGTGTCCAAGGAGTACGATTGCATTCTCCTGGACCGGGTGCTTCACTCCAGTGTGGTATTCCCCCACGCCTATGGTCTGATACCGAGGACCTATTATTATGATGAGGACCCCATGGACGCCATGGTCATGTTGAGCGAGCCGACCTTTCCCGGTTGCGTGGTCGAGGCGAGGCCAATCGGCATCCTCAGGATCGTCGACGAGAAAGGGAGGGACGATAAGATATTGGCCGTGGCGACCACGGACCCGCACCTGCGCGAGTATCAGGAGCTGGAAGATGTACCATCCCACTACCTTGACGAGATACTCGAATTCTTCAAGACCTACAAGAAGCTGGAAGAAGGCAAGCATACCGAGGTCAAAGGCTGGGAAGGCAAGGAACAGGCCATCAAAGAGATCTCTTACGGCTTGAGTTTGTTCAGGGAGATGTTCGCCTACAAGTGATCGGCCCTTCGTCGAGGACTGGAAGGACTTCGCATCAGTCGATGGCATCGACCTTTTAGAGACCCTCGATGACCCTTATGCCATATTTTGCCCTAAAGACCGTCACCACATGCCAAACCATTTATGGGTTGAGCATCATCCGCCCCTAGTCTGGAGGGATGGGGATGGACAAGGGCCAGGACTCAATATTCCAAACAGTTGCCGAACTCCACTTGCTAAGACATGCTAGGCTTGCCTCCATCGAAATGGCAGGGGCCCAAGAGGTGGATGATATGGCCCGCTCGAGATTGCGTGAGGAGCAGCGCTTCATGCTAAAGCTCGCCATCGATCCGGAGTTCTATTCGTATTGTTATCAGAGGGCGAGTTCGGATCCAGTCCTATTGCAGAGGTTCGAGGAGTTGGGTTTCGTGCTGGCCTTAGCACTGGTGTTGCCCAAGCAAGATAGGCCCATCGACCGCCGGGATCATGATGAGGAGCAGGAAAGCCTCTATGAGCGAATAGTCACCAAAGCGAAGTTGGCGGAGCTCTCCCAGAACTATCCAGAGATATTCGAGGTGGAATCAGCGAGCCATGCCAGCGCACCAGCGAGCTTCGAGGCGCTCTTGGCATCATCGTCCCTTTCGCGGCCGGAACAGGAAGGGGACGATTCGATCAAGATCTTCTCCGAAGCCCTGGGCCAGCTATTCCCCGAGCGGTCTGCCCCCGATACCATCATCGACGCCATCGCCCGACACTCTGCGTTGCGCTCCATCGCGCTGGTGGACCTCGAAGAGCTCGGATCGTTCATGAGGACGATCGGCGACGGCGTGGACAAGCTGGTTCAGACCCTGGGGGACAAGAACGGAGTAGAGCTGGGCGTCGCCGGCGACATCATGGCTGGAAAAGGTCCGGTGGAACTCGTCTTTCGCATTTCACAAGGAGCAGCACTGCTTCGTTGGTTCCGAGAGCTGAGCCCCGAGGAGCGCGAAGCCTCCCTGGAGGGCTCGCAAGCACTCTTACTTGATGACATTTCGTTCCAGAAAGCGTTGGCCATAATGACCGAGCTCTTCGGCCGACAAGCGAGCACCTGGGAGAGGGTGATGGGGGGTGCGGAGGCCTATCGGCAGTATGGGGACAAGCCGGCGACCCTTGTAATCTACCAGGCATTGCTCAGCTATCCAGAGGTGGACGACCGCCGGAAAGCGGTGGCACATAATCGTTTGGCGGTGCTCTACCGCGAATCGGGCCGCACGCGCAAGGCTTTGACGGAGTTCCTGGAGGCGAACATCCTCTGGGAGCAGCTGGGTGAAGGGTGGGAGGAAGGCGTCTCCGCGGCCTTCATCGCCGAAGGCTATCATCAGCTGGGAAAGGAGAAGCAGGCGCAGAGGTACCTCAATTTCGCCTATCGCACGCTCCAAGCATGTCAGGATGGACCGGAGCAGATGGCGCGCGGCCTGTATTACTTGGCCGGTTCCGCCAGCACCCTGAGGGATTTGAAGATGGAGCGGGCCGCATTGGAGCAGGGCCTGCGGTATGCCGAGCCCCTGGAGGACCCTGAGCTGTTCATCGAGTTCAACGACCGTTTGCTCCGGCTTCCGCCCGAGAACCCTTTAAATTAGCCAGGGCTAGATCGGCCGTACCATATTATATCGTCGAGCGGTTATTATTCCCACAGGCGATGATCGAGTCATGGCGAAGAACGGTGACGCGAAGCGGATATTCGAGAGGTTGATGGTCCTTCCCGACAAGAAGATCAAGATAGTGGATTACGGCCCCTTATGGGACCATCCAGAAAGACTGACCATCAATGGGTTCGAGCTCGTCAAGGAGAACTCCAAGGACATAATGGAGGACAGCATCAAGGACCTGGCGGACGCGCAAGAGCTGCTCTGGGCGCAGAACTCCTATTCCATCCTAGTGGTGCTCCAGGGAATGGACGCGGCCGGCAAGGACGGCATCATCAAGCATGTCATGTCAGGCGTGAACCCGCAAGGTTGCCGAGTGAACGGTTTCAAGAGCCCCTCGCCCGAGGAGCTCGACCATGACTTCCTGTGGCGCTGTAACAAGGTCCTGCCTGAGAGGGGCATGATCGGCATCTTCAACCGCTCCTATTATGAGGAGGTGCTGGTGGTCAAGGTCCATCCAGAGTTCCTGAACAACCAGAGGCTTCCCCAAGAGGACGTGGGGAAGGACCTCTGGGAGGCCCGCTACCGGTCCATCAACGAGTTCGAACGGCATGCGGTCCGCAATGGCACCATCGTCCTGAAGTTCTTCCTGAACGTCTCAAAGGAGGAGCAGAAGAAACGCTTCTTCGAGCGCATGGCGAACCCTGAGAAGACCTGGAAGTTCAGTCCCAACGATGTCGCGGAGCGCCAGTTTTGGGACCAGTACATGAAGGCTTACGAGGATGCCCTGAACGCTACCAGCACCGAATGGGCGCCGTGGTTCATCATCCCTTCGGACCAGAAATGGCTGGCCAGAAGCTTGGTGGCCTTCGTACTGACCTCGACCATCAAGTCCCTGAACCTGAGCTATCCGCCGCTCTCGAAGGAGTATTTGAAGGCGATCGAGGACGCCAAGGCCAAGCTGCAGAGGGAATAAGCGGGATCTTTGCCGG
>Ga0315286_10003048_pt1 | contig 15704 bp, 14 predicted proteins | sample YL17G10_0_MG_FD_205038 | JGI IMG/M metagenome (GOLD analysis project Ga0315286, IMG submission 205038) | Sediment microbial communities from Yellowstone Lake, YNP, Wyoming, USA - YL17G10_0 | ecosystem: Environmental > Aquatic > Freshwater > Lake > Sediment | place: USA: Wyoming | collected...
GCATGAACCGGTTCTCGAAAATCGTTTCCACGATGGTGCCGACCCCGTCCGCGACGGTGTTCAGGGCCGCGAACTGGGCCTGCATGTCGGTCGGAAACCCCGGGTGCGGCGCCGTCCGGATGTCGACCGCCCTTGGCCGGCGGCCATGCATGTTCACCTCGACAAAACCTTCGCCACGGATCACATCCGCGCCGGCTTCGAGCAGCTTGCCCAGCACCGCGTCAAGGTGCTCGGCCCGGGCATTGCGCGCACGGACCCTGCCGCCCGTGATCGCACCGGCCACCAGGTAGGTGCCAGCCTCGATGCGGTCCGGCAGCACCTCGTAGTGCGTGCCGTGCATGCGCTCGACGCCCTCGACCAGGATGGTGTCGGTGCCGTACCCGGTGATCCTTGCGCCCATGGCGATCAGGAACTGGGCCAGGTCCACGATTTCCGGTTCGCGCGCCGCGTTCTCGAGAATCGTCTGCCCGTCGGCCAGGCACGCGGCCATCATCAGGTTCTCGGTGCCGGTGACGGTGACCGTGTCCATGACGATGCGCGCACCATGCAAGCGCCCGGCGCGGGCCCGGATGTAGCCATTCTCGATGTGAACTTCCGCGCCCATGGCCTGCAGGCCGGCGACGTGGATGTTGACCGGACGCGCGCCGATGGCGCAGCCGCCGGGCAGTGAGACGTCGGCACGGCCGTATTTCGCGACCAGCGGGCCAAGCACGAGGATCGCCGCGCGCATGGTCTTGACGAGTTCGTACGGGGCGGAGGTCTCGTTCGTCGTCGTGGGGTCGACCTCGACCCGCATCCGCTCGTCAACGGTCACGCTCGCGCCCATGCGGCCGAGCAGTTCGATCATGGTGGTGACGTCTTTGAGGTGCGGCACGTTGCTGATGGTGACCGGCGAGTCCGCGAGCAGCGCGCCCGCCAGGATCGGCAGGGCGGCGTTCTTGGCGCCGGAGATGCGAACTTCGCCGTCGAGCGGCACGCCGCCGCGAATCTGCAGTTTGTCCACGGATCGGCTCCTGGTCAGCGCGGCTCGGCGCCGCCCCGCTCGGCCTGCCACTCGGCAGGGGTGTAGGCCTGGATCGAAAGGGCGTGGACCTCACGTCCCATCCTGGCACCCAGCCCCGCGTAGACGAGTTGGTGGCGCTGGATGGAGCGCTTGCCCTCGAACTGGGCCGCGATGACGATAGCCTCGAAATGGGTATCGTCGTCGGTCAGCACGCGCACCTGGGCACCGGTCAGGCCGGCGAGGATAAATTGGGTGACTTCGTCTGCCGTCATGGTGGGTTCGCCGGGTCGGATACAGCCCGCAAGTCTAAAGGAGAAGGCGTGCCGGCTGTAGGCTGTAGACTGTAGGCCTCCCTGGATCGCCCCGCCCGTGCCATGACCGACCCGAGCCTGATGATCGCCCGCGGCCGCCGTGTCCTCGCCACCGAGGCCGATGCCGTCGCGGCCCTCGAGCACCGCCTGGACGACTCGTTCGCCCGCGCCTGCGACCTGGTCATGGCCTGCACTGGCAAGGTCGTCGTGACCGGCATGGGCAAGTCCGGCCACATCGGCAGCAAGATTGCCTCGACGCTGGCCAGCACCGGCACGCCGTCGTTTTTCCTGCATCCCGGCGAAGCGATTCACGGCGACATCGGCATGATCACGGCAGCCGACGTCATACTCGCACTCTCGAACTCCGGCGAGACGGACGAACTGCTGACCATTCTGCCGGTCATCAAGCGGCTCGACGTTCCGCTGATCGCGCTGACGGGCAACGGCAGTTCGACCCTGGCCCGCTACGCAACCGTCACGCTCGACGTGAGCGTGCCCGCCGAAGCCTGCCCGCTCAACCTCGCGCCGACGGCGAGCACGACGGCCACCCTCGCCATGGGTGATGCGCTCGCGATCGCGGTGCTGGAAGCCCGCGGCTTCACCGAAGAAGACTTCGCGCGCTCGCACCCGGGCGGCAGCCTCGGCCGGCGACTGCTGCTGCACGTCGAAGACGTCATGCGCAAAGGCGACGAACTGCCGCGGGTCGGCCCGGACACGCCGCTGAGTGCCGGCCTGCTCGAGATGAGCCGCAAGGGTCTCGGCATGACCACCGTAGTGGACGCCGATGGCCGCGTGCTCGGCATCTTCACGGACGGCGACTTGCGCCGCACGCTCGACAAGCAGCTCGATATCCATGTCACGCGCATGGCGGAAGTCATGACGACGAAGTGCAAGGTCGCCGAGCCGCGCATGCTCGCGGCCGAGGCCGTGCACTTGATGGAAACGCATCGCATCACGTCCTTGCCGGTCGTACAGTCGCACGACGATCGGCTGCTGGTCGGCGCCCTCAATGTCCACGATCTGCTGCGCGCGGGTGTCATGTGACGCAGCACGATCCGGCCCTGCTCGAGCGTGCCCGCCGGGTCCGGCTGCTGGTGCTCGACGTCGACGGCGTGCTGACCGACGGCCGCCTGCACCTCACGGCCCATGGCGAAGAGACGAAGGTCTTCCACGTGCGCGATGGCTCCGGCATCGTCGCCGTACAGCGCGCGGGCATCGCCGTGGCCATCATTTCCGGCCGCGATTCACCGGCGGTCACGCGCCGCGCGGCTGAACTCGGCATTCGCCACGTGCGCCAGGGCATTGCCGACAAGTACGCCGCGCTCGACGAACTCCTGCGCGAACTGCAGGTCACTGCCGATGCGCTTGCCTGCGTGGGTGACGACACTCCCGACGTGCCGATGCTCGAGCGCGCAACCCTGGCGGTCGCCGTGGCGGATGCCCATCCAACGGCGCGCGCCGCAGCCCACTGGACCACGCCTTCAGCCGGCGGCCACGGCGCCGTGAGAGAAGTATGCGATCTGCTGCTGACCGCACACGGCACCTGATCCAGCGCATCGTGACGATGGTGGCGGTGGTGGCCGGAGGCGCCCTGCTGCTCAAGATGCTGGCGGGCAGCCCGGACGAGGCGGCGGAGTCCGCGGCGGCTGTCGATGAACGCGGCTACTACCTGAATGACGCCAAGCTCACCGAACTCGGCACGGATGGCCGACCGCGGGTCGTGGTGCGCGCCAAGTCGATCGAGCAACAGCTCGCCGACCAGAGCGTGCGCCTCGCGCAGCTCGAGCTCGACTACACCACGCAGAAACAGGGCGAATGGCACGTGACCGCGGATCACGGACGCATGCCGAGCGACCACGAGTCGCTGCAGCTGGAGGGCAATGTGCTCGTCGTCGGCGCTGCAGGGCGGAGCGAGGGCAATGCGGTCATCCGCACGGACGAGCTGACTTACGACACGCGCACGAACGTAGTGCAGACTGCGGCGACCGTGACCGTGGATTTTGGACCCCACCAATTGCGCGGGCGCGGCATGCGCGTCGGTTTGAACCAGGGAACGCTGCGGCTAGAATCAGACGTCAATGGCCAGTTCAAACCTTAAACGACGCCAGGTGCGCAGCCTGCTCCTGGCCGCCGTGACGCTGCTGGGCGCGGTTCCGTTCGCTCGCGCGCAGACCGGGCTGCCAGCGGGCAACTCGGAACTCCCGATCAACCTTGAAGCCGCGTCGTCGGATTTCGACTACAAGAACAACACGCTGCTGTTCAAGCGCGTGAAGATCACGCAGGGCGGGCTCGAGGTCACCGCGCAGCAGGCGAGCGCGACCGGGCTCGAGTTCGACAACTCCGAATGGCGGCTGCAGGGCGACGTGAAGATCACGGTGCCCGGCGGCAAGCTGCAATCGAGCGAGGCGCGCGTGCTGTTCAAGAACAACGCGATCGCCAGCGCGTCGATCAAGGGGACGCCGGCGCAGTTCGAGCAGCAGCTCAAGGAAAGGAACCAGGTGGCGCGGGGGCGCGCAGCCGCGATCAATTACGACGTCAAGGCCGCTACCGTGCGCCTGACGGGAGATGCCTGGCTCACCGACGGCAACAACGAGATTCGCGGCAACACGCTGGTCTACGACATCGGCCGCGAGCGCGTGCAGGCCAACCCGAACGAGAAAGACCCGGGCGGCGTGCAGATCACGATCAATCCCCCGAAAAAGACTGCCGCGGCGAAGCCCGACAATGGCAGTGGCCCATGACGACGAGCCGGTTGCGCGCCGAGGCGCTGGGCAAGAGCTACCGCTCGCGGCAAGTGGTGAAAGACCTGTCGCTCGAGGTCACCTCCGGCGAAGTCGTCGGACTGCTCGGCCCGAACGGTGCCGGCAAGACCACCGCCTTCTACATGATCGTGGGCCTGGTGCCGTGCGATGAAGGCCGCATCCACCTCGACGACGAGGAACTGACGCGCCTGCCGATGTACCGCCGCGCCCAGCTCGGCGTGGGCTACCTGCCGCAGGAGGCGTCGGTGTTCCGCAAACTTTCCGTCGAGGACAACATCCTGGCGATCCTCGAGACGCGAGCCGACCTCGACGACGATGACGCGCGTCTTGCTGCGCTGGATTCGCTGCTCGAGGAGTTGCACATCGGCCACATCCGGTCGAGCAGCGGCATGAGCCTGTCGGGCGGCGAGCGCCGGCGCGTCGAGATTGCGCGCGCGCTGGCCGCGGAGCCCCGCTTCATCCTGCTCGACGAACCGTTCGCGGGCGTGGATCCGATTTCGGTCATCGACATCCAGCGCATCATCCGCCACCTCAGTTCGCGCAACATCGGCGTACTGATCACCGACCACAATGTGCGTGAAACACTTGGCATTTGCAGCCGCGCCTACATCGTCAGCGCCGGAAGTGTGATCGCGTCCGGTTCGGCGGAAGAGATTCTTGCCAATCCTCAGGTGCGTGAGGTCTACTTGGGCCAGGATTTCCGTCTCTGACACGGCTGGCGCGAGCCCACTCGCGCCAGCCCCGTTTTTGCTTCGCACGCCGATTCGTCAATGCTCAAGCCGGCCCTGCAACTCAAGCTCGGTCAGCAGCTTACGATGACCCCGCAGCTGCAGCAGGCCATCAAGCTGCTGCAGTTGCCCGTGCTCGAACTGCAGGCACAGGTGCTGGAGGCGCTCGAGACCAACGTCATGCTCGAGCAGGAAGAGGACGACTCGATCGACCTCACCTCGCTCGACCAGGCCACGCCCACGGGCGAGGTCGAGACCGAGTCCACGGAAGGTGGCGAAGCCTCCGAATCCGACGAACCCACCTCCGACGACGTCATCGTCGAGATGGAAGACCCCTGGGCCGAGTCCTCGACGCCGTCCGGCGACGGATCCCGCTCCGACGACGACGACCGCCCGCTCGAATTCACCGACGAACGCGGCCGTGACCTGCACCAGCACCTCACCTGGCAGCTCGAAATCAGCCCGCTCGATCCGCGCCAGGTGTGGATCGGCGAGGCGATCATCGACGCGTTGAACGACGATGGCTACCTCACCGGGACGACCGCCGAGATCGCCCGGGACCTGAGCGCCGACCTGCCCGTCACCGAGGCGGACGTCGAACAGGTGCTGGTGCTCGTGCAGGCGCTCGATCCGGCCGGAGTCGGCGCCCGCACGCTCAGCGAATGCCTGATCCTCCAGCTCGCGCAGCTGGACGAAGACACGCCGGGACGCAATCTCGCGATCGGCATCGCACGTGACCATCTCCAGGCCGTTGCGGACAAGGATCTCGCCACGCTGCGTCGCGCGCTCGGTGCCGAAGAGGATTCGCTGCAGGTCGCGCTGTCGCTGGTGCGCAGCTGCCATCCGCGGCCGGGCTCGGCGTTCGAGGGCGCGCAACCCGAGTACGTCGTTCCGGACGTGTTCGTGCGGCGCACCGAACAGGGCTGGGCAGTGGAGATCAATGCCGGCTCGGTGCCTCGCCTGCGGGTGAACCAGGGGTATGCGGGCCTGGTCTCGCGCTCTCCCGATTACGCGTCGCTGCGCGCGCAGTTGCAGGAAGCCCGCTGGCTCATCCGCAGCCTGGAAATCCGCAACGAGACGCTGCTCAAGGTCGCGCGGTCGATCGTCCAGCGACAGGCGGCGTTCCTCGAGCGCGGCGACGAAGCAATGCAACCCATGATCCTGCGCGACGTGGCCGAGGCCGTGTCGATGCACGAATCGACGATCTCGCGCGTGACGACGGGCAAGTACATGCACACGCCGCGCGGCATCTTCGAATTCCGGTATTTCTTCTCCAGCCACGTCTCCGGCGCCGACGGCGAGGACGTATCGTCGGTTGCCATCCGCGCCCGCATCCGCAAGCTGATCGCGGACGAAAGTCCCGGGAATCCGCTGAGCGACGCCCAGCTGGCGACGATGCTCGCGGACGAAGGCGTGAAGGTGGCGAGGCGGACGGTCGCCAAGTACCGCGAGGCACTCGGGCTCGCTGCGTCGAGCGAGCGCAGGCAGACGGCCGCCCGCGCCCATGCATGAGTAGAGAGCCGGCGGGAACCGAATCCCGCAGGCGCGATCGAATTGACGAGAGGCAGCACGTAAACGAACAGGAGGTCGGGACGATGCAAGTCAACCTGAGCGGACACCACGTCGAGATCACGCCGCCGCTGCGGCGGTATGTCGAGAAGAAGATTGCGCGCATCCTGCGGCACTGCGACCGCGTCATCGACGTGCATTGCACGCTGACGGTCGAGAAGTTGCGGCACGCAGCCGAATCCACGATCCGCCTGTCCAGCGGCAAGGTGCATGCCGCCGCCGTCCACGACGACATGTATGCCGCCATCGACCTCCTGGCGGACAAGCTCGACGAGCAGGTGCGCCGCCACAAGGAAAAGCACCGCGATCCGCAGGCGGCGCGACACCGTCACGGAACTGAAATTTCACCCTGACGACGGACCCTGATTCCGGCGACAATCCGGGCTGGCAAGCGTTCTGCGCAGGGGTGGTAGCGTCAGATGCGATTGATCGTGGTCAGCGGCCTGTCCGGCTCCGGCAAGAGCGTCGCGCTCGACATGCTGGAGGACCTCGATTTTTATTGCGTCGACAACATCCCGGCGGGCCTCCTGCCCGGATTCATCGCCTACACCGTCCGCACCAGCGAATCGACCTACCGCCAGACGGCCGTCGGCGTCGATGCGCGCAATCGCCCGGAAGACCTCGCGGAGGTGCCGCACCTGGTCGGGACGCTGCGCAAGAGCGGCATCGCGTGCGAGACGTTGTTCCTGCGCGCCGACAACGAGACGCTGCTCAAGCGCTTCAGCGAAACGCGACGCAGGCATCCTCTCACCCGCCACGGCGTGGGGCTCATCGAAGCCCTGGAGCAGGAAGAGCGTCTGCTGGCACCGCTCGCCAATGCGGCCGACCTGACGATCGACACCTCACGACTGTCGGTGCACGAACTGCGCGAACTGGTCCGGGGACGCGTGGTCGACCGCGCGAAGTCGGGGCCGTCACTCCTGTTCCAGTCGTTCGCTTATCGGCACGGCGTGCCCGACGACGCGGACTTCGTGTTCGACGCTCGCGCGCTGCCGAACCCTTACTGGGACCCGGCCCTGAGGGAGCTGACAGGCCGTGATGAGCTGGTCGCGCGGTTCCTCGACAAGGAGGCCGAAGTGAACCGGTTCTTCGAGGACGTGCGTGACTTCATCGCGCGCTGGCTGCCGTCGCTGGTGCGGTCCAATCGCAGCTATCTCACCGTCGCCGTCGGCTGCACCGGCGGCCAGCACCGTTCCGTGTACCTGGCGGAGCGCCTGGCTGCGCATTTCCGCGGCAGCGAAGGTGTCGCGCTCGTCCGCCATCGCGATCTCACGAGCCGCCAGCACGAGTGAGGGAGTAGGAGAAGGCCAGGAAGGCCAGGAAGGACAGGAAGGGGTTAGTTGTCGGCGCAGATGAGACGACTACTGCAGTTGCTCATTCGAATGCCTTCTTCTCCTTCCTGGCCTTCCTGGCCTTCCTGGCCTTCCTGGCCTTCCTGGCCTTCCTCCCCTTCTCCCCCCTTCCTCCCCTATCATCCCGGCGATGAACGCCGAGCTGCAGCCACGCCGTACTCCGACCCGCCTCGAGGCGCTCAAACGCGCCCTCGACGAGGGCACGATGCGCCAGGTGCACCGGCTCGTGAATTCGATGCATCCGGCGGAAGTCGCGTCGCTGCTCGAATCCCTGCCGCCGACTCAGCGTGAAGTCGTCTGGGACCTGGTCGATCCCGAGTTCGAAGGCGACGTGCTCGTCGAGCTCAATGAGGAAGTCCGCGCGGGCCTGATCCGCGAAATGGACACCGAGGAGCTCGTCGCGGCCGCCGAGGGCCTCGAGGTCGACGACCTCGCCGACCTGCTGCGCGACCTGCCGGAGAACGTGAACCAGCAGGTGCTGCGGTCAATGGACTCGCAGGACCGCGACCGCCTGAACGCCGTGCTCGGCTTCGAGGAAGACACGGCCGGCGGCCTGATGAACACCGACACGGTCAGCGTGCGCCCCGACGTCACGCTCGAGACCGTGTTGCGCTATCTCCGCATGCGCGGCGATATTCCGGACAAGACCGACGCTCTTTTCGTGGTGAACCGCCACGACCGGTACCTCGGCGTGCTGCATTTGACGCGACTGCTGACCGAAGACCCGGAACGCACGGTCGGCGAAGTCATGGACACCGGCGTCGACGGCATTCCTCCGGCGACACCTGCCACCGAAGTCGCGAGCCTGTTCCAGGACCGTGACCTCGTGTCGGCCGCCGTCATTTCGGCGGACGCAGGCCGCCTCCTCGGCCGCATCACGATCGACGACGTCGTGGACGTGATCCGCGACGAGGCCGAGCACTCCGTGATGAGCATGGCAGGCCTCGACGAGGACGCCGACATGTTCGCGCCCGTCGTGCCGAGCGCACGCCGTCGCGGCGTGTGGCTGGGCATCAACCTCGTCACCGCGTTCCTCGCGGCCTGGGTCGTGGGCCTGTTCGAAGCGACGATCCAGCAGATCGTGGCACTTGCCGTGCTGATGCCGATCGTGGCCAGCATGGGCGGAGTCGCAGCCACGCAGACGCTGACTCTGATCGTGCGCGGCCTGGCCCTCGGTCAGATCGAGCGTGCGAACGCGCGCTGGCTGCTCATGAAGGAGATCGCCGTTGCGCTGCTGAACGGGCTCGCGTGGGCCACGGTGGTGGCGCTGGTAGCCTGGGCCTGGTTCCACCAGTGGCGCATCGCGCTGGTGATTTTCGCGGCGATGGTCGTGAACCTGCTCGCGGCTGCGCTGGCCGGCGTGACGGTGCCCCTCGCACTGAAGCGGTTCGGGGTCGACCCCGCCGTCGCCGGCGGCGTCATCGTCACGACGGTCACCGACGTGATCGGGTTCGCGTCGCTCCTCGGGCTCGGTACCCTGGTGCTCAGGTGATCCAGGGCGAGAGGTAGGGAGCGATCTCCGCGCGTTGCGCTTGCGCGTCAGCATACCCCATCGCCATCAGTTCGCAGGTGTACGACTTGTCGAACAGCAGGTAGCTCACCAGCAGCCCGCCGCGAGCCTCGTACGCACCCATCGTGCGCAGCATCATGCGGATGCTGCGGGGCATGCAGCGCTCGTGTTTCATCGCGATCACGGTCGGGTCGATGCTCGGCTGAATCACCGTCGCGCGGATCGGCCGATGCTCGGTGTGGCCCGCCGCGACGATCAACCGATTGATCTGGTTGAGGCGCTCGAGGTCGATCGACAGTCCGTCCGTGAACAACGAGTCGAGCACGAAACCCAGCAGGTGCGCCGGACTCGGAGGAGCCTGCATGATGGCCCCTGTCGGCGGAGTGGCGGCCGCGCTGCCGCGCGTGCCGATCACGAGCACACGATTCGCACCGAGGTGCACGGCAGGACTCAGGGGTGCGAGCTGGCGCATCGCGCCGTCGCCGTAGTGACTCCCATCGATGTCCCATGCCGGAAAGATGAACGGGATCGCCGCGCTCGCCATCAGCACGTCGAGGTCGATGTGGCGCCTGCGGCCTGCGCGGCTCGCCCGGCTCCAGGCCTCGATTTCGTCGGTGCCGTCGAAGAACGCCACGGCCTGCCCGGTCGTGTAACTCGTGGTCGCGACGGCCAGCGCGTGCAGCCGGCCAGCCGCGATCTGCACGGGAATCTGGTCCAGGGGCACGACGTGTGCGAGCAATTCGTAAAGCGGCGTCGTGTCGAACAGCGAACGTGGGGGTTTGGCGATCCAGCCCGCTGAGAACACCGAAACCATCCAGTGCAGCCCGGATTTCAGCATGGCCAGCGAACTGGCGCGTACGACCTGCTCGACCCGGAAGTTGGCCCAGACTTCCTCGAGCGACTGCACGGCCTCACGCAGGGAATGAGCGCGGGCGCCAACGGCCGCGGCGTTCAGTGCGCCGGCCGACGTGCCCACGAGCACTTCGAAGGGGCAGGGGGCGTCCTCGGGCAACCATTCGGCGATCGCCTTGAGCACTCCGACCTGATAGGCCCCCCGTGCCCCGCCTCCCGACAAAACCAAAGCGTCATGGTCGGCGAAGAAGATGTAGTTGGTCGCGTCGTTCGGCGCGTCCTGGGCGGCTTGGGTCGGCAATGGGGGGCTCGACAAGGTCACCTCGCTGACTCTCCTGCTGCGGAAGTCTAGTATGTGTCGGCGCGAACCCGCGCTCTTTTAGCCCCTCACCGGAGAATCCGATGAACCGCGCACTGTCTCGACGTGGAATCCTTTCGCTGGCCGCCCTGCTGCCGGCGCTCGCCCTGACGTTCGCGACCCTGCTGGCAGGCAGCGGTCCGGCCCTGGCAGAGGGTGTGGCGCCTGAAGCAGGCAAGCCCGCCCCCGCCTTCAAGCTGCAGGATCAGGCGGGCAAGTGGCATTCGCTCGCTGACTACAAGGGCAAGTGGGTCGCCCTGTACTTTTACCCGAAGGACGACACGCCGGGCTGCACCACGCAGGCCTGCGGCTTCCGCGACAACATCTTCGCCTTCAACAAGGAAGGCGCAGTGATCGTGGGCATCAGCGTCGACGATATGGCTTCGCACAAGGAGTTCGCCGAGAAGCACAGCCTGCCGTTCACGATCCTCGCCGATTCCGACAAGGCGGTGACCAGGAGCTACGGCGTGCTGAAGACCTACATGGGCGTCATGGAAATGGCGCGCCGCGACACCTTCATCATCGATCCGCAGGGCCTCGTCGCGAAGCATTACGAGTCGGTCAATCCGGAAGGCCATTCGCAGCTCGTGCTCGCGGATATCAAGGCGCTGAAGGCCGCCGCTGCTGCGGGCAGCAAGGGCGGGCGCTGAGGTTCACGCGCAGCGGAGCACGGCGACAGTGCCCCGACGCTAGTCAGGTCCCGTCCCGGATGATCCGCTCCACCGCACTCGTTGCAAGCGACCGACCCGGGACCGTCCCCCGAGCTTGGAAAGGCAGACACGCGCTCGGAGGACGGGCCCTGTCGTCGCGACCGGAACGATTACGCCTTGAGCGCGCGAATGGCGTCATCGAGCCCGTGCAGCGTGAGCGGATACATGCGTTCCGCGAGCAGTTGCCGCGCAACCCCGATCGACTGCACGTAGTCCCAGCGGTCCCGCGGCTCGGGATTGAGCCACGCATAGCGCTGGAAGCGCTGCGTGAGACGCTGCAGCCAGACTGCACCCGCCTCCTCGTTCCAGTGCTCGATGCTGCCGCCCGGCTGCATGATTTCGTACGGGCTCATGCTCGCGTCGCCGATGAAGATGACGCGGTAGTCAGGCTGGTACTTGCGCAGGATGTCGAACAGCGTCGTGCGCTCGCCGTGCCGGCGCCGACTGTCCTTCCACACCGATTCATAGATGAAGTTGTGGAAGTAAAAATACTCGAGGTGCTTGAATTCACCGCGCGCGGCCGAGAACAGTTCCTCGCAGACGCGGACGTGGCTTTCCATCGAGCCGCCGACGTCGAAGAACAACAGCAACTTGAGCGCATTGTGGCGTTCAGGCTGGAACTTCAGGTCGAGCAGCCCGGCATTGCGGGCCGTTGCCGAGATCGTGCTGTCGATATCGAACTGGTCCGCCGCGCCTTCGCGCGCGAAGCGGCGCAGTTTGCGCAGCGCCACCTTGATGTTGCGCGTGCCGAGTTCGACGTTGTCGTCGAGGTTGCGGTAGTCGCGGCGCTCCCAGACCTTGACGGCCTTGCCCTTGCCGCCCGGCCCGCCGATGCGGATGCCCTCCGGGTTGTAGCCGCCGTGACCGAACGGCGACGTGCCGCCGGTACCGATCCACTTGGCTCCGCCTTCGTGCCGGCCCTTCTGCTCCTCGAGCCGCTGCTTCAGCGTCTCCATGAGCTTGTCCCAACCGCCGAGCGCCTCGATCTGCGCCATTTCTTCGGGGGTGAAGTGCCGCTCCGCGAGCAGCTTGAGCCAGTCCTCGGGCAATGCCTGCTGCAGGTGCTCGAACGACTGCTCGATGCCCTTGAAGTAGTGCGTGAACGCCTTGTCGAAACGGTCGAAGTGCTTCTCGTCCTTGACCAGCGTGGTGCGCGCGAGGAAATAGAAATCGTTGACGCTGAAGTTGGCGAGACCGTGCTTCAACGCTTCGAGCAGCGTCAGGTATTCCGTGACCGACGCCGGCACGCCCGCTTCGCGCAGCGTGTAGAAAAATGGCGTCAGCATGCGGGAAATTGGGGACGCTCACCTATTTCCGGACACGGTGACCCGGGACCCGGCGAGCACGAACGGCAATAGGTGAGCGTCCCCATTTTCCCCATTTTCCGATTACTGCCGCGACTGGCGCCGCTGCAGGAAGATGAGCTGCTCGAACAGGTGGACGTCCTGCTCGTTCTTGAGCAGCGCGCCGTACAGCGGCGGCAGGCTCTTGCGTGGATCGTCGGTGCGCAGCGCCTCCGGCGGGATGTCCTCCGCGAGCAGCAGCTTCAGCCAGTCGAGCAGCTCGGACGTCGATGGCTTCTTCTTGAGGCCCGGCACGTCGCGCAACTTGTAGAACGCGTTCAGCGCTTCCGTCAGCAGCTCGCGCTTCAGGCCGGGGAAATGCACGCCGATGATGCGCGTCATCGTCTCCGCGTCCGGGAAGCGGATGAAATGGAAAAAGCAGCGCCGCAGGAAGGCGTCCGGCAGCTCTTTCTCGTTGTTGCTGGTGATGATCACGATCGGCCGATGCGTGGCCTGGATCATCTCGCGCGTCTCGTGGACGTAGAACTCCATGCGGTCGAGTTCCAGCAACAGGTCGTTCGGGAACTCGATGTCGGCCTTGTCGATCTCGTCGATCAGGAGCACCGCCTGCCTCTCGCTGCGGAACGCCTCCCACAGCCGGCCGGGAATGATGTAGTTCGAGATGTCGTGGACCTTCGCGTCACCGAGCTGCGAATCGCGCAACCGCGACACCGCGTCGTACTCGTAGAGGCCGTGCTGCGCCTTGGTCGTCGACTTGACGTGCCAGCGGTAAAGCGGCTTGTCGAGCGAACGCGCAATCTCCTCGGCGAGCTGGGTCTTGCCGGTGCCGGGCTCGCCCTTCACGAGCAGCGGCCGCGCCAGGGTCACGGCCGCATTGACGGCCATCATCAGGTCCTCGGTCGCGACGTAGCGCTCCGTCCCTTCGAACTTGCTGGTCACAGGCGGCCCTCGTGCCGGCCGCCGGGGTGCGGCCTTACCGGTATCTTAGCGCAAGCGACGGGGTTTATTGCGCTGCGGCAAAGCGCCTCAATGCGGGGCCGGCTGCAGCGTGAGTTCGTACTCCGTTGGACCCGGCAGGTAAGGCAGCGCCTCACCGCGCACCCAGGCCCGGTGTCCGGCGCGGTAGAACGTCGACAGCGGGTGGCCGCTCTGGCCGGCCGGCATGTGGAAGTACCCTTGAGCCTCGCGGCCCGGCGACACACCGAAGCGTTCCGACGCCCCGAAGCCGGGCGCGTGCACGTGTGGCATGTCGCTGTCGCCCGACATCGGTTCGCGCGGCATGTCGAGCCAGCGCGCGAGCAGCGGCACGGAGCGGCTCAATGGGTGCCGGATGTTCGTCGCGTTGACCTCGCCCCACGTGCACGTGGCGTACGTGGCATCGGCACATTGCCCGGCGATCCGGGTAAGTGATTCGTCGACGACGTCGAGCAGGAAGGCGCGCCAGTCCGCAAAGCGTGGATCGAGCAGGTGCGCGGGCCTGGTCGTCGCCAGCTCCCAGGCGGCCTCCTCGAATGAGCGAGGCACCTCGAACTCGACTGCCGGGTGGAGGACACGCGCCGTGACGATCAGGGCGTCGAACGTGCGGCGCTCCAACGTGTCGTGAAATTCCCGGACCAGTCGATAACCCACCGCCCCCGTCGCCGCGTGCGGATCCCACGTCTCGACTTGCTTGCGCAGCGCGGCGCGCGCGGGCTGGTCGCGCAAGGCATCGGCCTCGAGCAAGCCGAGCAGGAAGTCGCGCCAACGGATCAGGAACAAGGCGCGATCGTCGAGTTGGATCTTCAGCATGTCGGCTTCGGTCGCCTGACCTGCCGGGATCGCCAGCAGGTCATCCCGGATCTGCTGAGCACGTGCGCCACGGTCCGGCGAACCGTCGCCGATCGCCGCAAGCCTCTCCGCGCCGACGACACGGTTGTTGGCCGTCCAGATGCGCCCTGTCGATGGGTTCAGCACACGCGGGTAGGACGCAGGATCACGCCAACCCTGCCAACCGGCATCCGGCTGCGTCCAGTCCGAGGGCACGCCGGCATCGTAGCCGGTGCCGCGCAACGGCATGCGGCCGAGCAACGTCCAGCCAATGTTGCCGCCCGCATCCGCACAGACGAAATTCTGCGCCGGACCGCCGATCGTGTTCGCGACGCCGAGTGCGTCAGCGCAGTCATCGACGTGCTCGAGTTGCAGCCAGTGCAGGTTGGTCGCGGCGGAATCGTGCGCGGTCCATGCGAGCGCGAGCGTGCCTTCCCCGGCTTCTTCCTCGGCAGACAGCACCGGCCCCCACTGTGTCTGCTCGACGAGCACCTCGCGCGTCGCACCCGAACTCGACCGGATCGTCTCGACGAAGTGCTGCAGCGGTGCCCATCCGCTGGCCGTGCGGTACTGGCCGCGATCCGGCGAACGCTCCACGCGGACGAGGTCGGTCCAGTCGCCGTAACTGTTGGTGAATCCCCAGGCGATGTGTCCGTTGCTGCCGACGACCATGATCGGTACGCCGGGCAGCGTGAGCCCCATCAGGTCGCGACGATCGGCGGGGGACTCGCTGGCAACCAGCAGGCGCACGCGATACCAGGTGTTGGGTACGGCGAGCCCGAGGTGCATGTCGTTCGCGAGCAGTGCCGCGCCGCTCTTTGTGTGCGTACCCGCGACGGCCCAGTTGTTGCTGCCGACTGCGCTGTTCTCGCGACCCGTTGGGGGCAGGCCGAGCGCGGCCAGCTTGCCGAACTCGCCCTGCAGTTGCCGCAGGTCGAAGGATTCAGGCGCCGGCACCGGCGCCGCCGACATGACGACACCATCGATCGGCGCCTCCCAGGCGGGCGCCACCGAATACACGAAGCGAAACACGTCCGGCGGCAAGGCAGCGGCGAGCAGGCCACGCTGCCTGTCAGCCGACCCCTCGGCGTCGTTCAACTGCAGGTACATGGCGTAGACGGCGAGCAGGCAGTCCTGCGGCCGCCAGGGCTCAGGGCGCTGGCGCAGCAGGAGGTACTCGAACGGCCGCACGCGCAGCGCGTCGAGCCCAGCGTTGACGCCGCGTGCATACGCATCGAGCACCGACTTCTCCGCCGGAGCGAGTTGCGCGTAGACGCGCTCGGCAACGTCGTGAAAGCGATGAATTCGCTGCCCCGCGTCCATGTCCATTGCCGCATCGCCGACCAGTTCCGACAGGCGCCCGCCCGCCATTCGACGCGAGAGATCCATCTGGAAAAAGCGATCCTGGGCGTGGACAAACCCGGTCGCGAAGGCACCGT
>Ga0315286_10003051_pt1 | contig 15702 bp, 17 predicted proteins | sample YL17G10_0_MG_FD_205038 | JGI IMG/M metagenome (GOLD analysis project Ga0315286, IMG submission 205038) | Sediment microbial communities from Yellowstone Lake, YNP, Wyoming, USA - YL17G10_0 | ecosystem: Environmental > Aquatic > Freshwater > Lake > Sediment | place: USA: Wyoming | collected...
AGGCGTAGTTGCCGGCCTTCATCACCGCTTGACGGGCGACCCTGTACAGTGTATGCCGTCTGCCTCTAAACCCTTTCGCCAGCTTGAGGATTTCTTTCGACCGTTTGTGTTTTGTAATTCCTGAAACTGCCCTTGGCATCTCTTTTCCCTTTCATCCCGATTTCAACTGTACGGGAGCATTTTTCTCAAAGACTCTTTTTCGCCGGCGAACACGAATCCCGGTTTTCTCAGGCTTCTTTTCCTTTTCGCGCTCTTCTTGGTGAGGATATGGCCCTTGAACGCCTTTTTCCGTTTGATCTTCCCGCTCTTGGTTATCTTAAACCGTTTCGCCGCGCCCTTCTTCGTTTTCAACTTTGGCATTGAATTCTCCACCGGTTCGCAAGTATGTATACGGTTATCTAAGTTCCGCCTCGCCGAGAGGACGATCGTTATTTTGCCTTCTTGGGAGCCAGGATCGTCAGGATTACTTTGCTCTCGAATTTCGGGTTGAACTCGGGAGCTCCCACTTCGCTGACGTCCTGTACCAGCCGATCGAGCACTTCGCGTCCAATGTCGGTGTGCGCCAGCTCCCTCCCCCGGAACCGCACCAAGACCTTGACCTTGTTTCCCTTTTGAAGGAAACCGAAGGCTTGTTTCAGTTTCGTGTTGTAGTCGTGCTCCTCGATCTTCGGCCGCAGCCTTATCTCCTTTGTGAGCACCACCTTCTGCTTCTTCCTCGACTCCTTGATCTTCTTTGCCTGCTCGAATCGGTATTTGCCGTAATCGAGTATTCTGCACACGGGAGGTTTCGCCTCCGGCGAAACCTCTACAAGATCGAGCTCCCTTTCATCTGCGATTTCGCGGGCCCTTTTTATTTCCATGATTCCGAGCTGCGCGCCGTCGGAGTCGATCAGACGAACCTCTTTAACCCTGATTTCGTCGTTTATATGGATGTGTTTATTGATAAGCCATCCTCCTCCATGGGAAATTTTTTACTATAATAGTAAAAAATGGTTAAAAATCAAGGGATTTTAAACGCACAATCGTCGAGGTTCACCCCTTCCGCTCCACCTCACCCCTCAAGTGCGCGACGAACTGTTCGAGCGTGAAAGAACCCTGCTCTTTACCCCCGCCTTTCCTCACAGCGAGGGTCCCGCCGCCCGCTTCCTTTTCGCCTATGACGACAATATAGGGGATTTTCTTCGTCTCCGCTTCCCTCATCTTGTAGCCGAGTTTCTCGCTCCTGTCATCGAGGTGAACCCTGTACTCCTCACGGATAAGCGTGTCGGCGATCATCCTCGCGTGCCCGATCTGCCGCTCGGTGATGGGCAAAACGGCTACCTGGACGGGGGATAGCCACAGGGGAAACCGGCCTGCAAACTGCTCGATAAGAATCCCGATGAACCGCTCGATGCTCCCGAGGACGGTCCTGTGGATTACCACAGGCCTTTCCTCGGCCCCCTTGCTGTTGACGAAGTTCAGGTCGAACCTTTCAGGCAGGGACATGTCGAGCTGTATCGTCGCGCACTGGTGCAGTCGCCCGAGGCAATCCTCAAGGTGGAAGTCGATCTTCGGTCCGTAGAACGCCCCTTCACCGGGGTTCACTTGGTACTTCTTGCCGAATTTTTTCAGAGCGTTCTCGAGGCCCCGCGTGGCCGTCTCCCATTGCTCGTCGGTGCCGATCGTTCTCTGGGGCCGCGTTGAAAGCTCGAGATGATAATCGAACCCGAAGATCGAATACACCCTGTTGGTGAGCTCGATCACCTTGATGATCTCCTCCTCGATCTGACCGGGGAGCATAAAGATATGGGCGTCGTCCTGGGTGAAGCTCCGTACCCTGAAAAGGCCCTGGAGCACTCCCGATTTCTCATGCCTGTGCACGAGCCCCATTTCGGCATACTTGATCGGCAGCTCCCTGTAGGAGTGCATCTTTTCTTTGTAGATGAGCATCCCTCCGGGGCAGTTCATCGGCTTGATCGCGAAAGGGGATTCGTCGATGACGGTCGTGTACATGTTTTCCCTGTAGTTTTCCCAGTGCCCCGACTTCACCCACAGGTCTTTCTTCAGAAGGATCGGCGTCTGCACCTCTACGTACCCCGCAGCCCTGTGCTCCTTCCTCCAGAAATCGAGGAGGAGGTTCCTGAGAACCATGCCGTTCGGAAGCCAGAAGGCGAATCCAGGGCCTTCGTCGTGGAAAGAAAAAAGCTCGAGCTCCCTCCCGAGCTTCCGGTGGTCCCGCTTCCTCGCCTCCTCGAGCCTCGTGATGTAGGAAACGAGCGATTTGTCGTCGAAGAAAGAGGTCCCGTACAACCTCGTCAGCATCTGGTTTCGCTCGTCGCCTCTCCAGTACGCTCCCGCGAGGTTCAAGACCTTGTACGCCTTGATTAAACCCGTCGATGGGATGTGGGGCCCCCTGCAGAGGTCGACGAAGTCGCCATTCCGATAGAGGGATATCTGGGCCCCCTCCTCGAGGCCGTTTATGAGCTCAACCTTGTAGCTTTCACTCCTTTTCTCGAAGAACTCCAGGGCCTCTTCCCTGGTCATGATGAACCGTTCGAAGGTCTGGTTCTCTTCGATGATACGGCGCATCTCTTCCTCGATCCTCGCAAAGTCTTCAAGGGATACCTGGTCACGGAACTCGAAGTCGTAATAGAACCCGTCTTTAATCGCCGGTCCTATCGCGAGCTTCACGCCGGGGAAGAGCCGCCTCACCGCTTGGGCCATCACGTGGGAGGTGCTGTGCCTGAGAATGTCAAGGGCCCTTTCGGTGCCGGGCCTGATCGGCACGAGCGCCCCGGCCGTAGTGACGGGTGTGTGCAGGTCGTACAGTACGTCCCCGACGAGCACGGCGATCACGTCCTTGTTCAACCCGAAGCGGTCTAAAGCCTCGGCAATCGTACGGCCTTGACCGAGCTCCACGCTGGTCCCTTCATGCTGGAGAATAAGAGTGTCCGGCATCGCTTTCTCACGAAAAAAAATTATCCCCGCAAACCCGGGTGAAGGTGTAAATATACTATTTTCTTTCTCCGTAATACAATAATTTCTATGGGAAGGAGGAGCCGTTTATGATAGCCGCGGTCACCGGAGCTTGCGGCCATGCCGGAGCGAACCTCGTGAGGGCGCTCCTTGAACGGGGGTGCGTCGTGAGGGCGACCGTGCGCTCCGACACGCGCGCCCTGGAAGGTCTCGACGTCGAACGGGTCCCGGCCGACGTACTCGACCTCTCCTCTCTGAGAAAGGCGTTCCGGCGGGTCGAAGTTGTGTACCACCTCGCGGCCCGCATCTCGCTGGTGGCCAGGGACCTGAATCGGATGTATGAAGTCAACGTCAACGGGACAAAAAATGTCCTCCGGGCATGCAGGGCTGCCGGCGTCAGGCGCCTCGTACATTTCAGTTCTATCCACGCGCTTGACAGCAGACCGAAGGGGGGGACGATCACCGAAAGCCGACCCCTCGTGGAAGGGCGGGGAACCCTCCCCTACGACTGGACGAAGGCTCAAGCCGAAAGGGAAGTGCTGAAGGCTGTTTCGGAAGGCCTTGACGCCGTGATCGTCAATCCCACCGCCATCCTCGGACCCTACGATTTCAAGGTTTCTTCTCTGGGAAAGCTTCTCGTCTCCCTCTATCACCGCAGGATAAAAGCCCTCGTGAAGGGGGGATTCAATTGGGTCGATGCCCGCGACGTCGTCGAAGGCGCTATCCGGGCCGAAAAAAACGGGAGAAGGGGCCAACGTTACCTCCTCGGCGGGACCTGGTGCACCTTGAAGGAGCTCGCGCTCCTGGTAGAGGAGATCACGGGCCGGCGGGCCCCCCGATTCGTTTCACCCACGTGGCTCGCACTGGCGTGCGTTCCTTTTACTGCCCTCGCCTCGAAAGCGTTCAGGACCGAGCCGCTCTACACCCCGGGCTCGATCCTGACGGTCAGAAATCACCGCTACATCTCTTATGGGAAGGCGGAGAAGGAGCTCGGGTATCGCGCCAGGCCGCTCAGGGAAACGGTCAGGGATGCGGTGGGTTGGCTCCAAACGGCGGGTTTTTTAGAGTAACAATTGGGCGGTACTGGACTTGAACCAGCGACCCCCTGCATGTCAAGCAGGTACTCTAACCAAACTGAGCTAACCGCCCTCACCGCGCATGTCTACGTATGATACCCACGCTTTCGGCGGTCGTCAAGCAAATTGCTTTCGTCACTCTTCTATTTTGATCAGCTTGTCTATTTTGAGGAGCTTGAACATCTCGAGGAGGTTCTGGCTCACCCCTTTTATCTCCAGCGTTCCCTTTCGCTTCTTCAGGCTCCTGTAGAGGATGAGAATGCTGCTGATACCGGCGCTGTCCGCCACGGGAACCATCTTGAGCTCCAACCTTACCTTGTGCGATCCTTCGGAGACTATCCTGTCGAAAGCGGATCTCAGCTCATCGGAGTGCTCGAAATTGAGCGGACCTCGAACGCTCACCACTACCCAATCGCTCTCTTTTCGGACATCGTATTCCATGAAAACTCCCTTTGCTATTGATGGGAGAGGGCGCATCCCTCTCTCCGGTAGTCGCTCACCGCAAGGTACTCGCTGCCGTTCCGGAATACGGCGTGCACGTCTCCGATCGGTTCGTTCTTATCCTCGAGCGTGTACCCCTTTTTAGTGAGACCCGAAAGGAGGTTTTCGCTCAGTGTTCCCTTCTCCGTGTAGAGCAGGTCGGGCCATCCCTGGTGGTGCACTCTCCCCGCGGCGCAAACCTCCCGCGGATCCAAACCATGCGCGATTATGGAAAGGAGCACGAAAGACAGAGTCGTGGGGATTGCCGGTCCGCCTGGGGTACCGAGGATCATTTCCACCGTGCTCCCGTCTGTCACGAGGACCGGGGCCATGTTGCTGGCGGGGCGCTTCCTCCGGTCGAATAAATTCGGCACGCTTCCGATGACGCCGAAGTAGTTAGCTTTCCCTTCAGAAAAAGAGAACGCGTCCATGCTCCCGTTGAGCAGGAACCCCGCCCCTTCAACGCTCCACTTTGATCCGTATCGAAGGTTCAGCGTGTAGGAGCTGGATACCGCGTTCCCCTCGGCATCGACCACGGAAAAATGGGTGGTTTCGCACCCGGAGGGACCGTCCTTTTGGACACCCGTGCTCCCGGCGCGGAGGTCGCGCGCCAAATCGTCGGTCGGTCTGTCGGACTCGCAGTCGATCAACCCAAAGAGACGCTCAGCACGGCTCTTGTCGAAGATGCCCCGGTAGACATCGTTCGTCTCGAACGGTATATCCCCAAGATAATCGAGCCGGTCGATGAACGCCATTTTGGAAGCCTGAGCGATGTAATGAAAAAATTCCGCCGTCCAGGGCCGTATCGAAAAGAACGCTTCCCTGTCGAGGATGTTCAGGATTTCCACGAGGAGCGAACCGCCCGCCTCGGGAGGGACCGTCCACACCCGTTTCCCCCCGATCTCGACTGAAAGCGGCTCGACCTGCTTGATCGAATATTCGGCAAGATCCTCGACGGTGAGAAACCCTCCGTTCCCGCCGATGTCGCGTTCGATCTGCTCGGCGATCTTCCCCCGGTAGAAGGCTTTTTCTCCTTCTATGGCAAGGGTTTCGAAGGTCTTCGCCAGGTTGGGGTTTTGGATCACGTCCCCTTCTTCGAAGGGGCCCGTCCCTTTTACGTAAACTCTCCGGGATTCGGGGGAAACCGCAAGTTTCGGGGCGAGCCTGTTGAGGCATTCCGCTTCGTATTGGGTAACGTACGCGCCTTCCTCCGCCCGTCGCCTGAGAGCGAGGAGGATATCCTTCGCCTTGAGTCTGCCGAATTCGTTCTGAAGGGTGAAAAACGCCTTCACCGTGCCGGGAACGCACGCCGACTTTGGGCCGAAAGCGGTCACCTCGGGATCGGGGGCGCAGTCGGGGAGCAGAAAAGCCTCTCTGGTCGCACCTTCCGGCGACTCCTCCCTGTAATTGAAGGCCGTCGGTTTCGCCGAGCCCTTTTGTTTGAAGAGCAGGTACCCTCCCCCGCCGATATTGCCCGCCTGCGGGTGGTAAAGGGCGAGTGCAAAAGCGAGGGCGAAGGCGGCGTCGAACGCGTTTCCGCCGTCCTTCAGAGCCGCCATGCCGAATTCGGCGGCCCGTCTGGACACGCATGCTATGGCCCCTTTTCCCTTCGCCGTGACGATCGCACCCGATTTCTTGGAAGAGAGATGAACTCTGAAATCGCCGTAGTTGGTCTTCAAAAGCGAGCGCCTTCCCGCGAGTGACACCCTATAGTGTAGAAAAAATAAAGTCACTCTTCCACAAAATCCATCACCTTTTTCTTTGCCATCGGGTATTTGAGCTTGTCGAGGGCCGTGTGCTCTATTTGTCGAATTCTCTCTTTGGTGAGGCTGTATTTCTCTCCGATCTCCTTGAGGGTCAGCGGCCGTTTGCCGTTCAAACCGAAGTGCCTGCTTATAACGTCGCGCTCTATGGGCTTGAGCTTCTCGAGGACCTCGTTTATGAGCTCTCTCAGGTTCTTGTCGAGCACCGTCTTGTCGGGCTGCTCGTAGTTGCCGCTGCCTACCAGATCCAGAATCGAGTCGGAATTGTTTTCCTCCGACAGCTTCTGATCGAGCGACACCGGCCTGTAGATCTGCTTGAGCTTCTGGACCATCTCGGAGTCACCCACCTCGTCCCTCTTGGACAACTGGGTGGCGTATTTGAGCGGCAGCTTGATCGAGGTCGACTGTTCGAAAATGGCCTTTAGAATGAAATGTCTGATCCACCATCGGGCGTAAGAGATGAACTTGTATCCCTTTTCCACGTCGAACTTCTCCACACCTCTTATCAGGCCCATATTCCCCTCGTTTATGAGGTCCATCAGCGGCAAGCCCAGGTTCTGGTATTTCACCGCGATGCTCACGACGAAACGAAGGTTGGAGACGATGAGCTTTTCCTTCTCTTTCCTGTCTCCGCTCGCCGCCTTGCGGGCGCACACGACCTCTTCACTTCTCGTGAGAACGGGGATCTTTTCGATTTGCTTCAGATATATTTGAACAGCGTTTACGTCGGATTTTTCTCTGTTCATTCTCTCTTCCTTTCCTCATCCGGCACGCCTGGATGAATATTGAACTCCGTAATCTTGCTCCGAAGTGTTTTATAATCAATGCGGAGGATCTTCGCCGCCTTCACTTTGTTCCAGTTCGTCTCGACCAGCGTCTTTTCGATGAGCTCCGCTTCCGCGCGGCCTCGCGCCTTCCTGGACACCTCCTTGAAAAGGCTCTTCACGCCGCGCTGTTCCCCCACGCTCTTTTGCGGAGAAAGCATGGGAAAGTGCTCGATCGCGAGGTCCGTCTCGCCGGCCAAGATGAAGGCTCTCTCGATCATATTTTCGAGCTCCCGGATGTTTCCTGGAAAGTTGTACTCGACAAGCCGATCCAGAATTTTCCGCGAAATGACGGATACGTTTTTCTTCAGCTTTTCATTCATCTTTTCAACGATGAACCGCACGAGCTCGGGAATGTCCTCTTTCCTCTCCCTGAGAGGCGGAACGTGGATCGGCACCACGTTCAACCGGTAATAAAGGTCTTCCCTGAACCCTCCTCGTTCGACCATCTTGACGATGTCACGGTTTGTCGCCGAAACGATCCGCACGTCGGTACCGACCGGCTCATCCCCACCGATGGGGGTGACTTCCCTGTCCTGGATCACCCGGAGCAGTTTTACCTGCATGCTCAACGGCATGTCCGCTATCTCGTCGAGGAAAATCGTCCCTCCGCTTGCCTTCTTGAATTTCCCTTCCCTGCTCGACACAGCTCCCGTGAACGCTCCCTTTTCGTATCCGAAGAGCTCGCTTTCAAGAAGGGTCTCGGGAATCGCGGAGCAGTTCACCGGCACGAAGGGCATATCGGCTCGCGGGCTCCGCGTGTGAATCTTGCGGGCGACCAGCTCTTTTCCGGTTCCGCTCTCGCCGGTGATCAGAACGTTCACAGAGTCGCTCGCGGCGACCTTCTCGATGAGGTCATAGACCACATTCATGACGGCGCTCGTCCCGATGAGTTTTCTCCCTTCGTAGATCGATTTCAGTTCGTCCTGGAGCTGGGCGTTCTGCCTGTAAATGCCGTATGCGTCCGCGGCCCTGCCCACGTTTATGAGCAGCTCGTCCTTTCCGAACGGCTTCGTCAGATAGTTGAACGCGCCGCTCTTCATCGCCTCCACCGCAGTCTCGATCGTACCGTAAGCGGTCATGATGATGATATTCGCACCGATTCCCTTCTCCTTCACCATCCTGAGCAGTCCTATACCGCCCATTCCGGGCATCTTGAGATCCACGAGGAGCACGCTGAACTGTTCCCTTGCGGCGATCCTGATCGCTTCCTCGGCTGAGTTAGCCTTCCTCACCAGGTATTTCTCTTTCTCGAGTATATTCGCGATGATGTTCGCCTGAATCTCTTCGTCGTCAACTACGAGTATTCGCCTGTTCATCCTTTTTTCCCATCGGCAGTTGAATGGTGAAATCGGCGCCCTTCCCTCTTTCGCTGCTCACTGAAAACTTCCCGTTGTGCTTATACACGATATCCTGCGCGAGGGAGAGCCCCAAACCGAAACCCTGTTTTTTTGTCGAGAAGTAGGGGTCGAAGATCCTTCTGAGGTTTTCGGAAGGGACCCCCATACCGTTGTCGGAAACGGTGACCTCCACGCTCCCGCCGCCGAGACGACTCGTTATGGTGATATCGCCTCCCCTCGGCATGGCTTCAACCGCGTTTATCACGAGGTTCGAGATGACCTGGCTCAACTTGTCCCTGTCTACGGCGACCCGGGGGAGTGCGGGGTCGAGATTGAGCCTGACGCTCACGCCGTTCTTGACGATCTCCGGCTCCAGAACGGAGACGCTGTCACGAATGACTACATTCAGGTCTTCCTCGCTGAAGGTGTACACCGTCGGTTTCGTCAGCCTCAGGAACCCCTCAACGATCCTGTTGATACGCTTGAGCTCCTTCTTCATGATTTCCGAGAGCTTGTAGAACTCGTACCTCTTCTCCGGATTGTCGGGGCTCAGGTTGGTCTGGAGGTAATCGACTATGAGCCCCACGGTATTTATGGGGTTCTTTATCTCATGCGCGATTCCCGCTGCGAGGTGTTTCGTTATTTCGACGCTCTCCAGCCTGCTCTTTTCGTCCTCGTGCTCCTGGAGCTCCTTCTGCATCTTCCTGAAGGAGTCTGCGAGCATCTTAAATTCCGTGCACCTCGAGCCGGCGAGGGATTCGTCCAATTTTCCGTTCGCGAGATTTTTCGCAGAACGGGCGAGCTGAACGATCGGCTTCGTTATCCCGCGGGAGAGCAGAAAGGACACGATGACGCCGAGCACCATGCTGACGCCGAAAACGACGAGCATTTGGAGTCTCAGCCGCGAAATGACACCCCCGAGAGTTTCCGCCCTGTTCTCCGCCTGAACGACCGGGTAGTCCGAGTTTAAAAGGAGACTTCCGTGAATGTCCCCCGTGAGAACCATCCCGAGGAAATAATCGTAGGTCATTTTCTCACCCCTGACGGGAAAGGATGAGTTAACCTTGTGTTCCAGCCGGTGTTCGAGTAGGAGGATCGACCCCGCGTTGATCACAAGAAGTGTTGCGAAGGTCAAAATTATCCTCGTCCGGATGCATGTGGTTCTTACCATTTAATTACCCAACCGTACTCTTAAGATTGCAATTATTGTGCCTATAAACATAATGGATGATTAAATTCTAACTCCTTTATTATATTAAATTAGCGCGACCGATATTTCCGCAACTCCCGGTCGACCCATTTTTATGCGTTTTCTGTGGAATTTTGTCCCTTGCGCTAGGGAGTTATTTCCCTAGGGCGCCGGCATCCGGAAATTCCATGAACCCGTTCTCTAAGGTGTGTCATGCATGAGGGCATCGCAAATGGCAAGAGAGGCTCAGGACAGCTTTTGGGGAGATAGTAACATGCCCCGCTCCCCTACGAGGCCGATGAAGGCCCTTGCGTCCTTGTCGGAACCGATTACCGTTCCGTAGTGCATTGGAACGGCCGCCTTGGGTTTTATGATCGAGACGACCTCGGCCGCTTCCCGGCTGTCCATGGTATAGGTTCCGCCGACAGGGAGAAATACGACGTCCGCCTTGATCGACTGCATCTCCGGGATCTTGTCGGTGTCGCCCGAGTGGTAATACCGCACCCCGTCGAGGGTGAACAGATAGCCGTTCCAGTTGTTTACCCTTGGGTGGAAAGTCTTGTTTATGTTGTACGCGGGCACGGCTTCCACGCACACACCCTGAACGTCGGCCTTCTGGCCTGGGGCAAGACCGATAAACCGGCCCGCGAGCCCCTTGAGCTGATCGGCGCAGTCGTTGCTCGCCACGATCGTGGTTTTTTCCCCGGAGACCTTTTTCACATCGTCGGGCGAGCAGTGGTCGAAATGGCTGTGCGTGATGAGGATAATGTCAGCCGTTTCTTCCCTTTCCAATTGGTAGGGATCGATAACGACCACCTTGCTCCCTTTTACTTTGAAAGCCGCGTGACCGAGGAATTCGACGTTCTCGAGCACCGCATACCCCTCCCGTCAGTCAATAAGCCCCTTTTCCATTGCCACCTTTCGCGCGATGTCGTAGAGCTCTCTCATCTCAAAGGGTTTTCGAATGCATGCATACACGCCGGCCTTGTACAGCTCGTTCTCATCGAGGGAATCGCGTCCCGTTATGAATACTATCTTCACGTCCCTGTTGTGCTCGTGGATCTTTCGCGCGGCCTCCATGCCGCCCATTTTCGGCATGAGGTAATCCATGAACACGAGATCAAAGGGTTTTTCCTTCGCCATGGAAAGCCCAAACTCCCCGTCTTCGGCGAGGGTAACCCTGCACCCCTTTTTATCGAAGAGGTAGTAGATCGTATTGCGCACGTACTCTTCGTCGTCAACGACCAGGATTTCCATGTCCAGGTTTTCTATACCCTCGAAGGCGTGCCGGGGAGCCGCCTCCTCTTCCTTGGCAACCGCGAAATCACCATGAACGACAGGAACCTTGACGGTGTACACGAGCTTGCTTGACTCTTCCTTCGTTACGACGATACTCCCTTTGTGGTTGTTTATGATCCGGTTGCAGATGGAAAGCACGTTCCTGTTCTCGAGCTTCCCTTCTTTGCTGTCCGCTTTCAGAACAGGCTCGTTGAACGAAAAGATGCGCTGCAGAGAACCCAGTTCGTCTTTGCCGATCTCGTAGCCTTCTCCCTGTATGCGGACGACCGCCTGCCCGTTCGAGCTGGAAAGCATCAACCCCGCCGTCCCTTTTTCCTTCACGTTGTTGACGACGTCGTTCATAAGGTTGAAAAATACCTGAACGAGCTGGTCGTAATCGCCGGTCATCACGTAGTTCTTTTCGATTCCTTTCACGAGCTCTATGTTTTTCGATTTGAGCTGTCCCTTGACAAGGTCGATCGATTCACCCAAGACCTCGGCGAGGTTAACTTGATCGAAGAGCGGGTTTTCGACTCGAGCGAAAGCGCGGAGGTTTTTTATCTCGTTCCGCACCCTATAGGACGAATCGATAACCACCTGGAAAGAATCTTGCACGAGCTTTTTGTCGTCGGGGTTGAGCTGAGCAAGTTCAGCATACCCCTGCATTCCTGTGAGGACGTTGTTGATTTCGTGGGCCGAGTCGCTCAGCAGTTTCTTGATGAACTCCGGGTTGGTGATCCCCGTCAGGTTCCTGAGCTTTTCCTTATACCAGAGGTATTTGTAGATCGAGAAAACCGAAACTTCGAAGAGGCCGGCAGGAAGCGAGAGCATGAGGGTCGAGTCGATTCTCCTGTCGAATGTCAAAGAGGCCTTCTGGTTCGGAACCAGCACGACGACCGAGAGCAACTCGTTGATGCTGCCGATCTCGTCGAGCACTCTTTTTAGGTCGTCCGTGAACAGAGCGAGGTCACAGAAAAGGATGTCGCTTTCTTTTTCCTTTAGATACCGAAGCGCGAGATCCTCGTTTCGGACATGCACAACTTGATAGCCGAAGGACTCTGATACCTGGCTGAACAGGGGGAAATTGGGGTTGCCACCCGCCAATACCTCGGAACAGACAATCGTTTTTTTCTCCGCCATAGCGATTACCTTCAGTCGATCTGTTTACGCCGGAAGCAGCCCCGCTTGCGCACAGGAAGATTGTACACTAAATGATTCCATAAATCAAATTTTTGTCTCAGTTGTCTCTGTCGACCTCTTCCGAGTCTTTACCTTCATCCCCCTCCTCCATTTCAAAGAGAACTGCGAGTTCTTGGGTGCAATCGACGAAATCCTCAAGCGTGTCTCCCAGGGACTCTACGTTTAGCCCGGAGAAATAGAGTTTCGAAAAAACGGAAAAGTGGATCTCGTTATCGCCCTTCATGATGCTGAAGTAACACCCGTATTCATAGCAGATATCAAGCATCGATTCGAGCTCATCCCTCAGGAAACGCTCCTCATCCACATCGAAAGTGAAGGTGTAGGCGAGCTCGAGAAAATTACTGTTGTTCTCGATGAAGAATGAACCGATATATTTTTTTCCCTTGCCGAACGATGCCTGATAAACCTCCTCATTCTCCTCCTGCTCGAAGATATCGTACCCCAACTCACTGAATATCGTTTCGACTCTTTCCACAATTTCTTTCATACACCTACCACTTACCCATCAGAGATCCATGGCCAGAACGGAAGACAGTTTTCCTATCGCGCTCTCTTCTTCCATGGTGTAGATTTCCCGCGAGCTCTCGCTCCACATGAGGATTATCCGCACTTCGTCATTCGTCAGGTTTATTGTTCCGCCCTTCGATTCGGCGATCTTCCTGAGTATGATTCCTTCCTCTGGTATGAAAAAATCCCCGTCTCCCCAATGGCCGCCACGAATCGTGCTTTCAGCCCATATTCGTATTACGCTGATTTCGGTCTCGGTGAGAACCAGATTCATCTACCCCGCCCCTGGCTGATCAAAAACTAATCGAATTGTTTTGGGACGTCAAGAATTAACTTGACAGATGAATGAGCGTATTCTACATTACACGGAAGGTCGAAACCATCCCGTATTGGAGAAGAGAGAAAATGCCACGCGTCTGTGAAATATGCGGAAAAGGGACGGCGTTTGGCAGGACCTACGCCAAGCGCGGACTCGCCAGAAGGAAAAAGGGAGCGGGTATCAAGATCACGGGAATCGCGAACAGGTCCTTTTCCCCGAATCTCATCACGAAGCATGTCGTCGTTGAGGGAAATAAGAAAAAGGTGAGGCTCTGCGCCTCATGCCTCAAGAGCGGAAATCTTACCGCCCTCAAGTGAAGCAGCATCTACCGCCGGGAAAGTCATTTCTCGGCCTCCTCCAGACCAGCAGCGTCGATGATGATGATGACCTTTCCCTGCTCCAGGTTTGCCCGCGTTTCGACGTCTTGCATGAGGGTCATCGCGTCTGAGGTCGCGAGGGCAATATCCGTTTCAATCAGCTTTTCGTCTTTGAGAGCTACGAGCCTCAAGGGGTTTGCTCCCACCCTGGGCTCGATCCCCCTGTAGTCGGGGTCTTTTGTGTACCGCACCCCGCCCCACTTTGCGAAACTCTCGGTCCGCACAGTATCGATCGAGTAGATCAACATGTGCTCCCCATCGAAGATCCTGGGCGCGATCGCCGGTTTGCGCCCGAGCCCCCTCGCGTCGACGACGAGACCGGTGAAGGAAATCGAGTGAACGAACTCGGCGTACCCGGGGAACGAGCCGCGGCTTCGTCCAGCTTCAATGAACAGCGGAACGAAGCCCGTTTCTCCGAAGAAGGGAAACACCGCCTTGATTTTCACGAGGCGATCCGAATAAAACACCTCCCTTCGGCGGTATTCCGAGACGAACCTGTAGATGTTTTCGTTCTTGACCGGCTCTTCGAGGAGCACGTCCCTTGCGGTGGCGAACGCGCCCACCCTCAACCTGTCGAGGGATCGAATAAAGCCCCTCAGAATTTCTTTTTGCGCGGCGAGCGCGGCGCCGTACTGCCAGGCGAGGACGTTTCCGCTCTCTTTCGGAGTTATCTCGGCGGAACCGGATACGCTGAGCTCGCACCTGCCCCAGTCGATGAAAAAGGTGCTGCTCTCTGAGGAACCGCACAATGCGGGCGCGGCGATCACGCATGCCGCCGCCAGGAAAAGGAGGCGTGCCATCTTCAGTCTATCCATGCTTTCCGAAGGTACCTCTGCTTCGCTTTTCCCTCGTGCAAATAGTCCAGGATATCGGACTTGATGTCGGGGAAGACGGCGAGGGGTTCGATCCCCCGCGCGTCGAAAAAGCCGCACCCGCTCACCCTGCTGTCCCCGCCGAGCCGGAGCTCTCCGATGCCTCGGAGCGTAACGGCGAAGGTTGGCTGGATGATGTGCCTGCCTTCGGCGTTCATCGCCTCGGCGACGAAAAGCAGCTCCCCCACCGCGGAATCGAGGTTCAGCTCCTCCTTCAACTCCCGTGCGAGCGCGCCCGAGGCGCTTTCCCCAACCCTCACTCCCCCGCCGGGAAGCAGCCAGTACTCCCGGTCCCCTTTGCGGTGTTTCACAAGGAGCACTGCGCCGTCACGGCGGATACAACCGGCCGACCTCACTCTGATAGACACGTTTATTCTATTTTCGACTTTCCGGATTGTTTTGCTGATACATTTATACTATATTACCTCCGAATCAGCCGATTTGTCTTGTTTAAAGCGATGGGGGCTCTATGATCAACGGTATTCAGCACATCGGGATCGGAGTAACCGACAGAGACAAGGCCTTCCTCTTTTACAACGACGCCCTTGGTTTCTCGGTCCCTATGAGCAGGCACTCGGGGAACTGCAAAGGAGTGCTCCCGCTGATAAAGAAGGATGAAGAGAGAAAGGTAGTCATCGCCCTCAACTCGCACGGGGGCGGGCTTGTCGAGATCTTCCAATACACCTCGAAAAAGCCGGTTCCGCGCCCTAAAGAGGTTGATTTTTCCTATAACGGCTGCCTCTTTTTCGGTCTGAAGGTTAAGAACGTGGGCAAGTCCCTCGGCATCATTGAGCGGCACGGGGGGGAAAGAGTCACGGAGCCTTCGGCGTTCACGCCCAAGGCGGAGGCGGGATGGAGAACCGCGATGTTCCTCGACACCGAGGGTATCCAGGCAATGCTGTTGGAATACCCGGAGAGCGGCATGGGGCACGGAAACGGCGGTTCGAGAATAGGCGGAGTCGAATATGTCGGGATAGGCGTTTCCGACATAGAGGATTCGGTGGAGTTCTATACGCGAGTGCTGGAATACGACAAAATCGTCTACAGAACCGAGGGAACGTACCCCGAGTGGGACCCGCTGTTCGGGAAGGGCCGTTTCATGAAGAGGGCACTTCTCCGGCGAAGCGGAAACCCCGAGGGGATCTTCAGGCATTTCCTGCACGGTGGGATGATAGAGCTCATACAGGTGGAAGGGAATACAGGAAAACACAATTTCGACGGCCGCAAGTGGGGGGACATCGGTTTCATGGAGGTCGCCTTCGACGTGACGGACATCGACGAAACCCTCGAAGAGGTAGCACGGAAGGGTGTCTCCCTCGCGGCGCCTCCCTACGTTCAGGACATGGGGATGAACACCAAGGCCACCTTCGCGTACATCAGGGACCCGGACGGTTCTCTGCTCGAGTTCGCCGACATCTCCCGCCTCCCGGTTCCGTACTTCATCATTCGCTTGCTCGTCAGCCCTTTCGTCGTTGGAATGGCAAAGAAACTGAAGCTGCTTTAGCCGCATGAGCGCGGCGTT
>Ga0315286_10003052_pt1 | contig 15701 bp, 18 predicted proteins | sample YL17G10_0_MG_FD_205038 | JGI IMG/M metagenome (GOLD analysis project Ga0315286, IMG submission 205038) | Sediment microbial communities from Yellowstone Lake, YNP, Wyoming, USA - YL17G10_0 | ecosystem: Environmental > Aquatic > Freshwater > Lake > Sediment | place: USA: Wyoming | collected...
ACTTTGTGCAGTCCCCATCACAGTAAAGCTATCTACCCTGGGGTAGAAGAGTTTCTGTCCCTTGTTCGTGGACATCAATGATGACCGTACTTCCGGCATGGTGACCGTCAGCATTGGTAGGACCCCGGAATAAACAGGATCAGACCTGATTTGCTCCGGACTCCTACCACTTAATCTGCTAATCAGAAAAGGCTTATATCTGAACTTCAATGCCGTTCAGATTGAAAATCTTTCCGTTTTGTAGAAATCCTGAATAAGTTGCACCCAAAATTCTGTTCGGCTTCTTTCGTAAGGTCTGTCTTGCTATTTCGAAGAGTTTTTCAAGTCGGACTTTTTCCCCTTCCGTGTTGTCATAGCGGTGTCGCATAAAGAAGACCACGCGGTAGGCTCCATGGCTGGAATAGTTCTTACGAATCTTCTCGATCAGCTGATCGTCGTTCATATGTCCATTGTCAAACTCGAAATAGATATTCTCTAAATGAGCGTCAGGGTTTTCCCTGATCCACCTGACAGACAGTTGTTCAATGTCATTGAGGTTTCTGTCATACAGAAACTTGGCAAGGCAGTCCCTCAGTTGGTTGTCATGAAGGAAGTGGTGATTCCCCACATCCTTCTTCTTTGTACAGGGACTGCCGTAAACTGCATGATTGCCCTGATCATGCAGTTTCTTTAGACGCATGACCCTCTTGGTCCTAGTCATCTTTTCGAGCTCGCTCCTGATGACTGCGGCCCCGCTGGTCGTATAACTACCGTTGGCAAGGATGATAATGTTGCGGGTGGTGGCCCATTCTACGGCATCGATAAACTTTCGGATGGTGGTCCGTGATATATACATAGGAAAATATACGGGACGAGGGGGCCTGGGGTTCAACTCCCCAGTTCGGAAGTTTATGATGTCCTGCGAAGGCGTCTAAAGTTTCGAACTGGGGAGTTGAACATCAAGAGTTCACTCACCAGGTCTCCCTCTGTCCCTATTTGAAAAAGGCTTATTGCCCGCCCATTTTACTGTGGCAGGTCAAACTTGAAATTATAGTATTCTGAGGTATTACGATAAGGTCTGAATATACCTCTATTTAAAGGTTGTTGATTTTAAAAGGAAGGGGAAAGTCATTGCCTTCCCCTTGTAATGTTGAACGTCCTTCCTGTCTGATTTAGTTCTGGAAACTTGTCATGGGCCTTCAGTTCCTCGATAACAGCTTGCCTGCCGATCTCACTCAAAGGCCTCAATACGCATCCGAAACGGGCGACTGCTATCCTCTGCAGTTCCTCGTTACTAAGATTCTCATACTGCCAGCCCATCCTCACCTCCTAATATGGGAATTCTCCTCCGTGGAGCCAGTCATTGAAGCGTTCCGCTATCGAAATAGTCACCTTCTTTTCCTCGACGGTTGCGTTATACTGCTCCCAGCCCTCATAGCAGGGTACGATCTTCACGACTGCACCGTTAGAGAGGCCGACCTTGATCATCCTCTCATTCCTCTTCGTCTGCCCGATGAACCGAAGGTATCTGATATAGAGTTTCATCTCCGGCTCAGCTTTTGGTGAGCGCGGTATGAAGCGATATATGCTTTTCCATGATCACCAATGGCGGGCAGGACTTTAATGATTCTGTACAGGCATTGTAGAAGCTCCACATCGTCCGGGGCCTGAAGTCGTCATAGGATGGGGTGAGCCATTCCTTTTTGATGACCGGCAGCTGACGAGGAGTGAGAATGCCGTGTCCGAACAGCAATCCAATCATCTTGAACGCCTCGCTATCGTCAATGATTCTTCCCTTCAGGGTCTCCGAGTCTTCGACGATCTTACGAAAATTCTGCTGGCTCCGGTATAACGTCGAGATGGCTATATCCTCAAGTGATGACCAGACATTTACGGTATGCTTCCGCATAATCGTGATGTCTCCCGTAAGGGCCAGATTGTCGCAGACGAATACCTGTGCACCGATGGCGATACCGATCGCCATGCTCTTGTCGTATGAATTCCTGAACCCTATGGAAAGACCGAGTTCGTTATGGTCATTCCTGAACGACAGGACCCCGAACATCTGCTGCCCCTCCCTTGCAAGGGCGTACTGCTCATTTGAGAGCGTGAAACCCTTGAGGATATCACTTCCGATGGTCGAAAGCGTATCCGCAAGGTTGTTATGAGGCACGGGGATATAGCTGTCCGTTGCCTCGGGTACGGGGACGAGTGCAAGGTCGTCCCTTGTTACGATCCGACCTCCCTTGTGAACCAGTAATGACATATGAACCTCCTATTGTTGGATTTCCAGACAGAAATAGTCTGGGATTAGGGAAAGCTGGTTTTCATCAATTCTGGGTGCCTCTGTTATGAGAAGCCCCTCTTCCTTTACCTCTACCCGGTAACCTGAGACAGATAGCCTTGAGATATTGTTTACTTCGAGATAAGTCGATATCTTAAGCTCAAGATCAGGCAGTTCACCGGCAAGCCTTCGGCGTTGGTACAGTTTGCGTACCAACCGGGACAGCTCTGTTCGTGTCATCGCCTGCCTCCTCCAATGCCTTGTGAATGATCTGGTTGACTAACCTGGTCATAGGAATCTTCAATTCCTTAGACTTTCTGTAAAGAACAGGGATATACTGCTCGGATATTTTTGGACTGTACATTTTCACCTCGCTTTCTTTTATAAGGAAATTAGAGATATCCCTTTTCTTTGAGTGATATATAGCCATCTCCTATGATCACGTGGTCTAATACCGCAATCCCCATAATCTCGCCCGCTCCTTTGAGTTTTTCAGTTATCGAAATATCGTCGCGGCTGGGGGTTGGATCTCCCGATGGGTGGTTGTGGATCAGCAACAAAGAAGCTGCCGAAGAGAGCAATGCGGTTTTAAATACCTCTCTCGGATGGATAAGAGAGTTGGTCATTGTCCCTGCTGATACTCTGTCAATGCAAAGGATTCTGTTTTTTGCGTCCAGGTGTAAGGCAATAAAGTGCTCTTTTGTTTCCTGTTGCAAAAAACTGAACAGGGCATAAACTGTTTCGGCATTAATGATAGTGTTCGCTACATATTCAGCCGTTCCCTCCTGGATGGTCAGTTTTTCATAGACGGCCCTGATTACTTTGAAGCGTATAGTGCGATTGTTTTCTAAAAGAGCTTTCGGCATACTCCCTCCTTTGTGTTTAATACCCTGATTGCCGGAGGCAATATGAAGGAAAAGGCGCAAACGTGCACCGGCGTGAAATCAGACAATGGATTTCCCTTACTGTCAAGACCGATCAATTGGCCCCGGCAATCAGGGTATTAGAAGGTGGTTAATCGCAATAGCTGTAAGGACATCCTGATATATACATGCGAGGCGGGATTTTATTTCACCGGGGGCTCTTGACAAGTTTCATGGGGCCTTCTGACTAAAGGGGCACGTTTCCAAAAGTAATTTACTTTTTCAGGCCTTTTTTGTAGGTATCCATACATCGGCCAAAGGATCGATTATCTCATAGCGTTCTTCCTTATCCTGGCCGTTATTTAGTCCCTTTTTGTATTTCGACCATTTCTTCCAGAAGTACCCTCCTGTCTTGAATTCTCCGAGTACGGATACTGCGCCACAGGACAAACACCTTCTCTTGATGTAGGTATGCGTATCCTTTTCCTTGATGTTTACCTTATTGGCATTCCAGACAATATTTTCCTTTTTGCACAATCCGCAGATATCAGGCTGGGTGAAGATGAGGGCTTTTGCAATCGCCTCTTTCTCATCCTTTTCACTAATAGTGACTTCAAGGGAAGTATTCCCCATGTGTTTGTTTACGATGATCTCCATAGGTTTAAAATTAATGATTAAACTTTTTAAATATTTTTGTTTGGTTTTGTTTTATAGAATCCGGAGCTTTGAGAAGATCTTTTTCTTGATTTGACATTCAGGACAGGTAATAAGGATATCGCTTTTTCCATTCCTGTCCTTTTCCCATACACGTCCGCAGTCACAGCAGACTACTGGTCTTTTTGTTTTGGTTTTTTTTGTTTTGGTCTTTTTTCTTTTGGTTTTTACGGGTTTTGTTTCCGGTGGTGGGTTCTGAGACATATTGGTGGTTTAATGATTAACCAGCCAATATAGCACACCCTAAAAATCTGTCAAGAGGTTGGGGAACATTGTAGGAAAACTTTCATAATAAGAAGGAAATCATTGTGATATAATATATTCATCCGTGAAAGGAGAAATAGTATGCCTGTAGCAGCAAAACAAAAAGAGGAACATATTAAGGTCAAACAATTCATTACCGATACAAAGGGCCAAAAAATGGCAGCTGTTATCGATATAGAAGAACTGAAGAGAATAGAGACTGTTCTGAATCTCATACCTCCCTCGGAAGCATGGCTTTACAAAAACAAGAAATCACTTGAAAGTGTTCAGAAGGGCTTAAAGCAAGCTGCGAAGGGCAATATAAGAAAACTTAACCTTGACGAACTTTAAGGTGCCCATTGTTTGATATCTTCCTCACCGATGAAGCCGAAGAACAATTAGACAGACTTAAAAGTGACAGAGGACTTTCAAAGCGGTACAAGGCTGTAAAAAAGGCCGTCCTGTTCTTATCCCAAAATCCAAGACATCCCGGTTTGCAGACTCATGAATTCACTTCTCTGAAAGGCTCAAAAGGAGAGAAGGTATTCGAGGCATACGCTGAGCAGGCTACACCAGCAGCATACAGAATTTTCTGGTACTACGGGCCTAAAGAGAAACAGATAACTATTATCTCAATAACTCCTCATCCATAGGACAGCTTTTTAAATATTCTTCAATATCCCCATTAAATATCGAAAAGAACTGATTCTTTTATCTTTGCAGATCTTGAAAGCGTTCCGGATTTTCCATTCATCATTCTTATAAAACAGCCAGAAGCAATTTTCTCCAAAATAGATGGTCATCTCCTCAGCCAAGACCTCCCATCCGGCACGGTAGGCTCTGTAGGGTGCCTGAATTTGGAAGACCTTAAGATTTTCTTTGATGGATTTCATATGCTTTGATTGTTACTTGGCTGCTCGTCAATAGGATGATAAATCAGTTCTTGTTCTTCATATACTCTCTCTCGAAACTTGCAGTGCTCATTCCGGCATTCGTAAAGAATCCAGGCGCCTCCCGGTTCTTTATCCTCTATTAAGGCATACATGTAATATCTACACTCTGGGCAGATTTTACCTTGACCCATACATGTCACCTCCTTCCATTGTCGTGTTTATCATAAAATTCACCATACCCGCGTTTATCCTCCAATACTTATTAAAAGAAATTGGAAGATATAGATATAAATTTATGGAGCAATACTTTTTTCAGCGGTTTGGATAGACCTACCGGACAGATTGGAGGTCGGGGCGCTCGCCAGCGTTGCCCGATATTTGATCTGTCCGCTATTAACGCATCCTCAACGAAAGAGTATACAGCTGAAGGCGGGGCAATCGAATCGAAGTTGCAGAGTTTTTGTTTGTAGACGGAAGCCCTGAAAACCGACGTTATTGCATTGTGGGCCAAACAAAAAACCTTACACACTATACGATGGTGACTGTGCAAACGTGGCTATTAGGTAACCACTGCTTGGCGATTAGCCGAAGCTTATCACCATCGTAAAACGCATAAAGTTTTCCCCTAATACTTTTGCTTGCACTATGGTCATTGTTTGAGCTGCCTTTATAGTAGCAGGTCTACGGAAGCTGTCAAGGAGAGGGTATAATACGATTAATACTATCTGGTAGATTGTGATTTATAATATTCTAATGCTTTTACGATATCTTTTTTTACTCCTCGAATAAAATCAAATTGGTCGATCTCATATTCCGTGATCCATTTGTGTTCTGAAAACTCTTTTGGATTGATTTTTATTCCTTCAGCGATCTTATCATTGGCCGGGGTACAAAGAAACTTAAGGCCCGGTATTTTTTTCTGAGGCAGTTTTGGCGTAAGTATTTCGTAGGTTGCTATTATGGTTAATATTTTTACTTCAATTCCAAATTCTTCTCTCATTTGACGCTTTATCGCTTCCTCGAAATTCTCACCGGGCTTTACCTGGCCCCCTCCTGATTCCCATTTGCCGGGATACAAGTCTCTTGTATTGAGCCGCTTAGCAATCAGAATTCTGACCCCCTGCTTTATTCGCATCATGCAAATGCCAGCCACATGCGTTTCTATTTCAAATCTTTTTTCTTCTCTTACATCAGGCAGGAATTTCATAATATCAAAAGTAGTTACGCCTGCTACCTGGAAAAGAATACTTCCTATTTCTTCTTTGGACAATTTTAAAGCGCTTCCGAATGCCGTTATTTCTTCAACGGTAAGATCTTGTTTGCCTCTCTCTATCCGACCTATTTTGTCATTGTTCGAACCTACGAGTTCAGCCAACTTTTCCTGCGAGAGGCCGATTTTTCTGCGATATTCTTTTATCCACCAATTCTTTGCGGTCACGATTATTAGTTAAGCCTTTCTATATATCTGCGATATATTACGGCATATAGTAATTTCAAATCAAATAGGCAATGAATTTTATCACGTGTTTTGCATATTTTGCAAATAGCTTATAATAATATTCACTTTTGCCCCTTGAATAAGCAGCAAAGTTCAGAAATAATATATATAAGAAAACCTTTTATCTATATGACGGAAGCACTATGGATAAGAATACTAATAGAGACAAAAACATCGATGAGATTAGGTGTCCGAATAAGCACAAAATTGCAGAAATTGCGGAAAAGCATATTGTTATTATTAAATGCCATCGTTGCAAACACATAACGAAGATTGATTTAAGAAAGACTTAAGAGTATAAAGACTTGGATCCTGAGGCGAGAGGCCTAGAGCCCAAAGCCCGATATGGTAACTGAATGCTGCCAGTCGGGCTTTTTTAATTGTAGCTGAGAGATTCTTAATGAGGAGGAAATTGGTATGAACATTTTCAGCAAGACCAAAATATTCTGTGAAGCCTATCTGGCCGAAAAGGCCGAGGTTCCCTTAAAGGATCTGATTGAAACAAAGGCCCCTATACTGGATCTGCGCGCCCCTGAAGGGCGTCAACCAGTCTTTTATTCTGTCCAAAATGACGGTGTACTGGTAAAGACAGAACTTGAACAGCAGGAAGGCGATATTTCTGATGAACTGGCTCTGAGGTTTAGGATGGGCAATGCCTTTTCTAATCTTCATCAACAGAGAGCAACAAGCACACTTGAAGACATCTCCCGACATGAAATGCAAATCCGTGATCTGGCTGATTCCCTTCAGGAACAGGCTGAAAAACGCGATGAGTTACTTCGAAATAGTGCTGACTACCATTTTGCAAAACGCGAAGCGCTCAAAAATATGGTCATCTTTTTCATTACCGCGTTTGGAGAGAGTGGGGCTATGTTCTTTCTTTTCGCAGATTTCTTCGGAATCGATTCGCTGAAGATATCTTCAGCGGCTTTAAAACATCCAGTATCAGTTCTGCTCACTGTCTGCTTAACCATTAGCTTTTTTGTTGCGACCCTGAGGATTGCTGAGCAAGTGCTCTGCTCCGAAAGGCGTGCACCATGGTTTGCCGGTCTTATCGGCATAGCTCTTCTAATTGGGGGAATGCGCGCAATTCAGTCTGCTGCCGTTCAGGAAACAGACTTTAATCTTTTTATTATGGCCTCTTTCTATACCACAATCGGTATTATTTTACCTCTCGCAGCAGCGTACTCCGCCAGGAATTGGCAGGAGGCCTCGCAGGTTGCAGGTCTTGTTGACAGTACGGACATGCGCCTTGCTGAGCAGGTATTAAGTTATAACTCAAGACTGAGAGAGGTCAACACAGCCCGTACGCGGCTTAACAGTCAACTTGATCAGCTTACAGACCAATATGTGAAACATTATCAAAGTGCCGTACAGAAAAAAGAACAATTAATAAAGGACCGGGAAAGCCATCATAGATATGTCGAAGCTTATCTTGCCGAATTAAGGTTTGCCTATATCTTCTGGGCGGGTTGGCATGCAAGGGGCATGGCCATGCCAAAAGCCGTAAAGAAGGGTTTTCAGATAGCTGCTCTGCTTCTTATTATACTGATCGTTTCCCTGTCAAGTTGCCACATGGCTTATGCTGAGAGCCAATTCAACCTCCTTGCCGTATGCGACAGAAGCAGCTCGGCAAGCGGGATATCCTGCACATCTGAGACACTTAAGGATGCCGGAATCTACTGGATAGGCAGAGCTGATGAGGCTGGCGGTGGTAAGTTTGAGGTATTTTTAATCGACCAAGGCTTTGACACCGCTGTTATACTTTTTTCTGCAGAGTACCCAGAGAAATTCCCCGGCCCTGTCAGCATGCACAAAAAAAAGTGGAGAAATACTTTTTTACAGAGACTTACTGACGCAATAGAGTCTTTACCAACGAATAAGGGATCGGCTGTTGTTGAAGCGATCTATCGTGCATCGCTGAGGATTCCTGATGGTGGTGAAACTCTTCTATATGTTATGTCAGACATGCGACAGCAAAATACAGTGTTCAACTTTGAGAAAAATGTTCCATCTGAAAAAGAGTTCCTGCGTTGGCTTGAGATAAGCTCAATTAAACCGACAATCAAGGCATCGACAAATATTCTTGTCTGTGGCATACACCCGTATACTCCTGCACAGACAAGCCGTATGACAACTGAAAATTATGATCGTCTGTTGAAACTCTGGCGATCTGTATTCACACAATGGGGTGTGAAGGCGGATATAAACGAGGCATGCAGCCTAAAAAGAAAAGAATAGGAGGGAAAAGGTATGAATAGGAAATCACTGTTCATAGGTGGAGCCCACCGGGGCGGTCAGGCAATTACTCTGGAGGCTCTGAAGACAGAGCCCCGCTACAACAGTGTCACAATTGCCGATCCTAAGAAAGACAGGGCGGACCGTCTGATGCTCGACTGGAGAGGTCATGGTGTCGAGGCTACGGGCTACAGAGAACCCTGTGAAGCTGTTATCGGGAAGATTGATGTCGATGAAGTCGTTCTTGCTATCGATACTATTGCACCCATGTCTGCGGTACTTCGCAAAACTGGTTTGCCCGCCCAGTGGCAGTTACTGGCGAGGGGCATTGGGGCTAACGGCCCGGTGATTGGCCTTGCCGGGACTGTTGTCAAAGGGGATGCCGGAAGCCGGGAATCGTCGGTGAGGTTGATTGATATCCTGAGTTCGTTCATCCCACCTCAGAGTTCCAGTCAGATCAGAGGGAACCTACTGAATGCCGACGGTCTTCACGTAATGAGAAAGAAGATATCAGATCACACTGTCAGAAGGTTGGGAGTCCTGGACAGGGAGCCGGATGATATAAAAGGCGGGACGTTAAACATCCTTTGGGGACAGAGGGAATATCCTCTCCTGATCCAGAACAAGCCTTCTGGGGAAAAATGGAGAGAGGTAAAAGAGCAGGCACTGGGGGCAGAGCTGCCTGCGAGATTGCAGGGCAGTTCTGAATATGCGGTTGCGACCATCGGCAACAAGAATGTAGATTTCTTTATAATCGACTCCGGGAACAAACGGCGTTCGGTCAGGTTTCATATGCCGCTTGTCCATATGCTGCAAAGCAACAACGGACAGAGCAGGAACTTAAGTCGATTCATGGGTACTATGGCATCTGGGCTTGGCCTTATGGCCTTGGCACCAGTCATGGCAGCCGCTGCCGTGACTGATTGAGCTTTTACGAAACCCTCAGTGCAATAACTTTCTTGTCCTGGGGTTTTCAGACAATACCATGAATAAAGTGAGGGCAGCTCTAAAATGGATATTTATCATTGCAGTAATCTCATGCATTATCCGAAATCTCTGTTTCCGGGAGACTGAGATGCTTATGATTGTGCCTATCTTCATATTGATTTTCGCTCTTATGCTTATGAAGAAATGCTTCCCATTTGCCTTTAACGCTATGAAGCGCTTGTCTCTCTGGGGTTTCAGATCATCGGCAACGGTGCTTTGGCAAAAAAAAGAGCGAAAGGGTGGAGCGAGTGTACGCTCACAGAAAATAAAGTGGAGGCCATAAGATGTTTTCGTCTTGGAACGTCAGAACCAGAAGACAAATGATCTCATTTTTATACCATCTGGCGGTTTTGACATCTTGTTTCCTTGGAATAGAGGTCGGATCTGCGCTTGGTAATCAGAGCCTGCTTAACCTGTCGGTCTGCCTGATGGTTTTTCATATGCTTACGTTGCGGGTTATTCCTATTTCGCGCTGGATTCAGGAAAGACTTATCTCTGAAGCGGTCTGCTTTGCCTGTGGGCAGGAAGTCGAGCTTGTAAGTCAGTACCGCTGCGGTTGCGGATATATTTCTCCCAAGGAAAGGCATGTCTTTAGTCCATGTCCCATGTGCGGGAAATGCTTTTTGTGGATCGTATGCCCCGCATGTGAGACATCAATTCTGATATGAAGATTGTGGAAGGCAATGGGCATTATTGAGGAAAAAAGAAAAAAGATCCTGAGAGAGATGGAGGCAGGGCGGGGTTCAGCGATAATCTTTCCCCATCCTGTGTCACTGGAGCCACCATATTTGCCGTTTAGCCTGCAGGCGAGAAAAGTCTCAATTTTTGAAACCCTCTTCAATCGGATATCCGAAGATCGGATAGTCGGATCGGACAAAGCGCCAACAAGCAATTCTCGCTTAAGTTGCATACGCATTAAGCCCTCAAGGGAAGACAAAAACAGTCTCGATACCGCTGAACAGCTTCTAATCTCACTGCCTCCTGAAAGTCCTATCGCCTTTGAAATTATCGGACGCAACAGGAAAGTCAGCTTTCAGGTTACTATTGCTGAGGGGCAGTGCTCTCAGACAGTCTCTCATATCAGATCTCATTTCTCGGAGGCAGATGTCTCTGTTGATGAAGACCTTGTCCGTGCTGCTTTATCATCACGCTCCGTAGCACGTGCCTACCGTCTCAAGGCGTCACCGTTCTTCACTCTGTCTCCGGTAACAGACTCTTCCCTTGATCCCCTGCGGAGCCTTTTCGGCCTTCTGGCTGATCTTGAACAGGGCAGGGCAGGGATCCTTCAGGTTCTCTTTGCTCCTGTCGTAAATGACTGGAAGGATAATATGAGACGAGCATCCAGAAGTCCCTATGACCCTGCTCAATCACCATTTGTTGACCTGCCGGGTCTGCCCAAGATTGTGGACAAAAAGATTTCCAAGCCACTGTTTGTGGTTTGTATTCGGCTGATAGCTTCAGATAAGGAATTGCTCTTATTCCTGGAGCAGGTCCTAAGACAGTTTGAGAACAGCGAAACCGGACTGGTCGGTATTCCTGGTGCTTATCCGATGGAGAGCATTCAGACCCGTAATACTTTTGTCCACGGGGCTATTTTGAACTCAACGGAATTGTCATATTTTGTCCATTTACCGGCATCCGAACTTCTTGATTCAGTTTCTGCGATTGAACAGGCTGTGAGGTCTTATCCGGTACCAGAGGAATATTTCTCAGGTGGTCCCGTAATTGGAATAAACACTCATAGAGGTACGAAAAAGTTCGTGTGCCATAGCCGTCATCTTCCGAACCAGCACGCCTATGAGGCTGGAAAATCAGGGTATGGTAAATCCAGTCTGATCCTGACTGTCGCAATGCAGAGGATTGCTCAGGGAGATGGTATCGCCGTAATAGATCCACACGGCGCTCTAATCAGTGATGGAATATTGCCGAGAATTCCGAAAGAAAGAATAGATGACATAGTCTATTTCAATGCCGGAGACTTTGAGCATCCCATGGCTGTCAATCCCCTGGCACATAACGGGACGAAGATCGAGAAGGAACATATCCGGGCTGATCTCCTTAGCTTTTTCGAAGACCTCTTTGAAGCTTCATTGGGTGTCAACATTCAGCATGCCCTTAATTTTTTGATCATCACCTTACTGACCTATAAAGACTCTACCCTCTCTGATATGGAAAGGCTTATGATCGATAGGAATTGGCGGAAGAATGTCCTTGAAGACATTGATGACGAGCGTATTCAGTCATTTTGGGAACATGAATTTCCTATGTTGGAAAAACGGGGGATTGTTCTTGCCATTATGAACAAGCTCAGCCCACTCATCCTGCCCGGAAGCACGATTGGTCCGATGCTTGCCAGCCGTGAAAATAAAATAGATTTCCTCGACATAATGGACAACAAAAAAATACTCCTGGTAAACCTTAGTCATGGAGACATAGGAAAGCGCAACAGTCAACTACTTGGAAAGCTGCTGGTGTCAAAGCTCCAGATTTCCGCTATGATGCGTGAGGGAGCTGGAAGAAGCCCGGACTTCTACTGTTTTATCGATGAATTTCAGCATATGGTTTGCCCAAGCATGGCTGACATCCTTAGTGGTGCAAGGAAGTATGGCCTACATTTGTGGCTTGCCAATCAGATGATCGGTGATATTCCCGATTATATTTTGCGCCATGTTTTTAATGCCTCGACCCTGATCTTTTTTGCAACTGATTCTCCCTCGGATCAGCTGTTTGCCGAAAAAACACTCTCGCGTCGCTTTAAATCAGAAGAGTTCGGTCGTCTTAAGAAGGGTGAAACTTATCTGAAGATGGTTGGTTCTGTTTTCAATATGTCAACAGAACTTGCGTCTGAGCCTCCACCTGTTCAGTGGACAAACGAAATAATTGCCCTTTCCCGTGCACGATATACCATAACAAAAGATCCATCCAGCACAGGGACCGAAAAGAGACACAAAGCAACACAACCGGAATATCCTAGAGAATCGGTACGTTTTGAGTCGAAGGCAAGCTCTGACAGCGCTGCAGCAGCATCTTCTCTGTCAGCACATGAACGATTGTTTCTGGAATGCATATTCCAGAATCCTACACTTTCTGTAACCGGCCTCTACAGAAACCAGAAACTGAGCGCTTACATGGGAGATAAGATTAAGAGAATACTGAAAGAAAAAGAGATTATTGACGAGATGACGACCCATTTGGGTTCAGGATCGAGGATTGCCAAATTCCTTATCCTGACCCTGAAAGGATTCAGTATCTTGAGCTTAGATTGCGGTAGTGGAAAAGGCGGGCCTGTTCATCGCTACTGGCAGTCGGTAGTTGGCCTTCACGCAAAAAATGCCGGCTACGATGCAGTGATCGAGGAGCCAATCCCTGGAAGCAAGGAGACAGTTGATATCGGACTTCGGAAATACGACAAACGAATAGCTGTAGAAATCTGCATAACAACTCAGGCGGAGCATGAATTGGGTAACTGTAAAAAATGCATTGAATCCGGATATATAAAGGTCGTGACTTTATTCTTAGATGAGAACAAGATGAAAGGATTTGAAGAACTGATCAGAGGGAACTTTAATGAAGAAGAACTTTCAAGGATATCGACAGGGCTGCTATATGATTTCTGTCGATTCTTTTGAAATATCAATATGTTCTGCGATTTCGGGAATAAATAAATAGATGTTTAGAAACCAGAAATAAATCAGAATGGATATGAAACTCATAACAATACAAGAACTCTCCGAGTTGCTCAAAGTAAAGCCTAAGACTCTTTACCAGTGGGCAGAGCTGAGACAGATTCCTTTCCTCAAGCTCAATGGAGCCTTACGATTTGATCTTGATGATATAGAAAGTTGGATTGCAAGTTGTAAAAAGGGTAACGGTAGCGGTTATAATCAAATTACCAAAACCGTTACCAGTAGCCCCACGAAAGGAGGCAATTAAAATGGGGCTTTACCTGAGAGGTAAAACTTACTGGTTTAAGATTAACGCAAGTGAAGGCCGCATTCAGCGGTCAACAGGAACTGCCAATAAAAGACTGGCAGAAAATATTTATGCCAAGGCCAAAACTGAGATCATTGAGGGCAGATGGTTCAAGGAACAGGATAAAAAATCTGATCCCTCTTTTCTGGAATTGGCTGAAGAGTATGAAAATTGGATGCAGGGCAGATATAGATCTAATTTCAAGGTCTATATAATCAGTCAACTCAAAGAGCGTTTTAGAGATTATAGCCTGTCAATGATAAGCGTTCGTGAGCTTGAGAAATTACAGTCAGAAAAATTGAAAAGAGGAAAACACCAGAAAATGGTAGATGGCAAGCTCCATAATGTGCCGAACAAGCCGGCAACTATCAACAGATTTCTTGCTGTTATTGCTCACATGTTTACAAAGGCTGCTGACTGGAAAATGATCGACAGGGCTAATATCCCAAAAGTAAAAATGCTCAAGGAGAACAATAAACGCCTCAGGTATCTCTCCAGGGAAGAGTGCTCGGAATTGATAGCAGTCTGTGATCCTCATTTAAGACCTATCGTAATCACCGCTCTCAACACAGGAATGAGAAAGCAGGAAATCCTGGGATTGCGGTGGGATAGTCATGTTGATCTCAGGCATGGTTTTATTCTGCTCTCTCTCACAAAGAATGGGGAGCGCAGAGAAATTCCGATTAACTCAACTCTTAGGGCTACCCTGCAGGGCATGCATAGACGATTGGATGTGCAGCACGTCTTTTTCGATCCGGCAAATGGGAAACCATATAAAGAGGTAAAGAAGAGTTTTGCAACAGCATTGCGGCGGGCGAAAATTCAGGATTTCCATTTTCATGACCTTCGCCATACCTTTGCATCTCATCTAATCATGGCCGGTATAGATCTGGTGACAGTGAAAGAGCTTTTGGGTCATGCCGATATCAAGATGACTTTGAGGTATGCACATCTCGCCCCCAGCCATAAGGTCAACGCGGTGGAAATCTATGATCGAAGCATGAGTGGCTACAATTTGGCTACAGTGCCTGGTGAAGGGAAAGTTGCAAGCTTGTAAGTCCTTGATAAATATGGTGGAGCTGATCGGGATCGAACCGACGACCTCTTGAATGCCATTCAAGCGCTCTCCCAACTGAGCTACAGCCCCAAGTCTTTTTAAAATAACATATTGTTCATCAGGTTGACAACCGTGCAATGCAGGATCGGCCGGTAATTTTCGGAGAATTGCGAATCCAAAATATTTAAATATCGAAATACGTTTATAATAAAAAATATTCTTACTACTCACCGGGTGCAAAAACTTATTACAAACGGCAGGGCTGATGCGATGAAAATGTCTTGTAGCGACACCTTAATGTACTTTAATGCAATGCTATGGCCTTTTTCTGAAAGACACCGCAGGTTATATCCACATTTATGTGTTCGGAATGTAGTCCTTTGTCGCATTAGAAGACTTTTCATCGCATCAGCCCTGCCGTTTATGCAACGTTTAGGACCATCTCACAGCCAATTCTTCCTTTTGAAAAAAATCAGCATTGAAATCCCTATAAAAGCCATGAACAGGAGAAGTGCGGGATAACCCCAGTGCTGTTTAAGCTCCGGCATGTATTCGAAATTCATTCCGTATATGCCGGCCAGAAAGGTGAGGGGCATGAAAATCGTTGCGATGATCGTCAGAACTTTCATGACCGCATTGATCCTGTTGCTGATGCTTGAAAGATAGATATCGAGTATCCCTGAAAGAAGGTCGCGGAACGCCTCGATTGTTTCGATGATACGGATGGTATGGTCATATACATCCCTGTAATATATGTGCATAGATTCCTGGATAAGGGGGGACTCGCCGCGTTCAAGATTGCTGACTACTTCTCTCAGGGGCCATACGGACCTGCGCAGAAAAATCATCTCCCTCTTTAATACATGAATGTCATGCAGGACGGTCTGGGATGGTTCGCTAACTACCGATTCTTCCAGGGTTTCGATCCGCTCGCCGAGTTTTTCCAGGATCAGGAAATAACTGTCAACAACCG
>Ga0315286_10003053_pt1 | contig 15700 bp, 11 predicted proteins | sample YL17G10_0_MG_FD_205038 | JGI IMG/M metagenome (GOLD analysis project Ga0315286, IMG submission 205038) | Sediment microbial communities from Yellowstone Lake, YNP, Wyoming, USA - YL17G10_0 | ecosystem: Environmental > Aquatic > Freshwater > Lake > Sediment | place: USA: Wyoming | collected...
GAATTGAGGCCTGGTTTTCTCCACCCTGCTCATAGATGACGGTATCTCCGTTATATCGGGCATCGAAATCCCAGGGTTGGTAATGCAGAGGCATGCCTGCTGATCCATCCTGGTAGAGAGCCTTGATATACACCCGCCAATAGGTACCCTCAGCAAAGTCATCCCGCACTACAACCAGCCAGTCAGCGTTCATAGGCAGGGTATTGAGCGTAAATGCCCGCCCGGTATAGAGCCAGTCATTGCCCATGCCCGGATCCAGCGGCGCAGTTAACGGGACATAAGCATTTTCGAGGCTGGCTAGAAAATCCCAGCCCGACTCTACTGCAATGCGCATACGCAGGGCTTGAAAGCTATCATCGACCATGTCATGCAGGTAGGGATGCGGAGCAGAGACCCCCGTTAATGGCATCAGCTGGTACCGCCCACCATTGTCGTTGGGTACGGAGGTGACCGAGGGGAGATACAGCGAGGTGGGCGTCACCAAAGCCGCCTGTTCATAGATGGATTGGATCGACGAGCTTAGGGAGATATTTCGCCAGCTGAGACCAAACACCCCCCCATTTAGCTCAATCGTTGGCAGAGCGAGACCTGGGTAATGAGCCGGATAGGCGGTCAGATAAGTACGGTTGGGGGCCTGTAAAATGGTCAGGATCGTCTCCCCGTCTGAGCTCCATACCGGCCAATCACCACTTCCCAGGTTTTTCCGGTTCACCGCACCAGGTGTGCTATTTATTCCTTCACTTGAAGGCAGCTCCTGGAGGAATAAGTTGTGCAAGCCATCCTGTTCGCCAGCCCAAACGAGTGAATTGCCATCTGGTGACCAGGCTGGGTGGGTATCTGTGCTGCTTGGGCTTTGGCTGATATCCAGAAAGCGTTGTTCTTCGGTTTTATCCAGGTCTGCCAGCCAAATTTCGTTCTCTCCACTTTGGTTGGAAACAAAAGCAATTTGCCTGCCCCTGGGTGACCATACCGGGCTGAAATCAGCCGCAGGGCTGGTCGTCAGCTGAATGGTATCGGTGGGGACGAGAATGGATTGGATTTTGATGTCCAGGTTGTCATTCTCATATGTTTCGTACACCAGCCATTTGTTATCTGGTGACCAGGCGGGTGATGCATCGTAGGTCAAAGAGTCTGTTAGACGGGTGATCCCCCCGCTGCTCAAGTTGAGCAGGTAGATATCCCAATAACCACTACGGTTGGAAGCAAATGCCACCGTCTGCCCGTCGGGGCTGATGGCGGGATTAATATCATCCCACGGGCCATAGGTCAGCCGAGTTAATGGAAGAGGTGCACCTGCCCCACTTTCCTGGGGTTGGTAGGCGAATATATGGGTATTGCCACCCTCATCCAATGCCAGGATGATTAAGCCCTGGGTGAGGGAGAGTGTGCTGATAGGTTGAGGGCTGGCGGTTGCTGGCTCTGGTGACGGTGTTTCTGACGGCTGAATTGTGGCAGATACCGTGGGTTGGATGGTATGGGTAAGAGAGGCTGTGATCTTGGAAATTGTTGTTTCTGCCAGTGAGGTTGCAGTCGGTGAGCTTTGATTGATTCCCCATGGCAGATTGGGGATTTGTAGAATTCGGGTAATTCCAAACGCCAGCCCACCCAGGATGACCAAGTTAATTACAACGAGCAGCATTACACCTGGTGGTGTGATACGGATCGTCCATCCAACCCGGCGATGCCTGGAACGGGACGGACGGGCTGGTTCAGATGGCTCTGATTGGCTGGTCATCATAGGAGTCTATGCCTATTTTACCCGATGCAAGAATTATGCACAGGCGCAACCCTTACTACTCCTCAAAACCCGTGCGGTATAGCTGGTAATAGATACCGGCCTTGGCGAGTAGCTCACTGTGCATGCCTTGTTCCACGATATGCCCGCCCTGGATGACCAGGATTCGATCTGAGTTGACCACCGTGGACAGGCGATGGGCGATCACAAAGGAAGTTCTTCCCTTGAGCAGAGTCGCCAGTGCTTGTTGGATGATACGTTCAGTTTGGGTATCTACACTCGATGTGGCTTCATCGAGGATCAAGATGCGCGGGTCTGCCAGCAATGCCCGCGCGAATGAGATCAGCTGGCGTTGCCCCACTGAGAGCAATACACCGCCCTCTTCCACCGAGGTATCGTACCCTTTTCGCAGGTTCATGATGAACTCATGTGCTCCAACGGCTTTCGCCGCGGCTTGGATTTCTTCGTCGGTCGCTTCAAGTCGACCAAAGCGGATGTTTTCAGTCACCGAGCCGTTGAACAGGAACGGGTCCTGCAGCACGATACCCATCTGCTTGCGCAGGCTTTGTTGGGTCACCTCATGCAGGTCAACTCCGTCAATTCGTATGCACCCTGTTACGGGATCATGGAAACGGCTGATCAGCTTGACCAGGGTCGATTTTCCTGCCCCAGTCTCACCCACCAGCGCCACAGTCTCACCAGGTTGAACGTGGAAAGTAATGTTTTCCAAGACTGGTGCCGGGTCATCAGAATAATTGAAACACACGTTTTCAAAGGACACCTCACCCTGGATGGCGGGCAGCTCAATTGCCTGGGGGGCATCCTCCACCTCGACCTGCGTATCCAATAATCCAAAGATGCGTTCACTGCTTGCCATGGTGGATTGGAAGGAATCATACCGGCGGCTCAAGTCACGGATGGGCTCAAAGAAGCGGGCGATATAGAGTATGAATGCCACCAGCACACCGGGTGTGACCTTTGCCCCCAACACAGCTGCCCCACCCAGCCAAACCACCAGCCCTGTCGACAGGCTACCCAGGAAGTCGATGATAGATGGGTAAGCTGCCGCGATGCGTGCTGCCACCAGGTTAGTATCCAGGTTATTTTTATTTACTTTATCTTTAAAATAATGGTAGTTGATTTCCTGGCGTGAAAAAGCCTGCACCACGCGTACACCATTGATATTTTCAGCCAGCACTGAATTAACCCAGCTGATCGCCGACCGCACCCGGCGATAATTCTCGCGCGCTTGCTTGCGGAAAGCGATCGTTGCTACGACCATGATGGGTAAAGTGGCAAACGTAAGCAAGGACAGGCGCAGGTCCATGCTTAGCATGGCTATTACGATGCCCACCAGGACGAACAAATCGCGTGCGATCGCCAGGACTGCCCAGGTGAGAAATTCCCGCAGGACGCCTACATCGTTGATTACGCGTGTGATCACGCGCCCGACACTGTAGCGACTGTAGAAGCTGAGTGAGAGCTGCTGCAGGTGTTCGAACAGGCGCTCCCGCAGGTCATAGATGATGGATTGTCCGATGCGCACCATCAGGTTGACCCGTCCATAAGTGGCGCCCCATTGGATCAAAGCCAGGACCAGGTAGAGGATGACCACATTGCGTAATGTGGGTAAAGACCCTGCACCCAGGCCTGAATCCAGGGCAACTTTAAGCAGGTATGGGCCAGCCACCGACGCTCCTGAGCTAAGCAGCATCAATATCATCGCCAGGAAAACGGACAATTGATAGGGTTTGACGAATTTCAACAAGCGTCGGGTGAGGTTGGGATCGTACCCTTTGAGGATGATTTCTTCAGGTGCAGATGTGATCGCGGCCATGCCCTACTCCCTGCCTTCTTCTCTTGCCAGGCTAGACGCTTCGGTTGGGAAACCTGACGTTTCCATGCTTTCGTGGAATAATTCCTGGTCACTCAGCTGTAAATCGTATATTTCCCGGTACAGCCCTGCTCGCGCCAGCAATTCCGAGTGTGTACCCTGTTCAACGATCTGTCCATCATCCATCACCAGGATGAGATCCGCCCGGTGCACGGTGGACAGGCGGTGGGCGATGACAAATGTTGTCCGACCTTGCATTAAATTGATCAAAGCGCGTTGAATCTGGAGCTCGGTTTGGGTATCCACGCTGGAGGTCGAGTCATCCAAGATCAATATGCGCGGGTCGAGCAGTAGCGCCCTGGCGATCGCCACGCGCTGTCGCTGGCCACCCGATAGCGTGACACCTCGCTCACCCACCACCGTATCGTAACTCTGCGGTAAATCCTGTATGAATTCATGCGCCTGGGCAGCTTTGGCAGCCGCGATGATATCCTCCATGCTGGCGTCTGGTGCGCCATAGGCGATATTTTCACGGATGGTGCTCGAAAATAATAACGAGGTCTGTAAGACGATTCCAATTTGCCTGCGCAGCGAAACCAGGTTCACCTGGCGCACGTCATATCCATCCACCAGTACTTCCCCTCGGGTAACATCATAGAAGCGCGGGATCAGGTTGACCAGGCTGGTCTTCCCCGAGCCGGTTGTGCCAATCAACGCCACAATTTGGTTGGGTCTGACGGTAAGTGAAATGTTTTGCAGCGCGCTCGTGTTCTCACCCAGGTACTGAAAGCTTACATTACGGAACTCTACCTGCCCGGTGAGTGTTGGCAGAACTGGACTATGGGGATCTGACTCAATCTCTAGCGGTGTATCCAGCACAGTGAATGCCCGTTGGGCACCTGCGGCTGCTTCACCCGCCGAATTTACAAGCCAGGTGAGCTGGGTGGCAGGTGCGGATAGCAGCAGCAGGTAGCTGTTGAATGCCACCAGCTCTCCGATGGTCATGCTCCCCGCTATAACCATCTGTCCCCCGAACCACAGGATGAGTAATGTTCCGACGGTTACCAGGAACTGGGAGGATGGCATGATTTTCGACCATTCGTAATTCACCTTGATGCGCGAATTGAATAATGTTTTATTCGCTCGCTCAAAACGTTTGATCTCGTGCGGCTCACGTGCAAAAGCGCGCACCACCTGCACCCCAGAAACATTTTCTTGCAAGCGCGCCGATAAATCTCCCAATGCATTATCCACATCCAGGAAGTAATCGCTAACCCGCTTGCCAAAATCCGTGGTAATCAGGGTCAATGGGATCATCGGTATCAAGGATATGGCAGCCAGTCGTAGATTCGTGAGGAATAAAAGCGTAGTGATGCCCACCACCAGCAACCCCACCTGGATCAGCTCAACCACGCTTGATCCAGCAAAACGTTCCACCGAACGCACATCTTCAATCGTGCGGCTGATCAGCTGCCCGGTTTGGGCGTGGTCATGATAAGAAAACGATAGGTGCTGGATGTGGTTGTATAACCGGTTGCGCAGGTCATAACCGATATGCGAGGCGATCCATTCAGTGTTAAAACGCTGAAAGTAAGTGAATATCGCATTCAATACCCCGATTCCCAACAAGATCAACGCGGCATTAATTAAATAACTCACGTTCGATTGTTTTAAACCCACATCAATGACCTGACGGATGATCTCGGGAATGACCAGGCTGAGACCCGTCAATGCCAGGAGCAGGAACAGTGAAATTGTGATTTGACGCCAGTAAGGGCGAAGATAGACGCGTAGACGCAATAGGTGCCGCATAAAGTTGATTTACTTGAGTAGAAAGGTTCTTATTTGAATGGAAATTCTTCTAACCAGTAGAAAATGTAAAAGTGTAGAATATTTCAGCTTCAGGTCTTCACGAGTGGGAGGATAAAGGTCGTCTTAGTGCGGTCAACAATCATCGGGTCGGGGAGGGGAATTTCCACAGCAATCTCATTCGGCTCTGGCAACCGTTGATAATACACCCATATGTCCGCACTGTATTCGCTGCCTTGTTCAGGTTGGCGTAAATGCATGGTGAACTCCATTTTCGGCAACATCGTTTCCAGGATGGTGGTATGGGCAATCTCTTTGCCGGCTTTGTTGGTGATGCTCACATTGACGTTCGGCCTCTTCATAAATGGGGTTAGCTCAATATAAATTTTTACCCGCCCACTTTTCGGTTGGGGGGTCACTATTACATCAAGCAGGCGCACTTCCTCGGGTGGAACTCGAACGATATTGGGGTCTTGGAAAAAAATGTCCATTGAACGATAAAGATGCAACGTTAGATATTTATCTAATTATAACCGATGCTATATTGTAAATTATTGGGATGAAGAGATGGATTTCTATGCTATAGCCTGAAAATCAATCCCTTCACCGTCTTATTAAACTGCCTGTTTGGAATAATATTTCCACTAGCTCAGGCAATCTCCCGGCATTCCATGTAAAAGCGCTTCTCGAAGGCTTCTCCCATGGAAAACGTCTTGCGTGGTAAAGCGCCATCCAGGATAACCGTCTTGAACAGGTCGCTTTTATCCATGCCCGGCAGGAGGAAGGCGATATTACCGGTCTTGAGACCCAATTTGAATATGACCTCCTCTCCATGGATATAATCGATCTTTTCGGCCCCCCCATTTTTCAAGAAATCATCCAGGAATGCCTGTAATGTGCCCACCGGCAGATTGGATGTGGGGTTCCCAATCTCCACCACCCCATATCCCTTCTCAGAGATCACCCCGATGACCTGAGGTGTACCACCTGATTGCTGCACCCGCTTGCTCATCTCGAGCTGGTCATTGCAGGTGGTATAGGTATAGCCTGACCCGTAGTAGCTCTGCATGGTATTGAAGATATCTTGTTTGAGGCCGAAGATCACCCGGTGTATGGGTGCGAATTCAAGCCCCTGGTCATGGACGTTCTCGATTTCCACCAATGCATACCTTGATGGGTGGTCCATCCCCACCTGCGACTTGTTTTTTTCCCAGATTGCCTTGGCAGTCGCCAGCGAGTGATTGCCATCCCCCATCGCAAATAACAGCACCGGTTCATCCCTACCGACTTCATACTTGGCTGCAAAGGTCCGTGAGGTTGCCAATCCTTCCAACCCGGCTATAATGCCTGATTCAATCACCGCCTCATTCACCAGGTAACCCTTTAAGTGACCTGAGCCTTGCATCAGCTCAAAATCATATAACTCCTTCAGCCGGGCTTTGGAGTCTGCCACCGGCTCAATGACACTGCACTCCGGGTCATCGATCAGCACCAGAATGTGCGGCAGCTCCAGCCTGGCCCCCTCCCGGATGCGTATGCGTGGAGGCAGGCGTTCAATAATCGTCCCTTCTGTAGCCCGGATCAACGATTTCGATCCATTGTTGTAGTCGTACTGTTCCAGGTCCAATGCCAGCACCAGGCCTTTTCGTAATCTGCCCGCTACCTGCCGTTCCACGTAGACCATCCCAGTATGAGGCGCAAGCAGCTCACTGGATAGATAGTCCAGCATTGTTTTCTGGATGTGCCCGATGCGCTCATCTGCACCCGGTTTATCCAAATACACCTCGGGGAAGATCATGTTGAGCGTGGACGGTGCGTTGCCGACGATTTCCTCCACTTTTCGCCAGTATTCGGGCTGGGAGGTATATTGGTCGCATGCGATTACCGCCCACCTGGTCAGGTCAACTCCTTGCCGGGGCAAATATATATCCGGGACCTGTATGGCAATATGGGGATAGTTTTTCATAATATCTCCTGGCTCTAGTAGGAATTTTGTTTATTGTACCAGCACCTCTACTGGTACAGCAGTCATTTGTATGCTCACCAATTTTCCTATCTCAATCGCTTAGCTTCCAGTCTTGCATGAACCAGGAAAACAAAACGACCGCGGGAAAATCCTCCCGCGGTCGCAAAACTCACCGGGTTGATTACATCCCGGCCATGTATACCAGTCCGACCACTCCCGGGCCAGCATGTACGCCAACCACCGGACTGACTTCGGAAGCTATGACCTCGATTGGGTTGAGTTTCGCACAGGCTGCATCCAGCACGTACTTTGCGTCTTCTGGGGCGTTGGCATGCAGTGATGAGAGGCGCACCGGCGTCCGTTTTCCAATTTGGTCAACTGCCAGCTCAACGATCCGATCGAGTGATTTTCTGCGTGTGCGCACTCGCTCACTGGCCTCCACCCTGCCGTCGCGCAGCTCAAGGATGGGTTTGAAATTTAACAGGGTTCCCATGAAGCGGGTGGCGCCACCAATTCGCCCACCCCGGTGGAGAAATTCCAGCGTGTCTACAGCAAAAAATATACCCGTGGACTGGGAGGCTTTCTGAGCCAGCGCCACGCATTCCGCCATGTTGGCTCCCTGCTTGATAGCTCTCGCCACCGTCAATACGTGGAAACCCATTGCCATGGCGGTCGAATTCGAATCAATGATTTCTATCGGCGCATCAGGGGGTAGCATCGACTTTGCTTGCAGGGCTGAGTTGATCGTTCCTGACAGCTTGGTTGAGATCAAGATGGATAGGATTTGGTATTCCTGATCCAGCAATTTTTGGTAGATTTCAAGGAAACTGGCCACTGTCACCTGGGTTGTAGATGGCATGATCGTTGCTTTTTTAATCCGGGTATAGAATTCACTTGGGGTGATATTCACCCCATCCTCAAAGGTCTCTTTTCCCCAAATTAAAACCTGTGGGACGACACTGATGTTATACTTTTCCATCAGTTCCTTGGGCATGGAACAAGTGCTATCAGTTACGAGGGCAATTTTTGCCATTGAGATTTCTCCTTGGCGAGGCGAAGGTTAAATTAATCCCAGATTGATGAAAGTATCCTTATCTAAGTATGGTATAACCCCTTGTACGGGTCATAGATGCGGGAGCCCGTGTATCATACCACGATAACCGCCCGCGAGTCGCTCTCATCGGCTGGACTCTCTTCATTATCTACTCTTGACCATTCCAAACTTACACGCTAAAATGCACTCCTGTGTTTGAGAACCTGACCGAACGACTGAATAATGTATTCACGCAATTACGCCGCCGGGGAAAACTCTCGGCGGCAGATGTTGATACTGCCATGCGTGAAGTGCGCCTGGCTTTGCTTGAAGCTGACGTTAACTATGGAGTGGTGAAAGATTTCGTCGCCCGAGTGCGCGAGCGTTCTGTGGGGGGCGAGGTATCCAAAGCCCTCAACCCGGCACAGCAGGTCATTAAAATTGTCAACGAGGAATTGATCAACACCCTGGGCACCCCCGAGCGCCTCAACCTGAGTGGCTCACGCCCCTGTGTGCTCATGCTGGTCGGGCTTCAAGGCTCAGGCAAGACTACCGCCGCAGGTAAGCTGGCACGCCAGCTCCGCTCTCAGGGAGAACGTGTTTTACTGGTAGCTGCCGACCCCTACCGCCCGGCCGCGGTCAAACAACTCGAAACACTGGGCGAGAAACTGGGCGTGCCTGTATATTCTGAGGCCGGGATAAAACCACCCGACCTGGTGGTGCGTGCCCTGGATAAAGCCCAAAAGGGCGGCAACACGGTCCTCATTCTGGATACTGCCGGGCGTTCACAGCTGGATGGCGAATTGATGGATGAGCTGACTTCCATCGGCAAAAGAGTCCATCCGGTGGAAACGTTATTGGTGGTCGATTCGATGATCGGTCAGGAAGCGGTGAATATCGCCAAGGGTTTTCGCGAGGCCATCCCGCTCACCGGTCTGATTTTAACCAAGATGGATGGTGATGCCCGTGGGGGTGCTGCCATCTCCATCCGCGCGGTCACCGGTGTGCCGATCAAGTATATCGGTACAGGCGAAGCCATGGACGCGATTGAAGTCTATGATCCGGGTCGCCTGGCCTCACGCATCCTGGGCATGGGCGACATGTTGGGGTTAATTGAAAAAGCCGAGGCCGCCTTTGATGAGCAGCAATCCCAGGCGGATGCTGAGCGATTGCTTTCTGGTGAGTTCTCCTTGGAGGATTTTGCCAACCAGCTCAGGCAGGTTCGAAAAATGGGCCCAATCGCCCAAATTTTGGAGATGTTGCCCGGCGGGATGGGCCAGATGGCTCGCCAGATCGATCCCAAGGATGCCGAAAAGCAGCTCAAGATGACCGAGGCCATCATCGGCTCAATGACGATTAGAGAAAGGCGCCGCCCGGATGTGCTGAACGCCAGCCGCCGCCGACGGATTGCCCTTGGCTCCGGGACTGAGGTCCAGGATGTCAATCGGCTGATCAAGCAGTTCCGGGAAGCGCAGAAGATGTTCAAGAACATTAAGAAATCTGGCATGCGTGGTCTACCACGCTTGTTTGGATGACGGTATGGGAGCTCCCATATCGTCTGGGAAATGATACCGGTGGTCCGCGACCCTTCCGCGCCCCCTTTTATTGCACCGGGCATGAGACCCAGGAAGATCGGATAAAACTTTACTATAGATAGAAGGAGATTGGTTATAAAATGGTACGCATTCGTTTACGCCGTGTCGGAGCAAAGAAACAGCCCAGCTATCGCATTGTGGCTGCAGATATCGAGCACCCTCGTGACGGGCGCTTCCTGGAGATCTTGGGGTTCTATAACCCCCGCACCAGCCCTGGGACGATCGAGCTGCATGAAGATCGCATCTATGATTGGATCAGCCATGGCGCACAGCCCAGCGATTCAGTCGCCCAGCTGTTCAAAACCGTTGGGTTGATGGAGCGCTTTGAGCGCTTTAAGGCAGGAGAGCCAGTGGAAACCCTTTTGGCCGAAGCCAAGACTGCTCAGGATTCCCGCCAACTGAGTCGCCAGACCAGCCAGCGCAAGTAAGCTGTCCCGTTCGCTAACTCTGGTAGGTTCCTTCATGATTGGGAATCTTGACTGAGATCAGGCAGGTTCTGAAAACCAGGTCAGGTGCTCACCGATCACCGGGAGCAAGGAGTGAGTTATGAAAGAGCTCATCGAATTTATTGCCACCTCGTTGGTGGATGACCCCACGCAAGTACGCGTCTCGCTGGAACAACATGCTGGGAAGGTTTATCTCAAGCTGAAAGTCGCCAAAGAGGATATGGGACGCGTCATCGGTCGCCAGGGGCGGGTGGCCAATGCCATGCGCATGCTCCTGAACGTCTCTGCCTCCCGCAGCGGCAAGCAAGCTTATCTGGATGTTGAAGATCCTCAATGAGTCCGAAGCGTCAATATTCAGCGCCAGCCAACGCTGCAGGCTCGCCACTGCCCGGCGAGCCTGCGTTCTTAGCTGTGGGCAAACTGCGCCATGCTCATGGCGTGCATGGTGAGATTTTTATGGAAGTTCTCACCGATTTTCCCGATCGTTTCCGGCCGGGTGCGATTTTATACCCTGGCCCGGATGTTGATCCGTTGACGCTGATCAAGTGCCGTCCCCACCGCACAGGGCTGTTAATGACCTTCGAGGGTTACACCACCCCTGAAGAGGTTGGTCAACTCCGTAACCAGGTGTTGTATGTGAAGGCGGAAGACCGCCCACCCCTGGCAGAGGGCGAATATTATCACCACCAGCTGATCAACCTGAGCGTCATCACCGACTCAGGCACTGCTCTTGGGGTTGTCAACGCGATTCTGGAGACAGGCGCCAGTGATGTGCTCATTATCCGCCCCGAAACCGGTCCGGATGTGCTCATCCCGATGGTGGATACATTCATCCGAAATATCGACCTCGCCCAGCGCGTTATTACCGTGCACCTCATCCCCGGCATGTTGGCGGAGGAGCCTTAACCATGACCAACCCACGCATGTATTGGGTGGGCTTTAATATGGTCAAAGGGATTGGAGCCGTGCGCTTCAAAGCCCTGCTGGACGCTTTTGGAACCGCCGAGGCTGCCTGGAATGCCTCCCCCGAGGCAATGGCTGAAACCGGTCTCAGCCGCAAGATTATTGAATCCTTTCAGCGCGTGCATAAGGGAGTTTCCCTGGAGGTTGTCTGGGAGAAGATCCAGACTCTGGGAGTGAATGTGCTCACCTGGGATGACGAGGGTTACCCTCGCCATCTTAAAGAGATAGACCAGCCACCACCGGTCCTATATATTCGCGGATCGTATGTACCGGAGGACGAATGGGCGGTTGCCATCGTCGGTACCCGCCGAGTGACTTCCTACGGGCGCCAGGTGGCGCAGGAAGTAGCCACCGCCCTGGCTCAGTCCGGCGTCACCATCGTCAGCGGGTTGGCGCGCGGGGTCGATTCGATCGCTCACCAGGCTGCCGTCAACACAGGTGGCCGCACCCTGGCAGTGCTGGGTAACGGCATCGACCTCATTTATCCTCCCGAGAACCGGAGCCTGGCTACCAAGATCATGGAGCAGGGAGCCCTGGTGAGCGACTATGCCATCGGCACCCCGCCGGATGGGATCAACTTCCCACCCCGCAACCGTATCATCTCGGGACTCTCACTGGCCGTGATCATTATCGAGGCTGGAGAGACCAGCGGTGCCTTGATCACGGCTTCCTTCGCCGCTGAACAGGGGCGGGATGTATTCGCCGTCCCCGGCAACATCAATGCCCCACAGAGCCAGGGTACCAATCGACTGATCCGCGATGGTGCCCAACCCCTGCTCAACCCGCAGGATGTGCTGGAAGCCTTGAACCTGACCATGGTCACGGAACACCGCCTCGTGCGGGTGGCATTGCCATCAGACCCGGTTGAATCACGCCTGTATAAATTGCTCTCCCAGGAACCGATGCATGTGGACGAGATCCGCGCCCAGGCGGACATGCCCATCGAGACAGTCTCCGCCACCCTGGCGATGATGGAATTAAAAGGCATGGTGCGCCAGGTGGGTGGGATGAATTACGTCGCCGTGAGAGAGAAACCAGCAACATATGATGCCTAGGGTTATTGGTAGATAAAGTCAGTCAACTACTTAAATTTTGCATTTTGTTGGTTAAAGAACCAGGAGGTTTACTTTGGAAGCATATTGTGTAAAATGTCGCACCAAACGCGAGATAACAGACCCCAAGCCGGTCTTTACGAATAATGGCACGCCGGCCACGCGCGGTATTTGCCCCGAATGCGGGACCACCCTCTTTCGCATGGGCAAGACCCCCGCTCATGAAGGCATGATCGCCCCCAAGAAGGGTGACAACCGCAAGGGCAAGCTGGTCATTGTCGAGAGCCCTGCCAAAGCCCGCACAGTGGGTCGATTTTTAGGCAAGGGATATACCGTCAAAGCCTCGGTGGGTCATGTGCGCGACCTGCTGCATTCACAACTTTCGGTGGATGTGGAGCATGATTTCGCCCCCAAGTATCGCGTTCCCAATGAAAAGAAGCCGGTGGTCAAGGAAATCACCGCCCTGGCTAAAGAGGCAGCTGAGATCTATCTGGCTACCGACCCTGACCGTGAGGGCGAGGCTATTGCCTGGCACCTGCTCGAATCTGCCAAGATTGAGCAAAAACGCACTCAGCGGGTCGTTTTCCATGAAATCACCGAGCCCGCCATCGCGGATGCCTTTGCGCACCCGCGCGCGATCGATATGGACCTGGTGGATGCCCAGCAAGCACGCCGCATCCTTGACCGCCTGGTGGGCTACAACCTCAGCCCACTCCTGTGGCGCAAGGTGCGCAGCCGCCTGTCTGCCGGGCGGGTGCAATCCGTCGCACTACGTCTGGTGGTGGAGCGCGAGCGCGAGATCGATGCTTTCAACCCGGTTGAGTACTGGTCGATTGCAGCCGAGCTGCGCCCCGAGAAGGTCAAGGAGACGTTCATTGCCAAACTGGCCAAGCTGGATGGCGAAGACCCCGTTTTAGGGAATCAAGCCACCGTCCAGCCCATTTTGGAGGATATGGAAGCCTCCAGCTATGCCATCTCAAAGATCAAACATGGTGAGCGCCGCCGAAAACCGTCTGCTCCCTTTACCACCAGCACCATGCAGCAGGAAGCCTCCCGCCGCCTGGGCTACACCGCCCGGCGTACCATGGCACTGGCACAACAGCTCTATGAAGGCATCGACCTGGGTGAAGGCGCAGTGGGTTTGATCACCTACATGCGTACCGACTCGACCAATGTAGCCGAGACTGCCCAGGCGGAAGCGCGTGAGTTCATTGGTGCCCGTTATGGCGAGAAGTTCCTGCCACCCGAGCCTCCCAAGTATCTGGCTAAAGCCAAAGGTGCCCAGGAAGCCCATGAGGCCGTCAGACCCACCTCGGTCTTGCGCCAGCCTGATGGCATCAAGGAATTCCTCAACCGCGACCAGTTCCGACTGTACCAGCTGGTGTGGCAGCGTTTCGTAGCCTCCCAGATGGAATCGGCGGTATTCGACACCCTCTCGGTGGAAGTTACCGGCAAATCCAAGCAGCATGAGTACCTGTGCCGCGCCTCCGGCTCCACGGTCCAGTTCATCGGCTTCCTGGTGGTTTATGAAGAAGCCAAGGATGAAGACCAGGTCTCCGAAGAGGAAGAGGAAAATGCCCGCATCCCCGCCGGTATCCTCGAAGGGCAGGCTCAGAAATTGATACGCCTGCTCCCCGAGCAGCACTTCACCCAGCCTCCACCCCGTTACACCGAAGCCACCCTGGTGCGTACTCTGGAGGAATTCGGCATCGGCCGGCCTTCCACCTATGCGCCCATTCTGAGCACCATCCAGCAGCGCGGTTACGTGGTGCGCGATCAGAAACGCCTGACCCCCACCGAAACCGGTATCCTGGTCAATGACCTGATCTGCGAACACTTCCCAGGAGTGGTGGATTATGGTTTTACTGCCAAAATGGAGCTCGACCTGGACCTGATCGCCGAAGGCAAGCAGGATTGGGTTAAATCTATCCGTGAGTTCTGGGGACCCTTTGCCGAACAGGTTGCCCAGGCTGAGCTCAAGATGCCCGAGCTGAACATGGGCCCTGAACCGATCGGGCGCATGTGCCCCGAGTGCGGGAAAGAGCTGGTCATCCGCTATGGCAGGTATGGCAAGTTCATCAGCTGCAGCGGTTTCCCCGATTGCCGCCACACCGAAGCCTGGTTGGAAAAGATCGGCGTGACCTGCCCAAAGGATAGCGGTGATATCGTGTCGCGCAAGACTCGCAAGGGGCGCACGTTCTACGGCTGTGCTAATTATCCCAATTGTGATTTCACCTCCTGGAAGCTGCCCCTGGCGTACCCCTGCCCCGAATGCGGCGGCATGCTGGTGGTGGCGAATAAGAATCAGGCGCAGTGCCTGGCTTGCGAGACCGTGTTCCCGCTCGACCAGGTGACCGTTGAAGAGTCGGCTGAAGTGGGGAAGTAGCCTTACATCAGGTTGCATATTTTTGTGGAGACGCCCCGCCGGGGCGTCTTTGTTTTTAATCCCGTTCATTTTACCTATTCTGGGGTAAGTTGGCGATCGGCAATCGCCCTCCAGCAAGGAGCCCACTTTGCAGGTTGTAGTTGTATTCGTTGTGTGTTATATAACGAAAAGGAACGAAGAATAAGTGATTAGTCAATTAGGCAATTAGTGATTAGTCAACTAGGCAATTTGTATTCAGAAAAAACTTGATCGATTGGAGATTACCCGGATAGAATTGGCATGGTTTCTTTTATTAATTGAACCAAAGAAATTCAATTCTATTCAATTCGTGCTTCTTACCGGTGTGGTCAGGTGAAGAATGAGTGCATAAATTCCGGTAAAGACCAACCGGTATGAAGATGATCTCATTGAAATCCACCAATACCGAGTGGGAGATCACCACACTCATACCGGTGAAGACCAACCGGTACAGAAGTACACTGATGTAACTACTCACCAACTATATACACTGGTTTAATAATAACTAAACAATAAAATTTTGTAGGGGCGCAGGGGAAAATTTCAAAAATATGCATCCTCAAATTCCTCCCCTGCGCCCTTACGGGTCAGAAAACCTGGATCGGTGAGTAATTACATCAGTGTACTTCTGTACCAGTTGCTCTACACTGGTATAGAGCGTCTTAATATTTAGATTATATAAATATGGATGTTCATAGTTCCGTTGACCTTTACCGGTATGGCAGTGGTTTTATTGCGGTTGCTTCAACCGGTTTCATTCACTGCCCTGGAATTTGAGCTTACCTCTTCCAGGGACAGTCGTTTAAAAATGGCTTCGTTTCGATTTGTTTTTTTTATTCGTTAATTATTTCTTTTTACTGCCC
>Ga0315286_10003054_pt1 | contig 15698 bp, 16 predicted proteins | sample YL17G10_0_MG_FD_205038 | JGI IMG/M metagenome (GOLD analysis project Ga0315286, IMG submission 205038) | Sediment microbial communities from Yellowstone Lake, YNP, Wyoming, USA - YL17G10_0 | ecosystem: Environmental > Aquatic > Freshwater > Lake > Sediment | place: USA: Wyoming | collected...
CCTAAGCAGGGTCACTACCAGTCCCACCAGGTCTGGCCCATACATGAATTGCCAGGCCGGGTCATACCCTAGAACATGTATTGTCACTGGCATGAAAAGCACCTCAAGACCCGAGGTGGCGGCCCCAGGCCCGATCACCGGGACGACGCGCACCACGGTCACGCATTGCTTCGGGTGGCCCTTGGCATACTCCTGAAACATGAGGTCAACCTCGGCTTTGTGTTCGGCATACGGGAAACCGCGGACAGGCCTGAGTGGCTGATCTTCAGTGATGAGTGAGGGATTGTCGCGGTGTGCCCCGTAGACGGTATGGCTGCTCAGCAAGAAGACGGCTTCTACCGCCGTCGCTTCGCATGCCTGCAGGAAACTCTGACTGCCACCTATGTTGATGCCATGGGCATCGACGTATGGCGCTGGCGGGATAACGAAAGCCAGGTGCACTGCCGTGTCCACCTTGCTTTGGGCGAAGACGTCGACCATCGGCTTGCGCACATCTTGGGAATAGAACCTGAGCTTGGCGGAGGAGTAACTGGGCGGCTTGATGTCTATGCCGACCACAGTCTCCACTTCCTTGTCCTGATCCAGCACTTTGAGCATCTGGGTGCCCAGATAGCCCGAGATCCCTGTTATCGCGACACTCTTCACCAGTGCCTCCTCGAGTCGCTTGTGCTGGAGTACCCCACCCCCTGCGCGGGGCCCGGTCATCCGGAGCTAGAGAGCAGGTTGTCCTATTCGAACACCAGGATAGACGGGTGCAAGCCACCCTGGATAATGCCTCATATCTGGGTGAAACACTCGATGTCGTGGATCGTGCCTCTTCGGTGTTCCTTAAATACGGCTCTGACGCGTGCGCCTACGGTTATCTTGTTCTCGTCAGACTCGTCCAGCCAGTGCATCAAACAGGTGTCGGCTCCATCCAGCTTCACATAGATATCGGTGCGAGGCACCTTTATTGGCTTCCCGGTATTGGGATCGATGTAGGGCAGTTTCACCACGGTAAACGCGTAGATGGAACCTTCAGTGCCGAGGTCTACCCATTGGTCCATGGTCTTGAAGCAGCGTCCACATATCTCCCTGGGGGGCACGTACACCCGGCCGCAACCTGAGCACTTGATGCCCAGGATCGTCTTCTTGTCCCTCAGCCCGAGGAGGAACCGGCTCATGTAGCTTCCGCAATGCCAGTAATAGACATGCCCAGCTTCACCAGAGCTTATGGCCAGCAGTTCATTGTCTTCGGCGGCTCTCGTGTTCTTCATGTCATATCCTCCCACACCGACTCAGGGTTTAGTTGACCTCAGGATGGTAGCCTCGAACCAGTAGCAGGAGCCAAAAGCTGTCGCCATGGCTGTCCTGACATCGCTCACCTGTCTTTCCCCTGCTCTGCCCATGATCTGGAGCGCTGCTTCTCCGATCCTGATGAGACCGGTCGCCCCGATCGGATTCGTGGACAGTACCCCGCCAGAAGGATTGATCGGCAGTTCTCCATTCATATCGAAAACGCCTCTTCTGATCAGCTTCGGTGCTTCGCCGGCATCGCACATCCACATGAACTCCATCCACACCACGCCGCAAGTGGAGAAGGGCAGATAAAGCTCCATCACGTCAACGTCTTTCAGCGGGTTCGTGATACCGGCTCGTTGGTATACCCTGCTCACCGTGGTCTGGCAGGTGGGCATCTTCTCCCAATCATAGTCCCCGAAATACACATAGTCGTGGGACACGGCAGTAGCGTGCACCCAGGCGGGTCGGGCAGTGATCTTGGGAGCCTTGTTCTCCGAGGCGTAGATGACAGCACATGCTCCATCAGATCTGGGGCAACTATCAAGGAGCTTGATGGGCCAGCAAAGCATGGGGGATTTCATCACGTCTTCCACTGTAATGAGTTTTCTTAAGTGGGCGTAGGGGTTTTTGACGGCATTATTGTGGTCCCTGACCGCGACCAGGGCGGCGTCCTCCTGAGTAGCCCCGAATTGCTTCATGTACATGGCGTACTCGGCGGCATTTGGCCCGATGGCTCCACCGAAGAAATCTCTCTCCAATATCGGATCCGAGCAGGTGCTAATGGCAGCCTGGGTATCCGATTCGGAGTTCTTCTCCCACCCGATGGCCATCACCACATCAAACAGGCCTGAAGCAACATGGTAGTAGCCACACGACCCCAAAGTGCCGCCGGTGCTGCCCCCCGTGGTGACTTTCATGATAGGTTTCATGAACGCCCCTGAACCATCAACGCTCCACCCATCAACAACGTTGATCGCCTCGAAATGATCCATGTTGCCAATCACGATGGCATCGATGTCTTTCAGGCTGAGGGAGGCATCCTCCAACGCCCTCTTTACAGCCTCAGTGATCAGCTCTTGCCCGTTGACATCCTTCCTCTTTGAAGTGTGGTTCGTCTGGCCCACTCCGACAATGGCTGTTCTCGTACCCATCTCGCCATGCCTCCTAGTTGCTCAACACCCATACGCAGTGAGTCTGAGCGCATATTCCGGTGACGCCATGAGCCAGGGCCATCTTCGCTCCCGGCACCTGCCGCCTTCCGGCCTCACCCCTTAACTGGAGTACCGCTTCGGCTATCCTGGCCAGGCCAGCAACCTGAACACTATGTGCCGAGAGGACTCCTCCGGAAGGATTGACCGGCAATTTGCCTCCCATCTGGGTCTCGCCGCCATCAATCAGTCTTCCCCCCTCACCCTGACCGCAGAATCCCAGCCCCTCGTACCACATGAGTTCCATATAGGAGAAGGCATCATAGACTTCAGCTACATCAATCTCCCGTAAAGGGTCGGCGATTCCAGCCATCCGGTAGGCCTTCTTGGCGGCTGTTTCCAGAGCGAGCGAGTGAGTCAAATCCCTCTCCCCCAGACGGTAGGCATCAGTGCAATGCGCCACGCCTCTGATCCAGACCGGTTTCTTGGCGGCCTTCTTGGCCTTCTCCTCGGTGGCCAAAATGATCGCACAGGCACCGTCAGAGATGGGCGATGTGTCGAGACGCTTGATGGGATCTGCCAGCATCGGGGACTTCATCACATCCTCTACCGTGATGTCCAGAGCTACATGAGCGTATGGGTTGTTCCTAGCATTCCCGTGATTCTTCACTGAGACCTTGGCACACTGCTCCTCGGTAATTCCATATCGATGCATGTAGGCCCTCGCCTGTAGTGCAGATGAAGAAATGGCATCCATGCCCAGAAGGCGGTCGTAGATGGGGTCAAAAGCCTGATTGAAGATCTTTCTGGGAGATCCCTCTGAAACCTTGCAGTGGGTGGTCACCATGGTGGTATGGTAGACTCCTGAGAGCGTCCTCATCAGGCCGTAGAAGGCACTGAGGGTTCCATCGCCCTCCACATTAGTAGCGTCCCTTCCATACGAGCCCGCAGCCTCTGCCACTGCCATGCACGCGATAGTGCGTCCGTCGAAGAAGTCGTTCGTGGTGGTAACCACATTATCGATATCCCCTGGCTCCATGCCTGCATCATCAAGGGCTTTCCTTGTCACTTCATACACCAGCTCGGCGAAGTTCTTGGTTTTTCCCCTCTCATACTTGGTTTGGCCGACGCCGACTACAGCTATCCTCTCCATGTTCTACTTCTCCCCCTTGACCGGCTTGAAGTACTTGATGTCAAGGTAGTTGCCTCCTGGCTTCTCCTTGAACACTGCCTTCACTCTCATCCCTTCCTTCAGGGCTTTCAAGTCCGCTTCGGCGATGAGATGCGTCATGCCTGTGTCAGCACCGTCCAGCTTGATGATGCCGTAGGCGAAGGGCGCCTTCAGAGGATGCAGCTCCGGCTCGTGATAGTGCACGACGGTGAATGTCTGCAGGGTGCCTTCGTCGCTGACCTCGACCCATTCATTCAACTCGCCAAAGCACCGGTGACAGGTCTTCTTGGGAGGCACCAGGACAATCCGGCATGTCGGACAGCGGACACCGTAGATCTTCCTATTCCGCAGCCCGACATAGAACTTGCTGGCCACGGCACCAGCCGCCCAGGTGTAAGGGACGCGGATCACCCCCTGGTGGATCAGCAAGCCGTCCTTCTCGTTGACCTCCAAGATGGTTTCATTCTCCATTCCACCCTCCAGAACTAGTTTGGTGTCGCCAGTACTCTCAGAGACTACCAGAGGACCGGGTTGGCGAATGGTGCCAAATCACTGTTGGGGCTGTCGCCGGGCTATGAGACTCCGCATGGTACCCACCGCCACTTCCTCTCCCCTCTGGTTTCTGACAGTCTGTCGGAAAGTGATCACCCCGCCGCGTTCATCTCTCTCCTGTTTCTCTACCGCCTCAAACTCCACATGAATGGTGTCAAGCAGCTTCACCGGGTTCACAAACCGCAACTTGTCGATTCCGTAGAAGGCTATGATGGCGATCTCAGAGAGGGGGAGCAGGCCGGATGCCACGGACAGGACCAGAAACCCGTGCGCAATCCTCTCCTTGAATGGGCCCTTCTTGGCGTACTCCACGTCAGTGTGAAGCGGATGCCAGTCTCCGCTAAAAGACGAGAACATGACCACATCTGCTTCGGTAATCGTCCTGCCACGGGTGACGATCTTGTCGCCGACCTGGAAATCTTCGAAATACCTCATGTTCGGCCTTCTGTCCGGTCACCCTCTCAGCAACTCACGGGCGATTATTATCTTGCGCATTTCCGTTGTGCCAGCGCCGATTTCGCCCAGCTTCACATCTCTCAGCAGGCGGTTCACGGGAAAGTCTAGCATATAGCTGTATCCACCGTGGATCTGCACCGCATGCAGTACAGCCTGGGTGGCCACCTGCCCCGCGAGGAGAAGGGCGGCCGCCGCCACCTTGTTGATCTCTGAACCTTTGCCTCCCCTGTCAGCCGTTTGGGCCATCGTGGCCGCCTTGTACATGAGCAGTTTGGCTGATTCTATGCCAACATACATGTCAACCAGCTTCTCCTGAATCAGTTGAAACTGGCCGATAGGTTGTCCAAATTGCACTCGCTCCTTGGCATACTTCAAGGAGAGTTCCAGTGCTCTCTCCCCCATTCCCAGCGTCCAGCCTGTCCCCGCCACCCTCTCCATATCCAGACCGCCCATCATCACGCTCACGCCCTGGTTCAGACCGCCCAGGATGTTCTCCTCGGGAACGCGGTATTCGTCGAATATGAGCTCGCCGGTGGGCGAGCCCCTTTCCCCCATCTTCTCCAGGTGCCTGGCGGTGAACGTGCCCTGACAGCCTGGTTCCACAATGAAGGCGGTGATGCCTTTTGCCCCCTTCTCGGGCTCAGTCTTGGCGTAGAGTATCATAGCTCCGGCAACGGGTCCGTTGGTGATGAAGGTCTTGGTGCCGCTGAGAAGGTAATCCCTGCCGTCACGTTTCGCCCTCATTTGAATCCCCACCGCGTCGGAGCCAGCATTGGGCTCTGTCAGGGCAAGGGCTCCGAGCTTCTCGCCCTTGCACAACGGCGGCAGATACTTCTGTCGCTGCGCTTCGTTCCCATTCCGATACAGGTTGTCACAGCAGAGATTGGAATGGGCATGACACGACAAGCTCAGTGCCGGGCAGATCCGGCTCATCTGTTCCAGGCAGATGCACTGGGCCAGATAGTCCATGCCTGAGCCGCCGTGTTTCTCAGGGACGGTAACTCCCATCCAGCCCAGGTCACCGAGCTTCTTCCACACCCAGTCCGGCAGCTTGTCTTCTCTGTCGATCTGCTCCGCGATGGGGTCGATCTCCCGCAGCATGAAATCGTAGACCGACTCCGCCAGCATTTTGTGGGCTTCGCTGAGCTCGAAATCCATGCCCTTCCCTTCTCTCTACGCCATATGGTGATTCAAACAGAAATGGCTATCTGCCTTTGAATTCAGGTTTGCGTTTCTCTATGAAAGCCTTAGTGCCCTCTTTTGCATCTTCCGTACCACAGGCGGTGCCAAAACATTCTGCCTCGTAATACAGCGCCCGGTTGAGATCCATGTCCATTCCATTGTTCACTGCCAGTTTCACCAATCCCAGGGCAATGGGGCCTTTAGAGACAAGCTTTTCTACCAGCTCGTCCACAGCCTTATCCAGTTCTGTGGCTGGAACAACCTTGTTCACCAGTCCGAGTCTATGCGCTTCGGCAGCGGGGATCATCTCCCCCAACATATTCATCTCGATAGCCTTTGTTATGCCTATCAGCCTGGTCAGCCTTTGGGTACCTCCCATACCGGGAATAATGCCCAGGTTTATCTCCGGTTGCCCAAAAACCGCCTTGTCGGAGGCAATCCTGAAGTCGCAGGACATGGCCACCTCATTCCCACCACCAAGACACAGTCCGTTTATCTTGGCCACCACAGGCTTATGGATCTTCTCGATGAGAGTGGTCAGAGACTGCGCACGGAGTGAGAAATCACGCGCCTGGACTCCACTTAATACTGCCAGTTCGCCAATGTCTGCGCCGGCGCAGAACGCCCGGTCTCCAGCACCAGTGATGACTATGACCCGAATGTTGTCGTCAGCTGCTGCATCGGCCAGGGCGTCGCGCATTTCGTTCGCCACTGTGGTGTTCAACGCATTCATCATCTTGGGTCGATTGATGGTTATGGTGGCAGCATTGCCTTTCTTCTCATATATGATCAGCTGGTATTCCTTCTGTGACATCTCATACCCCCTTGTGAAGAGTCATCCCTTAGCGAATGGTGTAGAATCCCTTGCCGACCTTCCTACCCACATAACCGCACTCCACCATCCTCCGCAGTATGGGAGCCGCCTTGTATCTCTCCCATCCCGTCTGTTGATATATCGAATCGGCCATGTCGAGGACAACATCTGCGCCAGCCAGATCGATCATCTCGAATAGCCCGATGGGCCAGTTGAACGCCAGTTTACAGACCTTGTCTATGTCCTCGGCACTTGCCTGGCCCTCCTGCAGTATCTTGAGCGCTTCATTGCCGGCTGCATTGATTATCCTGTTAGCCACAAATCCCGGGGAGTCCTTAACCACGACGGGCTCCTTGCCCAAGGATTTACCAAAATTGACGCTGATGCTTGCAGTCTCGTCAGAGGTGATCAGTGATCTCACTACCTCTATCAGTCGCATCATGGCGACCGGATTGAAGAAATGCATGCCGATAAATCTCTGGGGGCGCTTGGTTGCTGATGCAAGCAGACTTATGGGAATTGACGACGTATTGCTGGCAATGATCGTCCTCTCGGGACACATCTCATCCAACTGTCTGAGTACAGGCTGTTTTACCTCAACCCTCTCAAATACTGCCTCAATCGCGTAGTCGACATCCTTGGCCGCTTCCCTCATATCCGTTGTTGCCTTCACGCGGGCCAAGACCTTGTCCGCATCAGCCTGCTGCATTGTTCCCTTCTTGACCATTCTGCCCAGGCTGCTGCTGATGCCACCCATGCCCCGATCAATGATCTCCTGTTTGACGTCAACCAGGGCGACCTCGTAACCTGACTGGGCCACGACCTGCGCTATGCCGCTGCCCATTGTTCCGGCACCTACGACACACACCTTCTTTATGTCCATATACGCCCTCCTTCTTGTTGCCCAACCATTCTCAAGACGGCCAACGAGGCTCCACCTCGTGCTTTCAGGCAATTCCCGACCCAGTATCGAACAGGTCTTCTATTTGCCCGTGAACTTGGGCTTTCGTTTCTCCATGAACGCCTTCCGGGCCTCAGCAACGTCGTCAGTGGCGAAGACTGCGGGCATTATTCCCAGCCCGAAGTCCCAGTCCTCGTGGGACTTGCGATTCAGTATGCGTTTGATGGCGGCTTGGGCGAAGGGTGCGCCATTCTTCAGCTTGTCGCACACCCTGGCCACCTCTTCCTTAAACTTGTCATGAGGAACAACCGTATTCACCAGGCCGATGGCCTGGGCTTCTTCGGCGGTGATGTCGTTCGCCATAAGGGACAAATAAGCAATGCGGTGCTTGCCCATGACCTCCATGCCCCGAGTCAGGGTCTCAATAGGGATGGCCCCATGATTGATCTCCCTTATGCTGAACTTGGCCCGGGCTGAGGCAATGACGATGTCACCGGTCAGGGTGATGCCCGTGCCGAATCCGTAGGCAATGCCGTTGACGGCCATGACCACCGGTTTCGGTATGTATTCAAAGTGATTGAAGACCTTGGCCACCAGCTCCATGAAGTGCATCCCGGCGCTGACCTTCTGGAAATCGAAGCCTGACACATCCGCCCCCGCGGAGAATACGTCATCCTGTCCCGTCAAGACCACCACCCTCATGCTGGCATCTTCCTCAATATCTGTGAGTGCAGCCTCCAGGTCCTTGAACACCTGATGGTTGGCCGCGTTCTTCTTCTCCATCCGGTTGAAGATGATGGTGGCTACCCTGTCTTCCTTCTCGAGCTTTATCGTCTCGTATCCCATCTGCCTGCCCTTTCCTTCATACTCTGAAGACCATCATCGAGTGGTTCAATAACCCAGCGCCTTGAGCTCCTTTTCCAGGATGCTCTTGAGGTAGGCTGGTCTTTCCTTCCCCGGCATGAAGTCGAACGCTACCATGCCGTAGGGGTCAACCTGCTCCCTCAGGATCTTGATTTGTTCTCTTGTCGGCTTTTCAGTCTCCGGCACATCCTTCGGGACCTCCAATTCGAAGCCGGTGTTGTTCACCACATCGTTCACGGCTACTCCGGGATGCACTGAGGCAATTCTGAAGGGTCTGCCGTCCTCTTCTTTGATGAGAACCGCCAGATTGGTGATCAGCTTCATGGGCCCCGGTCTCAGGCCGGCCTTGATGCGTTCCTGGTTGCTGATCTTCCACCTGGTGCCGGTGATGAAATCGACCTTGGCCACCAGGGTCCTCTTGTTATGACTGGGGAAGTAGCCCAGCATCTTGCGGTGCATCTTGACCACCTCAGGGGCCCCCGCCCCCCCGGGTCCCCGCAGCATGGGCTTCTGGTAGTCGCCCACCACTGACAGGTTGATGTTGCCGTATCCGTCAGTCTGGATGCTGGAAATGGGCTCGACGTCCACACCCACGCCCAGGTAAAGGGAGTGTATGCATTCGGTCATGTTCCAGCGGGCCATTCCGCCCTTGGTGGCCGCGGCTTCATAGGTAGCGAAGGTCAACTGAAAAGGCCTGGCGTCCACCGATGAGTAGGCCATATACATGATATTGGGGGCGTGCGTTACCTTCGCCAGTATGTAGCTCACAAAAGCCAGCGGGGTGAAGGAACCCAGAATGAGAATGTCCCCATCTTCGATTTCCCTGGCAACTGCCACACAGACCATTTCCGCCGGAGTGTAGTCGTCGGAATACTTGCTCATAGTGACTTCACCTCCCGGGCGAGCTTCTTCAGCAGAGTCGTTTGCTTCAGGCCACCGACGGCCTCAAGGTACTCGTCTTCTGATTTCATGACGTATTGCTCCAGGTAGTTCTTGAAGGTGTCCGGGCTCGCGGCCATTTCCATATACTTCATCATGTGCCAGGGATCGCCAACATAGCTCGGAACCAGCGATGTCGGGTGAGCCCCGAAAGGCTGCTCTATCACCATATCCACATAGAACCTGGGGATCTTGGTCTTGAAGGGGTTCTCCCTTAGTACCTCCGTCGGTACTATTTCCTCTACGGTCACGATGACCCGTTTCGCCGCCTTGGCCAGTTCGAGATCAGAGCCGGCCGTGCCCTCGATCTGAATGCTCCCGGCCGCGTCGGCGCGTTGGGCGTGGATTATGGCCACGTCAGGCTTGATGGCGGGAATGGCCGTCATCTCCTCGCCGGTGAATGGGCAGGCTATCTGCTTGTAGAAATCCGGCCTTTGCTTCATCAAGTCAGAGCCAGACGGGCCGCGATAGGGCAGGAAGGGAACACCTCTCCCTGTTGCCTCGAATCCTATGATTATGGCCAGGCCACTGATCTCATCATACTTGAGATTGCCCTTCTCAATGGCCCGCCGGAAATTAGGCGGCAATCCGTATGCCTCCATGCTGACAAACGAGAACATCAGCCTCTCCACGCAGCCGGCTCCGACCAGCATGTCAATGTCGACGCTTCCCAGGATGGTCATGACATGGAGGTTTTTGATGCCCAGGCGGATTATCTGACGGACCAGTGCCATCGGGTGACTGCTCAGCCAGGCCCCTCCGACCGCTACACTATCGCCGTCCTTGATGAACTTGCCGATGTCGGTCAGCTTCGCCACTTTGTTTTGGTTGAGTACCTTCTCTCTTCTAGTCATTTCACCCCCAGCCTAGTTAGTTGCAGTGAGTATCCAGCTAGCCGCAGAAAGAGACAAACAATCCCCAATCATCTGTCACGGTGACAGCGACACTACACAGACCCCCCTTGTGGTTCTGGTCTCGCTACATCGAGTGGCTAGCGGCCGACTATGTTGATGCTGACCACGTTTCTAACGGGCACTCCCCCCAGATTGTGTGTGAGCCCAAACTTGGGATTCTTGACTTGTCTGGGGCCCGCCTTGCCCTGAAGCTGCTTGTACATCTCGTACATCATGCGGAGCCCTGAAGCACCGATGGGATGGCCGAAGCACTTCAGACCGCCGTCCGGCTGACACGGAATCTGGCCCCCTAGCTCAAAGAACCCGGAGTCGATGTCTTCCTTGGCTCTGCCCCTCGGGGAAATACCAAGGTCTTCGTACGTGACCAGCTCCGTGATAGAAAAGCAGTCATGAACCTCCATCATACTAATCTCCTGACGCGGGTTCTTTATCCCTGCTTCCTGGTAGGCCTTTGGAGCCGCCCTACAGGTTGACTCGACGTGCATGAGGTCATACTTATTAAACATCAGTTCCTCACCAGAGCTCGCAGCGATCTGGCAGGACTTGATGAATACGGGATCACTTCTGAAACGCTTGGCCATGTCCGCTCGGCACACGATGGCTGCGGCGGAGCCATCACTCACGCCACAGCAGTCAAAAAGGCCCAGAGGCCACGCAATTATGGGGGCCGCCACCACCTGCTCAACGGTTACCTCCCGCCGCATATGTGCCTTTTCATGCAGAGTACCATTGTGGTGGCTCTTCACTGAAATCTTGGCAAGGGTCCTCTTGCCCTCTTCGGGAGTGAGTTTGTATTGCGAGAAGTATCTGGTGGCCATCATGGCGAACATTCCAGGCGTCGTGTTGTTGGCCAAGACAACCCTCAGCTTGGTTCCGACGGCCATCACGTGGGAGAACTCGGGCAATCCGCCATACCCGGTGTCTTTTAGTTTCTCCACGCCCAGCGCCAAAGCTATGTCATAGGCCCCTGAGGCCACGGCATATGTTGCCGCTCTCAGTGCTTCGGACCCGCTGGCACACATGTTCTCCACCTTGGTTGCGGCCACAAACGGCAGCTTCAACGCAGTGGACAGGGGAACGGCACTGTGTCCCACGCTTACCTCGGTCATCTCGGGCCCACCTTGCCAGGCTGCCTGAATGTCCTTCTTCTCAATCCCCGCATCCTGAATCGCCTCGGTGAACGCGTCCACCATAAGGTCCTCAGGACTCTTGTCCCACAGTTCCCCGAACTTGGTGCAGCCCATACCTATAATGGCAACCTTGTCTCTTATGCCTTCCGCCATTTTGCCTCCATCTCTGCTTGTCGCTTACTATTACTCTCAGCACGACACATGAAGTGTCCTCAGAAAGCGTTCTCCTACGATATCGATAGCCCCTGATCCAGGTATATGTTCTGGCCTGTCATGTTGTTGGAAGCATCCGAAGCCAAGTAGACGGTCAGAAGACCAATGTCCCTCGCCTCGCCCACTCTTCTCAAAGGCAGGCTCTTGATGGCCGCCTGCAGGAGCGTCTCATCCTGGAAGAATCCCTCCGATTGATCGGTGCGGATGAGCCCGGGACCGATGGCATTGACATTGATGTTGTATCGAGCCCATTCGAGAGCCAGCGTCTTGGTCAGCATGGCCACTGCCGCCTTGCTGGCGGCATAAGGACCTCTGTGAGGGGCTACCTTGTCGGCATAGCCCGAAGTGATGTTGATGATCTTCCCTTTCTTTCGCTGCATCATGTGTGCTCCAACGGTTCTGGTGCAGAGGAAGAGGGCCGTCAGGTTCACATCAACTACTCGCCGCCACTCATCCTCACTAATTGGGGTAGTGAGGTCGGTAGCCTTATCCGCGCCTAAGACTCTCTGGCTAGGGTCAGGCAGAAACGGCTTGACCAACACGATGCCTGCGTTGTTGACCAGAATATCGATCTTCCCCAATTCCTGGATGGTTCTTTCCGCCATCCGCGTCAGGTCCTCTGCCTTAGTTATGTCCGTTGGAATAGCCAGGCTTTTCCTGCCAAGGAGCCGCACTTCCCGGGCAGTGTCCTCAAGTTCCTTAGCGCTTCGAGCTACCACCGCCACATCCGCACCGGCCTCGGCCAGGGTCAGGGCAATCGTCTTGCCTATACCGCGACCTGCTCCCGTCACTATTGCCGATTTGCCGTCTAAGCCAAATTCCTTGAGCATGTCCCCTTCGCTCCCCTACCCGTGAACTCCCCTGCTTCCAGTCTCGACGAATCTCATCACTGACTCTCCCGCTTCTCTCCCTCAACCGCCTTGCGTGACCCTCTGAAACACCGTCGAAAAACCTCACGCAGCGTGAAATAGGGGACCAGCAGGATATAGGAGAGGACACCCCAGGATAAGGCCATCTTGAAGCCTTTCAGCAGCTCCGGCGGAGTGAGAATCATATCCAAGCGCATCACACCCAAAGCCTTGCCGTCCACAATCAGCCTGTTATCCTGGCGCTTGATGGCGTAGAACTCCGCTATCACCTCGCCGTCCTGATCCAGCACCTTCACACCATTTCCCATCGCGACTGCCTTAACACTTCATCCTGGCAACGTCAGTCACTTCTTCACGACGCCTGTGACTACCTGCCTGTCACCTTCTTGAAGTCGATGCCCATGTCTTCCATGATCACCTGCGCCGCCGCCCTGCCGCCACCGGAGACTCCACCGCCGGGATGGGTGCTGGCCCCGCACATGTAGAGCTTCTTGACCGGCGTCTTGTACTGGCCCCATCCAGGGAGAGGCCTGTTAGTGAGGAATTGTGACAGGTACACACCGATATGCATCACGTCTCCCTCAATCATGGCTGGGTTGTACTTCTCCAAGTCGAACGGGCTCATGATGTGCCGGCCCAGGATGTTATCCGGCCCCATATTCGTGGTCCGCTGTCTCACCGTATCCATAATGCCATCGGCTATCTCCTGCTTGATGGCGTTCCACCTGGAGGCACCGCCTGGCTTCAGGTTGTAAGGCTCATAGTGATACAGATAGAGCGTGTGCTTACCAGCGGGAGCACGGCTGGGATCGCAAAGTGTAGCTGTGATCATCAAGGGCATTGTGGTATTCGGGATCCCATACTTGTACTGATCGAACAGCTGGAGAAACTCATCCATGGTGCCCGGAGTCGCCTCCACCATGACCGCCTTATCAACATCCCCTCCCGCTTTGAACTTCGGAGCCTCCTTGAGGGCCACCGACTGGTTTATGGCAGAGAACGGGCTGTGCTTAATACGTCTGACCTTGTCCTGGAAGCCCTCTGGAAGTTCCGCAGCTTGCACGAAATCGAGGAAGAGCTGCTTCACATTCACGGCGCTGACTACGGCCTTCTTGGCAGTGATCTCCTCACCATTCCCGAGAACGACCCCTTTGACTTCACCGCCAACGACTTTGACCGCCTTGACAGGGCTCGACAGCTTGATGGTGCCCCCGCTGTCCTTTATGCAGGCCGCCAGTTTGTCGGTCAGCGCCCCTGAGCCACCTTCCGGCCAGGCGATTCCCCAGGCGTGGAAATGCGGCAGGCCGAACATGTAGTATCCCGTTCCAATCTCTTGAGGAGCAAACATGACTTCCGACGCCCACCTGTTCAGGGCTATCCGCATCTGCTCGCTCTCAAACCACTCCTTGGCAAGCTCGGTAGTGCTGGACAGAATCACTCTTAGGTATTCCCGGCCCATATCGCTCTGATCCATTAGAGATACCAGCCGGCCAAACGGTGCCGCCGGGGAGAACGTGGCCACCCCTCCCGCCTTGAGAAGCTGCCCCGCCCCAGCGACGAATTTCCGGTACATCTCAGCGTCTCTCTTGGAGAACTGCGCTATGGACTCGCACGTCTTGTCCAAGTCCCGATAGAAGACCAGCGCACTGTCATCTGGGAAGACGATAGCCAGTTGCGGGTCGGGAGCGATGTATTTGAGTCCGTACTTGGAACGCAGGCCCAATTCATCCCGGTGGAGCATTGGATTGGCCTGCATGGTCATGTGGACAGTAGCCCCGGGATCGTGTATGAATCCCGGCAAAGTCAGTTGCCGGCTGGCAGCAGCACCGCCAACGATGTCGGACGCTTCTACGACACAGACATCGAGCCCGGCCTTGGCCAGGTAGGCGGCAACTATGAGACCATTGTGCCCCCCGCCTATGACGACTACATCATGTGCCATAGCCATCCCTCCCCTTTCTGATTCTCAAACGCCAAGTCCTAGGATTTCTCCGTGGGCTCGACGAATTCATAGTACGAGTAGCAGCCATCGGCTCCCGTCACCAGGAACTTGTCGCCGGTCAACTTTATACGTGGGTTTGCGGCCTTGGCCGCACCCTCCTCGATGGCCCTGGATACGACCGGGCAGGCCTTCCAGCACTCTCGGCTGATCACATCAGCGACGTTACAGTGGCGCACTTTGTAGAGATACTTGTTCTTCCCCACCTTCTCGATCACCGGGCGCTGCTCCATAGTGAATAGGAGTTCGTCTCCGGCTTCCAGCACCTTGTACAGCGTGTCCTCCAGACTGGCCTCGCCCGGTACCAGCCCCGCTTTCCTCACCGGAACCTTCCAGAAGTCCCAATCCCTCAGCCCTTCGTAGATTACCTGCAGTCCCTCATCGCCGTACTTGTCGTCAATCACCTTCACCATTCTGGCAATTATGCGCCACATCAGTCTCTGGGTAGCATTGAGTTTGGCGGCGCACTCAGGCGACTTGGCATCTCCGACCTGCTTCGACATCTCGGACCCCCTACTTGACTTCAGCAATCACGCAGATACGGGTTTGACCTTCCAGAAGTAGCCCAGGATGCCATGTCGTTTGTCTGTATAGCGCCTGCGGAAGGTCATCTCCACGGGCATATCTATCTTGAGAGACTCCGGTTCGGAATCGGTGATATCCAGGAGGTACCTCCCTCCACCGTCCCAGTCTATGACCCCATACATCTCCGGCGGACTGACGCTAAAAGCCAGGCTGTCACTGGTGTAACTGAACAAGCGGGCTTTCTTGTCAGCAAAGCGGTATTCCTCCATTTCATCGAGAGCTCCGCATTCCGGGTTGACGCAAATGCGCTGAACGGGGAATTGGGGCGTACCGCATTTCCGGCACTTCGACCCGTAGAGCGCCATGATCTCTTTGCGATCTCTCCACAGAAGGGTCACCAGTGTTGGGCCGGTCTCTCCACGAAGCCCTTGTTCAGTCAGTAGTATGTCGTGAAGTGCAAGGTATCTTTCGTAGCTGGTGAGGTCCTTCTTCAAGCCGAGATGCTTCTTCATTCCCCGCCTCTCGCCCGCGTTGACAATGTCTTTGGTCACCTCGAAGAACAAAGCGTCGCTGCCACTGCCATAGCTCGCCACCAGTATCTTGTCTCCCGGCTTGGCCTCCTGCAACGCGGCGACGAGCATCATCAGAGGATGAGCTGCGCCGGAATCACCCACAGTGGTCAGCAGTTCTGGCTGGATCTGCTCCGGTTTGAAACCGCAACTCTTGCCTATGGCGGCATG
>Ga0315286_10003055_pt1 | contig 15694 bp, 9 predicted proteins | sample YL17G10_0_MG_FD_205038 | JGI IMG/M metagenome (GOLD analysis project Ga0315286, IMG submission 205038) | Sediment microbial communities from Yellowstone Lake, YNP, Wyoming, USA - YL17G10_0 | ecosystem: Environmental > Aquatic > Freshwater > Lake > Sediment | place: USA: Wyoming | collected...
ATGCAGGCAGTGGGGAATTCTGGATCGATGCGGAGGCCGCGGTCATCACCAAAGCGGCGGAGTTCGATGCGTTGGGCAAACCGACCCGCCTCGGTAGTGCAGCCCGCATCGGGAGCATCGACGGCGTCGCCATGCCGCATCTTATCCGGATCATACTGCCGCAGCGAAGGCAGAGTGTGACCATCGCATATCGCACCATTCGGATCAATCGTCCTCAGAAATTTCACTTTTCATTTCCCGATGGAATCTCGGAACGATAGGTCGAAAGGCCGAATCCCGCCGCTATGGTCGACGCTGCTCCTGGGAGCTACACTCACGGCCAACTTCATCTGTGCCCCCTCTGCGGTAGCCGGCCACGACGAGGAGATCAAGAAGAAGCAAGACCAGCTGGTCAAGCTGCGTCGCGAGATTGATACGTTCGAAGAGAAGATTCTGGAGAGCGAGAAGCGGGAGAGCACAACACTCGAGCTGCTGGACACATACGACCGGCAGACTATCCTGCTGCGAAAACTCATCGGCTCGCTGCGAGAAGAAGAAGGGGAGCTTCAGCGGCAGATCGAAGAGACTCAGAACACCATTCAGCGATTGGGCGGGTAGGCCTCCTTCCTCAAACGCCAGTATGCGAAGTATGTGCAATCGGCCTACAAGTACGGACGGACGTACGATCTGGAATTGCTGCTCACGTCTCGCTCGGTGAACCAAGCGCTCATTCGCTCGCAATACCTCCAACGTTTCTCAAACCAACGCAAAGAAGACGTTACAAAGCTTGAAACGAAGCGCGAGTCAATCGAGGACGAAAACCTGATCTTGCATGCTCAGCTTTCCCGCGAACGCACCCTCATTGCAGAGAAGACGCATGAAGAGCAGCGGCTGCGCTCGAAGATGGACAGTCGGAAAAAACTGCTTGCAGACATTCGGCGGAACAAGACAAACTATCAGCGAGAAATCGGCCGCAAGCGGTCCGCCGCCCGCGACCTGGAAGAGATCATCGCAAAGCTGATCGAAGAGGAACGGATCCGTGAAGAGCGAGAATCGGAGCTTGCGCGGGAGGGTAAGATTCCGGCACCGACCGAGACGCACGTCGGAGTTTTTGAGAGGAAGCGTGGAAAGCTTCCTTGGCCGGTTCCCTACGGCAAGCTCGTCGGGCGCTTCGGCAACCAGCAGCACCCCGTGCTGAAAACCGTCACACAGAACACAGGTATCGATATTGCGGTTCCCGTTGGAACCGACGTCCTCGCAATCGCGAACGGCCAGGTATCGACCATCTCCTGGCTGCCGTCGTTCGGCAATCTTCTGATACTCAACCATTTGGATGGCTACCGCACTGTATACGCTCACCTGTCGGAAATCGAGGTACAGGAAGGTCAATCACTCGCCGAAGGCTCGCGCATCGGCAAGAGTGGGGAGTCACTCTCGGGACCGATGGTGCATTTCGAGGTCTGGCGGTACCGGGAGAAGCAAGATCCGGAACTCTGGCTTGGTCCCCGGCGGCTGACGCAGCGGAAAATCGATTGACTGCGTCGGGCCATGCGGTTAAACCTTAGTAGGTGCAAAGCTGTCGAACGGATAGCGAATTTAGAACTCCAATCCTTGCACAAGCGCGAAAGGAAAAGTATATGAGAACAAGACTCTTGTTGACAATACCCCTCGCCCTTGCGTTGTTTGCCGGCGGCTGCAAGAAATCTGATGAGATTGGCAATCCATCCACCGATTTCCAGACCGACGAGGCGTACATCGCGTACGCCGTAGCCAACCTTGATTCTGTCGCCGATTACTCCGAGGCGGAGCAGGACGCCATCAACGACGACAGTCTCCAAGATCTGGAGTACCAGATAGGATTTGCCAAGGTCGGTAATGCACTCGATCCGATCAGCCCTTTGCGTTGGGGACGAAGAGTGGAATCAGTGATCCGCACGGTGACCGTGAGGAAGCCAGACGACTCGACCGCAATCGCGACGATCCAGAAAGTCGCATCAGGAATGTTGTTCATTCGCGCCGAGCGCGACTCGGCAGGTATCCTGGACACCGTGCTGGTGACGAAGACGTTCACAGACACGCTGAAGCGAAAGACACTCTTTGTCCGCATCGGACAGTTCCAAGACCGCCGAAGGAACTGGCGGCCTGCTGCGATAACTTTGGTGGAAGGGAAATCACCGTCGACCGATTTCGCAATCGATTCACTTGTGATCAGCACGCCACGCGACGTCTATGTCGTCACAGATCCTCTGACGACTTGGCTGCGTTTCGGTCGGGGCTCGTGGGAGATCCTGAGAACCCGTCCCGATGATCCAGTTCAATTCCGCGTAGTGATTTCCAGCCAGACAGACAGCGCTGAGGCTATGTTTCTACACTGGGGCGTAGGTCCGAGAGACAATCGGCGGCACCGTGCGCGCATTCCGTTGGTCAGTTCAAGTTCGAAACCCGGCGGTGGGTGGACCCGTGTATTCGAGAGGACGTTCTACGCGCACCGCCACTACGGCAGGTTCAACGCGATTATCGATGTGCTGTCGTACGGTACGCTGTTCGATGATGACCCGGCAATTTACTCCAACCGTCTCTGGGGTCTGCCGTACGTAGCAGCACCATTCTGAATGTGGTTCTCTCTGCCACGCCCGCCAGACCGAGGTCGAGCTGGTCCTGAGTGTGCGTGGCAGAGACCGTAGGTTCCACTACTTTCCTACAAGTAATCTCTCTGCGAGAATTCTCGGCAGCCCCGCTTCCAGGATTTTCCGATAGGCCGACCGGACATCGTACTCTGCACGGACGTTTTCGTACGTCCACTCTTCGGTATCTAGTATGCCGAAGCTCAATCGCCAGTCACCATCCCGCGGCTGACCGATGCTCCCCACGTTGATGATGCACCTGTTTGTGCGATCCAGCTTCGAGATCTTTGCTTGAGCCGGCTTCTGGAGAAAAATCTCCGGCACGTGCGAGTGGCCGACGAAGCACACGGCTTGGTCAAAGGAGCCGAAGTTGTGTTGCGCATCCTCCCTAGTGATGATGTAGTTCCATTCTCCCGGTCTACACGGAGAGCCGTGCACGAACAGTGCCCCCTCCACGTCCATGGCAAGCGCCAGCCCTCTTAGAATATCCTGGTTCTCCTTCGTTGTATGAGCGTGCGTCCATTGGGCAGCGACCCGAGCATGTGGGTTGAAGTGATGGAGCCGACTAAGGTCGAACGCCGCTTCATCGTGATTGCCGAGGACAATGAACGGAGTTCGCTGGCAAATGAGAGCCAGGCATTCGTTTGGGTTCGCCCCATATCCGACGACGTCGCCAAGACAAACGATGCGATCAACGCGCTTGTCGTCTATGATCCTAAGAGCTGCCCGGAGGGCCTCAATGTTCGCGTGGATATCGGAGACAACGGCAATGCGCATGGCTGCTAATTTAGGAAAGATTCTGAAAGTTGCAAGACTTGATACTGCCAGGAAAGCTCCGTACCTTCATAAGGAAACCACTCAGCAGACCCCTTTCCGATGAGCTGCTCCGGTGCAGAACCTATCACAAACTCATTCCTAAGAGAGGAAGGCATCGCTATGAAAACCGCTCGATGTTGCTCTTTGGTTGCGGCCTGGGTCGTTCTATCTTGCCTTTGTCACGCGCAGATCACATTCACCGATGTCACCGCCACCGCGGGAACCGGTCTCGGCGACGGAACCGCTCGTCCGGTAGCTTGGGGCGATTCCAACAATGATGGACTCCCGGATCTGTTCCTTCCAACTTCGGGCAGCTCAACCAACAAGCTGTACATCAATAACGGCAACGGCACATTTAGCGAGATCGCCGCGATCGTCGGGCTGAATGACATCGCCAACACTAACACCTGCTCGTGGGTCGATTTCGACAACGACGGCGACCTGGACCTCCTCACAACGACAGCCGGTGCAGGTCCGACTCGCCTCTGGCGGAACAACCGTGAGACCGGAATTGATACGACATTTACGAGCATCGAATCGCTCGTCGGGATCAACATGACCTCGGCGCAGATGTCGACGTGGGCCGACTATAACAACGATGGCTTCGTGGACTTCTACTCACCTGTTTCGAACTCCACGAGTTCCGATGCGCTCTACCGGAGCAATGCGGCCCAGAGCTTCACCAACGTCGCCGACAGCGCGGGCGTCAATCATCCGGTCTCAGGCGTCTTGGAGCAAGGAATGCATTGGGGAGACTATGACAAGGACGGCGATCCCGATTTGTACATCGCAAACCTCGCCGCCGCTGGTCCAAGCTATTTCCACCGCAACAATGGCAACGGGACTTTCACTGAGATCGCGCCCACCCTCGGCTTCCAGGGTGGCGGTCGAGGCGGTCAGTGGATCGACTACAACAACGATGGGTTGTGGGATCTCTCCATGACGGCGTATGCGGGTGCATCAGTCCCCGTGCCGATCAGAGTTTTTCGCAACAACGGAAACGGGACTTTCACCGACCTCGCGGCGTCGATCGGAATCTCCGACGGTCTTATCTCGTGGTCACTTACCTGGGCCGACTTCGACAACAACGGATTCGAAGACGTTTTCGTGACGGCATCCGGACAGAGCACAACGTGCCAGTTGTACCGGAACAACGGCGACGGAACGTTCACAAACGTCACGAGTGCGGCAGGATTGGCGGGCCTCGTGCAGTTGTGCGCTGCTTGGGCTGACTACGACAACGACGGATTCATGGACCTTTACACATCTGGCGCGGCGTCGGCGGGTAATCACTTGTTCAAGAGCAGCCGGGACACGACGACACATTGGCTCAAAGTCAATCTTGCTGGAACTGTGAGCAATAGGAGCGGCGTGGGTGCCCAGATATGGGTCAAGTCCGGATCGCTCCGGATGATGCGGGAGATCAACACGGGTATCGGCTGGCGGTCGCAGAACATGATGACGGCACACTTCGGTTTGAGCACAAACACCGCTGCAGATTCGGTCGTCGTGCGTTGGCCGAGCGGCAATGTGAGCGTGATGACGAACGTTCAGACAGATCGAACCGTAACGATCACGGAGCAGGCACTGGTTCCTCGACCGATCATCAACGTATCGCCAGATACTTTGACGTTGATACTTGCCAACATGTATCGCGACAGCATTCGAGTTGCGAACACTGGCACCGCGACGCTGCGAGTTGACACCATCTATGCCGTGGGCGACACCCTGAACTGGTTTCTGCGCGTCAATCCCCGCTCATTCACGCTTGCGCCCGGAGCGTTTCGCCATGTTCGCGTCTATCTCGACATCCCGGTTCACGCTGCGCCGATCTTCCAGTTCATCGATACCCTCTTCGTTCGTTCCAACGATCCGATAGATTCCGTTGTCAATGTTGTGCTCCGCGGCGACTATCCACGCGGAGTCGGAACGGAAGAAAAGCCCTTCACATTTGGCCTTGAGCAAAACTATCCGAATCCGTTTAATCCGAGCACAAAGATCAGTTTCAAGCTGAAGGTTTCAAGTTTCACTAAGCTGAAGGTTTTTGATCTTCTCGGGCGTGAGGTGGCAACGCTGGTGAACGAAGTGAAGCAACCGGGGACGTACGAGGTGACGTGGGATGCGGGCGAGAGATCGAGCGGCGTATACTTCTATCGGCTTGCCGCGGGCAGCTCCGTGGAAACACGCAAGCTTATGTTGCTGAAATAGTAATGGAAGCGTCGTGCCCCCCCCATTCACACAATTGTAGGAACAGGTGACAGTAGAACGACGAGATAGAATCGCAAGAATGCGGAAACGGTGGTTGCTCTTCGCTCTTGTCGCCTCCGTCGCCACGACGCATGGCCAATGGTCCCAGAAGGCGGAGTTCAAGTTCGACCATCTAACGCACGAGCACGGGCTTTCCCAATCCACGGTGAATGCGATCGTGCAGGACGGGACGGGCTTCATGTGGTTCGGCACACAGGACGGCCTCAACCGCTACGACGGCTACAATATTGTCGTTTACCGCCACAAGCCAACCGACTCGACGAGTCTCTCCGACGACGGCATCTGGTCGCTTGTCCGCGATCGTGCGGGCGATATCTGGATCGGAACGATGCGAGGCGGCCTTAATAAGTTTCTTGTCGCGGAAGATCGCTTCATCCGTTTCGCACACAACCCGGCAGACCCAAATTCCATCAGCGACAACAACGTCATTTCCGTTTTTCAAGATTCGCGTGGGATTTTCTGGGCTGGTACGCTCAGCGGTGGCCTCAACCGCCTTGATGGGCAAACAGGTCGGTTCCTGCGCTATGTGTACGATCACGATAATCCCAAATCACTAAGCAGCAACACCGTTTGGGGAATCACGGAAGATCGGGAGGGAAACATCTGGCTGGCGACCGGCGCAGGACTTTGCATGCTTAGCGTGGAACATGTGAATGAAAGCCCTGCGAAAGCCCAATTCGCCGTCTACCATGCCAAACTGCGCGATCCATCCGGTTTGAGCGACAACTACGTTCGGGCGATCTACGTCGACCGAAAGGGAACACTGTGGGTAGGAACCTGGGGCGGCGGCTTGGAGAGATTCGACCCGACAAACCGAAGCTTCCAACACTATCGAAACACACCGGGCAGTTCCACCTCGATCAGCAGCAACCTGATACTCTCAATTTTCGAGGACAGCAAAGGTACGATGTGGGTTGGCACCGGCGATGCCGGTGTCAATCTGTACCACCGCGACACCGACACTTTCACGCGTCTGCGCCGGGATCCCGAGGATATGCATTCCTTGAGCAACGACATCGTCTGCGCGGTCTACGAGGATCGGTCAGGCATTGTATGGCTGGGCACGGGTGCTGGAGGTGTTAGTCGGTACGATCGTCGCAGACAGCGGTTTGGATACTATCGGGACAACCCGAAAGATCCATCCGACGTGCATGGAAGCGACATCTGGGCAATCCTGGAAGATTCCAACGGTGAGCTTTGGGTCAGCACGTATAATCACGGATTGAATCGCATCGAACCTGGAACCAGAAAGGTCACGTTCTATTCTCACAGCCCGTCGGATGCGGCGAGCTTGAGTCACAACTCCGTGCTCTCCCTGTGCGAGAGCCGTAGCGGCGATATCTGGATTGCTACCGAGGAGGGCGGGCTTGACCGCTACGAGCAATCGACGAACCGATTCATCCATTACCGGCACAATGCGAAGAATCCGAACACCCCGAGCTTGAACGAATTGACTCGTGTCTTGGAGGACCGCAACGGATACCTCTGGATCGGGACGAACGGCGGCGGGCTTTCGCGCTGCGATCTTGGCAGCGGTGTGTTCACTCATTATCACCCAGACGCTGATGATCCACAGAGTCTCAGCGGCCTTACGGTGATGGCATTGTACGAAGATCGAAAAGGGTTCCTATGGGTGGGGACATGGGGAGATGGCGCGAACAAATACAATCCCGTGACTGATCGCTTCACGCGCTTCCGACACGACCCCCGCAATCCTCGGAGCCTGAACAATAACACCGTGCTTTCGTTCTATGAAGACGAAAACGGAACGGTCTGGATGGGGACGCACGGAGGTGGATTGAATAGGCTTGACCCGTCCACCGGCGCATTCTTGCATTACGGCGAGGTCGAAGGTCTCCCCAATAATGTGATCTACGGAATTCTTCCCGACGATCACGGCACTCTGTGGCTCAGCACGAACAAAGGTCTGGCGAGGTTTGACCCCAAGAGCGGAAGGATCAGCACCTACGATGTTCGGGACGGATTGCAGAGCAATGAGTTCAATCAGGGCGCCTATTTCCGGAACAACCGCGGAGAGCTGTTCTTCGGCGGCCTCAACGGTCTGAACGTCTTCCACCCCGACAGTATACGCGACAACCGCTACATTCCTCCCGTGGTCCTGACGAGCTTCAAGATCTTCGACAAGCCGCTTTCTCTCAGGCAATCGCTCACCTCACTCGATGCGTTGGAGCTTTCATACTCGCAGAACTATTTCTCCTTCGATTTCGTGGCCCTCAATTTCACATCACCGGAGAAGAATCGCTACGCCTACAAGCTCGAAGGCCTCGACCCGGATTGGATCTACACAAACGATCGCCGTTACGCAAGCTACACCAACCTAGACCCCGGCTCCTATATTCTTCGCGTAAAAGCTGCAAACAACGACGGCGTTTGGAACGAGAAGGGACTCGCGTTGAGCGTTACGATCAACGCGCCCTACTGGAGAACCTGGTGGTTCAGAATTCTTGTTGTGGTGGCGATCGCGGCGACCCTGTTCGCGGTGTACCGATATCGTGTTCAGAAGTTGCTGGAGATCGAGCGGCTGCGCGCCTCGATTGCCACGGACCTCCACGACGACATCGGTTCAACCCTAACGGAGATTGCCCTATACAGCGATGTGGCTCTCCGCGATCTCAAAGCCTCCTCGTCCGAGCGGCTACTCGCGCCGCAGGACGCTACGCGGCTAACGGCACTTATGGAAGAAATCGGCAGCACTGCCCGCAACCTCATTGATGCCATGAACGACATCGTGTGGTCGATCGATCCGAAGAATGATTCGTTCGAGTTCCTGTTGCTCCGCATGAAGACACATGCCGCGCGAATGCTCGAAGCCAAGGGCATCAATTACAACATCGACATTCCGCAGGAACTCTCGGGATTACAGCTTCCACTTGGCTTCCGGAGACGGTTCTTCTTGATCTACAAGGAAGCAATCAACAACGTCATCCGACACGCTCAGGCATCACGAGTGACACTTGCGATGAAGAAAGAGCGGGGATCGCTGTTCATGACGATTGCAGACAACGGGATCGGCTTCGACCCTTCGCGCGCAAACACCGGCAACGGGCTGCGCAACATGCGCGAGCGCGCCGCATCGCTGCCGGGCAATCTCACAATAGCTTCATCGCAAGATGCCGGAACAACCGTCACGCTCTCTGCACATATTCCATGATCACGGACGCCAATGATGAACCAACACGAAACCAAGAATCACGATGAGCCTCTGGACCTCACAACAGTGATGATTGTCGAGGATCGTGGACGCATCAGGGAGACGATCATGAACATCATCAATTCTTCCGAAGGGCTGAAGTGCATCGGGTCGTTCGGTACGTGTGAGGAAGCACTCGAGACTCTCAAGACCACTCTCCCGGACGTCTTGCTTATGGACATCGGCTTGCCAGGAATGTCTGGAATTGAGGGGGTTCGCGTAATCAAGAGCCGCTATCCGTCGTTGGAGGTGTTGATGCATACGGTGTACGACGATGACGACAAGATCTTCCAGTCAATATGTGCGGGTGCTTCCGGCTACGTTCTGAAGAACGCCGAATCGTCCGAGCTGATCCGAGCAATCCGCGACATCCGTGACGGAGCGCCGATGAGCGCTTCGATCGCCCGCCGCGTGCTTACCATGGTAAGAGGGAAGGAACAGACGCACACCGCCGATATGAACCTCACGCCGCGCGAATTAGGCATCCTTCAACTCCTTGTGGAGGGATCAAGCTACAAGACGGTGGCAGACAAACTCTTTATAAGTCCGAGCACCGTGCAGTCGCACATCAAACGCATCTACCAGAAACTCCAGGTTCACTCCAAGACGGCTGCGGTCTCAAAGGCCCTGAAGTACAAGCTTTTTGGGTAGCTAGGCCAAGAAAGTGCGTTTGTCGCGCGAATTGTCGTGTTCCCAGGTGGTAGCCGCACGCAACTCCCTTCCTAGCACCGACTTAGCGCACATCGGCAATTCCCATATTCATGGGATTGTTTTTGTGCATCTAGACAAGTATCTTCGTTCGCGTGATGGGTTCCCCGGATTCGCACCTAATTCGTTTTCACAACTACTAAGGAGATTCTGCGATGTCGCTATGGCGAATTGCTAGCGGGTTACTGGTCGTCGTGCTCATGCTTTGGAGCGTGGCGCCTGCCCAAGTTCCTCCGGCTCCAACAAACCTTACGGTGACTTCGGCATCAAACACGGGCGGGGCGCTGCTGCGCTGGCAGGGTGCTACGGCCGTGCACGGTTACACAGTCTACAAAGCAGTTGACACGTCGACACACTTCCAGATGATTGCCAGTGTGCAGGCACCGACGTTCACCGACTGGGCGGTCGCACTCGGCCACGTGTATCGCTACTATGTTACTGCGTTCAATCAGGCGGGCCAGAGCGGACCAAGCAACATCGTGACGTTTGCACTGCCGCCTCCACCACCCCGCGTGACAGGCACAGTAGCGGGAACGGTCACGGACGATTCTACGGGCTTGCCCATCCGTGGTGTACAAATTCGGTTCTACAGAAACTCGGGAACACATCTACCATGCGTGTTGACCGACTCCCTCGGGCAGTATGCTGTCCAACTCGATACGGGCAGGTACACTATTTCAGCCAGCAGGCAAGGCTATCGGATGGAGTGGTATGACAATTCTCCTACTCCGGCAGGTGCAACGCCTGTATTCGTCGGCGCAGGCGCCGCCGTAACCGTCAACTTCGGTTTAGCGCCATATGGGCCACCGCCACCGCCGCCGACTCCGGTTTGCGGCACGATCGCTGGAACGATCGTGAACGACTCGACAGGAAGTCCGATCATTGGTGTGCGCGTACGATTCTATCGCACAAACGGATTCCGTACAAACCGCGAGGCGCGAACCGACTCGCTAGGCATGTACCAAGTTCAGCTCGATACCGGGCGGTATTTCGTCTACGCTACTAGGTTCGGATTCCGCTCGGAATACTTCGACAACTCGCCGATTCTGAGCGGGGCGACTCCCGTCCTAATATCAGAGAACCAGACTTCGACGGCCAACTTCGGCCTTGCACCTTTGGCTCCGCCCACACCCCGACCGATGGTAAACGTCATCGGTGCCGTAATCGATAGCGCTTCTGCTCAACCCATCGCCGGCGCAACGGTCGCGATCGTCAGGCCGATTCGCGGGGTGAACACCATCCAGGGTTTGAACGGAACCCCAGGCGGGTTGCCGCCGGAGATTCAGCATGTGAGAGACTTCGGACGCATGTGCGGTGTTGTGTGGCAGGGCCGGACCGATCCGAACGGCAACTACACCGGACGCGTTCCGGCAGGTGGAACCTACATTGTCTTCTGCGGCGCTGCAGGTTACTTGCCTGAGTGGTTCGACAACAAGCGCACACCGATGGAAGCCGATCGACTCACTCTTAACAATGACACGAGCGGCATCAACTTTGCATTGAACATCAATCCGCTTGTGCAGAACAGCATCGCAGGAGCCGTTGTCGATTCACTAGGTACTGGTGTAGCTTCACATGTCGTGCTATACCGAGCAACGCAAAACGGCGGTCCGCGACCCGTTATGCACATGATGACGGATTCTTTGGGTAATTACACGTTCCGGTACCTGTACGGCGCAACCTACTACTTGAGGGCGATCCCGATCTCGGGTTATGCGCCAGCGTGGTACAAGGCGGGTGCCTTCGGCGTGCAGCGGTGGCAGGATGCCGACACTGTGCAAGCTTCCGGCAACATCACCGGAATCAACATCGGCGTTGTGCCAGTAACAGAAGGCGGCGTATCGATCATCGCGGGCCGCGTGTCTATCGCGACTGGCAGTTTCGCGCAAAGCGCAGTTGTTTATGCGGTCTCCAGCGGCACAGGTACCATAGCGGGCTTCGACATCACGGAATCCGACGGCACGTTCAGTGTGGAGAACCTGGCCCCAGGCACTTATCGCCTAGTCGTTGACAAAGAGGGCTTCACATCGACTGGCCTGGCTTCCATCGACGTTGGTCCATCCAACGCCTATCAGGTCTCGAACGCGAATCTCTACATTACTCCAACCAGCCCGACAGGTATTGGACGAGAGCCGGGCACGATTCCGCAGCGGCACGAACTGGCGCAGAACTACCCAAATCCCTTCAACCCGACGACGAGTTTCGAAATCCGAGTCGCTAATCCTGAACTCGTCACACTCAGGGTATTCGATTTGATAGGCCGTGAGGTCGCCACGTTAGTTAACCAATATCTTCCTGCGGGGACCTACCGGATGCAGTGGGATGCCAGCGCACTTGCCAGCGGTGTTTATCTGTACCGGATGCAAGCCGGCAGCTATTCTGAGACCCGACGCCTTGTTCTTCTGAAGTAGCTACTCCCTCAAAATCTGCTGGCCTGAGGAAACCCGCCCCGGTCGTTACCGGCTGGGGCGGGACGCTTTTTGTGCTGCCGGTCGTTGTTTCTTGCGGCGGATTTCTATATATTGGGTACGATAATCTGAGTGGGAGGCGTTGCAGGAAAACCCATGAAGATTCTCGGCTTGCATCTGAGTGTGTCCTACCAAAGATGGATACTCACGCTTCTTCCATTGCTGTTATGCCTGGCTGTGCACTTGGGCGCTCAGCCGCTACCAGCGCCGCCAACCAAGCTGACAGCTTCGATCATGCCGGGCGCGATGCCTGGCGTGGAACTCCGGTGGCAACCTCCGGCGGGAATGTGGCCGTTCAGGGTGTACCGCTCGATCGGCGATTCCACCAGTTTTGGATTGATCGGCGTCGCGCCCGTGCCCACTTACCAAGACCGTCAGGTCTTGCTCTCAAACAGGTACTACTACTACGTGACCGCATTCGTGATGCAAGAGAGCCTCGTGGTCGAAGGCCCCCGAAGCAACATCGTGGGTATCACCGTGAACTCCGCGTGGCCTCAAGGCAGCATCCTGGGCACGGTCATTTCCGACGCGAATGGGGCACCGATCCCCAACGTGCGTATTCAGTTCTATCGGCTCGACGGGCACGGATGCTGGCTTCCTCCCATCTACACCGATGCTCTCGGACATTATCAAGCGCGGCTCGACACAGGCAACTACTTCATCAGGGCTGAACCGCCGATGGGACATCCTGGGCCCCCGATATACCGCCCGGAATGGTACGACAACGCCGCGTCACCGTCGGCTGCAACGCGTGTTGCAGTCGTGGACAATTCAATATTCACGGCTGATTTCGGACTGTCATCGGTTTCCGCAGCGAACTCTGCCCGGATCGAGGGCTTGGTATTGATGGAGCAGGGTATGCCGCTCGTCGGTGCGACTGTCGTTATCATGCGAACGATTCAGGAAATGTATCAGTTGGCGGCGACGACAGGAACCGAGCCCGGAACTGGCGAGGAGGCTCGCTACATACCGGGTATTGGATATTGCCGCGGGGTAATTTGGAGCGGTCCAACGGATGGGCGCGGCAGATTCTCCGCCACTGTCCCAGCCGACGCCAACTACATCGCGCTCGCCGCCAAACCTGGATACGTACCGGAATACTACGACAACCAATATGACCCAACACAGGCCGAGATCATCCACGCCGATAGCGTCGTCGAAGGGATCGACTTTGCCCTGCGCGTGATGCCCGAGCACCCGAACCGCGTACGCGGTGTCGTGCGTGACTCGAGCGGCCTACCGATTCCATCGCGAGTAATTCTCTTTCCGCGTCCTCGCAACAACGGCAATAATGTGCAAGGACGTGTCGTGCACACCGATTCAGTCGGCTTCTACAGCATCGACCATGTTCAAAGCGGCAGCTACCTTGCTTTGGCTCTTCCGTTCAGCACCTTCGCGCCTGGATTTTACAAAGAGGGCAACTACGGAATTATCAACTGGCAGCTCGCCGACACGATCGAGGCCATGGGGACGGTCAGCAACGTGAACGTTGGAGTTGTGCGCGTTTCTAGCGCCGGGCTAACCAGGGTCAATGGCACTTTGACTTCTCCACAAGGGCAGGCCGTGTTCGGCGGCCAGGTGTTTGCCCACGCTGCGGACGGTCTTTGCGTTGGAACGGCAATTGCCGACGGCAGTGGAGCGTATGTGTTCGAGAACGTCCCCGCGGGTTTCATCACTGTTACTGCAGATAGAACAGGATTTGGAGCCGCTCAAACAACCACCACGATCCCAACCAACACATACACTATTCAGATACCGGCACTGTCGCTGGGCCAGATGATCAACACGGGTACATGCCCGAGTGGAGATATCCCCCAGACGATTCGACTCGAACAGAACTATCCAAATCCGTTCAATCCAAGTACCTATTTTGAATTCGGGATCTCCCGTTTCGGGTTTGTCTCGCTGAAGGTGTTCGATGTGCTGGGACGAGAAATCGCCGCGTTGGTGCATGAGAACAAAGCGCCTGGTATCTACCGAATTACCTGGAGTCCTCCTGACATCCCGAGCGGCATCTATTTCTATCGCCTTCAAGCTGGGACGTTCACGGAAACACGCAAGCTCGTCCTGATCAGGTAACGACTCGCTCCGCGGCGTCATATCGAGCGATCGAAGCATGTGCAGGACACGGGGGGGGATCCGGTTTTTTTTCCTCGAGATTCGCACACTGAGGCTCCTTGACAGTACCCCCACCTCTTTGGAGATTGTGACTTACGATCCCAAGTGAGCGCAAAAGCATCCCGCAATCGCACATCATGACGTATCTCGTGACAGCGCGAAAGTGGCGACCGATGGTCTTTGAAGACGTTGTCGGCCAGGGTCACATAACCACGACGCTGCGGAATGCCATTGCCAGCAATCGACTCTCTCATTCCTACCTATTCAGCGGCCCGAGGGGATGCGGGAAGACAACCACTGCACGCCTCCTCGCAAAAGCCATCAACTGCCTCAGCCCGAAGGACTTCAATCCCGACAACGAGTGCGACATCTGCAAAGAAATCACTCAGGGCCGCAGCATCGACGTGCAGGAAATCGACGGAGCGTCGAACCGCGGCGTCGACGAGGTTCGTACGCTGCGCGAGTCGGTGAAATACGCGCCGGTTCGCAGCAAGTACAAAGTGTACATCATCGACGAAGTGCACATGCTGACGAAGGAGGCTTTCAGCGCTCTGTTGAAAACGCTCGAGGAACCGCCGCCGCATATTCTGTTTGTTTTCGCCACAACTGAGGTGCACAAGGTCCCGCCGACCATCCTTTCGCGCTGCCAACGCTTCGACTTCCGGCGTATCTCGATCGAAGAAATCATCGGACGGCTTCGTCTCATCGCCGGGCACGAAAAGATCACGATCGACGACGATGCGCTGCTCATTGTCGCGAAAAAGGGCGATGGTTCCCTCCGCGACGCCCAAAGCATCTTCGATCAGATGGTCTCGTTTTGCGGAACAACCATCAACGCACAAACCGTCATCGAAGCCCTAAACATCGTAGATGAAGAGCTGTACTTCCGCGTGACCGATCTGATCCGCACAAGGGATACTAAAGGCGGCCTCGATCTCGTTGACGAGATCATGGGACGCGGATACGACATCCGCGAATTTCTCGGCGGTCTGAGCGAACACTTCCGCAACATGCTGGTTGTGCTCTCAACGAATGCCACGCAGCTCGTCGAGACATCCGAGGCGTTCAAGAAGCGGTATCTCGAGGATGCAAAACACTTCACACAGAACGATCTCTTCCGTCTCATCAAGATTGCAGGCGACCTCGACGCATCGCTGCGGTGGAACTCGCAGCCCCGGTTCCGGCTCGAAATCGGGCTCCTCCAGATGATAAGGTTAGACAGCAGCGTCCAGATCGAAGGTCTACTGCAAGGGCTTGAAGAACTCAAGAAGAATGTAGGATCAGAACCGGCTTCGGTGCGCGATTTCAAGGTGGCGGGAATGGTACATGCCTCGCAGCCGACGTTCGTCCAGCAGCAGCGGACCGAAGTACATGAGCCAGATCATGCCAAAACAAAACGGCAGCAGTTCGGCTTCACGGCCATGCACGAGACTTCACCTCAATCCACTGAGAATCGACATTCCCTCCAATCGCTCACTCAGCCGCTGGCGCCCGTTCCTGAC
>Ga0315286_10003056_pt1 | contig 15691 bp, 11 predicted proteins | sample YL17G10_0_MG_FD_205038 | JGI IMG/M metagenome (GOLD analysis project Ga0315286, IMG submission 205038) | Sediment microbial communities from Yellowstone Lake, YNP, Wyoming, USA - YL17G10_0 | ecosystem: Environmental > Aquatic > Freshwater > Lake > Sediment | place: USA: Wyoming | collected...
CACCTTCGTCAGCGCTGCCGTCAGCGTCGTCTTGCCATGGTCAACGTGCCCAATGGTGCCCACGTTCACGTGCGGCTTCGTACGCGCAAATTTTTCCTTAGCCACGACCGATACCTCTAGCTAATTCGATTGTCTGCAGATCAGGACGAGGGGCCGCTCCGCAGGCCGTTCGCCCCGGGCGCCCCGGGCGCATCAGCTCGCCTTCTTCATCACCGCTTCAGCGACGTTGTTCGGCACTTCCGCGTACTTGGCGAATTCCATGGTGAAGGTCGCGCGGCCCTGGCTCATCGAGCGGACCGTGGTCGCGTAGCCGAACATTTCGGCGAGCGGCACCTCGGCGGTGACCACCTTGCCGGACACCGAATCGTCCATGCCCTGGATATGGCCGCGGCGGCGGTTCAGGTCGCCGATGACATCCCCGGAGTAGTCCTCCGGAGTGACGACTTCGACCTTCATGATCGGCTCGAGCAGCACCGGCTTCGCCTTGCGCACGCCTTCCTTCAGGGCCATCGAGCCGGCGATCTTGAACGCCATTTCGTTCGAGTCGACGTCATGGTACGAGCCGTCGATGATCGTGACCTTCACGTCCACGACCGGGTAGCCGGCGATGACGCCGCCCTCGAGCGCTTCCTTGACGCCCTTGTCCACGGCCGGAATGTATTCGCGCGGCACGACGCCGCCGACGATGCCGTTGACGAACTCGTAGCCCTTGCCTTCTTCCTGCGGCTCGATCTTGAGCCACACGTGGCCGTACTGGCCGCGGCCGCCCGACTGACGCACAAACTTGCCTTCCTGCTCGACCTTGCCGCGTATCGTTTCGCGGTAGGCGACCTGCGGCTTGCCGACGTTCGCCTCGACCTTGAACTCGCGCTTCATGCGGTCGACGAGAATTTCGAGGTGCAACTCGCCCATGCCGGAGATGATCGTCTGGCCCGACTCCTGGTCGGTGCTGACGCGGAACGAAGGGTCTTCCTTGGCGAGGCGCTGCAGCGCAAGACCCATCTTCTCCTGGTCGCTCTTGGTCTTGGGCTCCACTGCGACCGAGATGACGGGCTCCGGGAACTCCATCTTCTCGAGCGTGATGATGCTATCCGGGTCGCACAGCGTGTCGCCCGTCGTGACGTCCTTGAGGCCCACGGCCGCGGCGATGTCGCCGGCGCGGACTTCCTTGATCTCCTCGCGATCGGCAGCGTGCATCTGCAGCAGACGGCCGATGCGCTCCTTCTTGCTCCTGGCCGGGACGAACACCTGGTCGCCCGAATTGAGCACGCCGGAGTAGACGCGGAAGAACGTCAGGTTGCCCACGAACGGGTCGTTGAGGATCTTGAAGGCGAGTGCGGAGAACTTCGCGTCGTCACTGGCCGCGCGCGTGGCCTCGGCGCCACGGTCATCGACGCCCATGACCGGCGGCATCTCGGTCGGCGCAGGCATGTACTCGATGACGGCGTCGAGCATCGCCTGCACACCCTTGTTCTTGAACGCGGAGCCGCACAGCGTGATCACGATCTCGTTCTTGATCGCGCGCGCGCGCAGCCCGGCCTTGATCTCCTCCACGGAGAGGTCGGTGTGCTCGAGGTACTTGTGCAGCAGCTCTTCGCTGCCCTCGGCGGCCGCCTCGATCATCTTCTCGCGGTACTCGGCGCATTGCGCCTGCATATCGGCCGGGACGTCGCGACGCTCGAAGCGCATGCCCTCGGTCGAGTCGTCCCAGTAGATCGCCTGCATGGTGATCAGGTCGACGACGCCCTCGAAATTCTCCTCGGCGCCGATGGGCAGCTGGACGGGCACCGGGTTGCCGCGCAGGCGGGTGCGGATCTGGTCGACGCAGCGCAGGAAATTGGCGCCGGCGCGGTCCATCTTGTTGACGAATGCGACACGCGGCACGCCGTACTTGTTCATCTGGCGCCAGACGGTCTCGGACTGCGGCTGCACGCCGCTCACCGCGCAGAACAGCGCGCAGGCGCTGTCGAGCACGCGCAGGCTGCGCTCGACTTCGATGGTGAAATCGACGTGTCCCGGCGTGTCGATGATGTTGATGCGGTGCTCGGGGAACTGGTTGTCCATCCCCTTCCAGAAGCAGGTCGTGGCCGCCGCGGTGATGGTGATGCCGCGCTCCTGCTCCTGCTCCATGTAGTCCATGACGGCCGCGCCGTCGTGCACTTCGCCGATCTTGTGCGAAACACCGGTGTAGAAAAGGATGCGCTCGGTCGTCGTCGTCTTGCCGGCGTCGATGTGTGCCGAGATGCCGATGTTCCGGTAGCGCTCGATCGGAGTAGTGCGTGGCACGATGAAATTCCTCGGACAGTCGTCGGTCAGGCGGGTCGGGCTTACCAGCGGTAATGCGCGAACGCCTTGTTGGCATCGGCCATGCGATGCGTGTCTTCGCGCTTGCGCACCGCGGCGCCGCGGTTCTCGCTTGCCTCGAGCAGCTCCGAGGCGAGCCGCTGCGACATCGACTTCTCGCTGCGCGCGGCGGCCGCGTCGATCACCCAGCGCATCGCGAGGGTCTGGCGGCGGGTCGAGCGGACTTCGACCGGCACCTGGTAGGTGGCGCCGCCGACGCGACGGGACTTCACCTCGACCATCGGCTTCACGTTGTCGAGCGCCTGGGTCAGCAGGTCGATGGCCTGCTCGGCCGGACGGCCGGTCTTGTCGGCGATGCGGTCGATGGCACCGTAGACGATACGCTCGGCGACGGACTTCTTGCCGCGCTCCATGACCATGTTCATGAACTTCGCCAGCAATACGCTGTTGAACTTCGGGTCCGGCAGGATGCTGCGGGTGGGGGCCTGTGATCTACGCGACATATTCGTTTTCCGTCGTGACTGGTGACTGCCGGGAAGCAGCAACTGGCGGTGGGTGACTAGCGGAGAGCGGCTGCAGCACCGGCTCAGGTCTTCGGGCGCTTGGCGCCGTACTTGGAGCGGCTCTGCCTGCGCTCGCCGACGCCGGCGCAGTCGAGCGTGCCGCGCACGGTGTGGTAGCGGACGCCCGGCAGGTCCTTGACGCGGCCGCCGCGGATCAGCACCACCGAGTGCTCCTGCAGGTTGTGGCCTTCGCCGCCGATGTAGCTGATGACCTCGTAGCCATTCGTCAGGCGCACCTTGGCCACCTTGCGCAGGGCCGAGTTCGGCTTCTTCGGCGTGGTGGTGTAGACGCGGGTGCACACGCCGCGCTTCTGCGGCGAATTGCCCAGTGCAGGCACCTTGCTCTTGGCGGCGGCCTCGCGACGCGGGCCACGGATCAGCTGATTGACGGTTGACATTGTTCGGATCCGACTCCAGAGACGTACCGGCGGGCGCCTTGCAGCGCGCCACCAAAGAAGCACCGGGCCGCCCTGCGGCGGCCCGATGTGGTTCAGGTCAGGACTCCGCACGGGTGGATCGCCGGCGGAGTCCAAATGAAAGGGCCGAAATTTTAGGGAGGGGGGATGGCCCTGTCAACTTACTGCATTGCAGCACCCCCCGCCCGAGGCGGGTCTCAGCCCGCCGGCGCCTCCGCTTCATCCGGCCGTTCCGAGTCGAAGTCGGCCGTGGCGACGCCACTGACCGCCGCGTCCCCGAAACCGCCCCCCAACCGCTCCTCGGACAGGCGGCGCCGGTTCAGGTGGTAGAAGGACCCCGTGCCGGCCGGGATCAGCCGGCCCACGATCACGTTTTCCTTCAGGCCGCGCAGATCGTCCTTCATGCCGCGCACCGAGGCCTCGGTGAGCACCCGGGTGGTCTCCTGGAAGGAGGCCGCGGAGATGAAGGATTCCGTCGCCAGGGACGCCTTGGTGATACCGAGCAGCATCGGGTCGGCGATCGCCGGCAGCTTGCCTTCCCTGGTGACGCGGTCGTTGACGTCGAGCACCCGCGCCCGGTCCATCTGCTCGCCGCGCATGACCCCGGCATCGCCCGGCTCCACGATTTCTACCTTGCGCAGCATCTGGCGGATGATCACCTCGATGTGCTTGTCGTTGATCTTCACGCCCTGCAGGCGGTAGACGTCCTGGATCTCGCGCACGAGGTAGTTCGCCAGCGGCTCCACGCCCTGCAGTCGCAGGATGTCGTGCGGGTTTGGCTCGCCATCGGCGATGGTCTCGCCGCGCTCCACGTGTTCGCCTTCGAACACCGTGAGGTGGCGCCACTTCGGGATCAACTCCTCGTGCTTCTCGCCCTGGTCGTCCGTGATGATCAGGCGGCGCTTGCCCTTGGTTTCCTTGCCGAAGCTCACCGTGCCCGAGTACTCGGCGAGGATCGCGGAGTCCTTCGGCTTGCGGGCCTCGAACAGGTCGGCCACGCGGGGCAGACCGCCGGTGATGTCGCGGGTCTTTGAGCTTTCCTGCGGAATGCGCGCGATGACGTCGCCGACCGACACCTGGGCGCCGTCCGTCATGTTCACCAGCGCGCCCGAGGGCAGCGCGTAGACGGCCGGGATGTCGGTATTGGCGAAGCAGACTTCCTTGCCCTTCGCGTTCACCAGCTTGATCACCGGGCGCAGGTCCTTGCCGCCGGCGCCGCGCTGCTTGGGGTCCATGACGACCGTGCTGGTGAGGCCGGTGATGTCGTCCACCTGCGTCGAGACGGTGATGCCGTCGATGAAGTCCTGGAAGCGGATGAGACCGGCCACTTCGGTGACGACCGGATGCGTGTGCGGGTCCCAGGTCGCGATGATCTGGCCCGGCACCAGCTGGTCACCCTCCTTCGCCGTAATGACGGCGCCGTAGGGGATGCGGTAGCGCTCGCGTTCGCGGCCGTAATCGTCGATCACGCCGACTTCGCCGGAGCGCGACACTGCGACCCAGTGGCCCTTCTCGTGGTGCACCGCCTTGACGTTGTGCAGGCGGACCGTGCCCTTGGTCTTGATCTCGACCGAGTTGACCGCCGCCGCCCGCGATGCCGCGCCACCGATGTGGAACGTGCGCATGGTGAGCTGCGTGCCCGGCTCGCCGATCGACTGGGCCGCGATCACGCCGACCGCTTCGCCGATGTTGATGCGGTGGCCGCGGGCGAGGTCGCGCCCGTAGCACATCGAGCAGACGCCGTAGCGGGTGGCGCAGGTGATCGGCGAGCGGACCATGATCTGGTCGACGCCGGCCTGCTCGAGCTTGCGGACGAGCATTTCGTCGAGCAGCGTCGCGGCTTCGACCAGCACCTCGTCGGTGCCCGGACGGTAGGCGGGGCTGGCCGTGACGCGGCCGAGCACGCGCTCGCCGAGGCCCTCGACGACGTCGCCGCCTTCGACGATCGGCATCATGGAGAGGCCGTTGCCGGTGCCGCAGTCGATCTCGGTGACCACCAGGTCCTGCGCGACGTCGACCAGACGGCGGGTCAGGTAGCCCGAGTTGGCGGTCTTGAGCGCGGTGTCGGCGAGGCCCTTGCGCGCGCCGTGCGTCGAGATGAAGTACTGCAGCACGTTCAGGCCTTCACGGAAGTTCGCCGTGATGGGCGTCTCGATGATCGAGCCGTCCGGCTTGGCCATCAGGCCGCGCATGCCGGCCAGCTGGCGGATCTGGGCGGGAGAGCCGCGCGCCCCGGAGTCCGACATCATGTAGATCGAGTTGAACGACTTCTGGCGGACCTTGACGCCGCGGGAGTTCTCGACGTCTTCGCCGCCCAGCTTCTCCATCATCGCCTTGGCGACCTGGTCGTTGGTGCGCGACCAGATGTCGACGACCTTGTTGTAGCGCTCGCCGTTGGTGACGAGACCGGAGGAGTACTGCTCCTGGATCTCCTTCACCTCGCGTTCCGCGGCGGCGAGGATGCGCTCCTTCTGCTCGGGGACGATCATGTCGTCGACGCCGATCGACACGCCGGAACGGGTCGCGTAGTGGAAACCCGTGTACATCAGCTGGTCGGCGAAGATGACGGTTTCCTTCAGCCCGAGCGAGCGATAACAGGCGTTGATGACACCCGAGATCGCCTTCTTCGTCATGTCGAGGTTGATCAGCTCGAACGAGAGGCCGCGCGGGAGAATCTCGGCGAGCAGCGCGCGGCCGACGGTCGTGTCGACCAGGCGGCGCTTCGGCACCAGCTCCCCGCCTTCCTTGACGTATTCCACGAGGCGCACCTTGACGCGCGCCTGCAGGTCCGCAAGGCGGTTCTCGTAGGCGCGATGCACCTCCGCGAGATCCGTGAAATACATGCCCTCGCCCGGCGCGTTCACGCGCTCGCGAGTCATGAAGTACAGGCCGAGCACCACGTCCTGCGACGGGACGATGATCGGGTCGCCGTTGGCGGGCGAGAGGATGTTGTTCGACGACAGCATCAGCGCGCGCGCCTCGAGCTGGGCCTCGAGCGACAGCGGCACGTGCACGGCCATCTGGTCGCCGTCGAAGTCCGCGTTGAAGGCGGTGCAGACCAGCGGGTGCAGCTGGATCGCCTTGCCCTCGATCAGCACCGGCTCGAAGGCCTGGATGCCGAGACGGTGCAGCGTCGGGGCGCGGTTCAGCAGCACCGGGTGCTCGCGGATCACCTCTTCGAGGATGTCCCACACCTCGGGGCCTTCACGCTCCACCATGCGCTTGGCGGCCTTGATGGTCGAGGCTTCGCCGCGCAGCTGCAGCTTCTGGAAGATGAACGGCTTGAACAGCTCGAGCGCCATCTTCTTCGGCAGGCCGCACTGGTGCAGGCGCAGCCGCGGGCCGACCACGATCACGGAACGCCCGGAGTAGTCGACGCGCTTGCCGAGCAGGTTCTGGCGGAAGCGGCCCTGCTTGCCCTTGATCATGTCGGCGAGCGACTTGAGCGGACGCTTGTTGGTGCCGGTGATGGCGCGGCCCCGGCGGCCATTGTCGAGCAGCGCGTCCACCGATTCCTGCAGCATGCGCTTTTCGTTGCGCACGATGATGTCCGGCGCGTTCAGCTCGAGGAGCCGGCGCAGGCGGTTGTTGCGATTGATGACGCGGCGGTAGAGGTCATTCAGGTCGGACGTCGCGAAGCGGCCGCCGTCGAGCGGCACGAGCGGGCGCAGGTCGGGGGGCAACACCGGCAGGACGGTGAGCACCATCCACTCCGGGTGGTTGCCGGAATCGATGAACGACTCGATCAGCTTCAGGCGCTTCGAGAGGCGCTTGATCTTGGTCTCGGAGCTGGTGTTGGAGATGTCCTCGCGCACCTTGATCACTTCGGCGGCGAGGTCGAGGCTCTTCAGCAGTTCGTGCACGGCCTCGGCGCCCATGCGGGCATCGAATTCGTCGCCGTGCTTCTCGATCGCGTCGAGGTACATCTCGTCCGACAGCAGCTGTCCGCGCTGCATCTGCGTCATGCCCGGATCGATGACCACGAAGGCCTCGAAGTACAGCACGCGCTCGATCTCGCGCAGCGTCATGTCGAGCATGAGGCCGATGCGCGACGGCAGCGACTTCAGGAACCAGATGTGCGCGGTCGGGCTCGCGAGCTCGATGTGGCCCATGCGCTCGCGGCGCACCTTGGCCTGAGTGACCTCGACGCCGCACTTCTCGCAGACGACGCCGCGGTGCTTGAGGCGCTTGTACTTGCCGCAGAGGCACTCGTAGTCCTTCACGGGGCCGAAGATCTTCGCGCAGAAGAGCCCGTCCCGCTCCGGCTTGAAGGTGCGGTAGTTGATGGTCTCCGGCTTCTTCACTTCGCCGAAGGACCACGAGCGGATCATGTCCGGGGAAGCGAGCGCGATGCGGATCGAGTCGAAATCCTCGACCGTCGGCTGCTGCTTGAACAACTTGAGCAGGTCTTTCATGTAGTCACCCTGTCAGTAGCGCGGCGCGGGAGGCCGTCACTCACCGCTTTTCCTGATGGAGTTCGATATTGATGGCCAGCGACCGGATTTCCTTGACCAGCACGTTGAAGGACTCGGGCATGCCCGCGTCCATCTGGTGGTTGCCGTCGACGATGTTCTTGTACATCTTGGTGCGGCCCGTCACGTCGTCCGATTTGACCGTCAGCATTTCCTGCAGCGTGTAGGAAGCGCCGTAGGCTTCGAGCGCCCAGACTTCCATCTCGCCGAAGCGCTGGCCGCCGAACTGCGCCTTGCCGCCGAGCGGCTGCTGGGTGACGAGGCTGTAGGGACCCGTCGAGCGCGCATGCATCTTGTCGTCGACCAGGTGGTTCAGCTTGAGCATGTACATGTAGCCCACCGTGACCGGGCGCTCGAACCGTTCGCCTGTCCGGCCATCGAAGAGGACCGTCTGGCCGCTCTCCGGCAGGTCCGCGAGGCGCAGCATGTACTTGATCTCGCGTTCCGTGGCGCCGTCGAACACCGGCGTCGCCATCGGCACGCCGGCGCGCAGGTTGCCGCCCAGGGCGACGATGTCGTCGTCCGAGAGCGTCTCGAGCTTCTCGGGCTTGCCGCCGCTCTTGTTGTAGATCTGGTCGAGGAACACACGCAGCTCTGCAGTCTTGCGGCCCTCGTCGAGCATGCGGCCGATCTTGAGGCCGAGGCCTTTGGCCGCCCAGCCCAGATGCGTCTCGAGGATCTGCCCGATGTTCATGCGCGAGGGCACGCCGAGCGGGTTCAGCACGATGTCGACCGGCGTGCCGTCCGCCATGAAGGGCATGTCCTCGACCGGCACGATCGTCGAGATCACGCCCTTGTTGCCGTGGCGGCCGGCCATCTTGTCGCCCGGCTGCACACGGCGCTTCACCGCCAGGTACACCTTCACCATCTTCAGCACGCCCGGGGCGAGATCGTCGCCCTGCGTGATCTTCTGGCGCTTCTCCTCGAGCCGGCGCTCGAATTCCTTGCGTTGCGTGCGCATGCGCTCGGCGGCGACTTCCAGGGCCGCATTCGCGTCGTCGTCCTCGAGCCGCACTTCGAGCCAGTGCTCGCGCGGCAGGTCGGCGAGGTAATCCGCCGTCACCTTGCTGCCCGGTTTCAGCTTGCGCGGGCCAGCCGAGGCGACCTTGCCCACGAGCTGCGAATGCACGCGCGAGAAGAGGTCCTCCTCGAGGATGCGCTGCTGGTCGGCGAGATCCTTGCGGACCTTCTCGATCTCGGACTTCTCGATGATGAGCGCGCGCGAATCCTTCTCGACGCCGTCGCGCGTGAACACGCGCACGTCGATCACCGTGCCGTCCATGCCCGGCGGCACGCGCAGCGAGGTGTCCTTCACGTCGGACGCCTTCTCGCCGAAGATCGCGCGCAGCAGCTTCTCCTCCGGCGTGAGCTGCGTCTCGCCCTTCGGCGTGACCTTGCCCACCAGGATGTCGCCCGCCTTGACCTCGGCGCCGATGAAGGCGATGCCGGCCTCGTCGAGCTTGGCGAGCGCCGCTTCACCCACGTTGGGGATGTCCGCAGTGATTTCCTCGGGCCCCAGCTTGGTGTCGCGTGCGACACAGGTGAGCTCTTCGATGTGAATCGTCGTGAAGCGGTCTTCCTCGACCACCCGCTCCGAGATCAGGATCGAGTCCTCGAAGTTGTAGCCGTTCCACGGCATGAAGGCGACCAGCAGGTTCTGGCCGAGCGCCAGATCGCCGAGATCGGTGGACGGGCCGTCGGCCAGCACGTCGCCGCGCGCGATCGAATCCCCGGCGTGCACCAGCGGACGCTGGTTGATGCAGGTGTTCTGGTTCGAGCGCGTGTACTTCGTCAGGTTGTAGATGTCGACGCCCGGCTCGCCGGCGGTGGTCTCGGCGTCGTTGACGCGCACGACGATGCGCGAGGCGTCGACGGAATCCACCATGCCGCCGCGGCGCGCGACCACGGTCACGCCCGAGTCGATCGCGACCGGACGCTCCATGCCCGTGCCCACCAGCGGGGTCTCCGAGCGCAGCGTCGGCACGGCCTGGCGCTGCATGTTCGAGCCCATCAGGGCGCGGTTCGCGTCGTCATGCTCGAGGAACGGGATCAGCGAGGCCGCCACCGAGACGATCTGCTTCGGCGAGACGTCCATGTACTGGATCTTGTCCGGCGTCGAGAGCATGAACTCGTTCTGGTACCGGCTCGAGATCAGCTCGTCGGTGAACTCGCCCTTGGTGCCGAGCGTCGCGTTCGCCTGCGCGATCACGTACTGGGCCTCGTCGATCGCCGAGAGGTACTCGATCGCGTCGGCGACGCGCCCGCCCACGACCTTGCGATACGGCGTCTCGAGGAAGCCGTAGTCGTTGGTGCGGGCGTAGACCGCCAGCGAGTTGATGAGGCCGATGTTCGGGCCTTCCGGCGTCTCGATCGGGCACACGCGGCCGTAGTGGGTCGGGTGCACGTCGCGGACTTCGAAGCCGGCGCGCTCGCGCGTGAGTCCCCCGGGACCGAGCGCCGAGACGCGGCGCTTGTGGGTGACCTCGGAGAGCGGGTTGTTCTGGTCCATGAACTGCGAGAGCTGCGAGGACCCGAAGAACTCCTTCACGGCGGCCGCCACCGGCTTGGCGTTGATCATGTCCTGCGGCATCAGGCCTTCGCTCTCGGCGATGGTCAGGCGCTCCTTGACCGCGCGCTCGACGCGCACCAGGCCGACGCGGAAGGCGTTCTCCGCCATTTCGCCGACGCTGCGGACGCGGCGATTGCCGAGGTGGTCGATGTCGTCCACGGTGCCGTTGCCGTTCCTGATGTCGATCAGGGTGCGCAGCACGTCGATGATGTCCGAGCGCTCCGCGTACTGCTCGATCAGGCTCTTCGCGAACTCGTCGTTGCGACGGCCGAAGTGCAGCTGGTCGTACAGGATGCCGGTGCCCTTGACCTCGGTGCGGCCGACGCGGCGGTTGAACTTCATGCGGCCGACGGCCGAGAGGTCATAGCGCTCGGGATTGAAGAACAGGTTCTGGAAGAGGTTCTCGGCCGCGTCGCGCGTGGGCGGCTCGCCCGGGCGCATCATGCGGTAGATCTCGACCAGCGCTTCCATGCGGTTCTTGGTCGGGTCGATGCGCAGCGTGTCGGAGACGAACGGGCCGCGGTCGAGGTCGTTCACGTACAGCGCGCGGATCTCGGCGATGCCGGCCTGGACGAGCTTGAGCACGCTGGTCGCGCTCAGCACCTCGTTGGCCTTGGCGAGGATCTCGCCGGTCCCGGTGTTGACGACGTCGTGCGCGAGCACCTTGCCGACGAGGTAGTCCGCCGGGACCGGCAGGCGATCGACGCCGGCGTCCTCGAGCTGGCGGACGTGGCGCGCCGTGATGCGGCGGCCTTCCTCGACGATGACCTTGCCACCGACCTTGATCTCGAAGCTGGCGGTCTCGCCGCGGAGCCGACTCGGCACGAGGCCGAGTTCGATACCCTCGGGGGACAGGTAGAACGTGTTCTTGTCGAAGAAGATATCGAGCATCTGCTCGTCGCTGTAGCCGAGCGCGCGCAGCAGGATGGTGACCGGCAGCTTGCGGCGGCGGTCGATGCGCGCGTACACGCAGTCCTTGGCGTCGAACTCGAAGTCGAGCCAGGAGCCGCGGTAAGGGATCACCCGCGCGGAGAAGAGCAGCTTGCCCGAGCTGTGCGTCTTGCCGCGGTCGTGGTCGAAGAACACGCCGGGGCTGCGGTGCAGCTGGGACACGATCACGCGCTCGGTGCCGTTCACGACGAACGTGCCGTTGTCGGTCATGAGCGGCAGTTCGCCCAGGTAGACCTCCTGCTCGCGGATGTCCTTGACCGGCTTCTTGGCCCCGGGGGCCTCCTTGTCGAGCACGACGAGGCGGACCTTGACGCGCAGCGGCGCGGCATAGGTGAGGCCCCGCAGCTGGCATTCCTTGACGTCGAATACGGGCTCGCCGAGGCGGTAGCTCACGTATTCGAGCAGTGCGTTGCCCGAGTAGCTGACGATGGGGAAGACGCTGCGGAAGGCCGCGTGCAGGCCGACTTCGTCGCGCTTGCCCTCGGCCGTGTCGGCCTGCAGGAACTTGCGGTAGGAGTCGAGCTGGATGGCGAGCAGGTAGGGCACCTCGAGGATGCTCGCCCGCTTGCCGAAATCCTTGCGGATGCGCTTCTTGTCGGTGAAGGAATATGCCATGCGATCACCCTCTCAAGGTCGCCACTGCGGCCGCCAGAGCGCGGCAGGACAACGAAAAATCAGCACAATAGGGGCGCCGGCCGGCGGATCTGTTCCGCCGGCCGGCAGCCGAGACCACGGGCAGGAGCCCGCGCATTGCGGTTACTTGATCTCCGCGGCAGCGCCGGCCTCGTCGAGCTTCTTCTTGATCGCCTCGGCATCGGCCTTCGGAATGCTGTCCTTGATCATCGAGGGCACGCCCTCGACGAGGTCCTTCGCTTCCTTCAAGCCGAGGCCGGTGATCTCGCGGATCACCTTGATGACGCCGACCTTGTTCGCGCCGAAGCTCGTCATCGTGACGGTGAACTCCGTCTGCTCTTCGGCAGCCGGTGCGGCGGCGGCGGCGCCCGCAGCAACCATCGCCATCGGGGCGGCAGCCGTCACGCCGAACTTGTCTTCCATCATCTTCACGAGGTCGACGATCTCCATCACGGTCATATTGGAGATTGCGTTGAGAATGTCTTCTTTAGTCGCAGCCATGTTTATAGCTCCCAAAAAAACGTTGTACCTGAATACCCGTAACTGTCCGCGAACCGCCTCAGGCGGCCGCGCTCTTCTGGTCCTTGACCGCGGCGATCGTGCGCACGAGCTTCGCGTGGGGCTCGGCGAGCGTCCGCACGAACTTGCCGATCGGGGCCTTCAAGACGCCGAGCAGCAGCGCCAGAGCCTGATCCTTGGTAGGAAGGCTCGCGACGCGCTCGAGGTCTCTGGCCGACAGCACGGTGCCGCCCAGGGAAACCAGCGTCGGAACGAGCTTGTCGTTGTCCTTCGCGAATCCCCTGATCAGCCGCGCCGCCGCGCCCGGGTCCTCCTGCGAGAAGGCGAGGATCAGCGGGCCCTTGAGCTTCTCGCCCACGCACTCGAACTGAGTGCCGGCGACGGCTCGACGGGCCAGCGTGTTCTTCACCACGCGCATGTAGACACCGGATGCACGGGCCTTGGCTCGCAACTCGGTGAGTTTCGAGACCGAAAGGCCGCGGTATTCCGCGGCGACCACGGACAGCGCGCTCTGCGCGACCGTGTTCACCTCGGCGACCAGCGCCTTCTTGTCTTCCAATCTAAGCGCCATGTCTTCCTCCTGGCCTGAAGATCAACACATCAAGACGCCCGTCCCTGAGCGTTCACCCTTTACTAGAGGGCGGACCTTCGGCAGTGAGACACTGACTCGGGTACCACCATCTGCGCAGGCCTTGGCGATTAAGAGGAACGCGTGAGCTTCCCCGCCTGCGGTCTTCGATGATGACCGGCCCCTGCGTTGCGCCGCCTGCGAAGAGGTGGCGCGCGGCCCGGACCGGCCCTGCATCAAATCGTCAAAAATTCTTCCCGTGCGCCCGCGGCTCAGGCCGTGGAGGCCATGCTCGACTGGTCCACGGCGACCCCCGGGCCCATGGTCGAGGAGACCGAGATGCGCTTCAGGAACACGCCCTTGGACGACGCCGGCTTGGACTTCTGCAGGTCGACGAGCAGCGAGTGCAGGTTTTCCCGCAGCGCCTTCACGTCGAAGCTGGCCTTGCCGATCGTGCAGTGGATGACGCCCGCCTTGTCGGCGCGAAAGCGCACCTGGCCGGCCTTGGCATTGCGCACCGCATTGGCAACGTCCGGCGTGACCGTGCCGACCTTGGGGTTCGGCATCAGGCCACGGGGCCCAAGGATCTGTCCGAGCTGGCCGACGATGCGCATCGCGTCCGGACTCGCCACGACCACGTCGAAGTTCATCTCGCCGGCCTTCACCTTCTCGGCGAGGTCCTCGAGGCCGACGATGTCGGCGCCCGCTTCACGCGCGGCGTCGGCGTTCTTGCCCGAGGTGAACACGGCGACGCGCACCACCTTGCCGGTGCCGTGCGGCAGCACGCTCGAGCCGCGCACCTGCTGGTCCGACTTCGAAGCGTCGATGCCGAGGTTGACCGAGACGTCCACGGCCTCGTCGAATTTGGCAGTGGCGAAATGCTTGACGAGGCCGAGCGCCTCGTCGATCGAATACTGCTTGCCCGGCACGATCTTCTCGGCCCAGGGCTTCATGCGCTTGGCGACGGCTACCATGTCACGCTCCCTCCACGTCGACGCCCATGCTGCGGGCGCTGCCGGCGATGGTCCGCACGGCCGCGTCGAGGTCGGCGGCGGTCAGGTCCGGGGTCTTGGTCCTGGCGATTTCTTCGAGCTGCTGGCGGCTGATCCGGCCCACCTTGGCGGTGTTCGGCGTGCCGCTGCCCTTCTCCAGGCCGAGCGCCTTGCGGATCAGCACCGACGCCGGCGGCGTCTTCATGATGAAGGTGAAGCTGCGGTCGCTGTACACGGTGATCACCACCGGGATCGGCAGGCCCTTCTCCACGTTCTGGGTCTGCGCATTGAACTGCTTGCAGAACTCCATGATGTTCACGCCCTGCTGGCCGAGCGCCGGACCGATCGGCGGGCTCGGGTTCGCCTGGCCTGCAGGCACCTGCAGCTTGACGTAACCGTTAACTTTCTTGGCCATCTCTCGTCACCTCTCGTTGGGTCCAAACGCCCCGGCGGGCTCCCCGTTTGCTCAGGCCTTTTCGACCTGGCTGAAATCGAGCTCCACGGGCGTCGAGCGCCCGAGGATCTGCACCGCCACCTGCAGGCGGTTCTTGTCGTAGTTCACCGACTCGACGACGCCGTTGAAATCGTTGAACGGGCCGTTGGTGACGCGCACCACTTCGCCCGGCTCGAACAGCACCTTCGGCCGCGGCTTCTCCGCGCCTTCCTCGACACGGCGCAGGATCGCGTTCGCCTCCTTGTCCGTGATCGGCGCCGGCTTCTCCGGCGAACCGCCGATGAACCCGAGCACCTTCGACGTCTCGCGCACGAGATGCCAGGTGTCCTCGTTCATCTCCATCTGCACGAGCACGTAGCCCGGGAAGAACTTGCGCTCGCTCTTGCGGCGCTGCCCGTCCCTCATCTCGACCACTTCCTCGGTCGGCACGAGGATCTCGCCGAACTTGTCGTCGAGCCCGTGCAGCTTGATGCGCTCGCGGAGGCTCGCGGACACCTTGTGCTCGAAATTCGAATACGCGTGAACGACGTACCAGCGCAGCGCCACGGTCAGCCTCCCTGTCCGGTGAGGGCGCGGGTAATGCTGCCCAGCAACCAGTCGAGCACCCAGAAGAAGATGCCCAGCACGAGGATCGCCACCATCACGACCAGCGTCGTCTGCAGCGTTTCCTGGCGCGTGGGCCACACGACCTTGCGCAGCTCGACGCGCGAGCCCTGCACGAACTCCCAGAGCGCGCGGCCCTGGACGGACTGCAGCGCCACGGCGATGCCGGCGGCGACCGATCCGAACACGATCAACCAGCGCGCGGCCAGCGGGTACGTGCTGAGCAGGTAGAAGGCGGCGATGCCCCCGACCAGGATCGCCACGGCAGCGACCAGTTTGACGGTGTCCAGCGCGGTGGCACCGGTTTGAACCTGTTCGGTCATGTTTTACTTCGGGCCCTGCCCGCCTGTCCGCCGCTCCGTCCACGCGCCTCGACTGGCAGGCCAGGAGGGAATCGAACCCCCAACCTGCGGTTTTGGAGACCGCCGCTCTGCCAATTGAGCTACTGGCCTGCGCGTGCAAAGAGTTTTCGGACCGCGAATCGAACCTCAGTACGAATTAAAATGGCTGCTGAGCGCGGATTACTTCAGGATCTTCGAGACCACGCCCGCACCGACGGTGCGGCCACCCTCGCGGATGGCGAAACGCAGGCCCTCTTCCATCGCGATCGGGCTGATCAGCTCGATCGTCATCTTGATGTTGTCGCC
>Ga0315286_10003057_pt1 | contig 15691 bp, 15 predicted proteins | sample YL17G10_0_MG_FD_205038 | JGI IMG/M metagenome (GOLD analysis project Ga0315286, IMG submission 205038) | Sediment microbial communities from Yellowstone Lake, YNP, Wyoming, USA - YL17G10_0 | ecosystem: Environmental > Aquatic > Freshwater > Lake > Sediment | place: USA: Wyoming | collected...
CCAACAACCTTCGTCCATTCCCTTTGGGTCACCTGGTATATACCTAGATAAAATGGTTCGGTTATCCTGACCTTCTTATGGAAGAACGTCGATAGCCCCCATTCCTCATCCCCCACATCCCCCATCAGGAACTCACCTGGGGAGATGAGCATCATCTTCATTCCGATGGTATTCGTGAATATCTCTGAAGACTTCGGGCCTATTCCATGGACGCGTTTCGGCATTGGGATTAGATAAGATCGGAGAATACATAACTTTTATGTTAAAGGCCCGGAGGTCAAATAAGGTGATCGGCCACCAAACATGATATGAAGAGCGTTTACCCCGAAAAGGTATTATATAAAAAGCATATATCCAACCCGACATGTCGCAGACGAAGGCTCTCGTGGTCCTAGGCCTCATCATGCTCCTAGTGGTCTCCAGCTCCGGCTGCACGACCCCAGACATGAACAGTATGAACCCATGGGGGAAGAAGGCCGAAAAGAAGATCGAGGTCAAGGTCATCGGCAAGGAATTCAGCGTTCAGAGGGGTTTCAACTTCACCATCGTGGCCCTGGTCAGGAACATGAGCGACAACACCTACAACGCCACCCTCACACTCAACAAGCTCCCCAAGGGCTTCACGGGCCAGGTCATGAACAGCACCAACGAGATCAAGAGGGCCCGGCAGGTCGGATGCCTAGTCCGGCTGTTCGTTGGCGACGAGACCAACATCGGCGACTACACGGTCACGGTCAAGGGCGTCTTCCTTGAGAAGAAATCGGAATCCCAGACCGCCAGCATCAAGGTCCACGTCAACATCCCCTCCTCCGGGACCGTTAGGCCCAACGACAGCGTCAATGTCGATTACATAGGCTTCCTCGATAACGGCGAGATCTTCGACACCTCCGTTGCCGATGTGGGCCAGAACACCAACATCCGCAAGTCCACCGAATGGACGGGCCACGGCAGCACCTACAGCCCGCTGACCGCCACCATAGACACGGGCTCGGTGGTCCAGGGCTTCAACGATGGTATAAAGTCCCTCGAGCTGGGCCAGTCCAGGAGCATCATGGTCCCCCCCGAGAAAGGCTATGCCAATTTCATCAACGTCACCATCAATCGAACGGACCACATGCCCATGGTCCGGACCTACGGCTGGAACGAATTTGCATCCATCTTCGGCGAGACCCCTGCCGAGAATAAGGTTGTCACCGACAAGCACTGGGGCTGGAGCGTCCAGGTCATCGACCTCAAGGGGAACAACGCCACCGTCATGATAAACCCGCAACTGCTCCTCAACAAGACGGTCCACCCCTACGGGCTCGACTCGAAGATCGTCTCAATAAATTCCCAGGCCAACAACGGGACCGGCGAGATCGTGGTCGAGAATACCTATGTCCCAGGGCAGAACGTTTCCTATATGGGCCTGTCCGGCAAGGTCGTCAAGACCACCGACTCGATATACATCATAACCTACAACAGCAGCACCCAGCCGCTGTCCAAGAAGAACATGTGGTTCGAGATAACGCTCGTCAAGATCAACATCTCCTAGAGGGGTCCCGATGTACGTCATATTCGAGGTCGAGAAGGCCAACGTCCGCAAGACCGATGATGTCTTCAAGGATGATATGGTGAGCCGCCAGAGCATCGTGGTCCGAGACTCGAAGGCACTGGACATCAAGGAGTTCAAGGAAAAGGACGTCCAGTTCGTCCTCATCGAGGGCGGCTCCGCCGAGGCCATCGACAGGGCCAAGAAGCTCTTCGAGGGCATCGGCAAGCTCATGCCCGACAAGGATGCAGCGCTCATCCACCAGAAGCTACACGAACAGGACGAGTCCGCGGCCTGCGGCGTCGGAATGATTTTCGGGGACTGAGCCCACCGGTGGATTTATCAGCATTCGCTTGGCTAGCGTAGCGTCCAGGAAGTGATCGCATGGCCGACAAGGAGGAGGTCTACGTCAGCGTCGATATCGAGGCCGACGGGCCCATCCCGGGGCCATACTCGATGCTCTCCCTGGGCGCCGCGGCCTTCTCCCGGGACGGCACCATGGTCGGGACCTTCTCGGCGAACCTGGATGCCCTGCCCGGGGCAGGCCAGGACCCGGACACCATGCGTTGGTGGGGCGGCCAGAAGGAGGCCTGGGAGGCCTGCAGGAAGGACCTGCAGGACCCAAAAAAGGCCATGGGCGAGTTCGTGGGCTGGGTCAAGGGCCTTCGCGGGATCCCGGTCTTCGTCGGGTACCCCGCGGGCTTCGACTTCACCTTCGTCTATTGGTACATCGTCTACTTCGGCCACGAGAGTCCTTTCAGCTTCTCGGCCCTGGACATCAAGACATACGCCATGGCGCTGCTCAAGACGCCATACCGTGGGACCGTCAAGAAGAAGATGCCGAGGCGGTGGTTCACGGGGTGCTCGAAGCACAAGCACCTGGCCCTGCTAGACGCCATCGAGCAGGGCGAGATCTTTATAGCCATGCTGAACGAGAACCTCGGTGCCAAGGACGGGACCGCCCCCGAAAAGGGAACCTGAGCCTCATTCCTCTTCTTGGCCCTCGCTGGTCGCCTTCTCCTTCTTGGCCTTGGCCCAAGTATCGAGCCAGCGGGCCAGCATTATGAACCCGAGGAAGATGCCGCAGCTGATCATGAAGAACAGGAAGCCTATGCCGCCGTAGGCGTCCAGCAAATAGCCCGTGATGGGCGGACCCACCACCTGGCCCAGGCTCAGCATCACGATGTATATGCCCATCGTGACGCCCCTTGCCTTGGCACCGCTCTCGTCGGCCAAAGATGCGAGGGCGGCGGGTGCGAAGGCCCCGGCCAGAAGGGCGGACGCAGCGATGCTCACGATCAGGTACGGCCTGTTCAGCAGCTCCTTGACGATGTCCGTCGGAGGCGCTAGATGCATGGAAATGTTGAGGTGCGTCAGGTAGGTCGAATTTCCGGGCGCGAGACTTACGATGAAGCGGACCTCGGTCGGTGTCTTCCTGAACGTATGGGTCCTCCCGGACCTGAGGTCCGTGAAGTTCCACGGGCTCTTGTCGTCCGCCTTCCAGACGACCTGAAGCGTCGAGTTCTGGCCCTTCCATGAGGCCTTGACCCACCAGACCGCGAGGTCCGGCTCGCTAAACGGCCCGAACTCGTACTGGACCAGGCCCGTGCCATTGGACCAAACGGTCCCCCCGGTCACGGTCCCGTTGCCGGTCACAAAGCTCCCGTTCACGTAGTCCGTCGGGGCCTTGAACGAGATGTCCTTCTCGACGGCCTTCTCGGTCAGGGCCGGGATCTCCGTATAGACGGCGCCTACGCTAAGCATCAGCCCTATGATGCCGATGACACCGACGGTCATCAGGCGGGGCCTCCCCCACCGGTCCGACAGGGTCCCGTAACCCCTCTGGAACAGCACGATGGCGGTACAGCCTCCGGCCATGGCCAGGCCCACGATCCAGCCCGCGATGCTGAAGTCCTGGCCCGAGACCTTCGGGAGGAAGGCGAAGATGTCGCCAATGAGCATGTAGAGGACGAACCAGGGCAGGACGAGCAAAAGAATGGACCTGTTCCCCATCACCTTCAGGATGTGCTTCGCGTGGAGCTCCTTGACCAGGTGGCTCTGGCTGTGGGGCTCCTTGAGGTTGATGAAGGCGTAAACGAAGCCGACGAAGGCCAGGGCGCCACCCACTAGGAAAGATTCCATGAGGTGCCCTGCCAGGTAGTCCTTCAGCAGGCCGCCGACGAAGAACCCCGCGCCCCAGCCAGCTAGGTTGACGCCGTCGAACATGCCGATCTCGCGGCCCCTCCTGCTGCTAGGAACATAGTCCGCCAGCAGGGCCAGCGAGGCCACGAGGATGCATCCTCCCGAGAAGCCGTGGAGTACCATGACGGAATACAGCACATAGTAGTCCTTCGATAAGGCTATGAGCACGTTGGACAGCGTCCCACCAAGGAGGCCGGCCAGGAGGGCCCAGCGACGGCCGTACCTGTCCACGAGGTTGCCCACGAACAACACCGTGATGAACTCGGCCAGAGGGCCTGCGGCCCACAGGAAGCCGAACTTGAAGTTCTCCTCTATGCCGGTGTAGTCCGGGAAGGTGATGGTGATGATGCCGAAGCTCAGCCGGATGAGGAAAGTGGCGAGGTACAAGGATGACAGGAGCTGGAAGTACCAGCGGCCCTTGGGCGCGCCGTTCGGGGCCACCCCTCCACGGCCTTTTTCCATCAGCTACCGTCCTCCGCCAATCCGATAATGATTATACCATAATAAAGTTTATATATAATATAGTGGAATGGAGATGCCCACTCGAATATAGACGAGGGCACGACGGAGCCCTTGACATTGGAGATTTCGCATGGGTAACATAAAGCCCACCTATATAAAGAGGGTCGCCATCGACCTGATCGCCAGGTACCCTGACGAGTTCAACCACGACTACGAGCACAACAAGGTCAAGGTCAATCAGCTCACGGACGTGTCGACGACCCACATGAGGAACAAGGTGGCGGGCTACATCACGAGCATCAAGGGAAGGTCCAAGGAGAGCTGAAAGGGAGCGGGACGCCATGGGACGAAAGCCAGGCAAGATGTACAGATACGTTAGGGGCCAGTCATACCAGCAAAGGAAATACATGGGCGGTGTCCCCCAGAGCAGGATCACCCAGTTCGACCAGGGGAACCTGAAGGCCAAGTTCCCCATCACCATGGTCCTTATCGTCGAGGAGAAGTGCCAGATAAGGCACATCGCGCTCGAGGCGGCCCGTATCGCCGCGAACAGATACCTCCAGAGGGCCGCGGGCACGATTAACTACCACCTTAAGGTCCGGGTCTACCCCCACGAGGTCCTCCGAGAGAACAAGCAGGCCACGGGCGCAGGCGCTGACCGAATATCCCAGGGCATGAGGAGGTCCTTTGGCAAGGCCATCGGGACCGCTGCCAGGGTCCTGCCCGGGCAGAAGATCATGACCCTCAAGACCAACAAACAGAACTTCAAGGCGTGCAAGGAGGCCTTCCGGCGGGCCCGCATGAAGCTGCCCTCGCCGATGAGGATCGTCATCGAGGAAGGCGGGCACCTGGTCAACTAGGTCCGTCTTTGGCCATCGTGCCATTTCTATTATTGTACTCTTTGTACTAGTTTTATTCAATTTTAACTAAACAAATACATTATTTATATGATATATTATCTATTAACATTGGCCTCATCCCGAGGCCAGGACGAAGGTGACCCCATGGACCTGTGCGTGGCCTTCATGACAAGCGGGGACGTCCCCCTGTCCAAGCGCACGCCAGAGGCGATGCTGGCCGTCCTCAAGGCCCTGGAGGAGGACCGTGAGGACATACGGTTCGTCGAGGCCCACGGCTCCGAGACGGTCCTGTTCCTACTTGGCCCCCTTCCCATCGACGAGGCCTCGCGGCTCATTCGCGACACACTCGAGACCCACTTCAACGGCAAGTTCACGGTCTCGGCCCAGCCCTTCGCGTCCGTGGCCGAGGTCATTAAAAAGGTCGAGACCGACGACAGCCGCTGGACGCACTACGGCGAGGTCCTCCACGGGGATGGTCTTCACGACAAGGCCCTGGAATATTACGAGAAGGCCCTGGCGCTCAACCCGCGCTCTTACGATGCATGGTTCAAGAAGGGAGTGACCCTTCAGACGGCCGGAAGGTTCGAGGAGGCCAGGAAGGCCTTCGCGAAGGCCGTCGAGCTCAGGCCCGACAAGGGCGAGGGCTGGTACCGCATCGGAATGTGCCTAGGCGAGGAGAAGAGGCCCAAGGAGGCCCTGGATGCCCTCGACCGGGCCCTCAAGCTGGGCGTTTCCGTCGATAACATCGGCGGTGTGGGCAAGGAGGAGGTCCTCCTCGAGAAGGGCATAGCCCTGCAGGCCCTCGGCCGCTACGAGGACGCGCTCGTGACCATCGGGGAGTCCATCAAGGTCTTCCCGGCCCCCGGGGCCGAGATCAAGATGGGCGAGGTCCTCGTCAACCTGGGCCGCTACGACGACGCCCTGAAGGTCCTCGGGGCCATCGCCGACAGGCTCGGGAAGGTCGAGGGCGAGGAGCAAGAAAGGCTCGAGGAGGTCTCGGGCGACCTGTGGCGGACCCGGGGCATGGCAAAGTACAGCAAGGGCGAATACCTCGAGGCCATCGAGGACTTCAACAGGGTCCTCGAGGGGGACCGGCAGGACGCGGACGCCTGGACCCGCATAGGGGACAGCCTACGGCACCTCGGGAGGCTGCCCGAGGCCCTGAAGTGCTACGATAAGGCCATAGACCTCGACGGTAACAACGCCCAGGCCATGTTCGGCAAGGCCGAGGCCATGAAGTCCCTGGACAGGCCGGACGAGGCCCTGGAGCTCCTGGACCAGGCGATCACGCACGACAAGGGCTCGGCCAAGTCCTGGCAGCGCAGGGGAACGATGCTCAAGGAGATGGGGCATCTCGAGGAGGCCCGGCAGTCCTTCGAGAAGGCCGCTGAGCTGGACCCGAGCTCGGCGGTCCTGTGGACCGAGCAGGCCGTGGCCCTGTACTCCCTCGGGAAGCTGGAGGAGGCCCTCAAATCCATGGATCGGGCCGTCGAGAACGCCCCGAACGACGCGGCCGGCTGGAACACCCGGGGCGTGATGCTCTACGAGCTCGGGCGGTACGACGAGTCCATCAGGTCCTACGACAAGGCCCTCGCGATCAACGAGGGGCTTGCGTCCGCCTGGTGCAACAAGGGCAACGCGCTCTTCCATCTGAACAAGGTCACCGATTCATTGAAATGCTACGACCGGGCCCTGGCCATCGACGGCAAGTATGTCGAATGCTGGCAGAACAAGGAGGTGGCCCTTTTCGAGACCGGCCGCTTCGAGGAGGCCGTGGTGCTGTTTCCCAAGCTCGCGGAATTCGTTCCCAACGATCCCGGTATCCACCACCGGTGGGGCCTGGCCCTGAAGGCCCTGGGCGACCTGAAGGGCGCCGCCGAGGCCTTCGAGCGGTCATTGGCCCTCAAGGAGGCGCTCGGTGTGCTCGTCGACCTCGGGCTCGTCCGGTTCCAGCTCGGGTCCCCGGAGGAGGCTCTGAAGGCCTTCGACAGGGCGCTGTCCATCGACGGCAGGAACCTGCAAGCATTGAACAACAAGGGGAGCGTCCTCTACGCCATGGGGCGGTTCGACAGGGCCGCCGAGTCCTTCGCGCGGGCGGTCCAGGTGGACCCGTCCGTCGAGGGCACATGGAACAACCTGGGGAGCGCCCTCTACAACCTCGGCAAGTTCCAGGAGGCCGTCGACAAGTACGACAGGGCCCTGGCCCTGGACCCGAGGGACGCCCACGCCTGGAGCAACCGGGGCAACGCTCTCGGAAAGCTGGGCCGACAAGTGGAGGCCCTCGAGAGCTTCGAGAAGGCCCTCAAGATAGACTCGGGCCAAAAGGCCATCTGGCTGAACAAGGGCAACACGCTGAAGGACCTGAACCGGGCCCGGGAGGCCCTCGAGTGCTACGAGAAGGCCCTGTCCATCGACGGGAGCTACGAGCCCGCCTGGACCAGCCGGGGCAATGCCCTGAGCGCCATCGAGGACTACAAGGGCGCCATCGAGGCCTACCTCAAAGCCATCGACATCAACCCGCGGTCCTCCAACGCCTGGAACAACAAGGGCCACGCCTTCGTGGGCATCGGGAAGGTCAAGGAGGCCATCTCGGACTACAAGATGGCCATTGAGATCGACCCGGACTACGCCGAGGCCTGGAACAATCTCGGCAACGCGCACTATTCTTTAGGCGAGGTCGAGGAGGCCCTCCGGAGCTACGACCGGGCCATCTCCATCAGGACCGACTACGGCGAGGCTTGGAACAACAAGGGCGTGGCCCTGAAAAAGGCCAACCGTCTCGAGGACGCCGAGCGGTGCTTCCGCAGGGCCATGGAGCTGAACAAGGACTACTTCGACGCCATCCTGAACCTCGGGACGACGCTGTACAACCTCGAGCGATACCCCGACGCCCTGGAGACCTACGAGAGGGCCAGGGCCATCGACACGGAGCGCGACGACCTGTGGAGCAACATCGGGAACACGCTGATGCAGCTGAAGCAAGCCCCGGACGCCGAGAACGCCTACCGGAAGGCACTGGCGCTGAACAAGGACAACCCGGACGCGAAGGAAGGGCTGGGCATCATCAAGAAGCATGTCGAGGCCCAAAAGAAATAGCATAGCGAATTAAAGAAATGTACCAATATTTATAAAGGATATGAAATTATATGGAATGTCAAGGATCATTGGAGGCGCGCCGCCATGAAAGTCCCATCCAAGTTCTTCAGGCCCGACCGGAAGAGAATGAAGCAGATCCTGGCCGTTGCCATGGTCCTTATCCTCATGATTGTAGGGGTGGCCTTCTGGCCCAAGCCGGTCAAGCCGAAGGAGGGGTATTCCCCGACGATAGCGCTGCCCCCGGACTACATGGTCTACGTGGACGCCCCAGGGGACGATGCGGGGATGTTCTTCATCGCACTCCTCTCTTCCGTCGTCGTCCATAACGGCTATCACCCGATGTGGATCCTTACTCCGGACGGCCAGCTGAACGAGCACAGCGCCTGGACCCTTGCCCACATGAAGAACAAGGACCTGCCGGCCCTCGTGTTCACGGCCGACAGCTCCGTTCCAGAGAAGTTGAGGTCGCAGGGCGTCAAGGTCCAGGACGAGTTCGTCTTCCCGGTAGACGGCAACGTCCTTAACGATTTCATGGGTTACGAAGACATGCTCCCCGTGGCCTCCTACGAGGAGGCCCTCTGGGCCTCATCGTTGGCCCATGTGGACAACAAGGTGCTGGTCCCGTCCAAGGTCCCGACCTTCACGAGCCAGGAGCTGGTCTGGGACCAGCTCACCGCCCGGGGCCTGAATGCCAACTACACGATTGTCACGGACCCGACGGACCTTACCATCGAGCAATACAACATGAGCTCCCAGATGTTCCATGTCCAAAGCCTTTCAGCCGTGGCCGCCGAGTTGGCGGCCTTCCACGACGCCTTCGTCATGACGGACTGGGCACCGAACAATACCGCCGAGGGCGCATATGACGCCGAGCTCAACGCCTACGCCACGGGCCTTCACACGGCCCTCAAGTCCCTCAACCGGACCTATGGGGCGATCGAGTACATTGCACTGGTCGGGAGCGCTGTCGCTGTCCCGCAGTTCATCCTTCCAGACAAGGTCAGTTCCGAGCCCGACGGGGTCTCCTGCGATTTCATTTACGGCTTCCTGGACGACGAGAAGTACATCATGGACGCGGCCGTAGGGCGCATAGTCAACCTGGACGTCCAGTCGGCCTCGATGCAGCTCGTCAGGACCCTAGACTACAAGGACTTCGTCGACACCGTGGATGTCGACTACTCGCAGTCGGGCGGGGGCATCCAAACGGTCGAATGGAGGAAGCATGGCTCTATCTGGAACGGCTTCGAGGTCGCCGACCAGCGCATCCAGATGACGCCGGGGTGGTTCATGCACGAGGACCTCCCGGACGAGGGATTCAGTTACGATTACATGCGGACCACGGGCAACGAGGGCGTGAGGGAGGTCGGTACCGGCAAGGAGCTGGAGATCGAGCCGATCATGGAATCGAGCGGCATCGTTGCCTACAGGGGCCACGGCTCCTGGCATGCGACCTTCTACGTCTACGAGCCCGACAGCCCAGAGCGGACCAAGGGACGGCTCGAAGGCTTCGACGATACCAACCAGAGCCCTAGCATCAGGTTCATGAACATCCCGCCCCAGGTAGATATCCTCATCTCGTGCGAGAACGCCAAGATATTCGGTAAGGAGTACGGCGGGACCGACATCAACATCCAGAAGGCGTTCGCCTTCAACTTCTTCTATTCGGGCGGCGTAGGCCTCCTCGGGGCCAGCGAGGTCAGCTTCAGCTACATCGGGCAGGACTTCTACTCGGCCCCTGAGGAATCGCGCCTTCCGGGCGTGCTCGTTCCGTCCCTGAAGGACGGCGACCACCAGTGGGAGCTTAACAACGCCATGTACGCCTACATGGTGGACGGGCTCATCAACCACGAGGAGACTTACGGGACCATCGGAAAGGCCGCCCAGTGGGCCGAGAACAGGTACATCAAGTACCACCAGAACCAGTACTCCCCCTTCGACGAGGGAACCACGGCCGATTGGAAGACCGTCTCGATGTACATGTGCTACGGGGACCCGGCCTTCCAGATGTCGCCGACGAACCCTGGCGCGAACGCCTATGACCCGTGGCACAATGGCGCAAATGACAACTGAGCAAGGGACACTTTTCTTTTATTTCTGTAATGCCCAAGAGAAATTTCGCATTGCAATGTAGGTCTAGGCCTATCACTAACACGAAAAGCATAACCCTTCCCCCAAAGGGTCGATGGCCCCGTGTCGACGGGCAACCATCGTAATGGTCAATGTCGAGAACGGTCCCATGGACCAGCGGCCTTACTTGGCGCCGATCTTGAAGACCTTTGTGCCGCACTTCGGGCAGACGCCCGTCATTGCAGGCTTGCCGTTCTTCATCGTGATCTTCTTCGGGTCCTTCATCTCGACCTTCTTCTTGCACTTCATACAGTATGCTTCGACCATTGGACAGCCTCCTTGAGAAAGGCTAACTTAAGTGGTATGAGATAAGCATTTTGGTCGTGTTTATATATCCCGACCTATTTTTCATCTGTAATTCAAGGAATTTTGGCCTGTTTTCGAGATTGCCGACAAGGGAACGAGCGAACGATTACGGGCCAGGATACGGGCGGATTCTCCTCTCTTCCACGGCCGTTCTGAGCCGCTCCACGAAGGAATCCAGGTCCTCGACCGCCTTGGTCTCCTTGGCCACGAGCGAGAATATCCTCGCCCTGAAACTGTCATTGACGCGCACGCCCATCGCGGTCAGGTTCCTCTTGAACCTCTCGGTGAGCTCCTTTCCCTTCCTGTCCCAGTCGAGGAGCAGTATCACCTCTTTGTGCTTCGCGGCGATCTCTTCACACAACCCGATGATAGTTTTCCCTTCGTTGACCATCAAGACCTCGCCCGTAACCTCGAGGGCCCTCATGGCCTCGACGTCACGCTTTCCTTCGACGAGGATGGGGGAGTGCTGGTTCTCGCTGCGAAGATCCTCCAGGACCCGCTCGAGCCTCTCGAGCCGCTCCGTGGCGTCGATGACCGTCATCGCCCGCCTCCCTCGGCCAAGGCCTCTAGCACGATATCGATGGCCCTGTCGAGCGGGATGCCTGCGAGCTCGACCCTCTTCAGCGATGATGTCTGGCCCGAAAGAATGGTGACGTTTTTCGTCGGGACCCCGAAGGCCTCCGACATGAGCGCCACGACCTCTTTGTTCGCTTCACCCTTCTTGGGTGGGGCCTTGACCGAGATGCACAGCCTCTTGCGCCATGGATTTATCGACGAGATCCCGGCATCCTTCGCCCCGGGCGAGACCTCCACATCGACGACGATGCCGGCCTTGGAGGAATGGAGCACCGATGCCACGTCCGCCTTGCTCGTTACTTGTATGTCTGACATGGAACATCACGAAGGTTTTAAAAATTCCGCTCGGTGAGATGAAGGTTGTGCCCTGGGGGCTATTGACAGGGCTCATGGCACCCGTTGACCGGGCACTCCCCTGTTGATTTCCCCAGGGCTTTTCCCCGGGCACTAACAGATCGGTTCATAGTTGCCTCACCGCACTGACCCGTGCCGGGGATGTAGGGCGTCGGGGTTGTCCAGGGTTCATCCCGTGACGTCGCGTCTGTATGGTAATCCCGGGACCCACTATTACGACACCCATATGTAGCCCCACGTCGTCACATTGGGGCAAGTGTATTGTGCATGCCCCAGATAATAAACCTTTCGAATGACCTCCCGAGAAGCTTCCAGTAAGGGTTATTTACATCAAATGCCGTCTCATGCATGCTCACAACAATGTCCATGAGGGATGACTATGGCGAACGATTTTACACCCGTCGCAGGGACTCATGTCTTCAGGGCTGTCCATGACCAGCCCGTGATAGTCATGGCTACGAACATCAGGGTCTTCCCAGGCATCGGGAAGGGAGTCATGAGGGCCGCCAAGGAGATGGACGCCGCCATCATATTCGAGATCGCCAAGTCCGAATCGGACCTCACGGGCGGATACACCGGCATGACGCCGGCCCAGTACGCGGAGAACTGCAAGGCCGCCGCGAGCGAGATCAAGCACGACATCTGGGTCTTGCACGCCGACCACATAACAATCAACAAGGGCGACAAGGCCGAGCTCGACGAGGTCAGGAAGCTCGTGGCCTCGCAGATCGAGAACGGCTTCACCTCCTTTGCTATCGACGCCTCCCACCTGTTCGACTTCAAGGGCGGGGACCTCCGGCAGGAGATGGCCATGAACATCAACTGCACGACCGAGATCGCCAGGTTCATCAAGGACAAGATGGGCGACCGGCCATTCGGCCTCGAGGTCGAGGTCGGAGAGATCGGCAAGAAGGACGAGCACGGGCGCGTCCTGACGAAACCCGAGGAGGCCGTCGTGTTCATCCAGGCCCTGCAGGAGAACGACATCGACCCCGACGTCATTGCCATTGCCAACGGCTCGGTCCATGGCAACAACTACGACGAGAAGGGCAACATCGTCGAGCAGGTCTCCATCGACCTGCAGCAGACCCGGGCCGTGGCCAAGGCCCTTAGGGCCAAGGGCTGGAGGGTCCGTATCGCCCAGCACGGCATTACTGGCACTCCAAGGGACCTCATAGCCACCAAGTTCCCGAAGGGGGACATCCTGAAGGGGAACGTCGCGACCTTCTATCAGAACATGGTCTACGACCTGCTGAAGGTCTACAACCCGTCCCTCTACCAAGACATCTACGATTGGACCATCAAGAAGTACGCCGATAAGAGCAAGGGCAAGCCGCTGGGGGAGATCTTTGGCAAGAACGTCAAGACCGCGGCCAAGCAGTTCTATAAAGAACTCAACGGCCAGAACGAGCAGTTCGTGAAGGCCTGCGAGGCCCTGTCCTACGCCGAGACCATGATATGGCTCCGGTCCTTCGACAACGTCGGGACCGCGGCCAAGGTCAGGTCGTTCCTCAAGGGCGCGAAGGGCAAGAAGTAGATCTCAATGTAACGAGGTGTTCAGAATGAAAATAGGAGTTCTCACAGGCGGGGGCGATTGCCCGGGCCTGAACGCTGCCATCAGGGCCATCTTCATCCGGGCCGCGGAGCTCGGCCACGAGGTCGTGGGCATAGAGGACGGCTGGAAGGGCCTCATGGATGCCAAGGCCAGGAAGCTCACGAGGGACGAGGTGGACGCGGCCTTCAAGGAGGGCGGCACCATCATCTTCACATCGAGGACGAACCCATACAAGAAGGAAGGCGGCGAGAAGGCGGCCCTGGCCGGGTTCAAGAAGCTGGGCCTCGACGCGCTTATACCGATCGGCGGCGAAGACACCCTGGGCGTTGCCCAGAAGCTGACCAAGGCCGGCCTGCCGTGCGTCGCAGTCCCGAAGACCATAGACAACGACCTGTCCGCCACAGACGTCACCATAGGCTTTGACACGGCGGTCTCAATAGCAATGGAGGCCATCGACAGGATACACACCACGACCAGGTCGCACCACCGGTGCTGCGTCGTCGAGGTCATGGGAAGGCACGCGGGCTGGATGACCTATATCGCGGGCCTCGCCGGCGGAGCCCATGTCATACTGATTCCCGAGGAGCCCTTCGACATCGAGTATATCTGCAAGATAGTCTCCGATCGCAAGGCCAAAGGAAAGGGCTACACGGTCATAGCGGCCGCCGAGGGGGCACTCCCGAAGGACGCGAACGTGTTCGTCACAAAGACCGACAAGCTCGACGAGTTCGGCCACGTCATGCTCGGCGGCATTGGCGATGCCCTTGCTAAAGAGATCGAGCAAAGGACCGGGGTGACGACCAGGGCCACCGTCCTGGGCCACATCCAGAGGGGCGGCAGCCCGACGGTATACGACCGGGTCCTGGGCCTCAAGCTGGGCTACAGGGCCGTCGAGGCTGTCCAGAAAAAGCAGTTCGGGGTCATGATAGCCATGAAGGGCACCCAGGCGGTGCCCGTTCCTCTCGAGGAGGCCGTCGGGAAGTTGAAGACGGTCTCCAAGGAGGAGTACCAGATGGCCAAGAGCTTCTTCGGCTAGGTCCGGGCATCCCAGGGACATCCTATAAAAAGTTTTATTATCAAGAAGCCTCAATAGATGACCTAACGAACCAAGGACGGTGAAGCTCATGAGGCTCCCAATGTTGGTGCAGTGGAAGAGGTCCCGGCAGGCCAGGAAGAGCATGGCAACGATGTTCGTGGCACTGCTGGTGATGAACTTCTTCGTCTGTTTGGTCCTGCCCATCGGCCACGCCGACCCGCCGACCGTCGATAAGGTGGCCAATCTCAAGGTCAAGGGCAAGGACGCGAGCGTCGACGTCACCATCAAGGTAACATCCCATGAGAACGGGATCTACAAGGTCAAGGTCAAGGAGATCGAGAACGTCACGGTCAGGTTCGACCTCGTGAACCACGGCAACTCCGAGAACCGGACGCTCGCCCCGGGCGAGAGCAACAACTTCTCGGTCCATATGGTGACCAAGACCGCTTCCCTGGGCCAGACCACGCAGGTTCCCTTTGAGGTCTACGAGAACGATGTTCTCGTAACGGTCGGCATCTTCAATGTGACCGTGGAGGCCCCGAAGGTCACACCCCCGAGCAACGTCGACTGCTCCACCTGTGGGTTCTACATCCCGCTCATCATCGTTGGCAGCGTCTACCTCGTCTTCACCGGCCGGCGGCCCAAGGTCGAATGATGGGCCAAGGCCCCGACTAGCAATCTTTTTCTATCCCGTTCACCTTCCATTTTCGTCAGCATCCAAGAGTGCATACCATGTCAGCCGAAGAGGTGTTCCGGGCCTTCATTTCCGTCGACCTTGCAGGTCTCCTGGACCTCGAGGCCGTGAGCTATACCATCAGAGGCATGAACCTTCAGCAGAAGCTCGTCGAGCCCGAGAACGTGCACATCTCCCTCAAGTTCCTGGGGGACACACCGGTCCGGATGACCGAGGACCTGCTCTCGATCATGAAGAGATCCATCGAAGGCATCGCGCCGTTCGACATCTCCTTCAAGGGCCTCGGGGCCTTTCCCAAGCAGGACAACCCCCGTGTCATTTGGATTGGCATCCAGGCCCCGGCATCGCTCGCCACCATCGCAGCGAGGCTGGAGGATGGCTGCGCGGACCTGGGCTTCAGGAAGGAGGGCCGGCCCTTCTCGCCGCACTTGACGCTCTCGCGCGTCAAGTTCGTCCGCGACCGCAAAGGCCTGCCCGACCTTTTCAAGGTATATCAGGCAAAGGACTTCGGGACCGTGAAGGTCGAGGCCATCCGGTTGAAAAAGAGCATCCTAGGGCCGAAGGGGCCGACCTATTCCACCGTCGGTGAGGTCCTGTTGACCCGTGTCTCGACCTGATGCAATCAAACAGGTTCGAATCCCGGCGGGTCCGTCTCTTTCTCTTTTTTCGCTCGACAAATTGTCCGTCCATAGAAAAAAAATTCACTAGGACTTATTGCTAAATCTGTTATCAGCTCGGACATTGCTAAATTTTTCTGTTTTCCCTGAAACCCAACCAATGCGTTCGGCCTGTCTGCAGTCCACGGTCGGTATGTAGGGCTTGATATCCAAAAGTGGTGTGCCGTCTAAAATATCCACATCTTCCACTTCAAGAATTCGACCTGACACGGATA
>Ga0315286_10003058_pt1 | contig 15689 bp, 12 predicted proteins | sample YL17G10_0_MG_FD_205038 | JGI IMG/M metagenome (GOLD analysis project Ga0315286, IMG submission 205038) | Sediment microbial communities from Yellowstone Lake, YNP, Wyoming, USA - YL17G10_0 | ecosystem: Environmental > Aquatic > Freshwater > Lake > Sediment | place: USA: Wyoming | collected...
AGCGAGTGAGGCTGGTGGGCCCAGAATCTCCGGATCTTCCCCTCGCGGAAAATGTCGTACCCGGCGAACACCTCGTCGGCTCCCTCTCCAGTCAGTACGACCTTGATGCCCGCCTGCCGCACAATCCGGGACAGCAGGAACAGTGGCGCCGGGGCCGTGCGGAGAATCGGCCTTTCCGTGTGCCACACCACGTCGGGGAGCGCTTCCGCAATATCCTGGCGGCTGACAACCACCTCGCGATGCTCGCTGCCTAGATGGTTCGCCATCAGGCGCTGATACGCAGTTTCGTCGTATTCCGCGTCCTCGAACCGGATGGAGAACGTGCAGAAGCTCGTGCCCTTCACGCGAAGTCCGAGCGCCGCGACGAGTGAACTGTCCAGGCCACCGGAAAGATAACAGCCCACCGGGACGTCAGCGCGCAGCATGCGCAGGCGGACAGCCTGCTCCAGGCAGCGCGCAGTCTCCTCGACGGCTTCGGTGAGCGACCCTGCGAACCCGTCCTGCTGTGTCGTGGGGAAGTCGGGTACCCAGAATGGCCGGTTCGTCACCTGGGATTCCCTCACGATCTGGACATGCCCTGGCTCCAGTTCGCGGATCCCGGCGAAAATGCTCTGTGGGGGGACGACGCTCCAGAACGTGAACGTCTGCGCGAGACCGACCGGATCCAGCGAGCGTGGCACGGTCGGGTCGGCGGCGAAGATGGCCTTCACCTCGCTGGCGAAATAGAGCCGACCTCGGTGTTCGCACGTGTAGAGGGGGCGCACGCCGAGGCGATCTCTGGACAGGACCAGTGTTCGACTCGCAGCATCCCACAGGGCGATGGCCCACTGCCCATTGAAGCGACTGAACGCCTGCTCACCCCACGCCTCCCAGGCGTGTACCACGACTTCGGTGTCGCTCCGGGTACGAAACCGGTGGCCGAGAGCCAGGAGTTCCTCGCGAAGCTCGACGTAGTTGAAGATCTCGCCATTCAGGACGATCCAGAGCGACTCATCCTCGTTCGAAAGCGGCTGCTGCCCCGTCGCCAGATCGATGATTGAGAGCCTGGCATGGGCCAGTCCCACGCGGCGATCGCGGTATACACCGCACTCGTCCGGACCACGGTGATGAAGCGCCGCCGCCATCGCCTTCAACTGGTCCAACGACGGCGGAGGCGACTCGCTGTCAGTGACGAAGCAACCGGCGATGCCGCACATCAGTGCGCCACCTCCGGGACCGGTTCAGCGAGCAGCGGCTCGCGGTGCAGGTAGCGTGTCGATCGCCGTTTCTGGTCGATGTCATGAAACACCCGCAAGACCTGCTCTACTGTCAGCCCGAGAGCGACAGCCACCTCGGCCGCCTGAACTCCATGATTGTGCGCGTAGAGGCAGAGATCCATCTCGGGGTAGGGCAGGGAAAAATAGAACTCCTCCTGTGTTTGAGCCAGAGAATAGGTGTCCGTCGTCGGTGGACGCCGCCGGATTTCTTCGGGCACGCCGAGATACTCGGCAAGCTGGTAGACCTGCGTCTTGTAGAGGTGCGCGATCGGCTTCAGATCCGCGGCTCCGTCTCCCTGTTTCACGAAGAAGCCCTGGTCGTATTCCAGCCGGTTTGGCGTGCCGGCCACCGCGTAGTGGAGGCGATCCGCGTGGTAGTACTCCAGCATCTTCCGGATGCGCTGCTTGAAATTCGTGGCGGCCACCAGTTCCTGACTGGCCTCGGCCGACAGTCTGAACTCGCGGACGCCTTCCCCGGTTTCGACCACCAGGAAGGGCACATTCAGTCGCGCGGTTGCCAGGATGGACGGCAGGCAGACCTTGAACCTTTGGCCCGTTGCGTACTCGGGAAACACGCGGCGGATCGCACGAGCTTGTCGTTCGTAGCAATCTGCCGCCTCCAGCATCGGCGTGATGTTCTCCGTGAGGGTCATAATCCCGAGGGCGTCAGCCAGCAGGCGCCCGAGGCGGGTTGAATCGTCGGAGGAGTCGCGCTCGGGCATCAGAAGACCGAAAACGCGCGTCGGACCAAGCGCTCGGACGGACAGGGCAGCAACCACCGAACTGTCGATACCCCCGGAAATCCCAACGACAATCCCTCGCCGTGCGAGCGCGCCCAACGTCTGGTCGTGAATTGTCTCGGCAATGCCGTTCGCCACGGCGCGGGCATCAAGGTCAAGAGCCTGGCGCGTCATCACATTACCTCCCCGGTCGACCGGTGCCGGTCGGAAACGTCTGGTGCATATGAGATAATCGGCCGATAAGGCCGGGTACATTAGGCTCGGCCCAGAGGGCGCGGAGACGCGAATGACCCCTTGGCGATTGCGATTTGCCACCCTGCTCGCGTACTCCGGTCTGGCCGTCTCCTCGGTGGCCTGCGGAGGGGCGTCGAGGCCGGCGGAGGGCATTATGCGAAGCGACGAAGTACTCAAAGCAGACCTGGATCTGGTGCGTGACGCTCGAATCCTGTTCGGTCACCAGTCAGTTGGCGCCAACGTTCTTGACGGCGTCAAGGAATTGACGGACCGGCTGCGCGTCCCTCCACTCCGTGTTGTTGCTGGCGCAGGACCTGCCGCCGCGACCCCCGTGAGCGGTTTCCTGGCCGACGTGAGGATCGGAAGAAACGGCGACCCGTCGTCCAAGTTCGAGGCATTCCGGGCGGCCGCGGGCGGGGCGGCATCCCGGTACGACGTCGTGACGATGAAGCTGTGCTACGCCGACTTCGGCGCCGCGTCCGATCCCGTCCGGGTGTCGGATGCCTACCGTGGCGTGATTGCCAGCCTGAGAGCTGAACCCGCGAGCCCTGTCGTGTTGCATATCACCACGCCGCTACGGACCATGACGCCCGGATGGAAGTTGTTGGTGAAGAGGCTGCTTCGAAGTCCGGAGGACACCCGTCGTGTAGAAAACGCGAAACGAGCCGAGTACAGCACCCTGTTGCGAAGAACGTTTTCGGGTGAACCGTTGTTCGACCTCGCGGCGGTTGAGTCGGGTCTCTGGGTAGAAACTCCGTTGGCGCCGGCGGCGGATTCAGATGCGCCGCCAGCGTTGCTGGACCGGTACACCGATGACGGCGGACACCTGAACGCCGAGGGACGGTCGGTTGCCGCACGTGCGTTCGTCCATGCGCTGGCTGACGCTGTCCGGGCCGTCCGCGCGAGGACGGCTCGCTAGGTTCTGTCATTTGAAGCGCAACGGGCGCAGGACGAGACATGCGGAATTTCGCCGAACTGCTGCTGTCTCCTGGATCTGATGTAGCCACCGCCGTGGTGGTCCGCGGCCACTCCGTCACCTATGGGGACCTGCGGTCGAACGTTCAGCAATGGGCCGGGCGGTTGATTGGATTCGGACTCGTTCCAGGGGATTGCGTCGTTATCCTGGGCGACAACTCGTTGTTCTATTTGCTGGCCTATGTGGCCACTATCTATGCCGGCGGCGTGGCGGTTCCCCTGTCACCTTCCGTAAGTGCCGGGGGCCTTCACGCCCAGGTGGAAACCAGCCAGGCAAAGTGGGGATTCGTGGAGCGGAAGTACGTGGACCGCCTTCGCGAGGCCGCGATCGGCAGCCAGTTGGGGCGTGTTTGGGTGGACGGGGCGCTGGAACGCCCAGTCCTGCCAACCGGATGGGAAAGTGCCACCGCCCTGCTGGCATCCGACGGCGGCGTCCCGCACCCGCCGGCCTCTCGTTCAGCTGACGATGTGGCCGTGATCAACTTCACATCCGGTTCAACCGGGACTCCTCTGGGCGTGATGGTGAGCCACCGGAATCTTGAAGCGAACACGCGGTCGATCGTCAAGTACCTTGCCTTGTCGCCTCGCGACAGCGCGCTTCTCGTGTTGCCGTTGTCATACTGCTTCGGGGCCTCTGTCCTCCACACGCATCTCGCCGCGGGCGGGACCACCGTGATGGCTAGCAGCTTCGCCTACCCTGAGAAGGTGCTCGACGAGCTGGCCGCGAGTGGCTGTACGGGCTTCTACGGCGTGCCCAGCACCTACCAGATTCTCCTGCGTCGCAGCACGTTCACGACGCGGCAGTTCCCTGACCTTCGCTACATGGCGCAGGCTGGCGGCCGTCTGGCTCCGGTATTCATCGACGAGATCCGAGCGGCTTTCCAGGCGGTGCCCTTCTACGTCATGTACGGTCAGACCGAGGCGACGGCACGGCTCTCCTATCTCGAGCCGGAGATGCTTGCGACCAAGCCGGGCTCTATCGGACGGAGCATACCCGGAGTGACACTGCGGGTGCTGCGGTCGGATGGTCAGCCGGCCGCGGTGGGCGAACTCGGCGAGATCGTGGCGAGCGGGGACAATGTCACGCTGGGCTACCTGCGCGATCCGGCGGCCACCGCCGCCCACTTTCGGGACGGTCAGCTCTGGACCGGGGATCTTGCCGTTGTCGACGACGACGGCGATATCTTCATCCGGGACCGCCAGCGCGACTTCATCAAGGTCGGAGGCCAGCGCGTCGGTTCGAAAGAAGTAGAGGACGTGATCGCAGAGCTTGCCGACGTGGTCGAGGTGGCGGTGATTGGAATCCCGCACGAAGTACTGGGCGAGGCCATCGGGGCCTACATTGTCGCCCGACCCCGATCGACCCTTACGGGAGATCAGGTGATTCGTCACTGCCGGTCGCACCTCGGGAGCGAGCGGGAGCCCAGGCTCGTGGAGTTCCGCAAGGAGCTTCCGAAAAACGAATCCGGCAAGATCATGAAGGCCGCAGTCAAAAGGATGGTGGCGGGCTATGACACCTAACGTGAGCAGACTCCAGAGCCGGTACCAGATTCGTCATGCCGCCTCCTGACTCCGTCTCTGCCGGGCCTCGAAAGGCGCTGCTGGTGTCTCCTCCGCTGGAAGAGTACGCTCGGACCTTACGGGCCTTCGTCGGGCTGGGCGCCCATCTCGAGGCGAAGGGATTCTCTGTAGCGCGCTGGTCCTCCGCGGAACGCCGTGTGGACCGGTCTGAAGAACTTGTCGTAGCCGAGTTGGGCGCGAGCGTCGCCGAGGCGCTGCACCGCTCAGGTGGCGAATCGCCGGCTGTTGTGGGACTCAGATTCGGGGCATATCTTGCCATCCGGGCTCTGGCCCAGGGGCACGCCGCCCGCGCCGTGCTATGGGAACCCGTGACAGATCCACGGCAGTACGTCCGGGAGCTTGTCAGGGTTGCGCTCGCTAACCAGCTCACCACGTACGGTACAGTCCGGTTCAGCGCCGAGATGCTGCTCGATGAAGCGCGCCGAACGGGTTATTTCCTGGTTGACGGCTATCGTCTGTCCCAGGCATCTCTGGACGATCTCGAGAAGGCACCCGAAGTGACCCCGGAGTCGGTGGCCGACTCCCGCCAGTCGTTGTCACTGATTTTCTGGAGGAGCAAGCGGACCTTCGAGCGCTGGAGAGATTCCGGATTCGACGCAGTCTTCCTGCCGACAGTCAGGCTGGCCTGGGACAATATCCGGTTCTTCGACTCGAACCCTGTCGCGCTCTACGACGCCACGTTGGAGCGATTGCAGCGATGACTTGGACGCCCTGTTCTTTCCGCAACCGCAACGGCCGTGAACTCCGTGGGCTGTTCTTCGACCCGCCGCCGGAGCGGCCGCCGTTCCCTCTGGGCGTTGTGTATCTTCCCGGATTCGTCCTGGGCTACTCGGCAGTACATCGGCTCGGTCTTCACGTGCTGGATCGCTTTTCCCAGGCCGGCTTTCCGGGTCTTGTATTCGACCATGCGGGCGTTGGCGAAAGCGAAGGGGACTCACTCTGCGGGGCCCACGACGAACTTTCACGGCACGTCGCCAGCGGTGGCATGCTGGCGGACACGATTGACGCGCTCGGGTACTTCGGCAGTGCGCGGCCCGTCGAACGGATGCTGCTGATCGGGCACTGCGGCGGCGCGCTCACCGCCAGCTACGCAGGCGCGGTCGACACGCGCGTCGTCGGGCTGGCACTCCTGAGCCCGCCTGCATTGGAGGTTGGCGAGCCGGACGCTGCCATGCCCGAGGGGGCCGTCAATCAGCGGCTTCGATTCTATCGGACGCGGCTGACTTCAGGTCGCTCCTGGACGAATCTGATGCTCGGCCGGACGGACTATCGGACGCTGGCGAAGACGATGCTATCGAAGGTGCGCATCACGGTCGGAGGCGCGCCATCCTTACGCCTCAACCCGCGACTTCTTGAGGCTGTCCGCACGGTCTCGCGACGGGGACGGGTGCTCATCATCGCCGGCGACCATGATGAGCAGATTCGGGAACTCAATGAGTTCATGCGGGCCGTGACCGGTCAAGGCGTGACGTACAAGATCCTGCCCGACACGTCGCACGGCTTCGTCACCGACGAGAGCATGAGTCTTCTCACGGCAGAACTCGATGCCTTCGTGCATGCGGCCGCATCGCTCGAGGCTAACCGATAGAATCAATCTGACTCCGCGCTCGGCGCTCCTGCCACGGATAATTGAAGGTGTAGACCCCGAGCGGAGGACACGCACGGCGAGGGGTGCCGCGGCGACAAGCGCCTGGGTGCTGCCCGGGGTCGTCCGGTCCAGGAGCACGGGCCACACACATCCTGCCACCGCGCACCTCCTTGTCTGCGGCGGGTAACCCGGGTTCTGGCGGAACGACACATCCTCGTGTGACATATCGACACATATCCCCCGGCAGCACTTTGATAGCGCGATGCGCTATATTGACAGCGCGCTTTGTAGCGAACCACGCTTCGTAATTCCGTATGAGCGTGGTGTGTTCCGGAAACAACTAGTCGAGGAGTCGAGTGTTCCACGATGGCACTCACTTTCGAGCCACTTTCGATCACCGGATTGGATGACTTGCAGCGCCAGATCCCAGCTTGGAAGGATTTCCTTCGCGAGGACGGGGTCGAAGCCGGCATCTACTGTGACCCGGTGTTCATCGAACAGATGACGTCATTCGCCCACGGTCGCGCTCTGGTACTTGTCCGTGGCCGCGCCGTCGGACGGACATGTTGTCTGATACCATTCAGGCTGGAACGCGAACGGCTTTCGATACGATTGGGTCCGTTGAAGTTTCGTTTCCTCTCCACACGGATCCTTCGCCTGTCGGACTTCGAGTTTGCAGTGCGCGGCGGCATGGACCGTCTGAGCGTGCTGCGTGAAGCCGTGGGGTCTCTTCAGCACTGCACGGTCGCAGACCTGGTCTTTGTGGACAATGTTCCGACACCGTCCCCCTCCGAGCGAGTGGATGTCCATTCCTCGTGGGTTTTCCGTAACAGGCAGACAACGTACCTTCTCAAGTTGCCCGGTGACTTCGCTCAGTACTGGGCGTCATTGGGTCCGGTTGTCCGGCGCGGCCTGACGCGTCGCACGAAGAAGCTCAGGCAAAGATGCCATGATGCCGTCGTCTTGAAGAAATTCTCCGAGCAGCGAGAGATGGCCGAGCTCCATGCGCACATGATGGCGGTGTGGAGGAAGAGTTGGCACGCGAGTGTGAACAGTGGAATGCCCCCCGCCCGTGGCTGCCTGGAACGGCTTGCCGCAGAAGGGTCGGTGCGCTCGTACGTACTGGTGGCCGAGGGGCGTCCGATCGCCTACCGATGTGGCTACCAGTATCGCGCGAAGTTCTATGGCGACAGCATCGCTTACGACGCCGACTGGCGCGAGTTCTCGCCCGGCGCCGTACTGAATCACCTTCTGCTCGATGACTTGTTTGCCGCTGAGCCGCCGCGCGAGGTGGACTTCGGATTCGGGTACAACAAGTTCAAGGAGTCACTTGGCAATTGCCCGCAGGAGCGTGCCCAGGTGTGGGTGCCTTGGACCAGACTGGGACACGCAGCCCTGGCTGGCGTTGTCTTGGGCGAACGGACCGCGATTCTGGGTCGAGATCTCTCGAAGAGAATTGGCATCTTCGAGTGGATCCGAAACCGGGGCCGTCAAGTGAACGCGCCGCGTGAGGACTGACCGCCAAGGCCAAGGCATGGGAGACGGTGCTCGCACGATCGTCGCGCAGATCAGCGACGCCACGCTGTGGCGGAGGCTCAGCGCCGATGCGATCAAGCCGTGGCGCCACCACAACTGGATCTATCCTCGGGACCCTGCCTTCGCCGACAAGGCCGCGAGGAAGCCAAGCACATCGTGACGTCCGCCGGATGGCTGCCTGGCATGCTCGACGCCTGGTCCGTCCATGATCGCGCACGTGGCGAGGGCTTTGGCTTTCATCCCGAAAACGGTGAAGCGGCCGCCCGACGATCTTGGCCATATCCAGCGCCAGTCACCCGCGCAACAAGCGCATGTAGTAGACGTACTGCAACTGGATGATGATGAACGCGATGATAGTTGCGAGCGCGGCTCTGTTCTGCCGCAATCGGCTCCAGCCACAGCGCACACCCCCGCCTCGGAACAGCCCGGAAACCGCCACCCCCGCCAGCGGGATGAGGAGACCTACGACGGGGAAGTGATACGTTCCGCCCGAGAAGGCGAGGGCGTAGGGAATCTGGTAGGCGACGGCCAGCACAAGCAGCCAGAAACGCCAGAACGGTGCCGCCCGGTCGGCGGACAGGAAGAACCCGGTGATAAAGAGAATCATCACCGCGATGTAGTTGCCCGCTTCCAACGCCAGGAGCGGCAGCAGGCCCATTGTTGACCAGTTACTCGATCTCTGGATGTTGCGTGACCCGAGGTAGTCGAACCCCCAGAATGACGTGATGCGGTTGAGGGTACGGACGGCGGTGCGGGCCGGATGCCGCACGATGTAGTGGAGCGCGGCCGCGGTCATGGCCTGTCTGCGGTCGGGGCGGGAGTACATGCCCTGCAGGTACGCACGCGTTTCCGGGTCCAGTTCAGAAAGCGCACGTTGTCCGAGATGCCATGTCTTGTAGTCGGGCGTGTAAGGGTTGTTTCCGAGAAAGAAGTTCCGCTCGTTGTTGGTCGAGATCGTCAGGCCCGCACGATAAGCCGCATTGTGGAGTAGAACCGGGATGATGACCGCCGCTGCGACAGCCGCGAAGAGTCCGACGCCGAGCGCCTTGCGACCAATCCTGCCGTCGCGCATCGAGACAAGCGACGCTGCCACAAGGAAAGGGCCGACACTTGCCATGGACGGACGAGTCAGGCACCCGACCCCGAACGCCAAGCCCGCCAGCATGAAGTCGCGGGCGGAGCCCTTCTCCGCCGCGCGGAGGCCGAAGTATGCGAGCGCGAGCATGCACAGGGCCGCCAGGTGCTGGGACGAAGACTGGCCGGCCAGCATCACTGCCGGCATGTACAGCGCCGCGATCCAGGATACAGCCTTGCGTGCCGCGGCGTCTCGAGTCACCCGACACCCGATGAGCATGATGAAGACCACGCCGCCGACGCCAAGCAGCAGCATAAGCACGCGGGCCACTGTCACGCTCGTGCCGAAGATTGCGAACATCCCCGCCAAGACCAGCGAGTTCCCGGGCGGCCAGTAGTACGCCCGTACGCCGGGGAAGTGCGTCAGCAGTTCGACTCCGAACTGGTAGTAGTCAAGCGCGTCGTCCATCAGCGGCATCGAACGCAGAAGCACGAACGCCACGAGCGTCCGAAGCAGGACCGCTGTAGCGAAAATGACCCCCCACTCACGCCACGTCCAAACGCGTGACCCGGCCGGATTGCCACCATCGAGATCGATCACGCGGTCCGCGCCGTATCTACGCACTGTGGAGATTGTCCTCCAGAAGTCTCGACCAGCACTATCGTATCTCCTGGGCACCGGGAGGAGTTGATCCCTCCGCCGAAGTAATAGACCCTCTTGGGGAGTCGGCGGTAGACTGCTCTGGGCTCGTCACGTTGGGTGTTGTGGTGGTGACCTACGTGGTGGTGCGTTTGTTCGCCCGGTGGTCCCAGCGACGCAGCATACCTGTTGGCGCGAGCATGAGGCTCTTGGCGGCGAGCCACCAGCTATCCAACGAGAACGGCTGCCTCCGAAGGCAGGACAACGCTGGAGCGAGGGCCGCAACCGGCCTGCGTTCGTCGAGATGCTCGCACGCCCAGCGCCGGTACACCCGGGCCTCCCAGCGTCGTACCCCGGCGATGCCAAGAAGCGCCGCGTGCCGATGTACGACTCGCAGCATGTTCGAACAGTCACCGTCGACATTGGTCCGGGACAAGGAGCGCTGTTCGAGTACAGCGGTGGCCAGCGGTTCGGCGATGTGGCAGACGGGCGCCGGCAGAATGAGGCGCACCCAGAGATCCCGGTCCTCGCCAGTACTCAGATCGGGGCAGAACCGCTGCGCGCCAAGAACCGACCGTGGGACAACCACCGTGTCCGTGCAAACCAACGCAGCCAACTCGAACGCCGCTGCACCAGACACACGGGACGGGCGACCCCGTAAGAAGGCGTCAACCTGTTTCCGAACGTGGAGGCGCCCCTCGACGCCAGGACGTTCACGATAGAGGTCGCTAAAGGACAATCCCAGATCCGGATACGCACGATACAATCCGACGTGCCGTTCGATCTTCTCGGGCTCCCAGTAGTCGTCGGCGTCCAGGAACGCAATCAACTCGCCGCTGGATCGCTCGATGCCGACATTCCGGGCTCTCGACGCGCCACCGTGCTCCGTGCGCAAGAGGATCACCCGGTCCGCATAGGGAGCCAGTACCCGGCCGATATCATCGAAGCCACCGTCGTCCACGACGATGATCTCGTGAACCGGACACGTCTGCGTCAAGACGCTCTCCACTGCCCGCCCGATGGTGGTGGCAGCTTTGAACGCGGGTATGACCACGCTCACGGTCCACTCTCTTGGGGCCATCATCGCCCTCGGAACCTCCCTGACGGCGTCTCGCGACACATCATCGACGACCCACCGCCCAGGGTGGCGACGCTTCTGGCATGAACAGGTCCCGGGCAATCTCTTCAGTATTCTGCGTTTCCTTGTGAACCCGCGACTCGATAGCCAGTCGTAACGCAGGGGCGACTTCGAGTGCCGCCAGGCACGCGCTGCTGATCGACTCACCGTTCAACACCGCGGGCGCCAGGCAGAACCGATCCGCGCCGAACTGCCCGTAGAACTTCCGGACCTTTCGGTCGTAGTCGATGCCAATTGCCGGGACCCCGAGCCCGAAGGCGAACACGGACGCGTGCAGCGGCATCGCGACGACGAGGTCAGCGTGTCTCATCGTGGACGCCAATCGATCCGTCCTGCCGGACCGCTCGTACGCGACGCTGAGGCCAGACGCGGCAAGGGTTGCACCCAGGGTGTCGGCGAGATTCAGATCTCGGGTGGCGAAGACCAATACCGTGACGGCAAGCTCCCTTTGCGCGCCGAGCCGGCAGAGGCCCTCGGCGACGTGTTCCACGAGGGCCGATTCCCCGCATGCGGCCTTGAAGCGATGGTTTCGCCGCAGCGCCTTCAAGGCAACACACACCCTGAGCCGATGCCCGCTGCGGGACCAATGGTCGGTCTCGAGGGCCGGGGCGAATCTGCGGACTTCAGTCAATACGACATCGCTGGAGATCCTGATGCGGGTCTTTCGAAGGCGCATCCGTTCTGCGATCGACGCGCTCTCGTCGTCGCGAAACACGAGGTCATGCGTCCGGTTCATGACAGCCTTCAAGAATAATGTTCCGAACCTTGTGGTCGGCTCCTGCGCACCGACACTCAAGGCGATCAGCCGCTTGTTGAAGGCCGCCGCGAGGAAGAGACGATAGAACATGCCGAAGGTGGCGCGCGCGCCCACGTCATCCCGGAACAGTTCGCCGCCCCCGAGCAGGAAGCAGTCAGCCCAGCGGATGGCGCGCACGGTCGGAAGCAGCTGACCCTTGCAGACCGCCCCGTAGAACCCGGCGCCGAACGGGTTCGTCTGCAGGATCGCCGGCACGCCATGCAGCAGTTCGGTCGCGGGGGGATCGGCGGACATCACGCGGATGGCGGCGTCGCGATCGTGCCTCTCCACGAGCTGGCGAACCGCCTGCAGGAGGGCCTCGTCGCCGACGTTCCCGTCGCCATAACAGCCGTCAATGAGATAACGCATGGTCCCGGTCCCACCAGGGTTCACAGACGAAGCCGTCTACGGCGGCCTCGCCGGACGCACGCGGGGGTGCGTGTGGCCAGCTTCAGACCTGCCCTCCCGCCGTACGCGAGAAGGAGAGCATCTGGCGGATCACCTTCCGTTCCTCCGCACCGAGGAGCAGCCGGAACACCAGCGCCGAGTAGAGACCACCGACCGCCACGCCGCAGAGAGCCAGGCGCGGCCACGTGGCCAGGTCCCACGTCGCCGCGAGCACTTTGCACGCCACTACGGTCGCCAGCGCAGCGGCGATAATGGGCAGTGCCTCGGACAGGAAACTCAGGGGTCTTCTCTTGAGCAGCCGTGCCGCGTAGACCGGCGTGAAGAGCAGGTTCTTGGACGTCAGCACGATGGCTCCCGCGGCAGCGACGCCGTACATGCCCCAGCCGACGGGCCCGGCCAGGAGCAGCGCAAGGCCGAGGTTCGCAACGCCCATCGCGACGGTGACCAACCCGGGGAGGCGGACGTGCTTCGTCGCGGTCTGGATGCAGAAGAGCGGCAGCACCGCTAGATTGACGCTCAGGTGTATCGTCATGAGCGTCAAGAGCCACGCGAGATCGGCGAAGCCCGGTCCCAGCCACGTGCGCAACAGCGGCTCCCCCAATCCGCAGATCCCTCCAATGGGCAATGCGATCATCAGGCCGACGCACTTCATGGACCGTCTCATGTAGGCCACGAGCCCGTCGATATCGTTGCGGGCATAGAGGACCAGCACGCTCGGCGCGAACACGTCGGACATGACGCCGGCGATGCTCCGGAGCAGGTTGGACCACACCATCACGGCGGCGTAGCGTCCCCCGGACTCGGGCCCGAACAGGCGGTTGATCACCAGGAGGTCGATGGCGAGGAAGAGCAGTGTGCCGATCGAGTTGATCGACATCCAGCCGCCCATGGACGTGAGCCCCCTCACCGCATGCATCGTCACATGGGAGACCGAGACGCGAAGACCTGGCGTAAGGACGCGCCAGAACCAGACCGCCCCGGCGAAGGAGACCGCGGTGCCCGCGACGATGCCGAGGCCGACAGCCCACAATTGCGGCGACACGAGCCTGAACAGGATCAGCACCACCACGACAGACACGATCTGCCGGGACAACTCCAGCGCCTTTCGGAGCTCGAATCGATTCAAGCTGTACGTGGACACCCCGAAAGGCGTCTGGATCATGCTCAGCATGAAGGCGCCCGCGGCGCAGATGAACAGCCAGCGCGTGTGAGCCAGCTGGCTGGCCGGCACGTTGATCAAGAGCTCGACGTGGAGAGACGCCCAGATAGCCGGCAGCAGCAGGGCGGCGGCCAGCGAGAGGCTGCCAAACAGGGAGGAGTTGAAGTACTCCGACGCGGTCTTGCTGTCACCTTTCTCCAGCTCGATGGTGACGTACCGGGCGACGGCGGCGTTCAACGCCGTCGCCAGGATGGTCATGTAGCCCGTGATCGCCGTCACCAGTGGAACAATGCCGTAGGCAGCGGCGCCCAGGTGGTGAATCAGGAACGGCGTATACCACAGACCAATCGCGACACTGATCGCGAACCCGGCGAGGTTCGCAGCGAGATTCGTCCTTAACCGACCACGCGCGGCCATTCGCCTTGAAAGCTGCGGCGTGACGGCGGACTCGGCACCCGCGGTTTCGACCGGCACGGCCCGCCCGGTCCGGGAGACCTGATTCCCGACAACTTCGCGACGGTCGCTGGTCATTGGCTGGAAATGCAGAATGCCGATGCCGCAGCAGATCGACCGAGCACGGCGGGAGGCACGAGGCCGTAGTCCCGGTACTCTCCCGGATTGCCGGTCCGCCCGTCTTCGGCTGCATGGATGATATTAACCATCTCCCGCGCGGTCACGTAGTGCAGACGGAACCGTTCCCGGTCGCCGAACGCGGCCAGGAGATCGCGGTGAAAAGCAGCCGTCTGCGGCCCGAGGAGCATTTCCGCATTGCGCTCGAGCGCGCCGTGGGTGTGTACCTTGACGAAGACCCAATCGGGCCGTCCGGCGACGCAAATCCCGCATGACAACCAATCGGCGAACCGCGTTGCCGTCGGAGGATTGCCTGCGTCAAGAGTGCCGCTCTTGAGGCGCGGCACGATTCCCCATTTTGCGCCTCGCCAGCTGACGGCCAGAGGCCCCTGAACCATCAGAAGACTATCCAGAGGGGCCACGCGACCGACCGTCGCACGCCGTCCTCTGTCGTGCGCTTTCGGCCCCTTCAGGTCAGTCCGGGCGTAGTACAGTTGGTTGACAGTGCGTGTCTGGGCCGGCGAGGGTGCCGCCGGCATGGTGAAGTCAGCATAGCATCCGGTTTCACGGAGCACCAGCAACTCACCCCGCACCCCACACCAGCGCCGGTCTGGCAGCGAGTTGTCGAGCGCCCAGTTGCCGTGGACGAACCCGTAGCGGATCCGTCCCGAGGCGTCACGCGAGAGCAGGCCGTGCCGCTCGTGAAGTGTTCGAATGAAGCCACTCAGCTGCCCCCGGAGGTTCTCGGCGGTGTCGTTGTCGTGGTGCAGGTGAACCTCAACCTCGCCAAACCCCCGACGGCAAAGTTCGGCCAGCGGCTCGAGGAACTCAGGCCGGTACTGCTCGATCGGAAAAAAGAAGGTGTGCTGCGGGTGCCGGCCGTCGGCGTCGGTGAACTGGGAGGCCATCGCCGGATACTGCTCGGCCCATCGCTCGACCCTGCGGATCCCGGTCTCGAAGGACGCCGGCCCGTGCAGCGGTTCGTAGTGATCGGCAACGGCAAACATGATGTCGACGACGCCGTGGCGCTGCCTCCGATCCCGCCGGGCCCGCGCAAGCGACCGGATGTAATCAGGGAGCCAGATCTCGGCGTGTCGTGGAAGCACGATGGACACAGCGCGGCGGCCCTACGAACCGCTCCGGGTGACGACGGTCTTGAGCGTTTCGAAGATGATGTACAAATTCAGCGGCAAGGACCTGTTCTTGATGTAGAAGAGATCGTACTGCAGTTTCTCCATGGCGTCTTCGACACTGGCGCCATACGCATAGCGCACCTGGGCCCAGCCGGTCAGGCCGGGCCGCACAACGTGCCTCTGGCCGTAGAAGGGGATTTGCTCGGTCAACCCCTTCACAAATTCCGGCCGCTCGGGTCGCGGCCCGACCAGGCTCATGTTGCCACAGAGCACATTCCAGAGCTGCGGCAGTTCGTCCACGCGCGAGCGGCGAAGCAGCCTGCCCACCAGAGTGACCCGCGGGTCGCGTCCCGGTGTGGCCCACACGGCGCCGGTCCCGGCCTCGGCATCAACGCGCATCGACCGGAACTTATAGATGGTGAAGAGGCGGCCGGCCACCCCGACCCGCTCCTGCTTGTAGAGAATCGCACCCGCGGACGTGACCTTGATTGCCAGGGCGGCCAGGACCATGATGGGCAGCGCCAGCACCAGCAGCAGTCCAGCCCCAGCCAGGTCAACGAGGCGCATCACGCCGCCGAAGGCCGTTGTCTTCGCAAAGCCATCCGAGAAGATGAGCCAGCTTGGCCGCAGGTTGTCGATGGCGATCTTGCCCGTGTACTCTTCGTAGACCGAGGGCAGGTGCGCAAAGGACACGCCCGCCATCCGCATATCGAGCAGCTTGTCCATCGGCAGCTTGCCGCGAGCGTCGGTGAGGCTGACCACGACGCGGTCCACGGCAAGCGTGCGGACCAGCGAGGGGATGTCGTCAACGGTGCCGATGATCCCGGGGTTCACCAGATTCTGCCCGACGCGCGCCGGATC
>Ga0315286_10003060_pt1 | contig 15686 bp, 16 predicted proteins | sample YL17G10_0_MG_FD_205038 | JGI IMG/M metagenome (GOLD analysis project Ga0315286, IMG submission 205038) | Sediment microbial communities from Yellowstone Lake, YNP, Wyoming, USA - YL17G10_0 | ecosystem: Environmental > Aquatic > Freshwater > Lake > Sediment | place: USA: Wyoming | collected...
CCCCTGGACGATATCCGCCTGGGTCTAAGCTCTGAGTTCTGCCATGCGGAAAGGATTTACGAGGTGGCGGAACGGGCCGGCAAAGGGTCTATCATCTACAACTACCCCTCCTCCTGGCCGCCTACAATCACCAAAGGTACGCAGGTCGAGGGCAACAGCCTCGAGGTGGGCACCCTCGGACATATGCTTCCAGTGGTCTTCTCAAACCAACCTGTTGGGGAAAGAAAGACCTTCACCGGCCTTTTTGTCGGTCAGTTCATTACGCCGGTACCGGCATCTGGCTGGACGGAGGCACCGGACTCAATATCTCCCGCTCTTGAAGTAGAACTGACTATAGACCCCGCCCCGGTCCGCGCTATTGTTGAAGTGGCCTCGATATTCAAACCCATGATGAGTCGTTTAATGTCTGAGCCACGCACGTATCACGGCTATATCTACGATTCTGAGGGTAAGGGCTACGACCGGGTGCTGGTCGCATCTGGGAAGGATGGCCGGGATCCACTCGCGCGTATCGGGGTGGGAGAGGCGGGGCCGATCATAAGCGATGTTTTTACGGTAGGGGACAGAAAAGAAGAGGGCCATCTCCAATTCGCTCTCTCCGAGCTCTATCCCGACGCTTCAAGGATAACCATTGTGGTTCCCGGTGTTCACACGGACTCCATACACACCTATCCCGAGGGACTTTCGAGCGACATAATAGAACGGTTCGGCTCGCCTTTCCTCATGATGAGTGCGAGCATAGTGGGCGGGGACGTATTCCACTACCTGCTCTCCGAACAGAACCGTTGGAACGCCGAGGTCCTCACTTACATGATGGAAACCCGAGACTGGTATATGTTGTTCAATCACCTCCACTGCATAGATTACACGGCGCATGATGCTTTCAAACAGGCGGACCCGCTCACATCTGATAGCGAAGAGGATTTACTGGAGTTCGGGGAATACGTGGAATTCTCATACAGGAGCGTGGACCGGTATGTAGGCAAGATCATGAAGGCGGCTCCTGAAAACACGCTGTTTATAATCGTCTCTGACCACGGAGCCACAGCTCAGCCTGTCACGTTCGCACTCGGGAATACGTTTGGGGTATTGATTGGAGGGATAATGGAAGAGGCGGGATACACCGCTTACAACGAGCCACCGGAGGCGTTCATAAGGACGGTGGACTGGTCCAATACCAAGGCGGTGATGCAGAGGACCTGTTATATCTATATAAATCTCAAGGGAAGAGATCCCCACGGCATCGTCGATCCGGAGGACTACGACGAGTTGCGCGAGGAGATAATAAGGTTCCTCTACGACTACACCGACCCCGATACGGGCAGGAAGCCCGTCGCCCTGGCCCTCAAGAAGGAAGACGCCAGGGTCATAGGTTTTCACGGGGACAGGGTGGGCGACATAGTGATAGCCCAAAACTCGGAGTTCGGGGGTTTCGAGCACGGCCCGCAGCTGCCTACTTCCGAGATAGGCATGGGTTCCATGAAATCCCTGTTCATCATGGCTGGCCCGTCGGTTAAGAAGGGATATACGCTTAATAGGACTATGTGGCTCCAGGATATAGTCCCAACAATCTGCCACCTCACAGGAGTTCCGGTGCCAGCCCAAACTGAGGGCGCAATAGTCTACCAGGCCCTTGAGGCCTGACGTAGGCCTTCAAGTTACTGACGCTCCGAGTTCAACAGGGACCGCGAGATCGAGAATGTGAAAAGGCTAATATCAGAGCGCCACATCTCTGGTTTGGAATTACGCCGATTATTAAGGTAAATGTGAGTCAACTCGCTCCTTGACAGAATCGTCTCCTGCTTGTAGCATTTTATGAAATCAGCGTTGGCTGGTTGATGCGCGAACCGGCGAGTGTGTCCACGTCGGTTAGGCGAATACCCAAGGTGATGAGGCTCACCTAGTACCCGTTAGGGATGATAGCTTCTATCGATACGATAGAGGCTTTGTTTTTTATGGAGACTCCAACCGGCAATGAGACGTAAAGCGCGAGGGATACTTCCCTGGCACTGCATAGGTGGTCATAAGACTGGAGGAGTTCCTCGAGGTGGCCCAAAAAACCGCTGATCTGACACGGGACGGCATGGAATACGCTGTAGAGATAAATGATGTGTCAAAAATGCACAAGCTGCAGCACGAGAACGTACGCAGCCTGAAGGAGAAGGCGTTCTTCTTCCGCAAGCGGGGCCACGAGGAGTACTGGGCGCTGCAGAACGTGAACGTCAAGGCGAAGCCGGGCGAGAAGCTCGGCATCATCGGGGCGAACGGGAGCGGCAAGTCAGCTCTGCTCAAATGCCGACCGGTCACGGAGGACGACAGGCCGTGACCGCGCAAGCTGCCATAAGGGAGGAAGCGCTCTTACCTTTTCGCAGTATCCTGTTCGAGAGACCCGAGAGTCACAGCGAACCGGACGAGCAGGACGAGCCGACTTTCTTCTCCGACCTGAACCTAGACCAGGTCCTCAAGTCCATCACCGCCGGGCGCGAGGAATATAAACTCAAGCCGTTCTTCTACAAGAAGCTCGGCGGCGTCGACACCGTTAACTACCGGCATGAGAGTTTTCGGGACTTGGAGGACGAGACGCTGTTTGAAGCGGTGACCTCCTTCGCCCAAAGGATGCGCGAAATGCGAGAGTACCTCGCGCTGGCGGCTAAGCTCCACTACAAATATGAGAAGGAGGGCTGGTTCCTGGACGCGGTCGGAGTCTATTGCGAAGCCGTCAACTGCCTTTCCCGTGATCTCGCTACCGCAGATGTTACCTCACGCGGTTTCCTCGCCTTGCGCGACTACCTATCCGGTTATGTGGAGTCCCCCGCCTTCGCCTCTCTATCCACCGAGACGACGAAACTCAGCGAAGACCTATCGAATATTAGATATTGTCTGCACATCAAGGGCAGCCGCATCTGGGTCCGCAAGTATGACTCGGAGGCCGACTACAGCGTAGAGGTACTCAGGATCTTCGATAAGTTCAACCAGGGCGCGGTGAACGACTACAGGGTCGGCTTTCGCGAAAGCACGAGCATGAACCATGTCGAGGCAGCCATTCTTGATCTGGTGGCAAGGTTGTTCAGCGAAGTCTTCTCGGCGCTCGATGACTACTACGCTCGCAACCGTGACTTCTTGGACGACACGATCCGCACCTTCGATCGTGAGGTCCAGTTCTACCTCGCGTATCTAGAGTACATCGAGCAGTTCAAAGCGGCAGGCCTGCGCTTCTGCTACCCGGAGGTCTCCGGGCGCTCGAAGGAGGTCTTCGCCACCAACACGTTCGACCTGGCGCTTGCCAACAAGCTCGTGCCCGAGGGAACGCAGGTCGTCGTCAACGACTTCCAACTGAGCGAACCTGAGCGTATCTTCATCGTCTCCGGGCCGAACCAGGGTGGCAAGACGACGTTCGCCCGGACGTTCGGCCAGCTCCACCACCTTGCCAGTATCGGCTATCCGGTGCCCGGCAGCGAGGCGCGTCTTTCCCTCTTCGACGAACTGTTCACCCACTTCGAGCAGGAAGAGGATCTCTCGAACCTCACCGGAAAGCTCGAGGATGATCTCCTGAGGGTGTGTGAAGTCTTCAACGAGGCGACGACAGACAGCATCATCGTCATCAACGAGATCTTTGCTTCAACGACCCTGAAAGACGCGCTCTTTCTCGGAACGAAGTTGATGGAGAGCATAATCGAGCTCGACGCCCTGTGCGTCGTGGTGACGTTCGTCGACGAACTCGCCTCGTTGAGCGACTCCGCCGTGAGCATGGTCAGCACGGTCGTTCCCGAGAACCCGATACAGCGGACCTACAAGGTCGTGAGGAGACCCGCTGACGGCCTCGCCTATGCGATTGCTATCGCCGAGAAATACGGCCTCACCTACGAGCGCCTAAAGGAGCGGATAGTCCGATGAAGGCCCATCTCATGTACAAAGACAAGGACTTCCACGTGGAAGATCCGACCTTGTCGTTCAATCGCCCGCGCTGGTCCAAAACTGACAATCCCGAGCTTCCAAGTCGCGAAATAAACCTGACGCAGGACCTCGATCTGGCTATGCTATTCGACGCCATGGCGCTGGGCGACGCATTCCTCTTCGAGGTATCGAAGCGGGCAGTCCTGTTGAGCCTCGACGATCCCGAGGCCATAAGATACCGCCAAGAGATCCTGGCGGACTGCATCACTCAGCCGGACATCATCAGGGAAATGTATGCGATCGCAACTGAAGCGGCAGTTGAGGAGAGAAAGATCAGGTCCTATGGGTTCTTCAGTAAGTCCCCCTCGGGAATCCTGCCAAACGCGGTAAAGGCGCTCGAGCTGTTCATGGAGCTGCTGAAGAGGCTGCGTCGAATCACCGACGAGCACGCGGGCGGGTTCCGATCTGAGGGCCTGACGGCGTTCTTCACCATGCTTAAAAAGGAGCTTGACGACGAGTACTTTCTGACCATCGACGAGCACCTGGCGCGACTCAAGTTCCGAGATGGCATGCTGATAAGCGCCATGCTCGGCAAGGGCAACAAGGGCGCGGGCTATATGCTCCGTACTCCGGGGCAGAGGCAGAGGCAGCGCCTGAAGGAGCGGATAGGGATCGGGCCTCGTTCCTCGTACTACTACGACATCCATCCCCGTGACGTGACCGGGGGGAGGGTGCTCAGGGAGCTGACCGATCGGGGGCTCAACCTCGTTGCCAACGCGCTCACACAGTCGAAGGACCATATCCTCAGCTTGTTCACCATGTTGCGCTCGGAGCTCGGCTTCTATGTGAGCTGCCTCAACCTCTACGAGCAGCTCGTCGAGAAAGACGAGCCGACCTGTACTCCCGTTCCCTTGCCATGGGGTCTGCCCGTGCTCTCGTTTCATGGCCTGTACGATATCTGCCTGACGTTGAGGACGGAGGGAAGGGTCGTGGGCAATGCCGCGAACGCCGACGGCAAGCCGCTAGTGATGATCACCGGCGCCAACTCAGGCGGGAAGTCCACGTTTCTGCGGAGCATCGGCCTTGCCCAGATGATGATGCAGTGTGGCATGTTTGTGGGGGCCGAGTCGTTTCGCGCGAACGTGTGCGATCGCCTTTTTACGCACTTCATCCGTGAAGAAGATGCCACCATGATCAGCGGAAAGCTCGACGAGGAGCTGAGCAGGATGAGCGCGCTGGCCGACGAGATGACGTCGCGCAGTATCGTGCTGTTCAACGAGTCGTTCGCGGCTACGAATGAAAGGGAGGGCTCGGAGATCGCGGGCCAGATAGCGCGGGCTCTGATGGATTCCGGTGTCAAGGTTTTCTTCGTAACGCATTTGTTCAGCCTCGCGGAATGCTTCTACCTGAAGAGCGTGGACTCGGCGCTCTTCCTGAGGGCGGAGCGAGGCGAGGACGGGCGGCGCACCTTCAAGCTCGTTGAAGGGCAGCCGTTACCCACGAGCTTCGGCGAAGACCTCTTCAAACGCCTTGGTGGATGGTCGACGGTGCCAACGCCGGGCCACCCTGCTGGTGATGGCTCCCGTGCGCTGGAGCATCCCTGACTCCGGCCAGGTTAGGGTGCCAGCGCTTGGCCGACACCTCGGTGCCGCTGTCTGGGGTTCGTGCAACCAGCCGTGTGTTTTTTACTTTCTCCCGATACTGACTAGCTCCCCTTTTGCCTACTTCTTTGTCCTCTTTACTGGTTGGCTTTCCTTCAACTCATAGAGAAGATCGATATCCATGTATAAAGGAACAGACTCCCACTTTTGCTGCTCGATGTTCAGATGCTCGAACTTCACGACGCGGCCTCCTTTCAAGAGGCATGCTTCAACACAGTTGTTTTAGTCATCGCCTTGGCGAAGGTAAATAGAAGACGCTCGGTCCATTTGATCCTCGGAGTTTATTTCTTCGCCGGGCATTCCCCGCAGATCGCAATCATTAAGATAGCCGCAATCACTGCCATTCCAGCACCGAACAGGAACGCCACAGAAGGGTTGACCAGTTGCCACAGGGCTCCGAACACGAGGCTCGCAAAGAACGTGAAGATTCCTTGGGTTGCCTGGTAGATTCCAAAGGCCGTCCCCTTCAGTTCGGGCGGAGCGAGGTCCGCGATGTAAGCGCCGAACACCCCCTGGGTCAGACCATAGAACAGGCCGTAAACAGCAAACAGGACCCAGAGCCATACCAGACCGCGCAGGAACCCAAATCCGACGTACACGAGCGCGTACAAGAAGAACCCAAAGACCAGTATCTTCTTCCTGCCGATACGATCTGACAACGCTCCGCTCGGGGTCGACACGACTGCATACAGGACGTTGAACACCATCCAGAGTAAAGGAATATAAAAGACGCTTATCCCCTCGTTCCGAGCCCTGAGAAGCAGAAATGCGTCGCTGGAGTTGCCGAGGGTGAAAACCGCGATCACGACAATGAATGCTTTGAAGCTCGCTGGGAACAGAGAAAGCCGGAGCTTCTGGAATTCCCGCTTCTCACCACCCGCCTTCTCGCGCACAAGGAATACGAGCAGTATGACCGCGATTAGACCCGGAATAAAGGCGATGAGGAAGACCCAACGGTAGGCCGCGTTGCCTTTGCTTCGAAGCAACCACATCAACACGAATGCGAGCCCGGGCCCCACCACGGCTCCAAGCGTGTCCAGCGCGCGATGGAAGCCGTAGGCTTTGCCCCTTATCGATTCATCCGTCGCATCCGCGATCATCGCGTCCCTGGGCGACTCGCGGATGCCTTTTCCTATTCGCTCCGCGAACCTTACGAACAAAGCCTGCCAGACAGCCCGCGTAGCTGCGAACAGGGGATCGGAGATAGCCGAGAGCGAGTATCCGGCGACGAGAATGGCTTTTCTCTTGCCGATTCTGTCAGAGATGTAGCCCGAGAAACCCTTGAGTACGCTCGCAGAACCTTCGGCGATCCCTTCGATCACTCCAAGAAAGACCGGGCCTGCGCCGAGCACGCTCGTCAGGAATATGGGCAACAGCGGATAGACCATCTCCATCGACGTGTCAGTGAAAAAACTCACGAGACCAAGGACCTTGACTGTTAAGCTAAGCCGCTTGCTGTTTTTCCTTGGGTTATTCATGGGCGCGTCGCGATTCATTTCGAACTCGCTGTCGTCTTGACGGAATGCGCGCACAGTTTCGGGAAAAGGAGGCTCGCCGCCCATACAAGTACTCCAACGACAATAAACGAAACCACTGCCGATTCAATGACTAATCTCAGCGGTTTCTTTCTGTTCGAGTAATGATGCGAATATTCGCCGTAGGTGATCAGGAACGCCATCAGCGCGGCAAGTGGTGCGAATATCAGACCAAACAGCAGTGGAACTGTGTTCACAGGTTGCTCACGCTCTTTATGCCTGCCATCCTACTCTCCCGCCACTTGCCGTTGACCGCGACTGTACATCGACAGGTAGATGCATCCCCTTTCCTCAATACTTGTCAAACTAATCTTCTCCGGCCAGCATAGCCCTGGTCATCAGCGCCTCACAGCGCTCGACCTCTCGCCCCAAAACCTCCGGGTCCTTCAGATGAAAGTCCTTTAGGACAGCTTCAGTGGCGCTTAGGAAATTCGCTACAGCCTTGGACGTAGGAGTTGGACGCCTCGCGGGTGACTCGCGGGTGGCGGTGCTTCGGCCATCATGTTTTCCGCGCCGCTGTTTGAGCAGCGGCACGTGGTTTCTGCAAAGCGCCACAGGTCGTCCATTGCTGGTCTGTATCCGGCTTGAGCTGATGACCACGGCGTAGGCCGTGGTGGTGTCTCGCAGCGACGAACAGAGGTGGCACCCAGCTACATGTTGACCGTCGACGAGCATCAGCATCACCGACCGCATGACCTTGAGGAGGTTCAACCTGTTATAGGGGTTGGCCCCCAGCGAGTCCATTACCTCGTGCAGGTGGGCAAGACAGTAGCCTCCCGAAGACGAAACCGATTGCCGGAACTTCGCGTCGTTGAGGTTGGTCCTGACCCATGTCAGGTAACTCTTCCTGCTTGCTTCTACGGCATCGCAGATGGGGCAGCTGCCGCGCCGCACGGATTCAGCTATCTGTGTCTCAATCCATCCTTCCGTCATCTAATAATCTTCCTCAACGTCGGTTTGTTAAAGGCATAGTACGTCATCGGCTTCGGGTCTTGGAGTCGGGAAGATCGTCAGGCTCAACGGACGTCATCTCCCTGTACATATCTTTGAGCTTATTAAGTAGGAATACACGGCTCTCATCGCTCATGGCCGGATGGCTCTCTTGGGCAATCCTTACAGAATCCCAGGAGCATGAAGGCCGACAGTATTGCCATGCCTGCCCCGAAAATGAACGCCGCCATGGGTCCATTCGCCCTGGAGCTCTGCCAGATGATGCCGAAAATAACGCTCGCCAGCAGTTTCGAGACTCCATCCGTGGTGTAGTAGACGCCAAAGGCAGTGCCCTTCATCTCCGGCGGTGCGAGGTCTGCGACGTAGGCGGAGAGGACCCCTTGAGTCATGCCGTAGAAGATACCGTAGGCCGCCATCAAGAGCCAGATGTAGACCATTCGGTGGGCGAAGGCGAAGCCAAGGTAGATGAAGCCGTACAGGAAAAAGCCGAGGAGAAGAGTTTTCTTGCGGCCAATGCGGTCTGACAGCATCCCTCCGGGAAGCGACACAATGCTGTAGACAAGGTTGAAGACGAGCCAGAGCAGGGGTACCAGGAAAACCGCGAGACCCAGGTTCCGCGCGCGCAGGAGCAGGAAGGCATCGCTGGAGTTGCCCAACATGAAAACCGCCACCACCACCATGAGCATCCTGTAATTACGGCTGAACCCCTTTAGATGGAGCCCCGGAAATCGTGTAGCGGACCCGGTCCATTTATCGCGAAGCAGGAAAACGATAAGCACAACCGCCACCAGGCCGGGTACGAACGAGGCGAGGAATACCCAGCGGTACGCATTGTTACCCTGGCCCCTGAGCAGCCACATCATCAAAAAGGCGATGCCGGGGCCGACGACCGCACCCAGGGTGTCCATCGCCCTGTGAAACCCGAATGCCTTGCCACGCACTGCCGGGTCCGTGGTCTCTGAGATGAGAGCGTCGCGGGGAGCGGTGCGCAGTCCCTTGCCGACCCTGTCGAAGAACCGGACCAGAAGTACCTGCCAGATCGCGTCTGCGGCCGCGAAGAACGGCTTGCTGAAAGCGGAGAGCCCGTAGCCGGCGAGGATGAGCGCCTTACGGCGCCGCAGCCGGTCCGAGACGTAACCGGAGAAACCCTTCAGAACGCTCGCGGTGCCCTCGGCGATGCCCTCTATAACCCCGATCGAGATCGCGCCGGCGTGCAGGACACTGGTTAGGAAGATCGGCAGGAGCGGGATCACCATCTCAGAGGAAGCATCGGTGAAAAAGCTCACCAGGCCCAGGACCTTTACCGTCCTGGAGAGCTTTTTGCCCGGCGGCATTTCCTTGATCTTGCGATTTCTCAAACGCTCACCAAGCTAGTTTAGCGGGTGCGCGGTTTGCGATTGCACGAGGTACGCCTTTGCTTTCTCCGAATCCAGCCACCCGTCGCTCACTACGTCCTTGGATTCGAGCTTCTTATACGTCAGGAAGAAGTTCTCAATCTCCGTCCTGAGATGATCCGGGATTTCATGAATATCTTCGACAGCGGACCAGCGCGGGTCGTTTGTTGGCACAGCGAGAATCTTGCTATCCGGGCCGTTCTCGTCACGCATCAGGAGTAACCCTATCGGCTTGGCCTCGATCACACATCCGGGGAACGTGGGCTCTTCTATGAGCACGAGCACGTCAACCTCGTCACCGTCTTCGGCAAAGGTGTCAACCGCGTACCCGTAGTCGGCGGGGTAGTGGACGGCGCTGAACAGCACCCGATCCAGCTTTATCCTGCCGGCCTCGTGGTCGTACTCATACTTGTTCCTGCTTCCCTTTGGAACCTCGACCACAACGTCCAAAATGTTGGGGAAATCCGATGCTCTTCTACCCATCTTCTTCAGCCCTGTACGAAATCACGTCCACGTTTTCAATGATTACCAGGCCCTCGGTAACTAGCTCGTCGATCAACGGCATCACTTCGTTGATGCGCTCCTCTTTGTCAATCACGGTGATTATGATAGGGAGGTCTTCGGAAAGCCGGAGAATCGCCGCCGTATGGATCCTGCTCTTCTTGCCAAACCCCTCGATACCTCTTACTACAGTGGCTCCAGCTATTCCCTGTTTCCTCAGCATCTCAACGATCACCTGGAAGAGCGGTCGATGATGGTGCTTGTCGTTTTCGCCGATGTAGATTGTGAGGAGCTTCGCCTTGCCCTCGATTTTCATGTCGGCCTCCCGTATATCACTTCCGTGTCCTTTGACCTTATCTTCAGCGCTACACTTTCCTGGCGACCGCTATTGCCACGAAGGTGGCCGCCAAACAACCCACCAGGCTGGCCGTCGCGTTGATGACGCCCTGCAGGTACACGCCTTCACGAAAGAGGGTGATGGTCTCGTAGCTGAATGTCGAAAACGTCGTGAACCCGCCGAGGATTCCGACAGCCACAAAAAGTCGCACTTCGGGACTCCATGAAAACCTCTCGTATCCCAGGGTCAGGAAAAAGCCGATTATGAAACATCCGATCACGTTGACAGCGAGTGTCCCGTAAGGGAATCTTCCTGACGTGGCATTTCCTATGAGGCCACCGAGCCAGTAGCGCAACATAGCTAGCGCCTGCCATCCCCCCGGCGCCGACCAGTAGGTAGTGGACCATATTTCGGACCCCCGTTGATTTAGTACTCATTTCCAGAACTTACCCCCCCGCTCACAATTCTCCAACCTTTATCGGAGCAGGGGTATTATGGCTGCTGCTTGACATCGTGAGCGCAATACCTCGGTTTCCTGCAGCTAGCCGTCCGTGATTGTCGGGGTCTCAGGCTTCACCCGGTGAGTCTCCATCTCGAGAGACATCTCCGCCCTGTCTGCGATGTCCGGGGGAAGAGGTTCTACTTCTTCCCAGCCAGATGAAAGCTCTCCCGGCAAGGCGTCGGCGATTATAGCCTCCTTGTCTTCGGGGAGATTAGCCTTGAGGGCACTGACGACGACTCGCACAACTTTGTCAGCTTCCTTAAGGTTCTTGAGCCCGAGACCTTCGCGAACCATTTCCAGAAATTCATCCAACTTCATACCACGGCCTCCTTTTATGACTGACCCCATAGTTTCTCGGCTGCTGCCTGCTCCTAGAAAAAAGCTCCTATCGAATCGATAGAAGCTATCATCTCTTCATGAGAGCAATCGGTGAGCCTCATCACCATGCGTATTCGCTTAACAGGCCCGGACCAATGCCTTAAACCTGCTCGCTACGCTAGATTAGGTAAGTACTGCCTTCATATTATTTGCCAACCCCGAGGCTGTCAACGAAACCCACTTCTTAGCTGAATTGAAAGGCAGGGTAAGCCTCCGAAGAACGCGTTGGGGAGCCGGTAAAAGATGCCTGCCGAGTACGCCGGCCGCGCAATCAACGGCACGAATTTCGCCGTGAATTACTAACGAACGTTTTTCCACTCTTCCAGCCGTGCACAAATGATTGTGCCGGGCCTCCGACACCAGCAAACAACTACTCGGTAATCTGGCTTGCTGGCATACCAACGTGCATATAAAATGCTAATCTAAATCACTAGGGTGTTAAATTATCCCTGCATCGCCCGCTTCACGTCCTCACTGACGACGTGGGTGTAGATCTGAGTCGTGGATACCCAGGCGTGTCCCAGGGCCTCCTGTATCACCCGGAGGTTCACCCCGCGGCGCATCATCTCCGTAGCGCAGGTGTGTCTCAGCACGTGAGGGGTCACCCGACCGGGGTCCAGTCCCGCCTTCTCCACGTACTTCTTGAAGGTGATCCTGAAGCCCCGGGAGTCCAACATTTCACCCTTGCCATCCGCGCTCCGGATGGTAGGGAAGAGGTACTCGCTCTTGGGTCTTCTATCCTTCCAGCGCTCTATTAGGATACCGAGCTCGTCCGTGCGGAAATAGACGGTCCTGTTTATACCTTATGGGAAACGTAGAATCCTCTCCAGGGTCAAGGAAACAGGGTAAACAAAAAGGGTAACGTAAAGAGGCTAAAAAGTTTTACCCAAAGCAATAATTTGATCTGGTGTTGCACGTGACCCGTCAATGCTCTATAATACGTAATACGGCTGTATTACTGGAGTTAATAGTTGAGGAAGTTTCACCTGGTAGACATAGAGTGGGACGAAAACTCTCTCAGGGAGATCGCCAATCATGGGCTCGAGTTCTGGGAGGTGGAAGAGGCCGCAATCTACGATTCGGAGAGGACAGCAAGGGAGGTTGCTGACGAGGAGCATGGTGAGAGGATCCAGATCATAGGCACATGCGAACAGAATGGTAAAAGGCTGCGCGTTTTTGTCCGCCCAGTGGACAAGGATCTGGGAATAGGAAGAGTGATTACGGCATGGAGGATTGAGAGATGAGTGACAAGAGGAAGAAGCCTGAAGAGATGACAGAGGATGAAGCGCGCCAAGAGTGGGAGGAGGGTCAGGAGGTGGATCTTGGCCCCGCACCTGCGAAACACATGAGTATATTTTCACTGAGGATCGATAGGGAGACTCTTGAAGGTCTTATAACTCTCGGCACAAAGGCGGGTGCTGGTCCGACGGTAGTTGCTAGAGAGATCTTACGCGAAGGGGTGAAAGAGCGCATCGGCCAGTCATTCGAGGCTGAGGCCTATGATGCTATGTCCAGAGCAACCCGGGTCATGCATACGATACTATCCGGCCGTCTCACGATGACTTCCCTTAACGAGATGAATCTAGCCTGCAATATCACCATGCCAACAACCACATGGCAAAAAACAGAATCGCAAAGAGAGGGGGTAAAGTAATCCGGTGACACCAGAAGATGTTGAGAAAATGGAAACCACTATGTTTCTTTGCGACTTCGCCGAAGCGTTAAACGGCAAGCTATACATCATGGGCGGTGGGTGGACTATCTGCGCGCCTGGTCCAAGGAATTTAGCACTCGCAATTAAGGTCCTGGTCCCCTGGGATAAAACAAACGAGAAACACAAGCTCAAGTTAATACTACAGGACAAGGATGGCCACACGATAGATATAGGATCACCACCCCGGCCTGTGATTAGCGACGGAGAGTTCGAGGTTGGTAGGCCTCCGAATACCCCAAAGGGTGCACCTCTAGACTTCGCGATAGCTATAAATTTCATGGCACTTCCTTTAGAACCTGATACACAATACAGGTGGCAGCTCGAGATAGACGACAAAACTACCGTCGGCGTGTCGTTCAGGACAATAGGGAATATGCCGCCTCCGCCTGGAAGCTAGCGGTTCATATTCTGGCGCTACGCTCTAAGGGCTACGCTTCCGGAAGAATGACAGGCTTCATTTGGATGGTGTAATTCTGGAGTGACCCCGACTCTTAGAGAGGGAAACTATAGAACTATGTGGACTTGACTCTACTTCACCAGGGGTGAATTGCGCTTTTTGCCGTTCTCGTCTACCCATATGGGTTCCAGTGGCTTTTTTGAAATCCTGCCTTCTTCGATAGAGTTTATGTCTGCAGAAGAGAAGTCGGTCAAGCAGAAGGGCATCTTCTTTAGACTCTCCGCCTTCTTCCCGGCGTAGTTTTCCTTTACCTGCCTGATGGCCTTAGAGAAAGAACTTACTCTGTTAACGTCCGGTACTATGACTGCGACCCTTGGGAATAGGGGAGAGCCGAGATCTAGCCTGTACTTCCCGCTCTCGTAGTACTGGAAGAACCTCAGAACCTTTCGCTTGAGCACTCTGGAGGTCAGGGTGCCGCAGTCTATCTCAATAAACGACGTGCAAGAAGAGCCGTCTCCGTTGCTTGTAGCTAGGTACAGGTCCGGGTCCAGGATCTGGGGCCTTTCTCCTCTCTTTATGTAGAAAATGCAGTCGCTATCAGGGATCCATTCATCTAGCTGGAACCCCGGCATCAACCTGGAGAGGAGTATGAGGTTTATAAGGAAGTTGTTCGTATAGATCAAGTGTCGGTAATGGACCACGACGTCGGTGTGCTTTCTTTCGAGCCAGTTAGCGGTGTGCATGTTCTCGATCTCGAGGTGATGCTTTAGGGCAAGAGCCCCTTTAGGGCCGAGTACATAGCCCTGCCGAGTTATTCGGCTGGCAGAGGGTATAGGAACCTTTGAAATGAAACCCGCCTTCGCTAACTGTGACAAACGATTGCTAACGTAACATCTTGCTTTTGCAGTGTCGAAGGTCAACGAGTCGATCTTACTGTAGAAAAGCGCACTTATTTGCTTTTCGGTCATTACCTTTAGAGAAGCAAGGTACTTAAGCATCTCTATGTTCGCGTCTGTAAGGACGATATTACCCATATCAGCTCACCAACCTTTCCTTCTTCCGACTATCTTCAGGCACAAGCCCTCCAAAAAAATCTAACTATTCTCTAACCGGCCAGGCCAAACGAGGGTAAATAAGTATCAACTAACAGCAACAAATAGAAAGTCGGAATTTCGCGTGTTTATGCCAAAAATTGGAGGTTCTGACCCACTTTTGAGCGTAGAATAAAATAGGGTAAAATATACCCGAACGCACTTTTAATCCGGGTGTCGCAGGTTCGATCCCTGCCTGGCTCACCAATAACCAAAACCTGGGTAGTTGGAACCAACTCTCGGCAGACAGTCAACATCAATGCTGACGCTGGACCTAATCTCTCCATATCAGCCAAAGTGAAATCTAAACAGCCCATTATCGTTGAACGCCCCATGTACTTTAATTTCAATGGTTAGACCGGCGGTCACGAAGTGGTAGGTCTAACTCAGTAATCGTAACTTCCACCAACTCAGGTAATAAGATAATCGCCGAGCGTGCCATGTACTGGAACTCGAGAGGCGCGGGGACGGACACCATCGGGGGGTTTGGGGACTGAAGAACTGCCTTTAGAAAAAGAAAAACCATCAGCAGAATGACGGTGCAAACATATCATATTATGTTAGGATTTCTTCTTATCAATATGCGGATCGCCGCCTGACACAGGAAGCCGCCTGCCACCAACAAGAAGTCCGATTCGCGTAGTTTGAACTGGTGGTTGATTGCCGGGAACCTGAAGGGGGGGCACGCGCCAGGCACTTCTATTGCGAGCATGTTGTCGCATCCCGCCGCGTCGGAAGGTGCTTGACCGGGTACCGCTCTGTCTACGACTGATGATTGAAATGTGTTATACTGCACTTGAGTCTAGCGTTCTTAGGTAAGTTTGTTTAGTCCCGAGAATCGATTCTGGGGGCTCTTTTTTGTGTAAAGAGGAGGTGAAAGCGGCGATCGACGGATTGAACGGTAAAGATCTGGATGGCCGCAACCTGAATGTGAACGAGGCGAGGCCCAAGACGGACCGCCCGCAGCGTTCATTCTCCAGGTACTAAACCAGAGTGTGTGAAGGTTCGGCGGTGATACTTGTTGCCGCCGCCCCTCTCGCACCTAATGACAAGACAACAAGACCGCAACGAGGATTTCTCAATGTCAGAACCACTCATAAGCACCGACTTCGAAGAGGTGCGCGAGCTTGCCGCCTCCGGAAAAGAGAAAGGTTTTCTCACCACCGGCGACATAGTCGAAGGCCTAAAAGGCGTCGAGCTTTCTTCCAACGAGATGGATAACGTATTCGTCTTCCTGACCGAATCCGGGATCGAGATAACCGATGACGCGGATGACTACCTCGAGGAACTGGGCGACGACGAGGCGCTCCGCAAGGAGAGATCCAGGCTGA
>Ga0315286_10003061_pt1 | contig 15684 bp, 11 predicted proteins | sample YL17G10_0_MG_FD_205038 | JGI IMG/M metagenome (GOLD analysis project Ga0315286, IMG submission 205038) | Sediment microbial communities from Yellowstone Lake, YNP, Wyoming, USA - YL17G10_0 | ecosystem: Environmental > Aquatic > Freshwater > Lake > Sediment | place: USA: Wyoming | collected...
TCTTGTCCTGGTCGCTGCCCGAGCCGGCCAGGACGCTCTGTTGCAGCACCTGGGCCGCTTTCAGGTTGGCGCGGGCCAGCTCCACCTGCGCGGCGGCGGTCTGCGCCTGGCTGCGGGCGGCCGCGATCTGGCTATCCAGGGCCTGCGGCTTGTCACGCTGGGTGCGCGCATCGTACAGGGCCGACTGAGCGGCAGCCAGGGCGGCCTGGGCTTGGGCCACGCCGGCCTGGGCCTGGGCGACGCGGGCCGCCTCGGGCGCCGCGCTGACGCGGGCCAGGTCGGCCTTGGCCGCGTCGACGGCGCCCAGCGCCTGGCGATAGGTGGGCTCCAGGTCGCTGCTGTGGAGCCGTGCGACGACCTGCCCGGCTGCCACCTGGGCCGCCTCGGCGGCAACTTGGACGACCTGGCCGCCCAGCTCGGCGGCGATGTCGATCTCGACGGCGTTGATGGTGCCGCTGGCTTTGATGGGGCCGGCCTGCGTAGCGGCGGGCGGCGAGGGGCCCGCGAGCTGGGAGCCCGTCCCGCAATCAGCGGCGCCTGCGGCGCAGAACGTGGCGTCGGCGGGCATGCCGGCCTTCAGGCTGCCATCTGGATTGGCGAGACTGACCTTGACCTGGAAGACAGTGCTGGCGCGCTGCTGCTGGGTCTCGACATTCTTGGGCGTGAACTCGGCTTGGTCGGCGATGTGGGTGACGCTGCCGGGGAAGCGCCGGCCAACGAAGGAATCGACGCTCACCTGGACTATTTGCCCGAGCTGGACGCGGCCCAGGTCGGGCTCGGCGACGTAGACGCTCAGCTCTACCTGGCTGAGGTCGGCCAGGCTCACGATGGGGGTGCCCGCGGCGACGACCTCGCCGGGGTGCTGCACGACCTGGGTGACGACGCCGGCGGAGGGCGCGGTGATGCGCGCCTGGGCGGCGCGGGCCTGGGCCGCCTGGAGCGCGCTCTCTGCCTGGCGGGCGAGCGCCTCGGCGGCCTGGATCTGCTCGGGCGGCGCGCCGCTGAGGGCCAAGTCCAGGTCGGCCTGGGCGGCCTGGACGCCGGCCGCGGCCACGCAGGCGGCCGCCGCGGCGGCGTTTGCCTGGGCCTGGAGCGCCTGGGGATCGGCCTTTTGCGCGCGCAGGTCGGCCAGCGTGCGCTGGGCGGCGGCCAACTCCGCGGCGGCGACGCCGGCCTGGCTGTGGGCCTGCCATTGCTGTTGGGCGGCCTGGTTCCACTGGAGCTGCGCCGGGTCGCGCCGGGAGGGGGGCGCGTGCTGCAGCCGTTGGACGGTGCGGGCCCACAGGGCCTCGGCCAGGTCGGCGCCGGCCGCGTTGGCCTGGGCGGCCTTGAGCTGGAAGCGGGCCGCGTCGACGGCGGCCGAGGCGCCGGCGATCTTGACGTCGAGGTCGCCCGGCGCAGCCACCAGGGCCTGGGCGTCGGCAGCGGCGGCGCCGGCCGCGTCGCGGACGGCCCGGGCCTGGCGCAGCGCGGCGCGCGCCACGTCGACAGCGGCCGGCCGCACGCCGGCTTTGAGCAGCGCGACCTGCGCCTGGGCCTGGCTCACGGCGGCCTGGGCCTGGGCTACCTGGGCGTCCAGCAAGGTGGAATCGAGCGTGGCGATGAGGTCGCCGGCCGCGACGCGGTCGCTTTCGGCCACGCGCACCTCGGCGAGCCGGCCGGCCGCCTGCGCGCTGACGGCGACGGTGTGCGCCTCGATGCTGCCCGAGGCGACGAGCGGCCCGCTTGCCGCCCCCGCCTGTTTGCTTCCCAGGCCAGAGGCCGCGCTGCGGGCGCTGCTCACCCACGCCGCGAGCTGCCCGCGAAACGCCAGCGCCGCCGCGGCGACGACAAGCAGCAGCAGGACCGGCAAGATCATGCGCTTTCGTCTCATGCTATCCCTCAATGCGGCTTGACCGCCGAGATGAACACGTCTTCCAGGGTCGGCGCGATCCACTGGGCCGACTGCACGGCGATGCCCTCGGCCTGAAGCAGGGCCAGGATGGGATCGCGCAGGTCTTCGCCCGCCACGGCGTGGATCTGGGCGCCATAGAGCGCCACCTCGTCCAGGGGCAGGCGGCCGCCGGCCTGGGCGGCGCGCAGGACGCGCACGGCGCGGTCGGCGTCGGAGGCCGTGATCTCGAGGACCTGGCCGCGCATCTGGGTCTCTTTGAGCCGGGCCGGCGTATCGAGGGCAATAAGGCGGCCCTGGCTGATGAACCCGACGCGCTGGCACAGCTCGGCTTCGTCCATGTAGTGGGTGGTGACCATGACGGTGACGCCCTCGCCGGCCATGGCATAGATCAGCCCCCAGAAATCGCGGCGGCTCACCGGATCCACGCCGGCGGTTGGTTCGTCGAGGAACACCACCTGGGGCCGGTGGACGATGGCGCAGCCCAGGGCCAAGCGCTGTTTCAACCCACCGGAGAGGTTGGCGGTGAGGCTGTCGCCCCGCCCGGTCAGCCCGGCCATGGCCAAGATCTCGGACTCGCGGCTGCGCAGGCCGGCGCGGGAGAGGCCGTAGACCTGCCCGTAGAAGTGGATGTTCTCGCGAGCGGTGAGGTCGTTGTAGAGGGTAAAGAGCTGCGACATGTAGCCGACGCGCGCCTGGAGCGCCTTGGTCTGGCGCGCCGGATCATAGCCCAGCACGCGGGCGCGGCCGTGGGTGGGCTTGAGCAGGCCGAGCAACATGCGGATGGTGGTCGTCTTGCCGGCGCCGTTGGGACCCAGCCAGCCGTAGACCTCGCCTGGCGCCACATTGAAGCTGACCTCGTCCACGGCGGTGAAATCGCCAAAACGCTTGGTCAGGCGCTCGACCTCGATTGCAACCGCGCTGTCGTTCATGCGGCCTGCCGCCTCTCGCGCGCGATCAGGGAAATGAACGCCTCTTCCATGCGCGGCGCGATCTCGCGCATGCCGGCGCAGGCAATGCCGTCGGCGGCCAGCGCGGCTTCGATCTGGGGCCGGCGCAGGGCGGGGTCGTCGACGAAGGCGTGGAGCATCAGGCCGTAGGTCTGCAGCTCGAGCACGCCGGGCAGCCCTTCCACCAGCCGCCGGGCGGGCGCGAAGAGGGAGGGCGTGAACTCGAGCAGGCGCCCCGGCGCCAGCGCCTTGACCGCGGCGGGGGTATCGCAGATGACCATGCGGCCGCCATACATCAGCCCCACCCGGTTGCAGCGCTCGGCCTCGTCCATGTAGGGGGTGCAGACCAGAATGGTGAGCCCCTTTTCGGCGCGCAGGTTGCCCAGCAGGTTCCAGAACTCGCGGCGGCTGACCGGGTCGACCCCCAGCGTGGGCTCGTCGAGGAGCACGACCTGCGGCTCGTGGATCAGGCTGCATGCCAGCGCCAGCTTTTTCTTCATCCCGCCCGACAGGCGGCCCGCCAGGCGCCCGGTAAAGCCGGTGAGGCCGGCGAACTCGAGCAGGTCGGGGATGCGGCGGCGTTGGCCGGCGGCGCTCACGCCCTGGACGCGCGCGAAAAAGCGCAGATTCTCCATCACGGTCAGGTCGGTGGGCAGGACGAAGCGCTGGGCGATATAGCCCACCTGCTCGCGGATGCGGTAGCATTCGGACATGGAGTCGTGACCCAGGACGCGGCTCTCGCCCCCGGTGCGCGCCAGCAGGCCCAGGAGCAGCCGGGTGAGGGTAGTCTTGCCGGCGCCGTCGGGCCCGATCAGGCCAAAAGTCTCGCCCGGCGCCACGGCCAGGTCGACGGCGGCGAGGGCGTCGATCGCGCCGCGGCGAGTCTTGAACTGCTTGGACAGGCTGCGCGCCCAGATCGCGGGTTCCTCGGCCATGCTCACCCCAACCGCCGGCGCGCGGTCCGCGCAGCCAGGCCGGTGACGACGACGACGTACACCACCAGGGCGGCGACGTCAGTCCACAGCAGGCGAACGCCGATGCCCTTGGTGATGATGCCGCGCGCGATGCGGGCGAAATAGGTCATAGGGACCAGGTTGCCGACGGCCCGGATAATCGGGGGCATCGGCCCGCGCGGGTAGATGAAGCCGCTGAGCAACATACTGACCAGCGAGATCAGTACGGTGATCTGCTGCGCTTCCTTTTGGGTGCGGGCCAAGCTCGAGACCAGCAGCCCCAGCGCCAGCCCGGCGCAGACGAACAGCACGGCCAGCCCGGCAAAGGCCCACGGGTTGCCATGGAAGGGCACGCCAAACCAGAAGACGCCGGTGAGGGTGGTCACGGATACGTTGAGCAGCATGAGCAGCATGGCGGGCACGAGCTTGCCGACGACGATCTCGAGCGGCCGCGCCGGGGTGGCCATCAACTGCTCGATGGTGCCCAGCTCGTACTCGCGCACCACCGACTGGGCCGTGGTCAGCACCGCCATGAGCTGCGCCAGCAGGGCGACCAGGGCCGGCATGAGAAAGATGAGGTCGTTGAGGCTCGGGTTGTAGAGCACGCGCGTGGAGGTGGTGATGGGCTGGGTCTGGAGGTCGATGCCCATGCGCCGCGCCTGGTCGGCGGCCAGGGCCAGGGCGCGCGCCTGGCCCACCGAAACCGCCGCGCTGTAGCCGGAGCTCACCGAGAACGAGTCGGAGCCGTCGAGGAGCACTAGCACCTGGGCGCGGCCGCGCGCCACCTGGGCGGCCAGGCCGGGCGGGATGACCAGGCCGGCCTTGGCGCGGCCCTCGTCCAGCGCGGCGACCACGTCGGCCTCGCCGGACACTTGGCCCACGACGTCAAAGTACTGCGAGCTGACCAGGGCCTGGATGAAGGCGCGACTCTGATCGTCCTTGCTCTGGTCGGCGACGACGGTGGGCAGATGCTGCACGGTCATGTGCACGGCGTAGGCCAGCAGGAATAGCTCGACCAGCGGCAGGAGCAGAATGATGGCCAGGGTGCGCCGGTCGCGCAGGATCTGGATCGTCTCCTTGCCGGCGAGAGCGGCCAGGCGGCCGATCCGACGGCGGGCAGACCCTGTGCGCATCTCAGTCGAGCCTCCGGCGAAAGGCCAGCACGGCCAGCGACATGATCACCACCACGTAGAGGGCCAGCGCACCGACCTGTCCGCGCAGCGCCGCGTAGCCGACGCCCTTGATGATGATGCCGCGCGCGATGGGGATAAAGTGGGTCAGGGGAAAGATGTTGCCCACCAAGCGGATGGAGGCCGGCATGGCCGAGCGCGGAAAGATAAAGCCCGACAGCAGCAGCCCCAGGACCATGATCAGGCCGTTGATCTGCTGGACCTGGCGCTGGTTCTGAGAGATAGTGGACACGAGCAGCCCCAAGCCAAGCCCCGAAAAGACGTAAAGCAGCGCCAGCCCGAAAAAGAGGGGAAAGCTGCCCTGGAACGGCACGTTGAACCACCAGGCGCCCAGCGCCAGGACGGTCAGCATGTTGACCAGGGCGATGACCATGTTGGGCGCGATCTTGCCGATGAGCAGCTCGACGGGGCGCAGCGGCGTGACGAGGAGCTGCTCGATGGTGCCGACCTCCCGCTCCCGGACGACGGCCGACGCCGTCAGGATCACGGTCTGCATCTGGAGGAGCATGGCGATCAGGCCCGGCACCAGGAACCAGAGATCTTTCAGCTCGGGGTTGTAGAGAATGCGCACGCGCGCCTCCAGCGGCAGGAAGCTCCGGTCGGGGCTCACCTGACCGCTGCGCTCGAGCTGCTGAAGCACCAACTGGGTGGAGTGGGCCTGGGCCACGACGGTGGCGGCATTGTAGGCCGACTGCGACGTGAACAGGTCGGAGCCGTCCACCACGATCAGTGCGGAGGCGTCGCCCTGGCCGACGTGGTGGGCGAAATCGGGCGGGATGACGACGCCGACCCGGGCGCGGCCCTCGTCGACGGCGCGGATGACCTCGGCCTGGCCGGAGGCCGTGGCGACGGGGTCAAAGTAGTTGGAGGAGACGAGCGCCTGGATAAAATCACGGCTGGCCGAATCGAGGCTTTGGTCGGCGACGACGGTTGGGACGTGGATGACCTGGGTGGTGATGGCGTAGGCGAAGAGAATGAGCTGGAGGATGGGCAGCGCGATCTGGATGGCCAGTGTGCGCCGGTCGCGCAGCGTCTGGATGAACTCCTTCTGGACGACGGCCCAGATGCGCTTGACCATGGGAGGCGGCTCAGGCCGGGCGGGCCAACAGCCCGTCGAACGCGAGGGCGACGATGGCCTCAGCAGCGGTGTGGCGCGCGGCCGGGGTCTGGGGCTGGCTGGCGCCGCCCAGGACGGGCAGGATCACGGCGGCGAACAGGCCCATGATGAGCTGCGCGGTGAGGGCCGGGTCGGCGGGCCGGATGAGGCCGGCGGCCTGCTGCTCGGCGATGTAGGCGGCCAGGAGGCGGTGGATGCGCCCCAGGCGCCGCGCGACCGACTCTTGCATGAGGCGGTCGTCGACCCACGCCTCGGAGAGGACGACGCGCATGAGGGCCAGGCGCGCCTCGGACAGGTCGAGGGCGCGCTCGACCACGCCCACCAGGGAAGCGCGGTCGTGGATCTGGCCGGCGGCCAGGATGACCGCCTCCATGGGCGCCTCAGTTTCGGCGGCGACGGCGAGCCAGAGGTCGCGTTTGCCGGGGAAGTAGTTGTACAGGGTGCCTTCCGCCAGGTCGGCGGCGGCGGCGATTTCGGTCATGGTGGTGCGGGTGTAGCCCTTTTCGGCAAAGGCGCGCGCGGCGGCGGCCAGGATTTCGTCGCGCCGGCGGGCGATGCGGCCCTCGCGGCGCTGCTGGAAGAACGGGCGGTTGTCGGTTGATGGCATGCGCGACTCCTCGGGAACGGCCGGCCCGGAAACTGAGCTATTGCTCACAAAATGAACACGGGCTCATTATACGCAGAGCCGGGGGATTGTCAAGGTAGAGCCAAGGTGTTTCATCCTCGTGAGGCACGATGATCGCACCTACATCTTAGCCGAGCCTCCACTGCGCCAACTGCGGCGAGATGCTGCGCGGGAAAGCAGCGCGGAGGGCAAACGCGGATCCCTGCTATTGCCACTACGGAAGCGCCGAGGCCTGCATTGAGTCGTCTGGCATTGACGTGTCGGGTGTGGGCAGTAGCCACGATGCCGGTGCTCTGCAGGACCAGGCCATCGGCGAGCGAATTCGCACCCGACCTGGGAATGTTCATTCAGGCTCAGATCGACGAGAATCGGAAGCAGGAGGAGCGTCTGCGGGATACCTACGTTCTCGGTGACACCCCACGTGACGAGTACTGGCTCCTCCGTTCGGGGCTTGAGAAGCAGCTTCGGGACCTGGAGAGACAACTCGGAGGACCGCACTACCCACTGGAAGACACCCTGGCACGTGTGAACTGGCTGGGCAGCCTGCTCAGCAACGGGCCGCCAGGGCAGCAGAAACGTGCGCTTGCGCTCTTGTTCTCTCGGATCTCCGTGGACCTCACGGGCAAAATAACTGAGGTTGAGCCTCAACCTTGGGCTCAACCGCTTCTTGCCTACCTCGTTGCTGTAGCCGGCGACAATAGATGCCCCAAAGGAACCTCGCTTCTCTGTCGCCGCCCTGGTGGGTAGCCGCTGAGTTGTGCCCTTCCAGGGCCTCAAGATGACCCTGATGGTTCCGCAGCTGGATGAAATCGTCATGCTCGGATGTTGCTGAACCGGTCTTAGAATCCTGCCTGCAACTTTTCCCAGTGAGTTCTACTGCTTGCTGGTGTACGGACTGCCATCACAACTGCGCCAATAGTCATTTGGCAGGTTCTGTCTGAGATGTCAATATCTGAAAGCGTCAGCGATATGGGTACCTTTTTGCCGTCAATATACCATGCAGGTCTTCGACCGTGCGGGATTTCAGAAGCTTGGCAAGGTAGTCCTGCGGTTGTCGCAGCATCATAGATTGCGCATGCGATGTAGGCAACAGCAAAGTCCGAGGCGTTTCGCCTCTTCATCAGGCAACGTCTCATCCCATTGATACACCAATAGCAGATGGGTGAAATACTTGACATCCGGAATGACGGATCCTATCAGTTTCAGTGCGCGTTTTTCGCCCGGTTGCTGCTGCGATTCCTCTTCATAGAACTGAGGATAGGCCAAGAGGATGTTCATTCCCCCTGTCTTGACCTTCATTGTGCTACGTTTGTCCTGCTGATCGAGCGCCAGAAAGTCCTGAATTTGCCGCCCATTGCTCCGGATGGGCATCACGAGTAAACACATCCTGTGCCTGCTTGGCATAGTAGATGACCTGCTCTGCGTTTTCCGCTTGGTCGCCGCGCCTGCGATCGGCGTGGAGAAGTGCCAAACGGCTTTGAAGCATGGCCCAATCTTCCAGATACGCATCGCGGGTATACACTTCTAGCGCCTGCTGGCAATGATGGATGGCCTGTTCGAGGTTCTCATCCCGATCGCCGCGAACGCGATCCCGGTGGACGTTACCCAGGTTTCTGTGGGTGACAGCCCACTTCTCCGGGTAGTCTTGGCGGGTAAACACCTCCAGCGCCTGCTGGGAGTGACGGATGGCCTGCTCGATGTTTTCGGCCTGGTCACCGCGAACGCGACTATGATGGGCTGTGCCCAGGTTGCTGTGAGTCCAGGCCCAATCGTCTGGATAGGCATCACGGGCGAACACCTCCAACGCCTGCTGTTAGTGGTGGACAGCCTGCTCGAGGTTTTCAGCTCGTTCGCCACGAATGCGATCCTGGTAAGCGTTCGCCAAGTTGTTTTGGGCGGTGGCCCACTTCCAGGGGTGATCCGGGCGGGTCAGAACTTCCAGTGCCTGCCGGCGATGGTGAATGGCCTGCTCGCGACTCTCATCCCGCTCGCCGCGAATGCGATCTCGGTCGGCGTTTGCCAGTTCGCTATGGGTGGTGGCCCACTGTTCTGGGTAGGCCTCGCGGGTTCTGACTTCCAGCGCTTGCCGGCAGTGATTGATGGCCTGCTCGATGTTTTCGGCCCGCTCACCTCGAATGCGGTTCCGGTAGTTGGACGCCAGGTTGTTGTGGACGTGGCCCAATCTTCTGGATGGGCCTGGCGGGTGTATACTTCCAACGCCTGCTGGTTGTGGCGGATGGAGCGCTCGATGTCTTCGGCCCGATCACCGCGGGGATTCTGTCCCAGGCTTATGGCGAGTTCAAGTTGTAGGCTCACCCACAGCCCTGGGTTAGCCTGGCGGGCGACCATCACCAATGCCCACTCGCACATCTCGACCCGCTTCCACATATCGTACGGGCGAGTGAGCTGAGATATCATCTCCAGCAAGCTGGGCAGGTCACGGGGATAGGTCAGGAGGAGGCGAAACGATGCTACAATCGCGTCCCAGACACTCTACCTTTCTGCAAAAGCCTTCTGGTCGTTGCAGGTTGCAGTTATCGCGCATTCGATTCCGCCAAAGACGAATAGGTATTTCTTGGTCCATAGGCCGTGTGCGATGTGATAGCGTGCCCAGACATGGTCTTTGCCTCCGACGGCCATTCTGCCAAATTCCAGCTCGTCGTATCCCCGATCCTGAGCGTATCGCGTGAAATGCAGTTCTGTATCATCCAGGGAACGCGGTGAGATCAGCGGGCCAACCTGGAAGTTTAACGCTTCATTGCGACCGCAACTGAATGGTAAGCTTCAAGGCCGGCTCTTGTGGGGAGCGACCAGTCTACTGGCACATCGATCTCAGACCCGAATCTCTTGTTCCGGTAGGTCTTGATCCCGTCTGGCCTACTTCTAGCCACAGCAAGGCACGCAACGGTATCGAGCTGAGCCACGTGCGGTGTTCGCCGCTGGTCCGGGGCAACGATAGCCTCCTGTTCGTTCACGCGATCCGCGTCGGCTCCGGCGAGGGGTTCGGCGGCGTGGTCCTCGATCTTTGCCAGCGCCCTGGCAGCTTCCTTTTGCACCCAGGGATGACCATCCTGCAATGCTCTGGTCTGCGCCGGAATGGCAGCTTGAGTTCCCGGTCCGATTCTCCCCAGAGTTCTAGAGGCGTTTTCTCGGGCAACTCGATTTCCGGAGCCCAATGCGTCGATCAGTACGCGAACTGCGGCAGCACCAATCATGGTGAACACGTCCACAGCGATCTCCCCGGGTCTTCCCGCGCTGCTCAACTGCTTGGCCAGAGCCGTAATCGCGCCAAGAGTGACAGGGTCCGACGCCCAATTGCGGTCGATGTTCCCCAGTGCTTCGGCCGATGCCTTTCGGACGGACTCGTTGCCATGTACGAGCATGTGCATGAGGTCGGGAATGAGACTCCTCGCCTCCGGTCCCATCCGTCCAGGTGCTTGGTCTGCGGCCAACTGGATCCCCGGGTTTGAATCCGCCAACGCCCGGGCGATTGTTGGCACGGCTGCTGAAGCGGCGGGGCCGAGTTTCCCAAGTACCTGCAAAGCAGCTTCCTGAGCAGCCTCCAGCCTCGCCCGCTCCTCCATGATGTCGTAGGCCGCCCAAGACAGATTCCTCACGGCCTTGAGAGGATCCATCACGGCGACGTCAGACTTTGGCAGGGTATACCACGGCGAAACCTTGATCATCGACTCGACCCACGCTTTCAGCCGCTGCGCGTCTCGTGTCCGGACGATCTCGATCAACGCCGGCACCGCCTTCGGGCCGATTAGCTCCAGCGCAGCAGCCGCAGCTTTGCAAACCCTGGCATCCCGGTCTGCCAAGAGTGGCAGAAGGGCCGGCGCTGCGGGCTCGGCCGCCGCACCGACACGGGCCAAGCAGGCCGCCATGGCCTGGCGGGCGTCCGCGGACCGGTCAGTAAGGCCGGCCACGAGCGCCGGGACGGCAGTCACTGGAAGGGGGCCGATATTTGCCAGTGCCTCAGCCGCCTCGATACGCACCTGTAGGAGTTGGCCGCACAGCGCCCGAGTCAACCCAGGCACGGCGCTCGCAGCGCTCGGGCCAATCCGGGCCAGCACCCGGATCACGTAGATTTGGTCAGTTGTGTCTTCTCCGTTCGAAAGCGCGTCGGCCAAGTGAGGAACCGTAGGCAGACCGATTGAATTCAGCCGCCTGAAAGCGGCCTGACTCACATCCGAGGGCCAGCTTTTCAACGCCGCCACCAGGCCTGGAAAGGCCTTTCGGGCCTCTGCATTCTTTGGCCAGGCAGGATCAATTGCCTCAAGCGCACTCAAAGCCGCCTCTCGGACTGTAGCGTCTACATCGACGGCACAGGTCAGCACGGCTGGAATGGCCGGAGCCGCGGCCCGCCCTAACTCTACAGCTCTACCTACTGCACGCCCTCGCACGTCACTTTGCCTTAATCCCCAAATGGAGTACAATCATCCAGACGGCTTAGTACAACTGCCTGAGTTGTCATCCTGCCTGCCCTGGCGGGGTAGGCCAGGGAGGAGCGAAGCGACGAGGGATCTCGCCTTGGGGCAGCAGGTTCTCGCGACTTTGGCGAGATTCTTCGCTCCCTGCGGTCGCTCAGAATGACTAGCCCGTAAGTGAGGTTGTAGTATCAGTTCAACACCGGATTATGCGGCGGCTCGGCGCCGCATGAATCCTTATCGCTGGGCGGAGTTTGTCAAGTCTCACACCACCTGTGGGCAATCACCAAAGTATGTTAGGAGAAGAGTAAGAATGTCCGTTGCAGAAACCTATGCAGAGATGAAAGCCAAGCTTCGTGACATTGTTCCGGACTTTGAACTGCGGATCAAGGCCGAGCTGGCATACGAGATCATGCGCCTGAAAGAAGAACGAAATGCAGTGGTCTTGGGGCACAACTACATGGAGCCCGCGCTGTTTCACTCGATCCCCGATTACACTGGCGACTCGCTGGCGCTGAGTCGAAAGGCAGCGCAGACAGACAAGGACATCATCGTATTCTGCGGCGTACGGTTCATGGCCGAAACGGCCAAGATCCTGAACCCTCAGAAGACGGTCCTGCTGCCGGCCAAGCGAGCAGGGTGTTCCTTGGCGGAGAGTATCACTGCCGCGGATGTGCGGGAACTCAAACAGAGATTCCCCGGTGTGCCTGTCGTGACCTATATTAACACCTACGCCGACGTCAAGGCGGAAAGCGATATCTGCTGCACGTCGAGCAATGCCGTGGCTGTCATCGAGTCGTTGGGAACCGACACCGTGATCTTTCTCCCTGATGAGTATCTGGCCAGGAATGTGGCCCAAGAGATGGGAAAGCACATCATTTTCCCCATGCGGACCCCACGGGCTGCTAGCGAACGGCAAGTCGGGCTCGATTTCCAGATCGTCGGCTGGCACGGCAAATGCGAAGTCCACGAAAAGTTCACCGTCGAGGACATCGCGGACGTAAGGGCGCAGTTTCCAGACGTTGTGATCCTGTCCCATCCTGAGTGTAGCCCGGAAGTCGTTGCTGCTTCGGATTTCTCTGGAAGCACATCAGCGATGATCAAGTACGTCGAGCAAACATCCGCCCCTCGCTACCTGCTGCTCACCGAATGCGCCATGGGCGACAATGTCGCTGCGGCAAATCCAGAGAAAGAAATGCTCCGGCTTTGCCGAGTGCGCTGCCCGCACATGAACGAGATCACGATGGAGGAGACGCTCGACGCCCTGCGCTACACGCAGTATGTGGTTGAGGTACCCGAGGAAATCCGGGTGCGGGCCGCGCGGGCGGTGGAGAGGATGATTGCCATCGGGTGAGGAGCATACGTTGCATGGACGATTTTGAAAACAAGGAGATAGCTCTTCACGCGCTCATCGCTGGATTGGGAGACGTCGCCGTGGCCTAACCCGGCGGTGCCGACAGCACGTACCTGCTGGCCGTCTGCCTGGATGTCTTGGGCACTGACAAGGTGCTGGCCGTCACCGAAGACTCACCCATGACGCCCCGCGCCTAGCTGGGGCACGCTCGCGTCCAGGCCCCACGACTGGGCGCTCGGCATCTTGTGTTACCGATGTTGTAGGAACAATCGTCTGGCCTCGAAAGCAAGGCGTGGAAGCCCGGCCCACAAGGTTGGGGATGGCTCTTTTTCTTGCCAGCAGACAGTTCCCAGGCCGTCGGTCTGTTCAGCAGGAATTTTCCAACAGCATCTCCCTCTTACATCCCCATAGCCTCTACGACGGCTGAGGTGTATCAGACCTTGTGCTGATGGCGATGTTGGAGCATGCCTGCGGAGTACCCTGTGCCTGCGCACTGGGCAGGCCGCTTCTGCGGTGGCAAGCGGGTGTGCCCATGCGTTGAATTGCTGGCGATCAAGTCCACGGCGACTCGACCGCGCTGCGGGACTTGATCGCCCGCCATGAGCGTTGGTACGTTCTGGCAGTGCGGACGCCCACGCCCGTATGGACCAAACGCCCGCAGGTGGTTGAACCTGAGCCGCAGGAGCGGGGCCGGCCCCGTACGTCTACGGCAGTGCGCCTGGCTGAGGGCGCACCGTCTGCGACGACCGTGAGAAAGTCGTCGCCGGTTGGCCCGAGAGCCGCTGGCAGAGTCTGACCGTGGCCGAAGGCGAGAAGGGCTTGATCACTTGCGACTGGGCTTGCCAGCGGATCGTTGAAAGCCGCGATGGACTGCCACCGCCCTGGGAGCGGCACTCCGCAGGGCCGGATGCCTGGCTGGTTGCTCGCCGTTCGCTCAGTGATCCGACCGACATCGCCCACTACTTGTCCAATGCGTCGGTCGACACGCCGCCCTTGAAGCGCGCGCAAGTGGCCTCCACCCGCTACACGGTCGAGCAGTGCATCGAAGAGGCCAAGGGCGAAACGGGCCTGGGCGAATATGAGGTGCGCAATTGGCATAGTTGGCATCGCCATATTACGCTCCCGATGATGGCCTACGTCTGGCTCGCCTCCGTCCGCTACAAAGCGACGGAGAAACAAGGGAGCCTGAGCCCTTCCTGGCCGAGCTAACAGTCCCGGAAGTGCGCCGCTTGCTGGAAGTGGCGCTGCCCTTGCCCTACCGCCCGCGCGAGTTGCGGCTGGCTTGGTCGCTGTGGCGACGGGCCAAGCGCTGGCAGGCCCGCCTCAGCCATTCTCGCCTTCATGCTACCGCCTGGCGGCTTCGTTTGATACCGAATGCCGTTACACCGGCACACCTGCGGTTGTAGCACTAGAATTACAGCGCAATGTCGGTAGAAAGGAATGGGTAACCCCCAAAAAGCAAAGGCCTGGTATCTTTCTCCCACTATCACCAAACAGAAGGAGTAAGAATGCCATGCCGGAATGAACACGGGGCCACTGCCTTCTTTTCGGCGGACATTCATCGACGTCCAGGGTAAATTGGGCTATCCCTCCACGGACACGCGCCCTCCTGCATGCTTCACCCCAATTAATGGCTGCGCATGATGAACGGCAGGTAGATATCCATTCCAGCCCGGACGTGCATGGTGATGGGCAGGTTGGGCACATCGTAGGGTGTGTTTTCCCCAACCATAACTTGGCCGGTGTAATCGCCGAGTGCGAGCCCTTGGGCATCAAAGGTCACTTGCACATCGATATACTCACCCGGCGCCAGTATACCGTACGGGGGGTTAAGGCTAAACCAGGTGGCCTGTGACTGGCACAACGTGGTCGCCTCGCTGCTGGTCACCTGGTAAACCTGCCCGTCCGACTGGTCGGTGAGCCACAGGCTGCCATCGCAGGCCATTTCCAGGCCAGCGCCGCTGAAGGCGCCCAGCAGGTCCGCACCCACCGTAAAGACGCCTAGCGGTGCGAAATCATTGGCAGCATCCAAAACAAAGATCCTGGGTTCCTCGGCATTAACCATGGCGAACAGGTGGCGCGTATCCGGGTTATAGGCCAGGCCGGAAATGGCCAACCCCACCGAACGCGTGCGCAGCAGGGTGCCATCCGGGCGGAACTGGCGGATAGAGAGGTCATTCCACGAGCCGGAATAGAAAGTGTCGGAGGCCGGATCATAGGCCAGGCCACGCTGCGCCACAGGGAAGCCGAAACCGCCGCCCGGGCAGACGCGCCGGCCGGTGAAACCCGCCTGGGGCGACATTTCATATATGCAGTTATCCCCTTCACCCATGCCCACCGTCCAGAAAGTACCGGTGCGCACGTTGCTGGCCAGATCAGCCGGGCCGTAGAAGGGCTGCCAGGCGTAAGGGAGCGCCTGACCGGCGGGTGTTCCCGCAGCCGAAAAAGCGTGCAAGGCGCTGTCTCCATTCCAATCTGCAGAAGGGCTACTCACCCAGACCTGCCCGGAGGCATCCGTACCCACCGCCCAGGCGCTTGCGAGGCCTGAAGACCAGGTGGCCAAAACCGCACCGGCACTGAACGACGGGTATTCTGGGGCAGCCGGCAGGTGCAGCGACTGCGCCGTGCGGTACATCTGCTTAAAGGGTTTTACGGCGTAGGTGGGCGGGTCAAAAGGCCCGTAGCCGGGCGAAGCCAGGGGCAGGGTTTGCAGGTTGAAAGTGGCATTGGCTGTGCCCGTGTCGGTCACGCGCAGGCTGCTCGTGAAGGAGCGGCCTGGCGCCAGACTGACCTCCAGCGCCGCCGGGGTCACGCTGATCCGACCGGCAGGCAGGGCGAAATCCTGGTTGGTTACCCTATTGGGGTTATAAATGACATCCCTCACCACAGGGCTATATCCCCCGAGGTCACTCTCCGCTCCCAGGGGGTGCGTCTCTGGCTCGATGTTATTGGCGGTAAACTGGAAGATGACATACAAGCCATCCCCGACCTGCGGGTCGAAGGGGGTGGCAAAAGAGTAGGCATACTCGCTGTTGTTTAAAAGCATCGCCCCGTTTAAGCCAACCCCGGTGTTGCCTTCGGTGACCACACCGCTTGCCAGCCCGCCGGGAATGGGGGTGCACACCCCGGTTACCAGGTCGTAACCCTGGGTCGTACAGGTCGTGTCGACCTGCA
>Ga0315286_10003062_pt1 | contig 15683 bp, 23 predicted proteins | sample YL17G10_0_MG_FD_205038 | JGI IMG/M metagenome (GOLD analysis project Ga0315286, IMG submission 205038) | Sediment microbial communities from Yellowstone Lake, YNP, Wyoming, USA - YL17G10_0 | ecosystem: Environmental > Aquatic > Freshwater > Lake > Sediment | place: USA: Wyoming | collected...
CCTTTGTTGCCGTTCCGCCGTGACCGGAGCCCTGCCCGCGACCGATTCTCTTTGTCTTTCGACGCGACCCCTTGGCGGGCGTCAGATTGCTGAGAATGTTTCGTTCCATTACTTCACCTCTTCCACTTTTACCATGTGCCGGACCGCATTGATCATGCCTCGTACCTGCGGTGTGTCTTTCTTGACGACAGAGTAGTTCGGACGTCCAAGACCGAGGGCCTTGATCGTGCGCTTTGCATTCTCGAGCTGATCAATGACGCTGAGCGTCTGCGTAATCTTGATTTTCTTTGCCTCTGGCATTGCCACTCTTCACGTTTGGGTTATTGAAATAGTTCGTGCAGCGAAATACCGCGACGGCCCGCAATCTCGCGTGCATCGCAGAGACTCAAGAGCGCCCGCATGGTTGCCTTGACAACATTATGCGGATTCGAAGAACCCATTTGCTTTGTCAACACATCCTTGACACCGGCAGATTCCAGGACAGCACGCACTCCGCCTCCGGCGATAAGGCCTGTTCCGGGAGTCGCAGGTTTCAGGAGCACTTTGCCAGCCCCGTACTTGCCCAGCACCTCATGCGGTATCGTTCCTTTGATAATGGTGACCTTGACCACGTTTTTCTTTGCATCATCGATGCCTTTGGCAATCGCATCCGCCACTTCGTTGGCCTTTCCCAAGCCGACACCGACGTGCCCGTTCCCATCCCCAACAACGACAATAGCGTTGAAGCTGAAACGACGGCCGCCTTTTACCACCTTGGCAACCCGGTTGACATGGACCAGTCGATCTTTGAATTCGTATTCGCCAGCTTTGATTTTTCCCATACAGGATCTTCAGTCAGTAGATTGTTGGAGTCCCTAGAATTTCAGGCCGCCTTCGCGAGCGCCGTCTGCAATTGCCTTCACACGACCGTGATAGATGTATCCGTTGCGATCAAAGACGACTTCCTTGATGTTCTTTTCGATCGCTTTCGCTGCTGCCGCTTTGCCCACGATCTTGCACACTTCAATCGGTGTCTTCACCTTGGCGATCTCATCCTTGAGGTCTTTTGAGAGACTCGAGGCAGACACAATCGTTGCACCGGTCGTATCATCGATGATCTGCGCGTAGACATGCTTCACGCTGCGATACACCGTCAGACGCGGCCGGACCGTTGTGCCTGAGATCTTCTTCTTGATTCTCGCCTTCTTTTTCTGAAGCCGTTCGTACTTGTTATTCTTGATCATAATTGGACATCCTTAGGGCTACGTTCGAACTTACTTGGCTGCCGTTGCTGCTGCCTTGCCTGCCTTGCGGCGGATATATTCGCCTTCGTACTTGATTCCTTTTCCTTTGTACGGTTCCGGTGGACGGAACGAACGAAGTTTCGCCGCCACCAAACCAACAAGCTGCTTGTCAATCCCCGAAATCGTGATGTTGGTCTGCGTTGGGGCTTCGACCTTTATTCCCTCCGGTGGTCCAAACAAGATCGGATGACTATAGCCAATCTGGAGCTGCAGATTCTTGCCTTTCATTTCTGCCCTGTATCCTACACCCACAATCTCCAGCTTCTGGCTGTAGCCCGTCGTCACGCCGACAACCATGTTCTGAAGAAGCGCACGCCACAATCCATGGAGTGCACGGTCTTTCTTGGAGTCGGACACACGGCTGACGATCGCCTCTGCCGCTTCCACCTTGACCGATATGCTGGGATGGACCGTTGAACTGAGTTCGCCTTTCGGACCTTTGACCACGAGTACCCCATCGGTGCTCTTGATGCTGACACCGGTCGGGATGAGAACAGGTTTTCGACCAATACGTGACACGACGCGATTCCTTTCAGAACAAAGAAACGAGACTACCAGACATAGGCGAGAATTTCTCCGCCCATGTTTTCTTTTTTTGCTTGCGAGCCCGTCATGATCCCCTTCGATGTGGTGACAATGACGATTCCCATTCCTCCCAACACACGCGGCAAGGCATCTTTCCCGCGGTAGGTGCGAAGTCCGGGTCTACTGACTCGTCGGATGCCCCGGATTACCGGCTGGCCATCCTTATACTTGAGATTAATGCGCAAGATCCCCTGTTTGCCATCCGTCAGAACGGCGTAGTTGGAGATATATTTCTGGTCGAGCAGGATCTTCACAATCGAGCTCTTCATTTTGGACGCTGGGACGTCGACGCGCCGATGTTTTGCGCGACAGGCATTCCGAATTCGTGTTAACAGATCAGCAACGGGATCAGTGACTGACATCGTGCAAACTCTCTTCCACTTGATTGGGTGATTGGATTACCAACTCGCTTTGCGAACGCCAGGAATCTTGCCGTCGAGTGCGAGGTTTCTGAAACAAATCCGGCAGACGCCAAACTTCCGATAATAGGCCCTCGGTCTTCCGCAGATTCCGCATCGATTGTGTTGTCTCACTTTGAATTTCGGCGTTCTCTTCGCCTTGACGATCATAGCTAAACGTGCCAAAGATTCTCCTTTGTGCTATTGTGCTGTAGCGGTTGTGGGTGTTTGGACCACTTCCTGCCTCTTGACAAACGGCATCCCGAGTTCCTTGAGAAGTTCATACGCTTCCGCATCTGTTTTGGCGGTTGTCACAAATGTGACGTCCATGCCGCTGATCCGGGTGATCTTGTCGCTATCAATCTCAGGAAAGATAATCTGCTCTTTGATGCCGAGGGTGTAGTTCCCATGCCCGTCGAATGACTTGTCGGGGACACCCTTGAAGTCGCGAACACGCGGCAGGGCGACACTGATCAGGCGGTCGAGGAATTCATACATCTTGACTTTCCTCAGCGTCACTCGGCAGCCGATGGGAAGGTTTTCTCTCAACTTGAAATTGGAAATCGCCTTTTTGGACTTGGTAATCGCCACTTTCTGACCCGTGATAGTTTCCAACTCTTTGACAGAGACATCAAGAATCTTCGGGTCCTGGGTTGCAAGTCCGACGCCCATGTTGATGGAGATCTTTTCAAGCCGCGGCACCTGCATCGGGCTCTTGTACTTGAATCGTTTCATCAACGCATTGACGACATCGCGCTTATAGCGATCGTGGAGACGCGGCGGGACCCCTTTTTCCTGATGGCCCGCTGCTGCCTTTTCCGCACCACCTTTTTCGCCCTTGGGTGCCTTCGGCTGCGCCTTCTCTTGTTTTTTCTCTTGTGCTTTCTCTTTTGCCATAGTTCGTTATCCTAAAACATCTCTCCGCTTTTTCTGCTCACACGCATCGTCTTGCGTTTGCCACTGGTCGGGTCCGTAACGTGCGCGTATCCGATTTTGGTCGGTTTGCCCGTTTTTGGGTCAATGACCATCACATTGGACGCGTGGATCGGTCCTTCCTTCTGAACGATGCCGCCTTGTGGGTTTTTTTGCGATGGTTTGCTGTGACGCTTGACGATATTCACACTCTCAACAATCACTGTCCCGTCGTTCGGAAACGTCTTCAGCACTTTTCCCTGCTTCCCTTTCGAGTTGCCGGAGATGACCACCACCAGGTCATTCTTGTGTACGTGTAGGCTTCTTCCCATAGTGTTTAGAGAACCTCAGGTGCGAGTGAAATGATTTTCATAAACTGTCGTTCGCGCAACTCACGAGCAACGGGGCCAAAAATTCGAGTGCCCCGCGGCTCTCCCTGTGCGTTCAACAGCACAGCCGCATTCTCATCGAAGCGGATAAATGATCCGTCCTTCCGGCGTATCTCCTTCTTGGTCCTCACGACCACCGCCCTGGATACTTCGCCCTTCTTGACGGGCGCCCCCGGGATCGCACTTTTCACCGCCACAACAATCAAGTCGCCCACACCTGCATAGCGTCGTTCGTGGCCGCCGAGCACCCGGATGCAACGGATCTTCTTTGCGCCCGAGTTGTCTGCAACGACAAGATTTGTTTCTTCTTGTATCATAATGGCACCTGCGTTCGATTACTTTGCTTTTTCAACGATCTCAACCAGCCGCCAGCGTTTCCGGCTGCTGATCGGCCGTGTTTCCATGATCTTCACGACATCGCCGATGCCCGCTTCCCGCTTCTCGTCATGAGCCATAAGCGTTGTGGTGCGCCGGAAATACTTCTTGTACAAAGGATGTGCAATCTTGCGTTCGATCGAGACCACGATGCTCTTCTGCATCTTGTTGCTCACGACCTTGCCGATTCTCGTCTTTCGTTGATTGCGTTCTGCAGTGGCGGTTGATTCTTGTGTCGTCATAGAGTCTGCTTATTCTGCCTTTTCAGGTGTTGTGACCGTATGCACTGCCTGACCGCTCTCGCGCTGGCGAAGAATGGTCTTCATCCGTGCAATTTCTTTCTTGATGTGTCCCATCTTCATGGGATTTGGCAGCTGTCCGATTACTTTCTGGAATTTCAGCGCTGACAGACTTTCCTCTTCTTCCTGGATTCTCTTGCGCAGTTCCGGATCGGACAGTTTTCGAACCTCAAATGCTTTCATGGTACCCTCGTGCTCCTGCAGTGCGATTACGCTTCATAGTCGATGCGTGTGACGAACTTTGTTTTGATGGGAAGCTTGTGTTCGGCAAGCTTCATCGCTTCCTTCGCAACTTCCATCGTGATACCGCCGAGCTCAAAGAGAATGCGGCCAGGCTTCACCACGGCAACCCAGTATTCCGGGACGCCTTTACCGCTTCCCATGCGCGTTTCCGCGGGCTTCTTGGTGACTGGCTTATCGGGGAAAATGCGGATCCACACCTTTCCCTCACGCTTCATCATTCGCGTCAGGGCAACACGGGACGCTTCGATTTGTCGCTGCGTAATCCAACCCGGTTCCATCGCTTTCAAGCCAAAATCTCCAAAGGCTACACTGGCACCGCGCGTCGCCTTCCCTCTGCGCCGTCCCTTTTGCTGTTTTCGAAACTTGACTCTCTTCGGCATTAACATGATTCAACTGACTCCTGCTTACTTTGACGCGTTTCCGATAATTTCGCCTTTGCAAATCCAGACCTTTACGCCAATTGCACCATAGATCGTAAAGGCCGTCGCAGCGGCGTAGTCGATGTCGGCCCGCAATGTCTGAAGCGGAATGCGACCTTCTTTGTACTGTTCCGTTCGTGCAATTTCTGCACCGCCCAACCGGCCGCCGCATTTCACGCGGATTCCCTCCGCACCCATACGCATCGCTGCGGTGATGGATTGCTTCATCGCGCGACGAAAGGAGACCCGCCCTTCGAGCTGTGTCGCAATCGCATCTGCGACGAGCGAGGCATCAAGCTCCGGACGCTTGATTTCATGAATCAGGATCTTGACTTCCTTGGATGTTACTTTCTTCAGCTCCTCTTCCAACTGTGCAATCTCTTTTCCGCTCTTTCCAATGACAATGCCGGGCCTGGAGGTATGAATCGTCAAAACCGCCCGTTTCGGTGTCCGGTCAATCTGGATTCTCGCGATACCGGCCTTCTTCAGCCGGTTGCGGACATAGTTCCTGATAACAATGTCCTCCTGGAGTTTGACGGCGAAACTTTTGTCATCGTACCAGCTGGCATCCCATTGACGAACAATACCGAGACGAAATCCGATTGGATTGGTTTTTTGGCCCAAGGGTCCTCCGATTAGCTTGCTGTTGTTACCGCTTTTTTCTCTTCAACAACTTTCTTTGATTTTTGTGGTGCCGGTTTCTTGGCTTTAGATTTCACACCGTCGCGCTGCGCAATAACGATTGTGACATGATTCGATCGCTTTCGGACACGGAATGCTCGCCCCATCGGCGCAGGGAGAATTCGTTTCGCCATAGGACCGCCGTTCACAAAGGCCGTCTTGACATACAAGGTCGCTGTATCAACGCGTCCGGCTTCATCCTTGTTCTGGTAGTTCGAAATCGCAGAGCGAAGAACTTTTTCCGCCGCCTTTGCCGCATGCTTGGGAACAAAGTGGAGCACGGTCAGTGCCTCTTCAACACCTTTGCCACGGATGAGGTCAATGACGAGTCTCATCTTGCGCGGCGACGTTCCAATGTATCGATTGACTGCTTTTGCTTCCATGGAATCCTTCAATCTCCTTACGTTGGCGTTGTGGTTTTTTCACTCTTAATGCCCGGATGCGCCCTGAAAATTCTCGTCGGGGCGAACTCTCCGAGCTTGTGTCCAACCATCGCCTCATGGATATACACCGGGATAAACTTGTTGCCATTGTGAACCGCAAATGTATGCCCCACAAAATCGGGAATGATCGTGGTGGATCGCGCCCACGTCTTAATGACCTTCTTTTGATTGGACTTGCTGAGCGCTTCTACTTTTTCCTGAAGCTTTGCATCAACATAAGGACCCTTTTTGACTGAACGGCTCATATCTTCCTAACTCAATAGATCGTGAATGATCACCATCGTCTGCTGTTTACTTTTTCCGACGGGCTACGATGTACTTGTTCGACTGGTTCTTTTTCTTGCGTGTCCTCAATCCCTTGGCGTACTGGCCCCACGGTGATTCAGGATGCTGATACCCGCCGCCGCTCTTGGAACGTCCTTCGCCGCCGCCCATCGGATGATCAACAGGATTCATTGCCATGCCGCGGGATTGCGGCCGGATACCGAGCCACCGTGACCGACCGGCTTTGCCGACACTAATGTTCTCATGATCGGCGTTTCCGACCATACCAATCGTTGCGTAACAATCGATGGGCAACCGTCGAACTTCGCCGGAAGGCATTTTCAGCGTGGCGTAGTCCCCTTCTTTGGCCATGAGTTGAAGCGAATTCCCAGCACTTCGTCCGAGCTGTCCCCCTTTGCCGGGAATCATTTCAACCGTATTCACAAACGTGCTGACCGGGATATTCCTGAGAGGCAGCGCATTGCCAATTTGAATATCGGCCTCGGGACCCGACAGCACTTCCGTACCAACTTTCAATCCGTCCGGTGCGATGATGTACCGTCGTTCGCCGTCCTTGTATTGAAGAAGAGCGATGCGGGCGGACCTATTGGGATCGTACTCAATGGCCGACACCGTCGCCGTCATCCCGCGCTTATCCCGCTTGAAATCGATGATGCGGTACATACGTTTGTGCCCGCCCCCCCGATGACGCGATGTGATGCGTCCGAGATTGTTTCTTCCGCCCGATTTCTTGTTGGCCTCCACGAGCGCCTTCTGCGGCGCGGTTTTCGTGATCTCTTCGAAGGTTGAAATCGAATAGAATCGAGTCGCGGGTGTTCTAGGTTTTAGTTTCCTGAGTGCCATAGTCGTTCCAGTTGTCCATCAATCAAGCGTTTTCAAAAAAGTCGATCTTGTCCCCTTCTTTCAGGGTTACGATCGCTTTTTTCCAAGCACGCGTTCTTCCGTCAAATCGGCCGCGGCGGGTCAACTGCACCTTGTGCTTTCCCTTGACACGAAGGGTTCGAACACTTAATACCTTGACCTTGAACTTCTTCTCAACGGAGCGTTCAATGTCAATCTTGTTTGCAGTGGAGGTAACTTCGAATGCATACTGCCGACCCTCCTGCAGCTTGGTTACTTTTTCCGTCAGTATTGGCCGAACGAGAATATCCGCCATGATCAATCGTCCTAGTTCTTTAGAGAATTCTGCAAAACCTGCACAGCACTTTTCTGGATCAGCAACACTTGATTCTTCAGGATTTCCAGTGTGGAAGCCTTGTCCGCCTCACGGACATTCAACGTCGCGATATTCCTTCCCGATTTCAGTATCTGCTGCTCCGTCTTCGATGTCAACAAGAGAGTCTTCTTCTTGTCGAGAGAAAGCGCCTTGAGAATCGTTGCCATCGATTTCGTTTTTGGCGCGTCGAAATTGAAGTCCTCCACGACCACGACAGCTTGATCGAGTGCCTTGTAGCTGAGAGCGGACCTTCTTGCCAGCTTCTTGACCTTCGCAGGAAGGTTGACATGGTAATCATGGGGAGTGGGTCCAAAGATTGATCCTCCGCCAACCCACAACGGGGAGCGTGTCGTTCCTGCACGTGCACGACCCGTCTTCTTTTGCTTGAACGGCTTTCTGCCGCCGCCCCTCACTTCGTTGCGAGGTTTCACTTTGTGTGTTCCCTGGCGTTTGTTCGCCTGGATGCTGCGGACCACCTGATAGATTGCGTGGTCATTCGGCTTCACCTCGAAGATCTTCGGGTCGAGCTCGACCTTTTCGCCGGAGATGGAACCGTCTATTTTATGGACGTCAACTTGCATCGTCATTCATCCTTCAGAACTTAGTTGTTTCTGACAATCTCGAGATAGCCGTTGATTGCACCCGGCACAGACCCTTTCACAATCAGTATGTTGGATTCGGGAATGACCTTGACAATTCTCAGATTCTTTACCGTCGTCCGCGCAAATCCCATTCTGCCACCCATCCGCATACCTTTGAAAACCCTGGACGGATAGGAGCTGGAGCCGATCGATCCCGGTGCACGAACGCGATCCGATTGTCCGTGCGTCGTCATTCCAACGCCGCCAAAATGATGACGCTTCACGACACCCTGGAATCCGCGCCCTTTCGATTTGCCGATGACATCGACGACATCCCCCTGTGAAAAGATATCGACCTTGACTTCCGCACCAAGCGCAAGCTCGTGGCCATTCATTTCCCGGAACTCGCCAAGCCAGCGGAGCGCTTTCACATGAGCGCGGTCGAAGTGACCTTTCATCGGCTTGTTCACAAGCCGTTCTTTGCGCTCTTCAAACCCAAGTTGGATGGCATCGTAGCCATCCCTGTCTTTGGTTTTGATTTGTGTGACATAACACGGACCAGCTTCGATGATCGTGCAGGGAACCGATTCCCCGTTTTCATCGTAGATGCTCGTCATTCCAATTTTCTTGCCTAGAATTCCACGCACTATAGTTGCTCCTTATCCTTTTGAGATCTCAACCGGCGAGACCTCAATCACAAGTCAAAAACATCCATCGATCAAAACCTGCGGCGACGTTACACCTTGATCTCGACGTCAACGCCGGCCGGCAATTCAAGCTTCTGCAGCGAATCGACCGTCTTGCCTGTTGCGCTGAGAATGTCGATGAGCCGTTTGTGTGAGCGCGTCTCGAACTGCTCACGCGACTTCTTGTCAACGTGAGGAGAACGATTTACGGTGTACACGCTTCGCTTTGTCGGCAGCGGAATGGGGCCAGAGACGACGGCCCCTGTGGAACGAACCGTCTTGATGATCTTTTCCGCAGACTTATCGATCAGATTGTGATCGTACGATTTAAGCTTAATTCTGATTTTCTGACCAGCCAAGGACAGCTCCTCGTCGTAAGATGAATCCGCCCGCGGTGATGCCTTGAGGCGGAATCATGTGAAACTTCATTATTCGATAATCTTTGTCACAACACCGGCTCCGACTGTGCGTCCGCCTTCGCGGATGGCAAACCGAAGTCCCTCTTCCATCGCGATGGTGGAAATGAGCTCGATATTGACCGCATCGAGGTTATCGCCGGGCATAACCATTTCAACACCGCTTGGCAGTGTCACGACACCCGTGACATCCGTCGTGCGGAAGTAGAACTGCGGGCGATATCCCGTCAGGAACGGCGTATGACGGCCACCCTCTTCCTTTTTGAGAACAAGTACCTGGGCGGTGAATTTCTTGTGGGGTGTGATCGAACCCGGTTTGCAGACAACCATTCCGCGCTCGAGCTCGTTCTTTTCAACACCGCGCAAGAGCAGACCGGCATTGTCTCCGGCCATCACCTCATCGAGCTCTTTCCGGAACATTTCAGCGCCGGTCACAACCGTCTTCTTATGGGCACCGAGTCCGACAAGCTCCACTTCATCACCAACCTTTGCGCGTCCGCGTTCTACACGGCCTGTGCCGACCGTTCCACGGCCTGTAATCGAAAACACGTCTTCGATCGGCATGAGGAACGGCTTCTCGATATCACGCTTCGGCTGGATGATGTAAGAATCAACCGCATCCATCAGTTCCATGATACACTTGAAGGCCGGATCGTCCGTCTTTACGTCCGGACGCAGCGCAGCTTCCATCGCTTTCAAGGCGGATCCGCGGATGATGGGGATATCGTCTCCGGGGAATTCATATTTTTTCAGAAGATCCCGGAGTTCGAGTTCAACGAGGTCGAGTAATTCCGGATCATCCACAGCGTCAACCTTGTTCATGAATACGACGATGCGCGGCACGCCGACCTGGCGAGCAAGAAGGATATGCTCACGGGTTTGGGGCATAGGGCCGTCCGTAGCTGCCACAACCAGAATTGCACCGTCCATCTGCGCGGCGCCGGTGATCATGTTCTTCACATAATCAGCGTGACCCGGGCAGTCGACGTGTGCGTAGTGACGCTTGTCGGTCGAATACTCGACGTGAGCCGTCGCGATGGTGATACCACGAGCCTTCTCTTCCGGGGCATTATCGATCGAGTCGAATGTTCGGATCTCCGATAATCCTTTTTTGGCCAGGACCATGGTGATTGCTGCGGTCAACGTTGTCTTGCCGTGGTCAACGTGTCCAATCGTGCCAACGTTTACGTGTGGCTTGCTGCGATCAAACTTACCTTTTGCCATGTAAGGGTCTCCTTATGTTAACTTGGTTCAAAGTACTGTGCATCGAACTTAGGAAGCAGTAACAGACTCTTTTCCCTTTACCTTTTCGATAATCTGATCAGTGATCGACTTCGGTGTTTGTTCGTAGTGCGAAAATTGCATCGTATACAGCGCACGACCCTGCGTCATAGAACGCATCTGAGTGGCGTACCCAAACATTTCAGACAACGGAACCATCGCCTTGATCACCTGGGCATCTTTGCGTGGAGTCATGCCTTCAATTTTTCCGCGGCGCGAACTCAGGTCACCCATCACATCTCCCATATACTCTTCGGGGGTGACAACTTCCACAGCCATGATCGGCTCAAGGATCACGGGGTTCGCCCTGCGTGCCCCTTCCTTGAATCCGATGGATCCTGCAATCTTGAACGCCATCTCTGACGAGTCAACAGGATGGAAGGAACCGTCGATGAGTCTCACCTTGATGTCCTCGACGGGATAGCCCGCCAGGACACCGTTTTTCATCGCTTCAAATATGCCCTGCTCCGTTGGTTTGATGTACTCCCGGGGCACGACGCCGCCGACGATCGCATTCTCAAACTCAAAGCCCTTCCCTTTTTCGTTCGGTTCAATCTCGAGCCAAACATGTCCAAACTGACCGCGTCCACCGGACTGACGGATGAACTTGCCTTCCGCCGTGACCTTTTTGGTGATCGTTTCTTTGTAGGCGACTTGAGGCTTACCCACATTCGCTTCCACCCTGAATTCACGCTTCATGCGGTCAATGATAATTTCCAGATGGAGCTCACCCATTCCGCTGATGATCGTCTGGCCGGTTTCTTCATTCGATGACACCTTGAATGTTGGATCTTCTTCGGCCAGACGGGCCAACGCTTCACCCATTTTTTCCTGGTCAACTTTGGTCTTTGGCTCAATCGCAACATCGATCACGGGCTCCGGGAAAATCATCTGTTCGAGGAGAATCGGATCATCCTCGGTGGTCAGCGTGTCGCCCGTTCGGGTATTCTTAAGCCCAATTGCTGCTACAATATCTCCAGCGTACGCTTCCTGAACTTCTTCACGGTGATTGGCATGCATGCGGAGAAGCCGCGCGATGCGTTCTTTCTTATCGGAGACGACATTGTAGACGTAAGAGCCCGCCGACAGCGTGCCGGTATACACTCTGAAATATGTCAGGCGACCGACGAAGGGATCGCTCATGATCTTGAAGGCGAGCGCCGTGAACTTCTCGTCGTCAGTAACCTTCCGGATGACGTCGTCATGCCGATGCGGATGATGACCATGGAGAACTCCGCTCTTAATGTCTAACGGAGACGGAAGAAAATCGACCACGGAATCCAGCAGTTGCTGCACACCCTTGTTTTTGAACGAGGAACCACACAGCACGGGAATGATGCTCACCTTCAGGGTCGCCCTGCGCAGAACCGCGTTTATTTCCGAAGGAGAGATTTCCTTTCCTTCAAGATATTTCTCCAACAAGCTGTCATCCTCATCGGCAACCGCCTCGAGCATCTTGATCCGATACTCTGCGGCTTTCGTTTTCAGTTTCTCGGGAATCTCAATATCATCCCAGGTCATGCCCTGGTTGTGCTCGTGATACATCCGCGCTCTCATCGTAATAAGATCGATGACACCGGCAAACATATCTCCCTCACCGACCGGTAGCTGAACCGGCACTGCATTCGCGCTCAGCCTGGTCTTCATCATATCCACCACACCGAGGAAATCCGATCCGGCACGGTCCATTTTGTTAACAAATGCTATGCGCGGCACCCCGTACTTGTCGGCCTGTCGCCAAACAGTCTCAGATTGGGGCTCCACTCCTCCGACGGAGCAGAACAACGCAACAGCACCATCCAATACTCGAAGCGACCGTTCGACTTCTATTGTGAAATCGACATGCCCCGGAGTGTCAATGATATTGACACGATGATTGTTCCAGAAACACGTGGTGGCGGCGCTGGTGATCGTGATTCCGCGCTCCTTTTCCTGTTCCATCCAATCCATCGTTGCCGCACCGTCATGCACTTCGCCAATACGATGCAGCTTACCTGTAAAGAAGAGAATCCTCTCAGTCGTTGTCGTCTTGCCGGCATCGATATGCGCCATGATGCCAATATTTCGCGTTTTCTCTAAGGAGTACTCTCTAGGCATACGTTTTCCAGAACATCACAATCAGACACTACCGCCTTTGCAGCAGGGAAACAATCATTGTTAAGCGATCATGTTACCAGCGGAAATGGGCAAACGCCTTATTGGCTTCGGCCATTCTGTGGACATCATCTTTTTTCTTAATAGCTCCACCTTCACCCGCAAACGCCGCCAGAAGTTCCGAGGCGAGCTTTTGCGACATGGATTTCTCCGAGCGTTCTTTTGCGTTGGAAATCAACCAGCGGATAGCAAGAGCGGTTCGCCGCTCGGGGCGAACTTCTGTAGGAACCTGATAGGTAGCTCCACCAACTCGTCTCGCCTTTACTTCGATCATGGGCGACACATTGTCGACAGCTTTTTTGAACACGTCAAGAGGATTGTTTTTCGTCTTTTGTTCAATCAGCGACATTGCATCATAGAGTATCTTCCGAGCCAAGTGCTTCTTTCCTTGCTGCAAAATGCTGTTGACAAACCGCGCGACAAGGACGTCGTTGAACTTTGGGTCCGGTGATACGATTCTTTTTGTGGCTCTCTTCTTTCTCATCGGCTATGTTTTCTTAGGCCTTTTTGCTCCGTATTTTGACCGCCCTTGCTTGCGATCCTGAACTCCCTGGGTGTCCAGCGATCCACGAATAATGTGGTAGCGAACACCAGGCAAATCTTTGACTCTACCGCCCCGAATCAGCACAATGGAATGCTCCTGGAGATTGTGCCCTTCACCGGGGATATAGGCTGTAACTTCGATCCCATTCGTGAGGCGAACACGGGCAACTTTTCGCAGCGCAGAATTCGGCTTCTTGGGAGTCGTCGTATATACACGCGTGCACACCCCTCTTTTTTGAGGACTGCCCTGCAAGGCAGGAGACTTGCTCTTCCATTGAACCTTTTCCCTGCTCTTGCGAATTACCTGGTTAATCGTTGGCACGTATTTCCAGCTCCATTGTTAAAAATCGGAATTCTCGTCCAAACTTAGGCATTAAAGATATCACTTTTATGGCCAAATGTCAATCTATTGTGTAACTATTTTCCACTCTCCGCCGTAACTCGAACCTTCTTTTTCGTTTCCTTCGGTTTTGCGGCTGCTTCCTCGGCCGGCTCTTCCAGTACCGGCTCCTCGACTTCGCTTGTCGTGACAATGATATCCCTGAATTTCTTCTGGCCCGTGCCAGCAGGGATCAGGTGACCCATGATCACGTTTTCCTTCAACCCGAGGAGGAAGTCGACCTTCGACTCAATCGCGGCATCTGTCAGAACCTTCGTCGTTTCCTGGAACGATGCCGCGGATATCCAGCTCTCCGTCGTCAACGAAGCCTGTGTGATGCCGAGCAGGATGGGCTCGGACGTTGCTGCTTCGCCATCGCGTGCTTCGATCACCTTTTTCGTCTTCTTTTTGATGTCGAGATTCATCTCGCGCAGGGCTTTTTTGGTTATCAGGGCTCCATTCTTGAGTTTCGAATCGCCTTTGCTCACCACAACCATTTTGCCCATCAGCAGATCATTGTCATCGCGCAGCTTTGATTTGTCGACATGATCGCCTTCGAGGTACTTGGTATCGCCCGGATCTGCAATCCGAACCTTCTGCATCATTTGACGAACAATGATTTCAATATGCTTGTCATTGATCTTCACTCCCTGCATCCGGTACACTTCCTGAATTTCATTCACAAGGTATTCCTGTACTTCGGTGGTACCTTTGATCTTCAGGATGTCATGCGGATCGATAGCCCCGGCGGAGATGCGTTCACCCGCACGAATAACGTCGTTGTCCTGCGTGAGCAAGTGCTTGCCGAGAGGGACAAGATATGTCCGCTTGTCTTTTCCATCATGACTCGCTACAAAGACTTCACGCGATCCGCGCTTCGGCTGGCCAATCGTCACCGTGCCATCGATTTCGCTCACCACAGAAGGATCACCCGGATGTCTGGCTTCAAACAACTCCGTTACACGCGGCAGACCACCCGTAATATCCCTCGTCTTGCCGATGTCGCGCGGAATCTTGACAAGTGTCGCGCCCGCGTCAATTGCTTCGCCGTCATCGACGATCATGTGCGCACGTGTCGGGATCGGATAGTTAGCTATCTTTTGCCCCTTCGCATTCACGACAGTCAACGCCGGTATGAGACTCTTTTCCTTGCTGTCGATGACCACTTTCTGAATATGCCCTGTCTGTTCATCAGGCTCTTCGCGATACGTGACGTTTTCCTTCAAGTCAACATACTTGACAAAGCCTTTGACTTCGGAAATGATCACGGCATTGTACGGGTCCCATTCGTAGATGAGCTCACCCTTGGAGACCTTTGCACCATCCTTCAGCACCAAGGTTGCACCGTAAGGAACGTCGTACTTCGTCAGCACACGATTGTCATCATCCAGGATATTGATGACGCCGCTGCGTCCGGAAACGATTGGCCGCTTGTCATCACCCAGAACATACTCGATATACTTGACGCCGTCATACTTGACCACGCCATCAAACTTCGACATGATTTGAGATTGCGCGGCGATCAAACTTGCTGTACCTCCGGTATGGAAGGTACGAAGCGTCAGCTGCGTTCCGGGTTCTCCAATCGATTGGGCAGCGATAACACCGACCGCCGTCCCGCCTTCAACGAGAACACCTGTGGTCAGATCACGACCGTAGCACTTTGCACAAATACCTCTTTTTGACTCGCATGTGAGAACGGATCGAATTTCCACCGTTTCAATTGATGTCTCGGAAATCCGCTGAGCCTTGTCCTCGTCGATGACCTCGCCGGCTTCGACAATTGTCTCTCCGGACAATGGATCAACGACATTATGAACAGAGACACGTCCGAGGATCCTCTCAGAAAGCGGCTCTTTGATGTCTTCGCCCTCTTTCAAGGCGCTTGTCACAACACCCTGGATGGTGTTGCAGTCCAGTTCGGAAATGATCGCATCCTGTGCTACGTCGATGAGGCGGCGCGTCAGATATCCGGCATCAGCGGTCTTGAGGGCAGTATCTGCCAGACCTTTACGAGCGCCGTGAGTCGAAATGAAGTACTCCAGAATCGAAAGACCTTCCCGGAAATTCGCGATGATGGGGTTTTCAATCAGCTCTCCGGTGGCGCCGGACATG
>Ga0315286_10003063_pt1 | contig 15681 bp, 10 predicted proteins | sample YL17G10_0_MG_FD_205038 | JGI IMG/M metagenome (GOLD analysis project Ga0315286, IMG submission 205038) | Sediment microbial communities from Yellowstone Lake, YNP, Wyoming, USA - YL17G10_0 | ecosystem: Environmental > Aquatic > Freshwater > Lake > Sediment | place: USA: Wyoming | collected...
GCGAACCGCATTCATCAGGCGTGCGCCTGCGTCGATTCCACCTTTGAGATCGAAGCACACCATGCCGCCGAAGCCGCCCGTCATCTGCCGCTTCGCCAGCGCGTGCTGCGGATGAGAGGGCAGCCCCGGATAGTTGACGAATGCCACGGCGCGGTGGTGTTCGAGCCACTGCGCAAGCCGCAGGGCGTTGGCGTTGTGGCGCTCGACGCGGAGCGGCAGCGTCTGGGTGCCACGGATCATCAGGTACGCGTTAAACGGCGCCATGATGCCACCGTAGTATCGCAGCGGTTCGGTGAGGCACCGGTCGATAAACGCCCGGGTTGAGATGACAAGCCCGCCGACCGCATCGCCGTGGCCGCAGAAGTACTTCGTCGCGCTGTGCACGACGACGTCGATGCCGAAATCCAGCGGGCGCTGATTGACCGGGCTCGCGAACGTGTTGTCGCAGATGGTCGTGATGCCGGCTGCGCGGGCCATTGCGCCAATCGTCCGGAGATCGCACAGTGACAGCAGGGGATTGCCGGGCGTTTCCAGGTAGATGAGCCTCGTCGTCGGCCGGATGGCCGCCTCCACGTTCGAGGGCTCGGTCGCATCGACAAACGTCGACTCGATGCCCAAAGACCCGAGTTGCTGCACCATCAGGTGATACGTGCTCGGATAGATGGCCTTCGCGGCGACGACGTGATCGCCGGCCTTGACCACCGTGAGGATGGCCGACGAAATCGCGGCCATCCCGCTGGCCGTGGCGACTGCCGCCTCGCCGTGCTCCAGCACCGCGGCTTTCCGCTCGAATGTCGCAACCGTCGGGTTGGCCCACCGGCTGTAGACGAACGCCTCTTTCTCGCCGGCAAAGATGGCCGCGCCATTCTCCGCCGTGCCGAGGTGGAACGTTGTCGCCAGGTGAAGCGGCGGGACGAGGGCGCCCGTCGACGGATCGGGCGCTTCGCCCGCGTGGATGGCGAGTGTGTTGATGCCGAGCGTGCGGTCGGTCATGGTGTCTCTGGTGTCCCTGCTGCTGGCCACGATGCGATGCCGCCGTCAAAGGCGTCAATGCCCTTGTGTACATCTTCGGCCATATCAAACTTCATGGGTCAGCCGCGGCGCTTCACGATCGGCGGGCGCGTCGGCTCCATGCGGTTGTTCGCTCGCGCTGTTCGGATGCGGGACGACGCACGAACGTTGCCACAGCGACTGGCCGCGAGGCCGCCAGGCTGCGGCGATGAAGCTTGATGCGCTCCAGGGCGTGAAGTGTCGTCACGTATTGGTCAAACGGAACTCGAGCGCGAATCTTCTCCAGGGCTCGGCTCGGTACGGCTCAATTGTACCCATGTTCCACGAGCCCGGCGCGCTTTGTTAAGACGCCCTCGATCATTCTGGCTGTTCTGCCAAGCGGGCCGGCTTCAGCCGCGGCGGCGCATGGTTGCACCGGCCGCCGTCGGCTGCAAGCCGATGGTGGGCCAAGACATATTGCATCAATGTACACTTAGATGTACATTCTAGAGTATGTCCCACCGGTATTCCATCGCAGAGGCCCGAAGCAGCCTCCCCAGCATCGTCGACCAAGCCGAAGCCGGAGTCGAGATCCAACTGACTCGCCGGGGGAAGCCAGTCGCCGCTGTCGTCGCCCTCCGAGTTCTTGAACGCCTGCGAGGCGACCGCCCCATGTTCCGCACGGCCTACCAGGAGTTTCTGAAGCGGTACTCGCTCGACGAAGTTGGACTCGATCACGACTTCTTCGCGCCCTGTCGGGAGAAGAGCGCTGGGCGCAAGGTCTCGCTATGACGTTGCGGTATCTGCTGGACACGAGCACCATCTCGTCACCGATCTCCAAGATTCCCGACGCGGACATCGTCGGGCAACTCGACGAACATGGACACGAATGCGCCATCGCGGCGCCGGTGTGGCACGAATTGACGTACGGATGCAGCCGCCTTCCGCAGGGTCGGCGCCGAGCGGCCTTGGAGACCTACTTGAAGGATGTCGTGCGCGCGTCATTTCCGATCTTGCCCTACGATGACGTGGCGGCCACGTGGCATGGTCACCAGCGAGCACGACTGGAAGCACGTGGCCGACCGGTCCCGTATGTAGACGGGCAAATCGCCGCGATTGCCCACGCCAGTAAGCTCGTGCTCGTCACGGTCAACACCAGGAACTTTTCGCGCTTCACCGACCTGAGAGTCGAGAACTGGTCGAAACGGCGCGCTCGCAGTTGAGTCCGGTTAGCCGTGTCTCCCTTGTCCGCCCAACGTCTGCGGCTCACCCGCAGCGGCCGCTCACTTCGAATCTGCCTACCTTCAGCCAGCCCCGCGGCCGTTGTCGGGTGCAGCCGTTCGTTAGCCGGTCTTCACGAATGGAGGTCGGTACCTCGTTCTTCGTTCTCCGGCCCCTCGTTCCAGCGAGACGACGCTCATCACGAACAGCAAGATGCGCCAGCAATTGCGAAGGCGTTCATTCAACCAAGACGATCGTCCCGCGCTCGCTCTTGATAATTGGACGCCCCGAGCCGTAAAAGGTCAGTTCCGCTTGCAGACCGCCTGAGCCCGGCCACACGACGAGTCTCCCTCCCGCCGGCGCCTCATTCGTCCCGGCGCTCAAGGCGTACTCGACGAGCCAGTGGGTCGCTTTCGTGCGCTGGCCGCGCACCGGCGACTCCCCGATCGCCACCTGCTGGCCTCCGGTCGAGACGACCACGCGATACGTCGACGCCCCGGACACCGGCTTGTAGGCTGATTCGTCGAACTGGTCCGACGGAAACTGCACGTTCCCCGCTACACCGTCCCACACCCGGTCCATCCGCAGATCCCATCGCCCACTGGCGAAGGTGGTCAGCACGCTGGGCGCGGTCGGACTCGCGCCACTCCGGCTCTCTCCACACCCGGCAGCCACGACCGCGATTGCCGCAACCACCGCCACTCGCAACGTCATGGCATCACCTCCTGGTTGCTGACGCCGCTCGGAAAGTGATCCACCTCAAGGCCTCGATTCTGCTCCAAGCTGCCGCGCTCCAGTCGACTGCTTGCTGTTCTCCTCACTCTGCAATCGACGATCCGGCTAACATTATAGGTGGACGGCGCCAATTGCCGGTCAGACGCCCGGAGTGCCTCCACGCACGCCGGACAATCAGCCACCATTCACGGGCATGATGTCCGTCATATGTATGACCAGCCACCCGTCACGGAAGAAATCAAGGTCTTGACCCTGGGCGACGCATGCTGGCGAGACGGTTGGGGTCGTGGGCATTCCTGGCACCGGGATCCGATGCTACCGAGGCTCGAGGACCAGGCGGTCACGTGCCGCTTCGTCGACCGCGTTTCTGGAGAATCGCATCGGCAGGTACTCGGTCTTGTTCCACTTGTCGAGCAGGTCCGCGTAGTGCTCGCTCCATACGTGACCGGACTGGCCCATCGGGATGATAAATCTCGAAGCGTCGACCGAGGCCAGATCAACGATTTGCCGGTAGGACGAAACGAGGGTCCGGTCGCGAATCGGCATCACGGGCGTGACGGTAAACGCGTCCCCGCCGCGCGGCACGGTCCGGCTGAACCAGCGTCGCAGCCAGGAGACGTTGTCGAATGGCAAATGTGGGAATTCGGCCGCGTTGACCCGATCCCAGCGCCAGTTCGCCAGCCTGGTGGAACCCTGCCTCCGACCCATCGTGACCAGCGCTCGCTGCAGCGTCTGGCCGAGCAGCGTCTCGCAGGTTTCCGGCTCGACAGTCCGCACATCGTCACACCAGGCCAGATCGTTGGTCTGGATCATCGTGTCGATGGCCTTGGCGACCACGCTTCGGTTGGACCAGTAGTCGCCAAATAGATCCTCGCCGAGATCATCCTCGTACAGGCCCCGAGCGGTGGCCTCGTACCAGGCTTCGTACAAGGCCGCGTCGGGGCTGTCCCCGGCCAGGGTTCCGTCCCACCCCCGGAGACGGTCCATCGCTTCGCGGCTGGCCGGATCGATCGGGCGGGCTCTCAGCAGGAAGGGCAGGACGGCTTTGACCTGCGCCGACCTGACGTCGCGCTGCATCCGGGTGAGATCCTCCACGGTGAGGCGGCCGCCGGTCTGGATCATGTCGATGATGCGGGCCGCACGGTAGGGGGCTTCCCAGCTTGATCCAAGCCGGAAAGGGTAGCTGTCGGGCACAACCTTGTTGTTCGCGGTGACGAGGAAGCCACGCGACGGATTGAAGGCCCTGGGCCATTCGCTCTCGTGCACGTAGCCGCGCCAGTCCGAGTCGCTCGTCCAGCCTGGCACCGGCCTGGATCCGTCTCCGCCCAATCGGACCGGATGGGCACCGGGTCCGCAGTAGCCGATGTTGCCGTCGACATCGGCGAAGACGAAGTTCAAGAGCGGCGTGTGCATCGATCCGAGGGCCGCGACAAACTCCGGCCAGGAGCGGGCGGTATTGATCCGCGAGAAGCTCTCGACTGTGTGGTCCTCGACATCGAGGCCGGTCCACCGCAACGCCAGCGTCGCCTGTGGATTGTCGAGTACGTCAGACAGGATGGGACCGTGCCGGGTGGTGCGGACGCGGATTGGCACGTCGGCCTGGCCGCGCACCTTGATGATGTCGCGCAGGACGGTCATCGGCTCCCACACGCCGTCGTACTCCGCCTCGTTTCGCGTGTTGACGCGCTCCACGAACAGGTCTTGAGTGTCTCCGAGCAGGGCCGTGATGCCCCAGGCGATCCGCTGGTTGTGGCCAATCATCACACCGGGAACCCCGGGTAGCGTGGCGCCGATCACGTCGAGCTGGCCGCCGGTAATGTGCGCCAGGTACCAATGGGCGGGCGCCTGTCCGCCGAGGTGAGGGTCGTTGGCCAATAGCGGCTTGCCCGTGGTGGTGTGCGTGCCAGAGAGCACCCAACTGTTGCTGCCACCTCCGATGGGAGGCGCTGGCCCGATCTCACGAACCGAGTCGGCCAGCGCAGCGAGATCGGCCAACACCGCGTCTGTCGCGTACGGCGGCGGGTCCTTCGCGTCGCGTCGCGACGTGCCCGGGGCAACTGATGCGCCGCCCGGGCGGGCATCAGACGCGAGCGCCGCAGCCACGGCCGGTTCGGGCAAGGCCTCTGGAGGCACAATCACCGGACCATTCGGCGTATACGCGGGCATCAGGAGATTGGCTGCCACCTCACCGACACGCGCCGACAACCGCACCCGTAGCAGCTCTTCGACCCAATTCATGCTGAGCAGCCACGCGAGCGACTTCTGGCAGGCCAGAACGTCTTCGCCGCGCCAGGGCTCCGCTGCTGTTCGCAGGATGGCGAATTCGACTGGCAAGCTCCCGCCACGATGGCTCGACACGAACGCGTTGATGCCGGCCACGTACGCTTCGATCTGTGCCCGCGCGTCTGCCGCGACTCGCGGCCACGCGAGCGCAGCGGCGCGCGCGATGCCCACCGTGCGCAGCAGGCGATCGGTCTTCAGCGCGGGCGCCCCGAGGATCTCAGCCAGCCGGCCCTGGGCGGCGCGGCGCTGAAACTCCATCTGCCACAATCGCTCCTGCGCGTGGACGTACCCGAGCGCAAACAACGCGTCCGCCTCGCTTCCGGCGCGAATATGCGGGATCGCATCCACGTCCCGAACGATCTCGACACGACCCCGGAGGCCCTCCACGCGGAGCGTGCCTGTCGTATCCGGGAGCGGCGCGCGCAGTCGCCAGAAGACGAACGCCGTGACGGCCAGCAGCAGCGCGATCACGGTCAGCGAGATGCGCCACATCCATCGGCGAGCAGAGCGGCGCGTGGTCTGGGGAGGGTTTGCAGCAGCCATAGGTTCAGTGTCGCTCTATCTTACCCGGGAATGCGCATCGCCTGGCCTCAGTCGTTCGACTGAAACGACCGTTGCGCATTGTCGCGGGGCGATCCGGTCATAATACTCGCTCAGCACTGAGTCCTGAGGGAACATGTCGGTCGCCGAACGCATGAATCGAAGGGCTCCGGCAAAGTCGCCCTGTCGGCGTGTCACGCGGCGTGCGTCTTCTTCCAGTAGTAGTAGACGGGAACACCCAGGCCAAGGACAAGCAAGCCCGCCCACGCCTGCTCCGGCTTCTCAACGAGCGTGTTCACGACGAACCACGCGGAGGTGCCGACAAAGAACAGCGGCACCAGCGGATAGCCCGGCACGCGGTACGGCCGGTCGGCTTTCGGCATCGTGAACCGGAGGACGATGACGCTGGCTCCGCCGAGCGCGAAGAAGATCCAGTCGGTGAAGACCACGTACGAGATCAACTTGTCGAACGTGCCCCAGAACAGGATCAGGACCACGGCCCAGAGCGACCCGGCGACGATGGAAAACGCCGGCGTGTTGTAGCGCGGGTGAATCTCGGCCATCTTCCTGAAGAAGAGCCCATCGGCCGCCATCGCGTAGTAGATGCGCGGCGCGGTCAGCGTGTAGATGCCGATGACCCCGAATGTCGAAATGAAGATCGCCACCGAGATGAGGCTGCTCCCAATCGGGCCGAGCACGGTCCCGATGGCGTCGGCGGCGATCCGGGGTGATGCCGCCATCTGCGCGGGCGTCAGCAGAAACATGTACGCGACATTGGTGGCCAGATAGATCGCGGTGACCGCGCACGCGCCGATAATCATGGCGCGAGGCAACGTCTTCTGCGGGTCCTTCACTTCGGCGCATGCATAGGTGGCGTGCTGCCAGCCCCCGTACGACCACAGGACTCCCACCATGCCGAGCGCGAGCGACTGACCGACGCCGTGGGGCATCGCCCCGATGGCCCATGTGAAGTCCGTCGTGTGCGGCGAACCGAACACCAGGCCGACGGCAATCAGGCCGAGGATGCCGACCAACTTGAGGCCGGTGAAGACATCCGAGAAGATCGCGCCCGCCTTGACGCCGACAACGTTGACGCCTGTCAGGAGCAGCAATCCCGTGATGGCCGCGACCTTGATCCCGATCGGGCCCAGAGTGACGAACTGGCCCAGGTATGTCGCGAAGGCGATGCTCAACGCACCGAGGCCCCCGGCGTTCACCACGAGAAAGTAGACCCAGCCAAAGAGGAATCCCGTCAACCCGCCGAACGCCCGCCGCAGAAACGCGTACTGGCCGCCGGCGCCCGGCACAAGCGCGGCGGCTTCCGAGAAGGTCAGCGCTCCGGTCAGTGTGATCAGCCCGCCAAGGACCCAGATGCCGAGAATCACCCACGGCGACCCGATGTCGGCCGCGATCGTCGCCGGCGTCATGAAGATCCCTGACCCGATGCTCCCGCCGATGGCGATGAGCGTCATGTCCACCAGCGTCAGGCTGCGTTTGAATTCGGTCATGCGGGTCTCCGGTTCCGGCCATCCTATCCCAGACGGAGAGATGGGTTCAGCGAAAAACCCGCCCGTATGCGCGGCGTCATACGCCGGGGTGTCGACCGTCGCTATTATGGTGACATGGCGCGTAGAGACATCATCTCAATCGACGAAGACCTGTGCGATGGCTGTGGCGAGTGCGTGCCGTCGTGCGTGGAAGGGGCGCTCCGCATCGTCAATGGCAAGGCCAGGGTGGTCTCCGACGTCCTCTGTGACGGCATGGGGGCGTGCGTCGGGGAGTGCCCGACCGGCGCGCTCAAGGTGATCGCGCGCGACGCGCCGGCATTCGACGAGGCCGCGGTGGCAGGCATGGCGGCGCGCGGCAGTCATCATGGACTGAGCGGGTGTCCTGGAAGTCGCGTCCAGGTGTTCGAGGAGGATGAGGCACATTCCTCAGTCGCTCCCCTGCCACGGGTGATTCCGCTCCAGGATCGAACGCCGATGGCAGGGCGGCCCCAGGCGGCCTCGTCTGCATCCGGATCGCGGCTGCGCCAGTGGCCGGTGCAGTTGCATCTGGTGCCGCCGACCGCGCCGTTCTTCCAGGGCAAGGATGTGCTGCTGGCCGCCGATTGCGTCCCCGTGGCCATGCCCGACTTCCAGGCCGCGTTTCTCGACGGCCGGGGCCTCGCCATCGCCTGCCCGAAGCTCGATCAGCACCTGGAATCCTACGTCGAGAAACTCACCGCGATGGTGGACCACGGCGGCATCCAGTCGTTGACCGTGGCCATCATGGAGGTGCCGTGCTGCTCGGGTCTGGTCGGTCTCGCGGAGCAGGCGCTGGCCGCCGCGACACGGAGAATCCCGCTCAGACTCGTCAAGATCGGCATCCGGGGCGACCTCCTCATGGACGTCGTCGCGTAGCGTCACCCAGCCTCGCCTCGACTGCCCGGACGGGCCTGGATGGGGTAGCGAGTTGCCGGCGCCCCCCGGTCTGCGTCAGAATCGAGGAGATGTCGGACGACCAACTGAGCCTGTTCGAGCGTGCCCCAGGTAGCCAGAAACGCCGTGGACGGGCTGCGGCGTGGCCATTGCCTGGCTCGGCGCTCGAGCAGCGCTACGAGCGGTTTCGCGTACTGGCCGCCGGGCTTCCACCAAGTCTCTACATGGGGACCAGTTCCTGGAGCTTCCCGGGATGGCAGGGCATTGTCTACGCGCGCAAGCGCGCGGCGTCGGTCCTGGCCAAGGAGGGCCTCCGCGAGTACGCGCAGCACCCGCTGCTTCGCACCGTGGGGATCGACCGCAGCTACTACGCCCCGGTTCCCGACCAGGACCTGCTTCGGTATGCAGAGCAGCTCCCGGAAGGCTTCCCGTGTTGCGCGAAGGCGCCCGCCGCCGTAACCGCGCCGACCTTGCAGGGGATGGGGCGCCACAGCGGCAACCCGGACTTCCTGTCGGTGCCGCGCGTGCTCGCCGAGTTCATCGAGCCGTTCGCCCGCGCGTTTTCGCGCCACTGTGGGCCGTTCGTCTTTCAGTTCTCGCCGCCGGTTGGCGCCCACCACACCGACGCCACACCGTTCATCGACGCACTCGATCGGTTTCTCGAGCAGTTGCCGCGCGAGTTCCAGTATGCCGTCGAGATTCGCGACAAGTGGGCGCTGACCGACCCCTACAGGGACGTGCTGGCCAGGCACGGCTGCGGGCACGTCTACAACTACTGGTCGGCCATGCCGTTGCCGGGTGCGCAGGCGAGGACGATTCCGCCCGAAAGCCAGCCGTTCGTGATGCTCCGGCTGCTGCTGCGGCCGGGCACCTGGTACGAAGACCAGCGGCAGGTGTTCGCGCCGTTCGACAAGCTGGTCGAGCCCGACGAGACCATGCGCAAGGACGTGCTCGACATCATCCGCCGCGCGGCCACTGGCAGTCGTCGGGTGTACTTGCTGGTCAACAACAAGGCCGAGGGCTCATCTCCGCTGACCATCGAGGCGCTCGCGGAGCGGTTCGTCGCCGAGCGCCATTCCCGTTAGCGGCGAAACGAAACGGGCGGTGCATCGACGTGGAGTCGATGCACCGCCCGTCAATTGCCTCGCGCGGCCTTCAGGCCGCGGTTCCTACCGGAGGACCCAGCGCAGGCCGGCCCAGAACTGGTAGTTGTTCGAGATGTCGGACATCTTGTTGACGAACACGCGTCCCTCGCCCACGAAGTACAGCTTGCTGTGCTTCGTGTCGTTCCACATCTCGCGGCCGAACTGCACCGACAGGGTCGGCGCGATCCAGTCCGTGTGGGCGAAGTCCCAGATGCCGACACCGGCGCCCATGTAGTTCTTCTGGTCGTCCGAGTAGACGTTGAACTCGACCTCGGCGAACAGCGCCGTGTTGCTCGACTTCTCGAAGTTGATGGCGACGCCGACCGCCGGGTTGATCTTCACGGTCGGGCTCACCTTGATCTCCGGCCCGAGCTTGATGCCGGCCAGCGCCGAGCACAGCGCGGTCTCAACCGAATCAGTCGTGCGGGTGCGACGCTCCTTGCCGACGAGCGGCGACACGAAGAACTTGGTCTTCTCGAGGCGCTCGAACTCGAGGCGCTCGGCCTCGGCCTTTTCCTTGGCGATCCGCTCGGCTTCGGCCTTTTCCCTCGCCAGTCGATCCGCTTCGGCCTTCTCCTTCTCCCTCGCCAGTCGATCCGCTTCGGCCTTCTCACGCGCCCGACGTTGTTCGGCCTCGACGCGAGCCTTTTCGGCCGCGGCCCTCTCGGCGGCCAGACGGTCCGACTCAATGTTCTGCTTCACGACGAGCTCTGAATCGCGACGTGCTTTCTCCCGGCTCGGCTCACTGCTCACCAACGCGATGTTCGCGCACGGCTTCGGCACAATGAAGGTGTAGGTCTGGTTCAGGTCGTCAATAACGAACGAGAAGCCCTGGAACGGCTTCTTGCCGCCCCATTTGATATTGCGCACGACGTCGGCCTTGCTGCCGCCCCCGCGCCGGAACGCCATCCAGACCATCGTGCTGCCAGGCTGAAATTCGATCTCCTTCAACTGCGCCGGATCCGCCTTGGTCAGGATGTCGATGACGCTGGTCGTCAGCGACGACAACCCGGCCTTGTCGAGCACCTGTGTGAGGCCGTCCTGCGTCCGCTTCTTGGCAATCCACTTCTGGACCGTCTGGACGTCCTTGAGCGGCTGGTCGAACCGGTTGACGCCGCCCAGCATGGTCAGCGTCTTGTAGTTGTCTCCGCCCGCCTGGGCAGAGGCGTTGCTGGCAGCTAGTAGATCCATCGCGCCAGCCAGCACGACAATCAGCGCCAGCACGACCAGGGTACGAGGAACGAAGAATTTTGAAAACATCACAACAGTCTCCAGGGGGGCAGACCTGACGGAGAGTCCAACCGCTGGGGAGTCACCCCAGCCCGCCATTCAAAGTCCCAGTGATCTTACAACGACTCTGGCCAAATGGCGCAAGGAGATTACTGCCAAGGGCGATTTCGTGGCTGGATTCGCCTATCATCGGATGAGCGACGCAGGGCCCGTTGCCTCGCCCCGCGTGGAGGAGACGATGCCAACTCGACAGGTCTGGCGCATTCGCAAGGCGGGCTCGCTTGAGCGCCTGAGACAGGAGCGGGACGAACTGCCAGCCCCGAAACCCGGGCAGGTGAGGGTCGCTGTCGGCGCCGTCGGCCTCAACTTTGCCGACGTCTTCGCGTGCATGGGCCTGTATTCGGCCACACCAACTGGTCCCTTCGTGCCAGGCCTGGAGTTTGCCGGCATCGTCGAGGAGGCGGGCACGGGCGTCACGGGTCTGGTGCCCGGGTCGACGGTCGTGGGACTGACCCGGTTCGGCGCGTACGCCACGCACATCAACGTGGATACGAGCTATCTCCGGAGCGTGCCGGCTGGCTGGACGTTGGCCGATGGTGCGGCGTATCCGGTACAGGCGATCACCGCCTGGTATGCCATTCGCGATCTGGGGGCGTGCAAGGCCGGGGACGCCGTGCTTGTGCACTCAGCGGCCGGCGGAGTCGGGCTGAATGCGCTGGCGATTCTCGCGACGCTCGGCGCACGGATCGTCGCGACGGTTGGCAGCGAGACCAAGATCCCGTTTCTCATGGCCCACGCCGGGCTGCGGGCCGAGCAGATCATCGTGCGAGACCGGCGGCGATTCGGTGCGCAACTCGATGAGGCCATGCGGGCAAACGGGCTGGACGGGTTCGATCTCGTACTCGATGCGGTGGCGGGGCCGTTCTTCGAGCCCGCGTACCGGCGGCTCCGGCCTGCGGGCCGCCTTGTGATATACGGTGCGGCCGACCTGATGCCGCGAGGATCCCGGCCGAATTGGCTGCGCCTGGCGTCGCGCTATCTCCGGCGGCCGCACGTCGACCCGGTCCAGATGATCGCGGACAACAAGAGTGTCATGGGATTCAACCTGATCTGGCTGTGGAACCGTGCCGACCGCCTCGGCTCTATCTACGACGAGTTGGCTGCGATGATCCGGCGTCCGCCGTACATCGGCAAGCGGTTCGCGTTTGCCGACGCGCCGGCAGCGATGCGCTATCTGCAGGGCGGCGGGAGCGTTGGAAAAGTCGTGATTGAGGTCGAGCCGGGCACTCGCTAGTGCCTGGGTCTGGCTGGCATCGAGAAGCGCAGCCGGGCCTCGCCGACGGCGATCACGTCGCCCTCGGCCAGCGCGTGCTCGGTGACGGGCGCACCGTTGACGGTCGTCCCATTCTGCGATTCCAGATCACGCAGCGTGAAGCCCCCGGCGGTCGCCGTGATGACGGCGTGCTGGCGTGACAGCCCGCGGCTCTGGATGCAGATGTCGTTCTCCTCGGATCGACCGATTCGGGCGGTGGCCCCAAGCGCGTAGTCAGCGGCGTCCGCCGCGTCGCCCTCGACGTGCAGCAGTCCTCGCGCGCCAATCTTCCTCGCGTCGTCGGCCGAACCCGGCGTGGCTGCGATCCGTCGCGTCGCCATCCCGAGCAGCGCTTCCTCGCTTCCGAATGCGTCAACGAATCGGGCTCTGAATGCTTCGAGCCGCGCGATGCCCATCCGGCAGTTTTCGATCGCCCCGATCGGAACGGCCAGGCGTTTTGCGGCCTGCTCGGCTTCGATCTCACCGATCTGCTGGCGGAACTCCAGTTCTTGTTTCTCGAACGAGGCGCGTTCGTACAATTGATCGAACTGCTCGCCGGCTGCGCGCAGCCGCTCGAATTCGGCCCGGACCTCGGCCTTCAGCGGTGTGCTCGCGGTGGTCAAGGCCTCCTGGCGGGCCGTGTAGTCGTCGGCCACGCGCCGATAGACGGCGTCATCGATCGTGCCCTTTGTCTGTTCGGCTCGCGTCTGGAGGTCGTCGAGCACCTTCTGCTGGCGCATGATCTCGATGAGCCGGTTGAGGACGGCCGTGTCGATCTGGATAGACGTGTCTGCCATCGTGTTCCCTGCGTGCAGACGATAGCAGGAAGCAACCGCGGCATTCAATGCCGGCGCGTGTCAGTCGGTCTGCGATGCCTGAGCAGGCTGCACCCCAGGCAGGGCCGCCGCGACGGCCTGTCTGCCCGCCAGCCGGTTGAACAGCGCCTTGATCATGTCGGTGGCCTTGACCTCGCGCAGATCGTCGAAGTACGAGTAGACGACCGGAGTGAGCAGCAACGTCAACAGCAAACACAAGATCTGGCCGCCGATAATCGTCACCGCCATCGACGCGCGAGATCCCGAGCCGGCCCCCTTGCCGAACGCGATCGGCAACATGCCGGCGATGATCGACATCGTCGTCATCAGGATGGGGCGCAACCTGACGTGGTTGGCCGCAATCAGCGCCTCGTGCCGCTCCATGCCCTCGGCCCGAAGCGTGTTGGTGTAGTCCACCTGCAGGATGGAATTCTTCTTGACGATGCCGAACAGCATCATCAGACCGATGGCGCTGTAGATATTGATGGTCATGCCGAACAGGATCAGCGTCAGGAGGCCGGCCGGCAGGCTGAGCGGAAGCGCCGTCATGATCGTGAGCGGGTGGACGAAGCTGTTGAACTGCGATGCCAGCACCATGTAGATGAAGACGACCGACAGGACCATCACCAGGGCGAAGTCGCTGCCGGCCTCGCTGAGCGCCCTCGCGCTGCCGCCGAAGGTCACCTGGTAGCCCGCCTTTAGATCCAGTTCGCCCACCTTGACGCGGGCCTGGCTGATGGCGTCGCCGAGCTTGATCTTGAGCGGGTCCAGATTCGCGCTGACCGAGATCTGACGCATACGGTTGTAGCGTTCGATGGAGGCTGGCGCATTGCCCAGCGTCAGGGTAGCCACGTCGCTGACCCGTACCATGCGTCCGCCGCTGGCCGGCACGACCAGGTCGCCCATCGCCTGCGGGTCCTTCCGGAACTGGTCGTCGAGCCGCAGCGTCACCGAATACTGGTCGTCACCGTCCTTGAACTTCGACACCTCTTCGCCGCCGACCAGGGTCCGCAATGTCGACGAGAGTGTGTCCAGGGGCACGCCCATATCCGCTGCGCGCTGACGGTCGACCGTGATGCGCAGCTCTGGCTGCGTCGGCTCGAAGCTGGTGTCCGAGTCGGTCACGCCCTCGATCTCGCGAAGCTTGGCGAGTAGAGACGCTGGGCCGGGCGTCTGGATCGTGCCCTTCATGTCCCCGCCGGCGTACGCGAGTTTCTGCAACTCTTCCACGTCCTGTCCCTGCAGGATCAGGCTCAGGCGGTTCATGCCGCCGCCGCCGCCGCCGCGCCCGCCGCTGCTCGAGGCGCCGGAGATGTCGGTGCCGCCCGAGACGCTGGTCCGGGCGTTCCGGTACTTGCCCAGGACGCTGCGTGCGACCTGCATCAACTGCTGCTGCGACTGCTTGCGCTCGCCGATCTGAGTGAGCTGGATCGAGTAGTTCGCACTGCCGTTCTGGATCGACACCATCATCGCTTCCAGGTTATCCCCGAGCCTGCTCCGCAGCTCGCCCTCGATCGGCGTCGCGTACTCGAGCGTCCGGTCGAAGCTCGTTCCCCTGGGCAGCCGCAGGTTCGCGCTGAACTCACTCTGGTCGTCGTCGGGCACCAGTTCCTGGCCGACGTACGGGTAGATCAGGGCGGCCGACGCCACCACGGCGCCCGCGATGGCCAGCATGCCGCCGCGGTGCGCCAGCGACCACTCGAGCATCACGCCGTACTTCTTGTCGATCCACGCGTAGAACCCGCGTTGCTTCGTCTGCGTCTGATGCCCCTGCCGGGCGTCCGCCGCCCGCAGCCAGTACGCGCAGAGCGCCGGCGTCAGCGTGAAGGAGACGAACATCGAAATCAGAATCGCGGCGGCCGACGAGAGCCCGAAGCTGTAGAAGTAGCGGCCGACCTGGCCGGTCATAAATGCCACGGGCAGGAAGATCACCACCAGCGACAGCGTCGTCGCCATCACGGCCAGCCCGATCTCGCCGGTGGCCTTCATCGCGGCTTCCCTCGGCGAGACGCCCTTCTCCTCGATGTACCGGAATATGTTTTCCAGCACCACGATGGCATCGTCAATAACAATGCCGGTCGCCAGCGACAGCGAGAGCATCGTCATGTTGTTCAGCGTGAAGCCCAGCGCTTTCATCACCGTGAACGTGCCGATGATCGAGGTCGGGATGGCCAGCGCGGCGATCAGGGTCACCCGAAGGTTCCGGATGAAGAGAAACACCACCCCGGCCGCAAACAACCCTCCGAGCAGCAGGTGGAACTGAATCTCCTCGAACGACTTTCTGATGAACCGTGACTGATCGCGTGTGGTCTTGACGCTGATGTCGATCGGCAGCCCCAACTTGATGCGCTCGAGCCGCGCCACTACCCGGTCCACCACCTCGATCGTGTTGGTGCCAGACTGCTTGCGGATGAAGAGCGAGATGGCGTTCTCGCCCACGGCGTCCTTGCCCATCGAGGCTTCCCACAGCCGTGTCTCGCTGCGGACTTCCTCGTTCGAGTCGGTCACCCGGGCCACGTCTCCCACCGTGACGATCGAGCCGTCCTTGTAGGCGAGCACAATCTTCTCGAAATCGCGGACGTCGCGCAGGCGTCCCATGGTCCGCATCGAGATTTCGGCCGGCCCGGTCGTAAAGCTGCCGCCGGGTGATTCGAGGTTCTGCCGGCTAACGGCGCTGGCGACCTGAGCCGTCGAGAGCGAGTATGCGTTGAGCCGGCTCGGGTTCAGCAGTATCCGGATCTCTCGGCGGCGGTTGCCCATCAGGCTCACTTCGCCGACGTCCTGGACCGTCTCCAGCACCTGCTTGATCTGCGTGTCCGCGATCTGCGTCAGTTCCTTTGGCGATCGCTTGGCGTACACGAGAATCGAGATGACGGGCGAGGAGTCGGGATCCATCTTGGTGACAGTGGCCGGCTCCGTGTCTCGCGGAAAGTGTACGCCCGCCAACTTGTCGCGCACGTCCTGGGTGGCCGCCTCGATTTCGCGCTCCA
>Ga0315286_10003064_pt1 | contig 15680 bp, 16 predicted proteins | sample YL17G10_0_MG_FD_205038 | JGI IMG/M metagenome (GOLD analysis project Ga0315286, IMG submission 205038) | Sediment microbial communities from Yellowstone Lake, YNP, Wyoming, USA - YL17G10_0 | ecosystem: Environmental > Aquatic > Freshwater > Lake > Sediment | place: USA: Wyoming | collected...
GGGGCATCCGAGGATTCCGGTCGTTCGGCAATGTGCGCTCCCCGCCATGTCGCCCCCACCGTTCCATTATTGCCCCGGGGGGGGGGGGGACGAATATAACCTGACGCTCATGCGTCTGATCGACGAGGAGTTCACGAGACATCCGTTCTACGGGGCGCGGTGGATGAAGGCCTGGCTCCGGGCGCAGGGTCACTGGGTGAATCGCAAGCGGGTCAGCCGGCTGATGCGGTTGATGGGGCTTACGGCTGTGTATCCGAAGCCGCGGTTGTCGGCCAACGGACCGGCCCACACGGTTTATCCCTATCTATTGAAAGGGGTGACGGTCAAGGCGTCGGATGAAGCCTGCTCGTCGGATAATACCTAAATTCGGTTGGCCCACGGCTTCGTCTATCTTACGGTGATCATGGACTGGCATTCTCGCTATGTCCTCTCCTGGGAGCTTTCTAAAACGTTGGACAGGACGTTTTGTATTGATGCGCTGAAGCGGGCGCTTCGGATCTCAAAGCCCGGGATTTTCAAAACCGACCAGGGCCCGCAGGATACGGGTGACGAGTTCACGGCGCGTTTGGAGAGTGAGGGCATTAAAATCAGCATAGACGGGCGGGGCCGGGCTTCCAAGTCCCGGTCCTGGCAAGGCCGGGGCCGGGTGTACGACAATATCTTTGTTGAACGATTCTGGAGGACCGTAAAATACGAGGAAGTTTATTTTCACGAATACCGGACGGTCGCCGACGCCCGTGCCGGCCTTGCGACTTATTTTCGGTTCGACAACGAAGAACGGTTTCATGAGACACGGGGCTGCCGAACGCCGCACGAAGTATATTTTGGGATGCCGGCGCGGCTGATGCCGTCGGTGGAGGCTGTGGTTTAGCATGGACCGGCTCAAGATTGTTGCTCCCAGAACATCTGGTGAGATTGATTTTACTGTCGTCCTGAAAAAAGATGGCTTTTGGGCATCGGCATGACTAAAATGGTCACGTTAGGCAGGTCTTCAATGCACCTTAGGAAGGCCTCTCTACTGCCCAGACAATGGGGTCCACCTCACAGCCATCCCTCTCTCTATCCGACGTGCTTATATAACATTCTGCCAATGATACGCAGGAGGCTCGACGGAGTCCGAGCGAAAAGTCGCCGGTAGAGATCACGTCTCCCAGGGCGCCTCTTAAGATACGCCGTCTTTTTGACATCGTAGCGGAAATAACTTAACGTCCGTTCGGTCGCTCCCCACGACCTCTTGTACCGTAAGAGCCCGGGGTTATCAAGCTCCGTCCTGCCGAGGTTTAAACTCCCAAAACCCCGAGAGTTGTACCATTTTAGGGCCTCCCACATGATGAGATTGTTCGGCCTTAGGCCTTGATGGTCCATTTCCGAAGCCCCGTACTTGAACAGAGCCTCGGTCCCGAAATGGAAAAAGACAGCCGCCGCGATTACTTTCCCAGCGTGATACGCAGAAAACACCAGGCCATGGTCTCGGGAAAGGATATGTTCAAAGACGTTCTTGAAGAAGATAAAGGGCTGGGGCGGGAGGCCGTGCCTTTTCCTTGTAACGCAATTCAAACGATAGAATGAATTCAGGGAACCGGCAGATTGTTCGATTCGTACGGTCACTCCATCTCGGAGGGCCTTATGGATGTTCCTTCGATTATTGCCGCCGAGACTTTTGAAATGGTCCTCCTCCGTTTTGCCGAGGCCGATCTCGTGAATGAGATATGTTTCCCACGTGCGTGTGCCCTCGTAGCCATACCGATCGTCTCGCCAATCTATGGATCGCCAATTGCTTGTTTTCCCGAAATCGATGGCGCATTGCACCGCGGCTTTCACAGACTCCGGTTCTTGGAAGAGAGGTGCACATCGGTCCGTGAAGGGGAGGGCGACCCCTCTTTTTCCTTTCAGGGGTCCATACACCTCCATCATGGGCATCATCAAAGAGAAACGCCCACCCTCCTGCAGGACGAAATAGAGCGGTTTGAAACCGTATGTCGCCTCTAGTACTCGTGCCCAGAGGGACGTATGGAAAAACGAATGATCGTCGCTGCGAAGCAATTGCGCATCCCAATCGGGATGTTCACTCGGATTGAGAATCTGTAATGCCATATTGCTATTTTCAATGATTAGTGTTTTCCCCTTCAAAGTCAAGGCCGGTGACCTGGCCCCACTTAGTGTACCACCTATGAAGTGAAAGTTCTAGGCTCCAACACCTCTGGAGCCGGCGGCCGATATCCCAAAGAACTGTGGGGACGGAATTGACTATATTCCCATCTCCAATTTTCTATAACCACCAGGGCTTCGAGTAAAATATCAAAAATCTCGTCATTGAGAAGTTCGTCCCTCAGCTTCCCATTGAAGGACTCCACATAGCCATTCTCCCACGGACTCCCAGGTTCGATAAACAACGTCCTGACGTTGACGTGCGACAGCCATTCCCGAACGACTTTAGCCGTAAACTCCGGGCCGTTATAGGACCGAATGAATTCCGGTGTTCCGCAGCCGACGAAAAGATCGAACAGTTGATCCAGCACGTCTTGAGAACTGATTCAACGGGCGACATGAAGCGTTAAACACTCCCGGGTAAATTCATCGATAATCACCGATACGATCCACGGATCGCTCCTCATCATCGGGAGTTGTGAGGACGTGCCGCTGGGTTGAACGCGGCTGATGTAAGGCTCGACATGCTCGCCTTTGTGATATCCCCTGTCTTTCACAAACATGTTGGACAGCCCGGCTCTTTTTGGCCGGGCTTAGAAGTTTCCCCCGGACGGCCTCCTTCAGAATCGAGTTATCCAAAGACAGATCCGCCACGATCTTCTTCAATCTGGTATTTTCTACTTCCAGTTCCCTTAAGCGGCGGGCTTGATCGACTCTCATCCCGCCAAATTCTTTTCGCCAACGGCAATAGGTCTGTTTCGAAATTGCGCTTTTTCGACAGACCTCTCCAATCGCCAAGCCTTGCCCAATAAATACTTCGGCCTCTCGGATCTTTCCGATGATCTGTTCCGGCGTAAACCGTACCCTGCCCAAGATGATTCCTTATTTTTAGGTCTTTTTTCTCATTATACCTGGATCGATTTAAGGGGCGCAGGTCAACTGCTCCCGATGTTGGAGCGCACGGATATGGCAGCCAGCCCCCGTTAAAATATAATCCTGTTCTTCTTTCTAACACTAGCTATTTTTCATGTCTTTGCGGCTCGTCCGGGTTGAGTTGGATCTCGCTTTTATTGATTGTTATTGCCTTCCAGTACCAGTAGTAGTTATATTGGACTGCCATGGAAACGATTGACCTGATCCCCGTTACCCTCGATGCCGGCGAAATCGCGGCGCGTTTGCGGTTTGACCCAGTGCGGGCTGGGTTCGAGAGCCTGGACGAGCTCATCGCGCTAGCCCAGGGACTTATCCACCCTCGCGCCATCTATGAGGTTGCTTACATCGGCTCGAAAGGGGAGGGGATGATCGAGGTGGCCGGCGTCACTTTTGAGAGCTCGATACTTTGCAAGAACCTCGATGGGGCCAATAAGGTCTTCCCGTATATCATAACCGTGGGCCCGGAGCTCGAACGTGCGGCCAGCGCCCAGGGCGACCTCCTCAAGCAGTATTACCTCGAGGAGATGGCTAACATCGCCCTCGAGTGTGCCGCTGACTGGCTCGGCGGCCAACTCGAGGCCCGCTATGGCGTTACCGGTCTGGCTAACATGAGTCCGGGGTCGCTCGAGGACTGGCCCATTACTGAACAGGCGAAGCTTTTCTCGATCTTCGGCGATACAGAGAAGGCCATCGGGGTGCGGCTAACCGACAGCATGCTCATGCTGCCGAGGAAGTCCATTTCCGGGATCCTCTTCCCATCCGAGGAGGGCTTCGTGGCATGTCAGCTGTGTGAGCGGGAGCGCTGCCCCGGGCGCAAGGCGGCTTTTGAACCCAACCTTCTGACTAAATAATATGGGCAAGAACGGGGACACGTACCGGAAATACATGTCCCCATTTACTACCTGTCCCGCAAAGGAGGCATCATGAAGAAATCGCACATCAGGTTAGCCATGCTTGGCGCGATGGCCGCGTTCGGATTCATCATCGCCTTCTCCGCCATCCTGCCCGCCGCTCAGCAAAAGCCGGCACTCAAGGTCTTCATCTCGGTCGACATGGAGGGGATCTCCGGGATCGTCCACAGCGACCAGACAACATCCGGAACGGCCGAATACGCCGCCGGCCGGAAGTGGATGGCCCAAGATGTCAACGCCGCCGTCGAAGGGGCGCTCGAGGCCGGTGCGACCGAAGTCGTCATCAATGATTCTCACGGTTCCATGCGCAACATTGACCCCGACGACCTTGACCCGCGCGCCATCCTCATCAGCGGTTCGCCCAAGCCGCTGTCGATGATGCAAGGCATTGGAGCCTCGTTCTCGGCCTGCATCCTCATCGGCTACCATGCCAAGGCGGGAACGGAGGACGCCATCCTCGACCACACGATTTCCAGCTCGGTCGTTCGTGCCATCCGGGTCAACGGTGTCGAAATACCCGAGCTCGGGCTCAATGCCGCGATCGCCGGCTATTATGGCGTGCCCGTCATCCTCGTCAGCGGCGATACGGCCGTCTGCCGCCAGGCTGGCGAGATCTTGGGCCAGGACGTCGTGACCGTCGCTGTCAAGGAAGCCTACGGCCGGCTCGCGGCCAAGCTCGTGCCCATGGGGGAAGCCCGCCGTCTCATCAAGGCGGGAGTCAAAGAAGCGTTGGGCAAGCTCGGCCGGGCCAAGCCGTTCAAGATCGCTCCGCCCTGCCGGTTCGAGCTCGAATACCACGTTTCGGCCCAGGCCGACATGGGCGCCATGATTCCCGGAGCGAAGAGAATCGACGCGCGGACCCTCGCCTTTGCCGCCGACGATTACATCCAGGGCTTCCGCACTTTACGGGCAATGATCGCCCTCGCGCCAGCGCGGTAAGGCCTGGTCAAAGAAAATCAAGAATGGGGACACGTACCGGAAGTACATGTCCCCTGGTCCGTCGTACTTGGCCCCGGATCATTTCGCGGTAAGAGCGCTTACTTCAGAAGGTTGTGCGGGCTTTTCTCGCGCATGAGCTTCTCGATGTCGGCGATCTCCTTGGGGACGCGCGATGAGAGGATTTCGTTCCCGCCATCCGTGATCAAGACGTCGTCCTCTATGCGGACACCCATGCCGGCATATTTCTTGTAGAGCGGCCCGACCTTCTCGCGGAAGGCCGCAAGCTCGGCGTCCGGGACCTTGCCCTTGAGCGCGTCTAGGAAGACGTCGAAACGCACCTCAGGGAAATAGAGCCCCGGCTCCATGGTCATGACCATGCCCGGGGCCATGGCCACCTTGTCCAGGCGCGGGCTGTGCCAGCTCCAGGCGTCGTGGACGTCGAGCCCGATGCCGTGGCCGAAGCCGTGCTGGATGTAAAGGCGCCTCTGCCAGGGGCTCTTGACGTCGGTCACGAGCCCGAGCTTCTCGAGCCCGGCCATGAGGACGTTCTCGACTTCGTCCTGAACCGCTTTGAAGGAAACGCCGGTGACGAGCTTGCGGCAACCCTCCTTCTGGGCTTCGAGGACGAGCCCGTAGATCGCCCGCTGCTCCTTGGTGAAACGGCCGTTCGCCGGGATCGTCCGGCTGATATCCGACGTGTAGCTGCGGACGTAGGAGCCGACGTCGAAGACGACGAGGTCGCCGGTGGCGAGCGCCCGCGCGGTTGCCCCGAAATGGACGTTGGTCGAGTTCGGCCCGGAGGCCGCCTGGAGGAAGGAGTCCTTGGTTTCCCGCTTGTTGAAGCCATACCTGAGGATCGCGGCCAGGTCGACCTCGCGGAACCCGGGCTCGGCCGCCCGGAAGGCCTCATTCAAGGCCTCCGCCGTGAGATCGATCGCTTCGCGCAGGGCCTGGATCTCATCTGTGTCTTTGGTCAGGCGCATCTCGAGGAGGGTCGGGTCGACGTTGAGAATGGCCTCGGACTGGGCGAGGGGATTGGTGGCGCCGAAAGTGCGGGACAGAAAGTCTAAGTCCGAGAAGGGGAGGAAGACCCGTTTCGCGCGGTCCGACATAGCCAGGCTCCTTAATGTGGAGGAGAGCTGGGCGATGGGCTTCTCAGTGAGCATATTATCTGTCGGCTCCTGGGCTTGGCCAGGACCGGGTATCGCGCCTGCCTGGCTTTGGCCTGCTCGTACGGATCCAGCGCCCGCGGCCGTTGATGCCACCGCCCCTGCCGCCCATGCGCCTGCCGACATTCCTATGCCGACCCCAGTCCTTGCACCATCCCCCGCCACGCCCATCGTCTCCGGCCCTCTCGTCCCTCCTATCGTTCCTTGTCCGCCTGTCCGCCGCCGGAACAGAGTTTCACGGGGGCTGCCGCCCGGGTCGAGGACGAGGACCGCATCAGGCTCTTGGAGCCCGGTGAGGTAGAGGAAATTGAGGTTATCGCGCAGTTCGTCCCGGGCCCTGAATTGGGACGGGATGATGATGACGGCATCCTTGTGGGCATCCATGAGCTTGGCGCGGCGCGCCGCGACCGCGGGCGCGTTGGCAGCGTCGAGCGTGGCCCCAACCCGGCCCGGCTGGTCTTGGGCGGCCGGTTGAGCTGGCAAGAGGGCTGGTATGATGGCCATGGTCAGAAAAACAAGAATGAAGACCTGACCGGCGTTCTTGTAATATTTTGGTTTATTCATGCCCTTTCCCTTCGTTCTCGCATTTTCAAGAGGGGGTCAAACCTACGGCCGGGAGCGAATTCTGAGACGCGACCAGCAGAATTGTGGCGGAGCGGCTCGGAGCCACAATTCTGGTAAATATCTGAAAAAAGATGTTCTTGAAGGGCGTAAAAAGTATGTTTGACCCCTTCCGACCCCTTCATCCTTCCCTATTCCTTTCATATCTTTCCGTTCTCGTCCTTCTATCTGCCTGCCTTCCACATCTACTTAGCTCGATACGGTTACGATTCCTGCGCATCATACCGTGAGATGGTGAAAATATATCACAACTCCGGTCAAACCCCTCCTCCTTCTCCCGGCCCGTTTCTCGCTTTCAAACTGTCTTGACAAGACCCTCCTTCTGTCCTAAAGTCGGATTCAGTCAGCGCTTACTCTTCGACACAGGGGTTATGCCCATGAAGTGTCCTCAGTGCCAGTTCGAAAATGTTTCGGACACCCGTTTCTGCGGCAACTGCGCCGCGCTCCTCCGCCCGGGTCAACCGGCTCCAGCGCCTTCGCCGCCCCCATCATCACCCGCATCCCCGCCGCCCCGCTCGCCTTCCCCTTCCCCATATCCTGCCTCCTTCACTCCGCCCATTTCCTCCACCCTCACCGTCCGCGTCCCCTGCGGCGAGATCGCCCCCGGCTCCACGTTCGCCGGCCGCTACCGCATCTGCGATGAGCTCGGCCGCGGCGGCATGGGCCGCGTCTATAAAGTCTTCGACGGCGAGATCAGCGAAGCCGTCGCCCTCAAGGTTCTCAGCCCCGACATCAGCCTCGACGACCGGATGATCGAGCGCTTCCGGAACGAGCTCAAGCTGGCCCGGCGCATCTCCCACAAGAACGTCTGCCGGATCTTCGACCTCGGCAACTGCGAAGGGACGTATTTCATCACCATGGAATACATCGCGGGCGACAACTTGAAGAGCATCATCCGGATGATGGGCCCGCTCTCCCCGGCCCGGGCGCTCGCGCTCGCCGGCCAGGTCTGCGACGGGATGGCCGAGGCCCATCGACTCGGGGTCGTCCACCGGGACCTCAAGTCGTCCAACATCATGATCGACCGCGAGGGGAGCGCCCGGATCATGGATTTCGGCATCGCCCGCACGGCCGAGACCAAGGGGCTCACCGACCAGGGGACGCTCATCGGGACGCCCGAGTACATGGCCCCGGAGCAGATCGAGGGCAAGGACGTCGACCACCGGGCCGACATCTACTCGCTGGGGATCATCCTCTTCGAGATGATGACCGGGAGAGTGCCGTTCGAGGGGAACACCCCGCTCAGCGTGGCCATGATGCAGAAGACCGCCCGACCGCCCGACCCGCGGGCCCTCAACGTCAAGACGCCCGAGGCGCTGAGCGCCGTCATCGCCAAGTGCCTGGAGAAGGAGCAAACCGGGCGCTATCAGAAGGTCGAGATGCTCGCCTCCGACCTCCACGGCATCGCCGAGGGTCTGGCCGAGGGCGAAAGATCGCGCCAGCCGCTGAAAGCGGACAACCTCACGCCCGGCGGGACGCGCCTCATGAACTCCATCGCCGTCCTGCCGTTCACCGACCTCAGCCCCCAGAAGGACCAGGAGTATTTCTGCGAAGGCCTGGCCGAGGAGATCATCACGGCCCTGGCGAAGATCAGGAACCTCGAGGTCGCGGCCAAGAGCTCGGCCTTCTCCGCCGGGTTCAAGAATATGGACGTTCGCGAGATCGGCCGCCAGCTGGGCGTGGCCGCCGTGCTCGAGGGGAGCGTCCGCAAGGGCGACAACAAGCTCCGCATCACGGCCCAGCTCATCAACGTGGCCACCGGGTACCATTTTTGGTCCGAGAAGTACGAGCGGACGTTCGAGGACGTCTTCGCCATCCAGGACGAGATCACGCTGGCCATCGTCGACCGGCTCAAGGTCAAGCTCCTGGGAGGGGAGAAAGCCGCACTCCTCAAGTGGCACACGGACAACCCGGAGGCCTACAATCTCTACTTGATGGGCCGCTTTTTCTGGAACAAGAGGACGGAGGAGGGCATGAAGCGGGGGCTCGAATGCTTCGCCCAGGCCATCGCCAAGGACCCCTCCTACGCCCGGGCGTACTCGGGCATCTCGGACTGTTACGCGCTTTTTGCTTATTACTACATGCCGCCGCGTCCCACCTTGTTGAAAGCCAGGGAGGCCGCCGCGAAAGCCCTCGAGCTCGACGATACCCGGGCCGAGGCCCACACGTCCATGGCCTTCGTCAAGCACAAGCTCGAACGGGATTGGGCGGGGGCGGAACGGGAATTCCGGCGGGCCATCGAGCTCGACCCCGAATACATCTGGGCCCGCCATTGGTACGCCCTGTTCCTGGCCGCGATGGGCCGCCATCAGGAGTCCTTCGTCGAGATCAAGCGGGCCCTGGACATCGACCCGACGTCGGCCCAGCTGAACATGACCCACGGCATGCTTTTCTACCTGGCCCGATTCTATGACCGGGCGGTTGAGGAGCTGGGCAAGGTCCTCGAGATGGAGCCCCGGCACTTCATGGCCATTTTTTATCTCGGCTTGGCCCACCTGGAGAGCGGAAGATATGAAGAAGCCCTGGCCCTTGTGGAGCGGTCTGTCGCGCTGACGAGGAATACGCCGTTTTTCGTCCAGGGGATCGCGTTCGTCCATGCGTCCGCGGGCCGGAAGGATCTGGCCCAGGGCGTCCTCGCGCGGCTGGGCGAGATGATGACCAAGGTTTACATGTCGCCTGTATTCATGGCCTTGATCCATTTCCGGCTTGGCGAGATTGACCGGGGCTTCGAATGGCTGGACAAGGCCCTCGTGGACGGTGACCACTGGCTGGAGTTCATCAAGGTCTTCCCCGGCTTCGACGGCGGGCGCGCCGACCCGCGCTACGCGGAGCTCCTGACGAAGCTGGGGCTTGCCTAGTTGGTGTGGGGGGGGCGGGGCAGGCGGGGCGTTCCGTTCTGTCCGGTTTTACCCGATCTTCTCGATAATACGGCCGGTGGCTTTGTCCTTGAGGATTGTTTTTGTACGGCCGTCGGGCAGGCGCTCGGTTTTAATGATCGCAGGCTCCGCGTCTGCGCCGTCTGGGAATTCCCGGGACACGATACGAATTCCAGAGATTTCGTTCATGTCCCGGAATTCCCTGCCCCGCCACACCTGGAGCTCGACCGGCTCCCAGCGGCCCGACTTCATCGACTTGTAGCAGGCGTCGATTATGGCGTTGACGACGTAGCCGTCGTAGAAAGTTTCCATGGGCGGTCGGCCGGCATCGCGCGCGTCGAGCATGTCCTGGAACATGTGGACATAGCCGAGCTCGTGGGCCTCGTCCCCGACGGGGAAGAGCCAGCCCTTCTGCCCTTCGGCTTTCTCGGCGACATAGCCGCCTTCGCCCGCGGCCGTGAACATCTCGAAGCCGGTGCGCAAAAAATGATCGAGGCGGATCGTCCCTTCCGTCCCGGCGACCTCGTCCCGCAGGTCCATGCCGCCGCGGAAGGTCCAGCTGACCTCGAACTGGCTGATCGCCCCGCCCTCGTACTCGACGAGCCCGATGGCATGGTCCTCGGCGCTGATCGGGTGGACCTGGGTCGCGCCCCAGCAGAAAGCCCGGAGCGGCCGCTTGTCCTTACCGATGAAGTTCCGCCCGATCTCGATGCAGTGGCAGCCCATATCGACGACCGCGCCGCCGCCCGACTGCTCCGGGTCCCAGAACCAGGCGCTGTGCGGCCCGGGATGGGTCTCGCGCGACCGCGTCCAGAGGATGCGGCCCAACGCTCCTTTCCGCACCGATTCGAGCGATTTGAGGGTCTTTGGCGTGTAGACGAGGTCCTCGAGGTAGCCGGCGAAGACCCCGGCTTTCTCCACCGCCTCGAGCATCTCCCGGGCTTCGGTGGCCGTCCGGCCCAGGGGTTTGGTGCAGAGAACCGCCTTTTTGGCCTCTACGGCGAGAAAAACGGCCTCCCTGTGGATATTATTGGGGAGTCCGATAACCACGATCTCGGACTCGGGGTCGGATACGGCTTTGCGCAGGTCCGCGGACCAGCGCGGGATACCCCGCTCAGCGGCGAACGCCTTGGCCCTTTCCGCCGACCGCGAGTAGACGTTGACCACCCGGTCGCGGCTCCTCAGCCCATGGATCGTCTGCGTGTAGAACGTCCCGATGAGCCCCGTCCCAAGCATCGTTATCTTGGCCATGTCGACTCCTTCTCCCTATGAAGAAAGGGGACACGTACCATAGGTACATGTCCCCACGCATCCCGCGTTCAGCGCAAGGCTCTGCTGAACGCTATCCCTGCCGCGCGGCCGACGCTGACCGTGAAGCCAGTGACGTTCCCGCCCGTCCCCCGGACGAACTCGATGCTGAGGCCGTAGCTGGGGAGCAGGAACTTGTCAGGGGCCACGGCTTTGAGCGGCGAGGGTTCCAGCGTCCGCATCTCGATCTTGAGCATATCCTTCTCGACGGTCAGTTTGTAATGGATGTCAAGCAGTTCCTCGCTCACGTAGGTCCCGGCATACTCTTTGAGCTCCTCCGCGCTCAACGCCTTGACCGGCTCCATTTTAAGTACGGTGATCGTCGGTGTCTTCTTGGCCTCTTCCTTGGCGGGTGCCTTGACGAGGTCCGCCAGGTAGATATCGGCCACCCGGAAAGCGAGCCCCGACGGATTGATCGCGTCGAGGTTGGCCAGGATGACGACGGAGAATTTCTGCTCGGGGAAGCGGACGATGGCTGCCCGGAATCCCACCCAGGCGCCGCCGTGCTCGACGACCTTGAGCCCCTTGTAATCGCGGACGACGAGGCCAAAGGCGTAGTCGATCTCCTTGCCCGAGTTGAGTACTCCCTGCGTATGGAGCATGTCCATCAGGTCCTTCCCGAGCGAGTTCGAGTAGAACGCCTGGTCCCAGAGGTAGAGGTCGCGCACGGTCGTGTACACGTTGCCGTCTCCCGTCTCGTCCCAATTGCTCATGGAGATCGAGTAGCCCTTTTTCCCCTGCTCGTATCCCGTGGCCCGGTCCTTGATGATCTGGGTGTGGTCGTCCTGAAAGAGCGTTTTAGTCATGCCCAACGGCTTGAAGATGCGCTCCTGGGCGAAAGCGTTGAGGGACTTGCCGCTCACGCGTTCGACGATCTGGCTCAACAGAAAAAAGCCCGTGTTCGTATAGGAGTATTCCTCGCCCGGCGTGTAGTTGAGTTTCTTCTGGCGGCAGATGACCTCGTAGGCTTCCTCGACGGTCGGGGAGTCCGACTCCGGCCTGAACCCGGCTAGGCTGAGCAGTTCGTTGTAGTCGCGCAGGCCGCTCGTGTGGTGGAGAAGGTGATTCACGGTGACCGGCTTTTCGTAGGCGGGCATCTCCGGCAGGTACTTGCGGATGTCGTCTTCGAGCCCGACCTTGCCCTCGCGGATGAGCATGGCCACGCACGTCGCCGTGAATTGCTTCGATACCGAGCCGATGTCGAAGACCTTGTCCGGGGTGTTGACGATGCCGTCCTCGAGCTTGGCCATGCCGTAGCCGCGCTCGTAGATGATCTTCCCGTCCCGGATCACGGCCAGGGCCAAGCCGGGAGTCGTCGCTTTGTCCCACGGGGCGAAAAGCTTGTCGACCTTGGCCGTCGTTTCATCGGCGGCGAGGTAAGCGGGGGCTGCCGCAAGGATGGTCAGGAAGCCTACAAAGATCATCGAAATGACAAGCGGGATGCGATTTCTGGCGAATTGTCTCAAGCGAACCTCCTTTTGTCCGAGAGGGTTTCAAGAGGGGGTCAAACCTACCTTTTGCTGCAAAAGGTAGGTTTGACCCCCTCAACCCCCTCAAAAGATATCAGGTTTCGGGCTTCTCCCGCAAGCCGGATAGTGGGCCCCGTTCAGATACATACGTGACGCCTTGACGGATTCCCCCGAAAGTCATATTAATTAGCCATGACCAAAAAGGACTTCACGCGGCGGATCCTCAACGGAAAGACGGACGTTCTCCAGGTTTTTTTGGATGCGCTTCGCGCCGCAAAAATCCCCTTTTGCGTGATCGGGGGGCTGGCCGTCAACGCTTACACCGACCCGGTCGTCAGCCTCGACCTGGATATCGTCGTCGTCTCGGACCGGATCAAAGACCTCTCCGGGTCACTGCCGCCGGGTTTCAAGCTCAAATCGTTCCCGAACAGCTTGAACATCTCCGCCCCGGGAGCGGACCTCAGGATCCAGGTCCAAACGGACCCTCGCTATCAGGAATTCCTGGCCCGCGCCAAACGGAAGTCCGTCCTCGGCTACCCGATGCCAGTGGCCGCCGTGGAAGACGTGCTTCAGGGGAAAATATGGGCTGCCCTGGACGACACGCGCCGACCCAGCAAACGTCAAAAGGACCTGGCGGACATCCTCAGGTTGGTCGAATCCCGCCCTGAGCTCACCCCGCTCGTCCCTCCGATCCTTAATAAAAAGTTGCTTTAGCCGAGGAATGTCCGCTCAGCTCATTGGATTTGACTGGAGAAAGTGGCCCGGCCCATAATCAAAACAGATGAAGATTCACCTCGACCCCAAAAAGGCCCTGATCATCAGCCTGAACGCGCTGGTGCTCCTCTTCGCCGTCTGGCTCGTTTCGCCGTTCTTCCGTCTCGACGCATCGGACGAGGTCAACGGCAAGATCAACGGCTACCGCCTGGCCCTGGGGCTGACCGTCATGATCCTCTTCGTCGGGAAATCGCTCTGGGACGTCCTGGCGCCGCAGGGCCTGGCCAAGAAGGTCTCCAGCGCCAAGGCCATCGCCCTCGTCGGTCTGACCATCGTCGTCATGGGCTTCATCGTCTTCACCGTGGCCCGGGCCGCGGCCTACTACCTCGGTTCGTCAATCGCCGCCGACGCCCAGCAGTTCCTGCCCTAAATCAAGATCAAAGAAAGGGGACACGCACCGCTTCTCTCGAAGCAGTACATGTCCCCGGTCGCATTAGCCGGCTATCGCCCATCCAAGAAAAGGGATACCCGCTTATTCGGAAATGGGTATTATGTCCCCGATTTAGCGGACCACATAGTCGCTGTAGGTCTCGACGGCTTCGACGCGGATGTTCTTGACGATGATGCCGACGTGGATGCGGATGACGGCCTTTTTCATCACCTGATACCCCTCGGGGAGGACCAGGAAGTCGACCTCCATCTCCATGCGCTTGAGGGGGCCGGGCTTCTTGGCGAGAGTCAATTCGGCCCGGAGGACCTCGAACGTCTCGGGGTGGATATAGTAGACGCCCTCGAGCTTCTCTTTGGAACGGATGTGGGAGCGGGACTGTAGGAGAATGACGGGAGCGCCGTCGAGGTCGGCCGTGCCCTTGACGGTGAAGTCGTAGCCGGAGCGCTTGTCCGGGCCGAAGGGGAGGACCTCGTCGCGGGTCATGTCCAGGCTGCGACGGCCGCGGCTCTGCTGCTCGTTCTTGCGCTCGTTAGGAGTCTGGCGATCCTGTTTCTCGGCCCGGTCCCGCGCTTCCTCCTGGAGCTTTTTCGTGACGTCGCGCGTCTTGCCGTCCTCGGTTTCGGAAGCGTTCAGGATCTCCTCCGACCAGCGGCCGCCGTCGACGGTGACGATCTTTTCGGCAGTCGCCGTCTTCTTCGGCTTCCAGTCGGAGTTCATCTGAAAGGTCGTGGAATTGGCCCGGGCCTGCCAGGAATCGAGCTTGGGATGGGAGGCCAGCCGTTCGCCGATCTTGGCCACGAGGCCGGCGGCGGAGGATGAATTCACGGAGGGGGGGAGGGCGAAGAGGGAGAGAAGCAAGGAGAAGACGGCGACGCGGCCGGGACCTCTGCCCCGATCATAAAAAGTCGATCTCGTATGCTTCGGTCGTTCGAGCATGCTCTTCACCTCGGACATCCAAGCTACCAGCCGGGGAGGTTCTTGTCAAAACGGGGACACAATACCAATTTCCGAATTTCACGCGACCTAATTCGGAAATGGGTATTGTGTCCCGGATTTAGAAGAGGACGTCGAGTGCGGCAGCGGCCTTTTTGAGCTGAAGGTCGCGGGTCCATAGGGGGATCCCGGCGAGGCGCGCCGACGCTAAAAGATGAACGTCGATGAAGCCGAGACCCATGCCCATAAGCCGATGGATATCGATCAAACTCATGACCTCGTCCTGGCCGGCGACGCCTGTCCGGGGCAAGTCATGCAGGCGGCTTAGTGTATCCGCACGGTCGGGAAGATTTCCGCATGCCAATTCCCCGATAACGAAAGGATGGCACACGACGGCCCCCTCCTCGAGCAGGGATGCGAGTCGCGGATTTCCGAAGCGGAGATGATCGACCCAGACCGATGTGTCGACGAGGATCATCGCTTATAACGCGCTTCGCCGGCGGGAAATGGGGCGGAGATCTTTCGCCGTCCCGCCGAGCTTGGCCAGTCGCTTGGCGCTCTCCCGGGCGATGAGGTATTCCAGACCCATCTTGACCAGGGTCGTCTTCTCTTTGATCCCGGTCAGCTCGGAAGCCTTGGACAGGATCTCGTCATCGATGTTGATCGTGGTTCTCATATGCATATATATGCCGTTTTTATGCATATTTGTCAAGTCCTTTCCGTTATATTCATCGTAATATTGGACGTCCCCGAAGGCGTGGGATTCTCACTCACCTCTGATGGGTCGCGTAAAGGACCGCTTGATCCCGTTAATCGCCCAGGCCAGTCTGGCCTTTTCTTCGATCCCTTCGAGCGGATCCTTGAGAGGGAATTTTCCGAGAGAGCGCGCTTCCTCGTAGAGAGCGTCCAGAATGCGGAAATTCTTCTCGATATCGACCGGTTCAGCCTTCATGCGTTCGACCTCGAACGCCCTGAGCTTAACGGGGTTTTTGACCATTTCGTTACTGTCTCATAATCTTATTATACCATAGTCACATCTGGTCTATCTATATTATTTTGTGTATGTTCGATAGTTTTCGTTATCTTGTTAGGACCGGGTTCGCCATTATCTTTGCCAATTTATGGGGCTTTCCCATTGCCGAAGAAAAGGGGTACTGTTCCGAAATTAACTATAATTCGGAAATTGGTATTGTGTCCCCGATTTAATG
>Ga0315286_10003067_pt1 | contig 15671 bp, 15 predicted proteins | sample YL17G10_0_MG_FD_205038 | JGI IMG/M metagenome (GOLD analysis project Ga0315286, IMG submission 205038) | Sediment microbial communities from Yellowstone Lake, YNP, Wyoming, USA - YL17G10_0 | ecosystem: Environmental > Aquatic > Freshwater > Lake > Sediment | place: USA: Wyoming | collected...
TGGATTTCCAGGCTCTGCCTTCCAAATTCTTCGGACTGGTACCAAAATCCATGCTGCATTACTTCATGGCACCCTTCATGAACGATGCCGGCACAAACCTGGTAAACACAGCCAAGTTCTTGGTGGGACACAGCAAGTCGTATCAACAATCGCATGCTTCCTTCCATTTCTTGATGGATTATTTGCCTGATTGGGAGCTCAGCTATGGCAGGGGTGGGCTGATCCAGCATCAATCTTTTCTGCCAAGAGCGACCGCCTTGCAGACCTGGATGGATTTGTTGCATCTCAGTCACAGTTTGCACCTGCCAGCTTACCTCGGAGTGACCAAGCGCCATCGACCGGACGGGTTTCTGCTATCGCATGCCGTGGATGGATTTTCCCTGGCACTGGATTTCAAGGTGACTGATAAGAACCGCGACCGATTGGCGGGCATGCTGCAGGAGTTCGATCAGCTCGTTCTGCAGGCGGGTGGACGGTTCTATTTTGCCAAGAACAGCGAAACACTTCCGGCAACAGCCAATGCATTCCTGGGTGAGGAAACCATCCAAAAGTTCCGGGCTCTCAAACGTCGCTGTGACCCGGACAATCTGCTGGAATCGAATCTGTATCGGCGGGTTTTCTCCAACCTGTGATCCTGTCCTGAGGGTTCTGGCATAACCAAGGGGTAATTTTTTTTATCCATGTATCCGAATTGAACCAGCGCCAGATATTTCAATATTAATCTTTTAAGTATTTCTGTAATTCTTATTGATTGACAGGGACTTTCCCATCGGTTACACTATACCCGTTAAGTTTTTACTTAATGGCATGGAGTAAGATGGACAAGGTTGAGATTCTCAATCAATACGAACAGATCAAGGCGATGGCTGACCCGCGGCGGCTTGAGATCTTGCGCTTTTTGATGTCGGAACCTGCCAGCCTGACACAACTGGGTGCCCGGTTGGGTCAGCACCCGGCACGCGTCCGTCACCACATCAAAAAGCTGGAAATTGCCGGGCTGATCGAGGTGAGCGGATCCACATTGACCAGGGGGGCAACGGAGATATTTTATCGGGCAAAAGCAGGAGCTTACCTGATACAGCAAATGGTGAAACCACTTGATGACCGGAAAAGGACCATCATTTTCTCCGGAAGTCATGACCTGGCGATCGAACAACTCTCCCTAGCCCTGAGCGCACACATCAACCTGGTCAGCTTTCCGGTGGGAAGTCTGGACGGGTTGATCTCTCTGCGACAGGGTTTTTGTCATATCGCCGGCTCACACTTGCTGGATACTAATGGAGAATACAACGTGCCTTATGTTCAACGACTCCTGCCAGACTGCAGTGTTGCCATGGTCACGCTGGCTTTTCGTGAACAAGGGTTGATCCTGGCAAAAGGTAATCCAAAGGGGATTCGGGATCTTGCGGACCTGACACACCCGGAAGTGTTCTTCATTAACCGGCAACCGGGATCCGGCACGCGTTTGTGGTTGGACATGCAATTGAAACGGTTGGGAATTTCAACCAGCGAGATACGCGGTTATGACAAAGCGGTCGGCACGCATACAGAAATCGCCATGACCATCCAATCCGGGCTGGCAGATGCCGGTATAGGATTGCAAGCTTCCGCAAAAAACCTGGGCATGGATTTTATTCCATTATTTAATGAGCGCTACGACCTGACCATGATGAACGACCAAAGCACTTTCCTGACGCCTCTGTTGGACTACCTGCAGACCAGGGTTTACCGGAATGAAATGAGCAGGTTAAGCGGTTATGACTCCACACACACGGGTGAACAAATAATTCAGTAGGAGAATAAAAGCATGAGATCCAATCGTACTTTCAATATCCTGGTCTCTTTTTTGACCTTGCTGATGCTGTTCCTGACAGGCTGTGCCCCGGCTCCGACACCGACCGCGATACCCACTGAACCTCCACTGGTCACCGAACCACCCACGCAAGAAGCAACCGTGACGGCAGTCGTACCAACGGTCATGCCAACGCCCAAGACCGCCGCCTTGATCCTTGCCACCACCACCAGCACACAGGATTCCGGTCTGCTGGATGTACTCATCCCGTTATTCGAGCAACAGACCGGGTACTTCGTGCAGACCACAGCGGTTGGTTCGGGTGCTGCCATCAAGATGGGTACGGAAGGCAACGCAGATGTGCTCCTGGTGCACTCACCAAAAGATGAGAAGACCTTCATGGAAGGCGGTTTTGGTAAAGAACGTTTGCTGGTGATGCATAACTATTTCCAGGTGGTCTGCCCACCATCCGATCCTGCGGGTGTCAAGACCGCCACCACAGTGGCGGAAGCTTTCCAGAAGATCGCCGCTGCCAAACAAATGTTCATCTCGCGCGGAGATGGATCCGGTACGGATAAAATGGAAAAGAGCCTGTGGACTGCCGCTGGTATCGACCCGAAAGGTCAAACCTGGTACCTTGAATCCGGGCAGGGCATGGGTGCCACCCTGACAATGGCTTCCGAAAAATCCGCCTGCACCCTGACCGATAAAGCCACCTTACTGTTCAACATGGCAAACCTACAGTTGGCGGTTGTTTTTGAAAATGACCCGACTTTGATCAATGTCTACCATGTCATCACCGTCAACCCGGAAAAATGGTCCCTAGTGAATTATGAAGGTGCCCTGGCTTTTGCGAATTTCATGGTGAGTGCTGAAACCCAGGCGATAATTGATAAGTACGGATTGGATCAATTCGGACAACAGCTCTTTGTCCCGGATGCGGGCAAAACCGACACAGAACTTGGATTGCCTTAATTCAACCCTGCCATTCATTAAAATCTTTGACCTAGCAGGTAAGTGTTTTACCTGCCATGCCTTTTCAGACTTGATAAAATGTAACCAGTGAACCTTTTTCGTACAATATTTTCCGACCCGGAAGTCTGGCAGATCACTGTTCTGTCCTTAAAATTGTCCGGTTTGGGAACGCTGTTCAGCCTGCTGATCGGTCTGCCAATTGGCACCCTGCTGGCTTTCGGGAAATTTCGCGGGCGCTCATTTTTTATGAGCATCGTGAATGCCGGCATGGGCTTGCCCCCGGTTGTGGTGGGGCTGGCGGTCGCCATGTTATTGTGGCGCAGTGGAGCGCTGGGCAGCCTGAGGCTGATCTACACACCCAGCGCCATCGTGATCGCCCAGACCGTGATCGCTGCACCCGTAGTGACCGGCCTGACTGCGGCTGCCCTGCAGCAACTGAACCCCCGTCTGCGCATGCAGCTTTTAGGTTTGGGAGCCAGCCAGACTCAGGTGATCACACACATGTGGTGGGAAGCCCGCCTGCCATTATTGGCGGCGTTGATGGCTGGTTTTGGCAGTGTCATCTCGGAGGTGGGAGCTTCCATGATGGTGGGAGGTAATATCCGCTACCAGACCCGGGTGCTGACGACCGCCATTGTCCTGGAGACCAGCAAGGGGCAGTTCGATTTTGCGATCGCCCTGAGCGTTTTGCTGTTAACTGTGACATTTCTTATCAACCTGACCCTTACCTGGATCCAGCAAAGAGGTGCAAGGCAATGAGTACGGTGCTCGAGATCCATGATCTCCTCGTCAGGCTGGATAAGAAAACTGTCTTGGAAATCGATTCGCTGACGGTCCAAAATGGAGAAATCCTGGCGATCGTCGGTCCCAACGGTTCCGGGAAAAGCACCCTGCTGCTGGCTGTGGCACGTTTGATAAAACTGGAGCGGGGAGAAGTCTCATTTGACGGCTCCCATGCTTCCGGTGAATCTGATACAAAATACCGGCGGCACCTGGGTCTGGTCTTACAGGAACCCTTGTTGCTGGATACATCTGTATTTGATAACGTCGCTGTCGGTCTGCGTTTTCGAAAGGTAGCTTTTGCAGAGGTAAAAGAAAGAGTGGAAACCTGGCTCAAGCGATTTGGGATTGAGCATCTGCGAAACAGACCAGCACTTAAACTCTCAGGCGGTGAGGCTCAGCGCGTCAGCCTGGCGAGGGCATTCGCCCTGGAACCAGAATTGCTCTTGCTGGATGAACCTTTCAGCGCGCTGGATGCACCCAGCCGGGTAAGTTTAATGGATGATCTAAGAGCCATCCTGGCAGAAACCAGCACCACCACGATCTTCATCACCCACGACCTCAAGGAAGCTTCCAGCCTGGGGGATAAAATGGCAGTGATTTTACAAGGGAAATTGATGCAATATGGAACACCAGAAGAGATCCATGCCAATCCGAAAAATGCTGAAGTGCGGTTATTCCTCGGTCTGAATTCCTGATCATTTCATTTACAAATCCCAATAATTTTTTACAGCCCTTTTGCGTTATTAGTTAAAGCCTGATATACTCACTCAGTGAGTATATATGATTGACAAATTTCCTCGTCCCGGTGCGCGTTCACCACAATATGCCCTTCTCGGGTTTTTATATGACCAGCCTGGTTATGGCTATGAGATCCATCGCAAGCTGAGTAGCGAACTCGGGCAGATCTGGCATGTCAGTCAGAGCCAGGTCTACAATATCATCAAGCGACTGGAAAACCGGGGATTTATCCGTTCCATTCACCAGAAGCAGGAAAAGCTCCCCGACCGGCAAATGTTGAGCCTGACCGAAAGCGGTCGTCTGCGCTTTGAAGAATGGTTGAACGCTTCTTCCGGGAGCAGTGTGCATACCATTCGGCTGGAATTTCTCACGCGGCTGTATTTCGCTAAAAAATTGTTTCCAGACAGGTTCCGATCTGTGCTGGATGAGCAGGCAGTAGAGATCGATATTGCTCTATCCCTATTGAAAACACGCCTGGGAAACATTCCTCATGAACAACAATTTAACCGCCTGGGTGTCGGACTTCGCATCGTTCAACTTCAATCCGTCCGCCAATGGTTAATTGATGTCTTGACGAATCTGGAATAATCCTTCAAATGAGGAATTCGTGAGATACAAGTCAATTCTGGTACTGATGAGCACAGTGTTGCTCACTGTTTGTTCTTCAGGAGTGGCATGGAGATCTATAACTTCCTGGCTGACTTCCAGATCAGATGTTATGCCTCCACAAGAACCGGGCAACGTGACGACAGCCAACAATGGAAACCAACAATTGACCGTTTTTGCAGCCGCCTCTCTGAAAGATGCCTTCCAGGAAATTGGGCAGGGTTTCGAGGCGGTAAACCCGGAAGTGAAGATAACCTTCAACTTTGCCGGTTCGCAGACCTTGAGCACTCAACTTACCCTGGGAGCCGCAGCGGATGTATTCGCCTCCGCCAACCATGCTGAAATGGATAAATTGATCACGGCTGGTCTGGTCATGAAGGAGGAACCGAAGGATTTCCTGACCAATCGGCTGGTGGTCATCCTACCGCCAGGCAATCCGGCTAGGATAGCAACAATGCAAGACCTGACTCGTGCAGGGCTGAAACTTATCGTAGCAGATGAAACCGTACCAGCCGGTAAGTACACATTGGAAGTGCTGAAAAATATGAGCGCTGATGCATTCTTTGGCGATGACTTTATGACCCTGGTATTGAACAATCTGGTCTCAAAGGAGAATGATGTTAAATTGGTAGTTGCCAAGGTGCAACTGGGTGAAGCGGATGCTGGTTTTGCGTATGCGTCTGATACCGTGGCAGCACCGCAGTTAGAATCTCTTGAAATCCCCGCCAGGGACAATGTGGTCGCCAAGTATCCAATCGTCATTCTAAAAAATTCCGCTCTACCAAAACTGGCGGAAAGATTCGTGGCATATGTTCTTTCGCCTGCAGGACAAGAGATCCTGAAAAAATGGGGGTTCGACCCGATAAACCGCCAGGAGATATTTTATTGAGACGATCGATCAACCATTTTTCACTTGAACAAAACACTGGCTGGTTATTCATCCTGCCAAGTATGGTACTGGTTGGTTTATTTGGCATCCCAATCCTGGCGCTGGTCCTAAGCGCGGTAGGCGGGGATTTTTTCAATACCATTCTTTCCCCAACTGCCCTTTCCGCATTAAAACTCAGCCTGGTGACCAGCAGCATCAGCGTCCTGCTGGCTTTCACAACCGGTATTCCCCTGGCATACCTGCTGACCCGCAGGAATTTTCGAGGCAAGGCTGTATTGGAATTGCTACTGGATCTGCCAGTGGTACTACCGCCTTCAGTGGCGGGATTGGCACTGCTGATCGCCTTCGGTCGACAGGGCTTCATTGGATCCAGGTTAAGCGCGCTGGGAATCGAACTGCCATTCACGATCGCGGCCGTGGTCATGGCACAAACCTTCGTTTCAGCGCCCCTCTTCGTGCGGTCTGCCCGTATCGGCTTTGCCGGGATCGAAGAGCACCTGGTGGAATCCGCCAGCGATCTGGGTGCGAATGAATGGCAGGTTTTCATTCGCATCCTGTTCCCGCTGGCCGGGCGCGCCATTCTATCCGGTTTGATCCTGACCTGGACACGCGCACTGGGTGAATTTGGAGCTACGCTGATGTTCGCCGGAAATTTGGAGGGGAAAACGCAGACCATGCCCCTGGCGATCTACCTGGGCTTTGAGCACGGATTGGAAGTTGCCATCTCATTATCTGTTTTGCTGGTACTCCTATCCATTGTTTTGCTTGTTGTATTGCGCAGGCTGGACCAGCAGAATAGAATCCAACCCGATCTGTGATCAATTCCAGGACAAATCTGAGATCTTGACCCGAGGACAAAAAGCCCGCGAAAAGATTGAGATAAAATGCCGAGATCAAAATTTGAAATTAATCCAGGGGGAAGGGTGGAATGCTAACCTAGAATTTAAGACCGGATAGGAGTTTTCTGATGAATAAAGGAAGATCGATATTGCGAAGTTGGCTGCCGATGGCATTTATCATCACGGCAATGTGTGCTGTTGTATACCTGGTCGTGCAACAGGTATTAAGGCAAGGCGCAAATGATCCACAGATCCAAATGGCGGAGGACGCGGCAACCATTCTAGCCGCGGGTGGAAGCGCAGAGTCTGTTCTGCCAGCAGGAAAGATCGAGCTGACCCGGAGCGTTGCCCCTTTTATTGTCGTATTCAATGAATCGGGAAATCCGATCGCTTCATCCGCGTTACTCAATGGTGAAATGCCCATTCTTCCAGCGGGTGTTTTCGATTATGTCCGCCAGCATGGGGAAGATCGGATAACCTGGCAACCCCAACCTGGAGTGCGCATGGCAACCGTCGTGGTAAATTCAAATGCCAACGGATCGGGTTTTGTCATGGCAGGCAGGTCATTACGGGAAGTGGAAAAGCGCGTGGATCAGTTGTCCATGGAAACAGGCATTTTGTGGCTCCTGACGATCCTTGGATCCCTGGTGGTCATGGGTTTCAGCGATATCTTTCTTTCGCCAGGAAGATCAAACGTTCAATCCTCTAATTTGCTGAAATAGATCGATTCGATTGAGATTTCCCGGTCAGGGGTTAACCCCTGTGCTGATCTCGTCGCGTTGCAGTTTATCCAGGATCTGTTGAACATCGTTCAACTTGCCCTGGCTGAGCAGATCAGGATTGACATCCAGCAGGAAAAGCGGCAGGGACAGGTTCTGCCCACTCTTTCCAGCCAGCAGGTCTGGCCAGAGACCCTGGATGGCGGGGATGATCTCCGGCTGGATGCTTGCCACCCAGTTGGGAGCCAGGCTGTCGGAGGGTCGGGTCTGTCCGATGATGTTTAATCCATAGCCAGCCATGGCATCCAGCAGGTCGGGGGTTGCGACAGATGGGAAGACATAGGCGTAATCCACCATATAATCCTTGAGCGGGTCGGCGTAGGCGGGATATTGCCCTTCGGGGGTGTCAGTGGGGATCTCGGAATGGACCGGATATTTATACCAGGGTGGGAATTGGGGATTGCATAACCCGCAATAAAATGTCATGCCATTCAGGAAGGCAGTATATGCCAGTGTCCCATCCGGAGTGTCCTTGGGAAAAATGATGCCAACCCTGTAGTCCGGGGAGAGCAAGGCAGCGATATACCCTGCCAGGAAAGCTTGCTTATCCACGGGAACGCCATCACTGCCAATGGTGGAAAGGTTGGTCGCGGCTGAGAGCCCAGGAATGGTCACACCCAGGAACTGAACCTGGGGGGCAGAATTTGCAAGCTCTGCCAGACCGGGGTCAGGTGGAAATGCAATTACAACCTTGAGTCCGGTTTCCATGCTGATATCAGCACTCGACAGGCTGTTGCGCACCTGGAAACGCAAACCCGAAGCCCGGGTTAAATCGCTGAAGGTTGATTGATACAGATCAGATTGTTCAGCCGGCATGTCAGCAGGGATGACCAGGATCGCCAGCGGTGTATCCAACGTGGGTGTGAGCACCACAGCCGGTTCAGTCGCAGAAGGCTGGTTGGTTGGGACCAAGGAAGGAGTGTTTGAACCTGGCAAAGCACAACCTGCCAGAAGGATGATCAGGACCAGGGCAGTAAATTTGATCCGCATGGTTTTGTTCTCCAGTAAATATCGAATTCTTTGTTTTATTTTACCTCTTATGAACGGAACTGGAGATGGAACGCAACACGGGTAATTACGAGTTTTGGCGGATATTATTTAAAACAAAAAAAACGGACCGGGCAGGAAAATATTTCCGCTCGATCCGTTTTTGAACTACTAGTTACTTCATTATTTCGCAGCCACCTTGATGGTGCGCGGCTTTGAAGATTCAGCTTTGGGCAGGCGCAAGCTGAGCACACCTTCCGTGATGCGGGCATCCGCTTTGGAGGCGTCCACCGGTGATGGCAGGCGCAAGCTGCGGCGGAAGGAGCCATAAGGCTGTTCACGCATCAGGTATTCGGTGTCATCCTGCTTGTATTCACCTTCAATGGTGACCACATCTTCAAGAACCTGAATATTCAGGTCTTCGGCTTTTAAACCGGGAACCAGAGCAGAGAGGACAAATTCATCGTCCGTGCTCTGGACATTGACCGCCAGGGCACGATCATACTCGGATTGGCAATAAGCAGCGCGTGCCATCATGTGGCGGGCAAGTCGGGGGCTGTAAACCTGGGGGACAAAAGCGTAATTCATTTTATTTCTCCTTAAAATTGAAAGGTTTTTATTTCAAACATATGCCCATCATACCGGTTGGGTGTAAGAATTATGCAAAATATTGATTATTTTTTTATAAGAAAAAGCCACCGCAGGGTTTCCCTGCGGTGGCAAACAACCGATTAATTTATTTTTACAATTTTTGGAACTATGGGACTAATGCCAGGGCTGCATTTGCAGTAGCCAGACCGAAACCGGTGGCATCTGTATCCCAGCACACACTGGTAGAACTTCCGCTGGGACCATAAACAGTGCGGCAGCCAGCTGGAAGTGCAATGGCTGAGTTTTCCAAATAGGTTTCAGCATTTGCCGCAGTCAAAGCCGGGTTCTTCTGTGCCATGAGAGCCACGATCCCGGCCACATGCGGGCTGGCCATGGAAGTGCCGCCCAGGAAATAATAGGAGATCTGACCGCTGTTAACCTGGTAAGGTCCAACAACCCACGAGCCAGGCGCAGCCACATCGAGGTCCTGCCCGGTCTTCTGCCGGCTGGAGAAGCTGGTGATGTAGAAATTTGCCGCATCGGTGGGGTCAGGAACATTTTGGTTATACCACCAGGTCCTGCTTCCTGCGGGTCTCCATTCCCCGATCCAACCGGAGGCAGCCACCGAGATGACCGGTGCATACGCTCCCGGGTATCCCATGCCATTGGTGCCGCCATTGCCTGCTGAAGCCACAATAATGACACCTTTGCCAACTGCATAATCGACAGCGGCTTTTTCCATGGGATCCAGGGACGGTCCGCCCAGGCTCATATTAATGACCACGGGGAAGCCTGCTAACGGACCTACTTTGAGGTCTGCCACATAGACGATACCACGCGCCACGACGGATGACCAGCCGGAGCCGTTCTGGTTCAGGACCTTGACAGGGATGACCGTCGCCATTGGAGCAACGCCATTAATGGATGTTCCATACATGCTATAACCCAGGATGGTGCTGGTGACATGCGTGCCATGCGAGTTCTGATCGTGTTCCCATTTATTGGTGGGTTCGGATACATTCCCATAATCATTGCCACCACCACCGAAGACCTTGGCATATTCCACGGCAATGCGTTCCTGGGGGAAGTACTGGCGCCAGGCATCCACCAGGCCGGTATCCAGGACTGCCACGTAGACGCCACTGCCATCATAAGCCACCTGGCGGCTTGTGGTACCGAACTCGGTCACATTGATGCTATCAAGATCCCAGGTGCTGCGACCATCTGAAAAATCGGTCACAGAGACGGTGTCGACCGGAGCGCCGTTGCGTTTCACGTCCCGATTGGCAATGGCAACGTATGGCAAGAGTTTGATGGCGGGCAGTTGATCTGCAGAGATCTGCATGGTCACAGCTTTGATCTCATAGACCACATTCCGTACTTTTCCATAATTTCCCAGGTCAGCGAGGATCGGGTTGGTGATCTTGGTATTCAGAAGCACATTGATCCCGATCGTGCCAGTGGCAGTGGCTGCTCGTGCCGGAAGACTGGTTACCAATAGAGCTGAAATAATGAAGATGCTAAAAATTACCCGTTTAAACATAAATATTCTCCTTTCTAATATGGGGGTTATGATTGACCCTTACTTAACAAATTTGTAAGGTTCTGTAATGTATAGTATATATAATAAATTGGAAAAAAGCAAGTGATTTATGTATTATTATTTTGTTTTCCAACGATCATTTATTCCTCTTTATCCGGTGAATTTAAGAACAGGCTGGCAGAAATTCTGCCAGCCTGCATCCATCATTTAATTCTTTCCCCTGTGATTATGGTCTGTCAATAGCAATGACAGGCGAGGTCCAGGTTTCGTAATCAGCCGGATTGGCTGGATCACCGAGGGCTTTGAGGGCTTTGATCACGACAATGTATTGCCCATCAGGCACTGGTTTAACAAGATTCTTGTCATAACCAACACCATTGTACCCGTTGCTATGAATGCGGGTGCCATCCCAGGCAAAAGCAAAGAAACCTGTGGTTGTTGAGTTGCGCGGTAGATATTGTTCATAAATGGCACTGGTGAAGACCTGATGTACGGGTTTCCCGGTCAACGCGTCTTTGATAAAGAACTCGACAGAACTTACCTGGTGATCGAAATGAACCAGGAAGTAAGGCATATCGTCACCCTGCAGGCTATAAACCCAGTCAGCCGGACCGGTAACTTTGTAGAATGAGCCTCCATATAACACAGCCAACCATGGGAAACCATAGCTTGTGGGAGTCAACGCCTGGATGCTCTGGTAGTCACCCACAAAGCCGGCGAAAGGCACGCGCAAGACAGTCAGATCATCGCCAGTGAAGACAATATAACCACCATACTGTGCTTTATCCGGTCCGGTTGCCGGATTGATTGTGGCTGACACCGTGGCCGATTGACCTGCCGCCACGGTCACACTTGCAGCACTAAAAGTAACACTGGCATTGGAAGTTGAGGCAGAAGGAGTGAAAGTATTTCTGACTGAAAGGGCATTGACGGAAGATAGGGAGTAGGTGACCGTTGTGTTTCCGCTATTTGTGATCGTCAGTGTCCTGGTTACTGGACCTGCCTGAGATTCTCCAAGGGAGAGTTTGCTGGGTTCAACCCTGGCTGTGGCAAGGATCGCTTTATCGATCCGCAGCATACCTGCACCCTGGCGATTTACTTGATCCAGATAACCCAATCCAGGATTGCCAGACCAGTTCTTGGGGACTGCATTGTTCTGGAAGTAAGTACGAACTTTGGCTGCATTTGTTTTTGGATGCGCCTGCAGGAACAAAGCGGCAGCCCCGGCAACATGCGGCGATGACATGGATGTACCGCTCAGGGTTGCATAACCACCCAATTCAAGCGGGTAGCTGGAGTAGATGTTCCCGCCGGGTGCGCCAAGGTCGGGCTTAAGAGCCAGGTCCGGGGAGAGACCGTAGGAACTGAAGGACGAGATCAGACCACCGGTTGGGCTGGATAAGGAAATCACTTGATCGGTCCAGGTCATGCTGATCGGTGCTGTCTGGGCAATGATGAAGTTTCCATCTGCCTGTGAGATGCCCACCACCGGTTTTGGATTTGGCAATGGGGTAACGAGCGTTCCACTGACCACACCCGTAGCGTTATTCATGACTACAACCGCAGTTGCTCCCGCAGCGATGGCGCGGTTGGCTTTCTCAGCAAACCCACATACCCCGCGGACAATTAGAGCCGTTTTTCCATTGGGATCGGCCAGGTAAGGATCAGGATTCTGATTTCCAGGTGTTATGAGGTCTGTATCCAAACAACCACGACCGACATATATGATCTCGCTGTCACCCGAAGTGGGTGGATTCGGTGAGAAGGACATGGTGATGTAACCGATGTTCCTGCCATTGACAGTGAAATAAGGCAAGCGAACAAAAGTGTTATCATAGGAAGCCACACCGATCACCTTGTCCCCCAGACCAGGGGCACCGGCGGAGTACAAGCCATTGGCGCCACTGTTGCCGATGGAAGCAACCACGACCATGCCTTTATCCACCAGCCGTGAAGCTGCAACCGCGGTGGGGTACTGCGGCCACTGGAAAGCCGAACCGATGGACATGTTCAAAACCTGCATGCCATCCTTGAAAGCTCGTTCCATAGCCAGCAGCATGATGTCGCTGGTTGTGGAACCGGCGCAACCGAAGACACGGTAGGCACCGAAGGTCACTTCAGGAGCCACACCCTTTAATCCATTGGTCGCATCATTTGCACCGATGATGCCGGCTACATGCGTGCCATGCCCGGCGCAGTCATCGGGAATGGGGTCTGGAGTTGGAGTGGGATTGTAAGATGGGGAAGCTGGGTCGGCGTTGTAAGCATCTCCGACGAAGTCATAACCGTACTTGACACGCGGGCTGCTGAAGAAGAAAGAGCTGTTCAGCTCTGCCACTCCATTGCCATCGAAAGCGGGATGATTAACATCAATACCGGTGTCCATCACCGCAACTTTGATGCCTTTGCCGGTAAAGCCAAGTTCTGACTGGACAATATCAGCACCAGTCATATTCAGGGCAGTGAACAACTCGGGATCTGAAGGAGTTGTCTCAGGCATTGAGATCCTATCCACCGGGAAAATTCCTTTAACCCCAGCTATCAGGTTTATTTTATTGATTTCGCTGGGCTTGGCAGAAATCGAAAACCCATTCCACAGTGTATTGTACGCATACAGTTCGGTATATTTCATGCCAACCTTCTTGGCATTGGTCCGAAATGCATATTTCTCAGCACTGAGGGTTGACAGGCTGGTGCCTTCAACAGTCGGTGGGTTCTTTAATTCCACGAACCAGCGTTGCGGCGTTTCATCTGTCATTGCGCCGTTCTCAGCTGAAGGAGCCGGGGTGAGAGGATCCAAAGCACCATCATCAGCGTTCACAGTACCGACAATGCTCAAGATCATTACAAGAATAGCCACGATTGAAAGAAACCGAAACGTATTATTTTTCATAATAATTAACTCCTCATAATGGGTAATTAAATTGATATGAACTGTGCGGATCAATTTTTTAAATTAGCTAATAATTCTCCTCCTTGATACAATATCGCAGAAATAAATTTCTGATCGGTGTTACACATTACAGACCATTCACGTGCCCGATCCTTTTGATGGGCATGTATGATCGACTTATCAATTTTGTTAAGTTGGAAGTAAAATAATAATATATGATTTTTAAAGAATTTTCAAGTACCAATAATAATTAATTTTTGGTTTTTCCATTATTGTTGAGTATCTTCTCTTTTTATCGAATTAAAATAAAAAATCCTTAACCTCTACAGGTATAATCGAAAGCATGTCAAAACGGATCTGGGTGATCATCATCCTCACCGGTACACTGGCGGGTTTGGGATTCTATTATTTCCGCAATATACGACCATCCACAGCACGCTCGTTGAATGTCTGGGAATGGATGCGGCACCCGCAAAACCACCCGGATTGGAGCATAAAGTCAGGCAAGCGCTGCGGGCAGGCTCCGTTCGTGATACCGACCGATGGCTTCATTGGTTACCTGTGGGATGATTCCTTCAAATTAGGACATCGCCACCAGGGCATCGATATCTTTGGTGGCAGCGGAGTTGATGAAACACCGGTCCTTGCTGCTTATGCCGGATACCTGACCCGCCTGCCGGAGTGGAGATCCTCGGTGATCGTCCGCATCCCGCACGACCCGCTTCAGCCAGAGCGCCAGATCTGGGTCTATTACACCCACATGGCTGACAGTTCAGGAAATTCCTTTATTTCCGCTGAGTTTCCCCCGGGTACCACGGAGAAATTTATCGAGGCGGGCACGCTGCTGGGGAGACAGGGAAATTATTCAGGTGACAGCAACAACCCGGTGGGGGTCCACCTTCATTTTTCGATCGTTAAAGATGACGGGCAGGGAAATTTTTTGAACGAACTCTCCATCCGCAACACTTTGGATCCCTCCGCATACCTGGGTCTGCCATTAAATGCTGCCGATTACAATGGGAGCATCATTACCTGCAAAGAGGTCAACCCGGATTGAGGTTGAACATGGAGACTATGGCTGGCAAAGTGGTTCTGGTGACTGGTGCCGGCAAAGGTGCCGGTCGGGCAATTGCACTGGCTTTCGCGGCAGAGGGAGCCAGCCTGGGGATCAACGACCTGACGCCCATCAACCTGGATGAAACCGAGGCGGATATTTACTCATCAGGCTGCAAAGTAAAAGCCTATATCGTGGATGTGACCAAGAAAATGCCCATCCAGGGACTGGTCAAAAGCGTGGTGGATGACTGGGGCAGGATCGATATCCTGGTCAACTGCGCACAGGTAAGACCTAAAGCCCCGCTGCTGGACATGGACGATTGGGACTGGCAGCGCACATTGGATGTGAACCTGACCGGTGTTTTTCTGTTGGCTCAATCAGCAGGTCGGGTGATGCGCACCCGGGGGGGTGGTACGATACTGATGGTCGCACCCATTGGAGAAGTCGAAGCGAACCAGGGGGCATATGCCACCAGCAAAGCGGGATTGGTTGAATTAACCCTGCAGATTAAAAGGGAATTTTCCGCTTACAACATTGAGGTACATTTGATCCAGGCTGACCGGATCGATTCCGTCGTCGAACAGGCTCTGAACCTGTGTGGTCAAGGAGGATGATATGGAAGAACTTCTGGAATACCGGCAACGCATGGTGGACAGATTGGCTGGATCCGGCAGTCTGTTGGAAAGAGCCATCCTGCTGTTCAAGGATCCTTTTCTACCTCTGGAGCCTGGCGGCTGGAACCTGCACCAGGTCGTCACCCACCTGCGGGATGTCAATCAGCAGGTTTATCTGCCCAGGCTGCACCGTGTTTTGAATGAAGAGAACCCATTATTCATGAACTTTGATGGGGAGACCTGGATGACTGAGCACTATCAACCGCAAGAACCGTTGCAGAAGATCCTGGCAGAATTTGATGAACAATGTCGGACCAGCAGTGCCTGGTTGAGCGATCTGAATAATGAAGCCTGGAACCGGTCTGGAAAACATCCCACCATTGGAGTTCACAGCCTGCAATGGTGGGTGGAGCGCATGCTGGCACATATCGCGGAACACCTGACGCAGCTCAACCCAAGAGGAGAGGAACAATGACATACACTTCCATACTTGTGGAAACCCGCGGCAAGGTCGGTATGATCACCATGAACCGCCCCAAAGCCATGAACGCCCTGAATGATGAGCTTTTGGGTGAACTGGTGCAT